>Ga0179593_1255445_pt1 | contig 28106 bp, 40 predicted proteins | sample CZODoug2_1_08_16_FD_185931 | JGI IMG/M metagenome (GOLD analysis project Ga0179593, IMG submission 185931) | Vadose zone soil fungal communities from Angelo Coast Range Reserve, California, USA - CZODoug2_1_08_16fungal (PacBio error correction) | ecosystem: Environmental > Terrestrial > Soil >... | reverse complement strand
TTCCCCTTCCCTGTCTCCCCCGTTCGTCCTTTCATCCCTTCTCCCCCCCTCTTCTTCCGTTACCAGCTCGCAATTGATCCCTACCTTCTTGAAGGACGGCATCCTTGGACCGCGCGACTGTCGTCTTTTTTCTCCTCAATGGTCCCAGCGCTTTCTTTTTTCCCTTTTTCTTTCTTTTTTTTTTATAATCTGTATTGCGTTTTTAATAGCCCTGACCAGGTCTCCACCCCTGTCTCCCCTTCTGGGTCCGCTTGAATTCCTAGTTTTTTGACCAATTTGACTGCCGATCTCTTGGTTTTCCCACCGCCAGCCCCTTTTTTCCCCCCCCCACCATTTCTCACCCGCCTCCTTGGCCTGCAACAACAGGCCTCCAATAGGAGTTCTTTGCAAGCCCCCTCTTCCCCCGCTCCGGTCCCTTGCAACGTGTTTCCGGGACTTCGAACTTTTTTTATTTTTTTTGTAGCTTTTGACTTAACTTGTCCACCTTTTATGACATGTTTTCGCTCACGGCTTTTCTTATTGTCGTTACCTTTCCGACATAGCACTTTAAGCCCCTAATGGTGTCTTACCCTATGCCAATAGGTTTATATAGTCCCGCCTTGTCTGGTCTCCTGAAGAGTATAGATTTGACCTTGTCAATTTCATCGTCCCCCCTTCGTGCAACCCCTCCCTGAGCGAAATCAACAATCTTCTGCCTTTGATTCTTTTCTTAGTCCGTAGCGAAAAATACGGTCCCCTTCATTTTTCCTTTCTTCAGCCGTGAACTACTTTTTTCGCGAGATTTGATAGTATTTTCCCCTTTAGTATTGCCTCTGAAATCGCTTCCACGGAGTTAATAGTTTTGTCCAGTACCTTTGGTAGACATCTTTCCTTTCATGACAGGATCCGTTTCGTTTCCTTTGAGATTCCCCTTCCTTCCTCTCCCATCTACGTGTACAAGCTTGACGATCATTCTTGTTGGGTTTAATATTGATAGCGCGATGTTTTTGCCAGCGGTGTGACTGAGGGGCCCTCTGTTTTTGACCACTGCCGCGGCTCCTTTTTTCCTGGTATTACTTTTCCTTTCCTTTGAAGGCGATGTGGATGTTCCTCTAGACTATTTTCCTTTGTGTACCCTTTTGATCACGTGGTTCTCTCTCTCTTTGAGTTTTGAATTTGTAGGCTGTCTATCGTCGTATCTTTGACTCCTGATTCGCCTTTTGCGATATTCTTTCCTCTCGCAAGACGTCTATCTGTTACCCCCTCCCTCACCCACGGCTCCACGGCGTTTCTTGTCATCGGGTGTCGGGGATTAACTTTTGCGTCGGCATGTTTTCAATCTTTTCTTGCCTTTCCTCGACCTCTACCGCGTTTTTCAATTTCCCGCGTGAGCGTCAGTCTTTACTTTCCTGTTCCTCCCAATTCTTGAATCTTTGACACCCTCTCGTCGCAATAAGGGGACCAACTGAAGAACCGTGATTCAACAGTTCTCGCGGTGTGAGTACATTTGGGTTGGTCATAGCCTTTTCTCCCGGTGAAGTCCCCATCCGTGTTTTTCGTCCTCCGTCTGTCATCTTTTTCCCTAGTTTAGTCGTTCCTTCGCCAGTTGACAAATCTACTTCTACCTTCCGAAACACCTCGTGTGAATTTTTATCTTTTCCGCTTTTGATTTTCATCTCCCCTCCTTCCCTCCGTCACGCCTGACCTCTTTTTTTCTTTATGGCCTTTTATTGCCTCCTCACATTCCTCTTGGCTCCGGCCGTTTGTGCATTGAAGATTTTTTGTTGAGCTCTCACCGCGCGCTCGACGTCTCGGTTAGTTGCCCCAACGATGTTCAATTTTCTTCGCTCCCTTTTTTCGTCGTTGTTCGTAGAGACCTTTCTTGTAGGCTCAGTCTTTTCCCTTCGTTTTTTCTGGCATCCCATGGAATCCGGTTTACAAAGCTTTTTTTTTTTGAAGTAGACGTTTCCGGTGGTCCCCAAGTTTGCTTTCTCCACTTTTATAGGCTCCCTTTTGATTTGCCGCCTCCCACCTTTGATTTAGAGTCGGTTTTCGCCGGTCTTTGGGTTTTGTTTTCCCCCCTTTGTGACGAATCCCCCTTCCCCAGGGAGTTCTTCGTCGTGTCTGTCGCCGAAGAGCTGGGGCCGGGCTTCTGGCGGGAACACCCTGCTTCTTTCGTACTGCCTACGTCCCTAGGTGGTAGTTTACCTGTCCTTTCTGTTGTCCCTGGAGTCGATGTCCATAGTCTTTTTCCCGTGTTCCCTCCAAACCGTCCATTTTACGAATACTTGATTCTGCGTGGCACGGTGTTTCCGTTGGTGTGAGTTTCGTACCCACCCGGGTTGAGTGCCTTTGCTTTCCCCTCCTGCGCTCCTGGTCCTCGGTGGAGATCTGTCTTTTGTCGTCATAAGTTTAGCTGTACAGATATGAATTTTTTCCTTTCTTGCTCCAGCCCCCCCGGTCTGTCGCTCCTTTGAAGCAGAGGTAAGTCACGTAGATCAGCTTTTTCTTTTTTTTACCTCAGATTTTTACCTTTTTCCTATTAGTCTTTTGTGTGCCGTTGATTGTGAACCTTTTGTCTGCCATGCCGGGTTGGCGGACGTCGTCCGAATCCGTCTGCGCATAGACATTCGTTCCCCCTTTTTGCATGGCTTCTTTTCTCCTTCGACCGTTATCCCTCCCTCTATCTCTTTTCCTTCCTCTTTTTTCTTTTTCTCTCTGACTTTCGGCGGGCAGCCTTTGAGAAGAGATCCACGCCCTTTCTGTCTTCCCCATCTTGGCTCGATTTTCGCCGATCCCCTCACGTCCTCCCCCCGGCAGGCCTGGCTTCTGTCAGACCATTCTAAAACTTCCCCAAAAAATTAGCGCCAAGATCAATCCGGCTTGACCCCATCGCTGATCTCGTCCGTACTAGGCTTACCCTCTTTCCTCCCTTTTGGTCCTTGGAGTGGATTCCTCATTATCCCCTTCGATCTGCCTGGCACCGTTCTCCTCCTGACCGGATCCCACCCACTATTCTCCGGTCCCCTTCCTTCTGAAGTGGGCCGCGCCTTTTTTTTTCCCGCATTTGTTGTGACCGAAAACTCAACAACTTAACCCGTGGCCAAGAAGATCACGGATCTTCCATTTCGGTTTTTGTTCACCTTTTCCCTACGCCAGCGGGCTTTTCCCACGAGTTTTCTTTTTCCTTCTCCCATCTACTTCCCGGGACGCCCACCCCTAATGACTGATTTTGTACGACCGCCATTTACAGAAGCCTTTGCCCCAGGCTCTGCCCCTTAGTCGCGTTTTGACGCTGAGCGTTCCGTTCCTTCCTTCTTCCCACACAAGTTGAAGCTTTCCAACAAAACACGACCCCCCCTCCCCTTCAGCAGCCTCATCTATTTGTGAGTCGTCCACTCGACCTCTTTTCTCGCCGTGGAGGTTCCTTTTGTGATTTACAACTGTTCAAGTTATACTTCATTCCCCCACCGACCCCTAACTTCTTCCCATTTTATCCAGGACACCGCTCATACTGAATGAATACCATTTCTCGACGAGCACATTTCCCCTTCCTCGGGTTCCCCTCATTTCCATCGTTCTTTGATTAAAAACCTCAGCTTTCCGCTCTTGCGCTTGCTCTTTTTCGCTTACGCCCACCTCGTCCGCCATTCCATGCCTTCAGCCCTTCTGGCCCGTTCAGGGCTTTTCTCGCGAATGTTCGTCCCCCCTCCGTCACGCGTAGCTGTCGTTTTCCTTTCCAAGGAATCAGACTGGTTCTCCCCCTTTTGATCCCTTTTTTCGACCCGCAGGTGTTAGGTTTGGCCTCTCTTTTTTTTTGCGGACATGAAACTGAGCCCGCCTGGTATTACCATCCCTGAAGCCCATCGGATGTCTTTAAGGGCGACTCCTTCTTCTGGCTCATTCGATCGTTGCATCCCCCCCCCACATTCGCCCAGCCTTCTAGAATTTTTTGCGTCCCTGTAGGGTTTCCTGTTTCTTCCAATTGCCGTTTCGTCCAAGGATCAGTTGCCCTTTGTCTTGTTGGTTAAATCCCAATCCGACTCTTTCGAGATTGTCCCTCTTTTTCGAGGGCCCCCCGGCAATTTTTCCCCTCTTTACAGTTTTCGCCCCCCATTCCTCCAACGCCCCGGATTCAGGCACTCGTGTCCTAGTAGTTGGAAATCTTCCGAGTTTATTTTTCAGGCTCTGCGCTCGTCCAATGATTGAGGAGTCCCTTGGCTTCTGATTCCCCAGGAGCTTCTCAATGGGACTTCTCTACCCTTCCTCACCTGCAATCGATCTACAATGTTCCCACTGGTACCCCTGACCAGAGTATCGGCTTCATAACACTATTGATCCATTCCCCTAATTCCTTCCAGGGGATTCCTTCCCTTCCCTTCCTTTCTCTGGGTCAAGTTTCCAAATCTGGGGCCCCTCGCAGCCCACCGCTTTCACCATTTCCTCTAACTTCACTTTGATTTCTTTCTCTTCCTTTACACGGATATGGTTCCCCTTGCATTAAGATCTCTTCCCCTCTGACTTTTTGGCACCTGAAGAACATCTTCCTCACTTGACCTTTTCAACTCACGAGCTGACTCCTTGGTAGCGGCTTTCTATTCATTCTCCTTTTCCTCTCTCTGGGGTCTCGGCATTTCTTACCCTGCTTTTCGATTGAAGGAAGCAATGACTTAACCAGCCACTTATGGATTCTCTCCGGCCCGCCCCTTCTCCCCCTTGGCAGATGATTTCCCTCCCCTTCCTCGCTTTTATCTACGTTGTAGGATGGATTGACCATTTTATCCCCCCCCATTGTGATCCCTTATGTAGTGGTTTTTATCGCTGACAGGCACCATTTGTTTCCGAGAAAGAGGTGTGAGCCCCCTTGGCATTTTTGCTGGGCTCGGTCGTTGACATCTGCCTCCTGTTACTATGCATTCGCGACAATTCATTGGGGAATTCGTTTTTTTGCCCCTCCTCGCGGTCAAAGCCCCTTTCTGCGAAAGGTCCATGAAACCTCTCGACCCTTTGATTTTGTTTAATCCGTGTTCTTCCTTTTTTCACGTCTTTCGGCCTGTTGGACTTTTCCTTCCCCCTGAAGGAGGGGCGTTTGAAATTATGGTTCGACGTGCGGTTGGTTTGGCCCTCCTTTTTTCGATATAAGATCCCCCGTTTGTATGCCAAGATGGTTTTCGCTTGACGGACCCTCTCATTTTCGGCAGGTTTTGAGCATTGACCAGCCGCCCCCCTCGCTATAAGACCCACCACTACTTGACGAAAGCGCTGGCAGATCTGGCTTCCTTTTGCTTTATTTTCTCCCAACCTCCGGCGCGGATTTTTCTTCCTTTTTCAGGACTTGCTCCTCTTGCGATTCTCTTTTTTTTCTGTTGGATACATGTTGGACCTCCGCCGGACGCTTCCGCGGATCTTTCTTTCTCGTTTTTTGTTTTTGAGATAGATCCCGCTTCCCTCCCATTTTTCCTTAGGGCGAGTTGTCCTTCCCTTTTCTTTTTTTCCCCTTCGGAGCAGTACTCATCTATTCTCTCACATATGATTTTAGGACGGCATCATGGCATTGCGTTTCTGTCTTGACCCCATGCGTCGATTCCAGCTTGCACCTTTTCCCAAGGTATTTAGTTGTCTTATAATCCTATGCTTTTTCTATGTCCCTAATGCTCGACACACCTGCCGACCTTCATCTTTTCTCCGCAGAACCCGCCCTTGAGCCCCACTTTGATCTCGATTTCCCGCGGCGAGCCAAACAACTCCCCGCCGTCGAACCACACGGTCACCTTGCCCTTCCACCAGGCCCGTCCATATGCCGGTTCTCCCATATTCCCTTCTCCGTGGAAAGTTTTTCCAGTGCCTCCCATCTCTTTTTTCATTCCTGGGAAGTGCTTGACCGCGGATTAATCTAAGTTAGATTCAATGTCCCTTTTTTCTCCGTTTTAGGAGGATGCGCGATTCCCTGAATTCGCCCGTCTGCAATGCCCGCGGTTGCCCCCCCTTCTTTCGGCCCTAGGTGCTTATCCCCCCGCCTACCATCCCTGCATTTTTTTTCAGCAGAGAGACAGTGAGTTGAATGATTGACCAATTCTCCCCCCCATCAGTCCCCTTCGTTCTTTTCCAAATCTGTCCGCTGAGGGCCCGTTAGGGCTTGTCGAGACCGAGATTTTTGCTTTTTCTTGCATTCTTTCTTCCTTTCCTTACTCGCGGAAATTCTCTCCATTTTTGAGCGGATCACTGATACAGATGTGAAGCTGAACTCCTTCCCCAGGGTTTTTCAGCTCTGTTTTTGCCATTTTTTCTTGGTTCTCTTTTAGATGTTCATCCCCGGTGACCTCGGCTCGTTCCTGTCGTTCGGTTTGATTCTCCTCTCCTGTACCTTTCGGCCCTTCACATTGTCGGTATCATGTGATACCTTCTTTTTTTTTTCGTGTGGCGCTCGGTGTCGAGTTGCTTTCCGTTTTTGGGCTGTCGCCGCACTGCATGTATTTTTTTTCCTTTGTCTTTCATTCGATTTTCTGAAGCCGAATGGTCTCTGTCCCCTTGATTCGTGTGACTCTCGATTCAGGTGCGTTTTCCGGTTTCCGCGATACTTTTTTCTATCGTCGTTATCGGACAGCCCAAGTTTTGTTAGAATTTTGACTTCCATTCCAACTCCCCGCGAATTTCCAGCGATCCTCTCGGCGTTTTGTACCGGTTCGGGGGTTCCATTGAAGTAGCCGGTAAGATGTTTTGGACGGGCTCGACCCGACAAGAGGCCCTTCCCTGCGGTTTCCTTTTTTCCCCTGCTTCCCGCGCACTCCGTTGGCTCTGAGATCCCCCCCCCCCCTGGAAATGCTCATTTTGATTAACTTACTTTGACGCCGCCTTCCTCGACTTCTGGGCTGGGACGATGTTGTGGCGTCATTTTAGTGCCTCCCTTCCTCAGACTCCCTTTTCGTTCCTCGCCTTTGGTCCAATCTTCGGATTTTCTCTGTCGTTCAATGGCCCAGTTGCCCCGCCGTATCAAGTTAACCTTCGGTTCTTTTTCCCTACTCTCCAGTCCTTTTTCTGCTTCTTTCATTCTGCCCCTTTCGGACCCGTCCTCCCTTGACTGTTTGCGTTCTTCCCCTTTCTCTGCCCGCCGCCGGTCGACTTTCTCCTTTTCTTTTTTTTTTTTTTTTTTTTTTTTTTTTTTTTTTTTTTTTTATTTTTTTTTTTTTTTTTTCTTTTTTTTTTTTTTCTTTTTTCGATCTTGGCAAGGGCCGCGCTGTTGCCGGACGCGCCTTCCGCGCCCTTCTCTACAGGATCGATTTCCAGTTGCATCACCCCCCTCGTAAATGCTGGGTTTCCTCGTCCCTATTTTTGTTTTTAGGTGGCTCGTCGTATCCCTGGCGGGCATTCAGGATTGGTGAAAGTCGGTGTGTATTCCTCTATCGGTGTAGGTACCTTCGTGGTGCGGTGATTCGTTTACCCACCTTTTCGTTCGCCGCCCCCACGGCTCTGTCCCCTTTTTTTGTCTTACTTTCCCTCTCCCCCTTCTGTTCTATTCGGCGCGGCTGCGGTCCTTTTCTTTTCGTTTTTGTCATTTTTGAAGAATGGCCGGGAGAGCAGACTCGGCGTGCTATGAATTCGAGTTGGTTTTTTTTTGCAAATTCCGTGTTTACTGCCTACGTCATTTGTTGTGGTTCTTTACCCTTTGCCTTTCTTTTTCCTGGTGTCGATGGCCATCTCTGTCTTTGTTCCACACCGGTATGGACTTAAGCTAAATGATTGCCCCCCGTTGTCCGTTGTGCGTTCGGTCACAACCACTTTTTTTTTCCGCTCTCCTTCTTTTCTTTTTGTAGCGGGTCGACATTGTGGGTTGCAATTTTTGACGCCAAGGGGCTGCTACGAATTTCTTGACGGAGGCATCCATCCAATGCCTCTTTGTTAGCTGCCGTGCCCTCCGAGGTAAGGAACGTCGCTCCCTGAGGGTTCCCCTCCCGATTTCTTGATCCTGGCGATTTCGTCCCGTGTGGGGTTACGGTATGTTGGAGGAAATACTGATACTCCACTGTTTGGCGGACGTTTTTTTTTTGCCTCGGGAGATCTGCCCGATTGTAGACGCAATTCAGGTATGCGTCCGCCGCCTGCCGCTAAAGAATCCTCACCCCCCCAAAGACCCCGACACTCCCCACAATCTCATCCCTCCCTTTTTTTTTGTTCTCTTCTATTCTTTCGGTGGCCGCCGGCAGACGCCTGCCTGTCCTGTTTTTTCCGACCCACTTCTTCGAGAGATACCTCGCCGGCTCGTCACGTCACGCCACTGCAGGCTTTGAGTATTTCCACGTATTTCACTTGACACGTCTCCCGGCACCAACAATCTACATCTTCACCCACCCGCTGTCGGAAACCCTTTTTTCATTCCGGATGGTGCCTTCGCGACAGCTGTGGATTTTTTTAGTCGCAAGTCCAACCCTCCTTATTCCACGGTCCCTTTTTTCCATTCCCCCCCCTGATCTCCACCGATTACCAGTACGCGCTGCACTTTTAAAGGCCTTCCTCCCATTTTTTCCGATTACCCACTTAAAGACGTGGCCTGATCCCTTTTCCCGTCGGGTTGACGGTGACATCAGCCTCGGTTGGCCCTCATCCCCCTGGGGAGGCACACATTAAGTCACGGTTACTTAACACCTACAATGACGTATTCTACGAACCCTATCCTTTCCAGCCGCTCCCCGTGCACAGGATTCTACCGGTCCGCTCGCCCGTCCAGTTTTACCCCTTACACACTCCCACGTGACCGGAAGATCTTTTATTTGAGATTCACCTTCTCCCTAAGGGACTCTATCTTTTTTTTGCCCTGACCTCCTTTGACCGGAAACTTCTACTTCCCCGCCCCCCACGAAATTTTACCTCCACCGGTGCCAAGGGATGCACTTCAATCCTTCCCTAATGCATGAATGCCTACCCAAGCCCTGTTCGTTTCGCCCCCCCCCCTTCTCCACCCGCCATTCTCGATTTCCCTGCTTTTTCCTTTCTTTTTTTTCAATCAAACCCGAAGCGACGTCTCTCCTTCTTGGTGAGGATCTGCTCCGCCCAACTCCCTTCCCTTGACCCCACTCGCCCATCGACGAGTCGGTTCTTCTCTCCCAAAACTGCCATACTCCAAAAACTTTCACGTTTTTCGTTGCCTTTTCTTCTGTTGAATCAAGCATCAGACGTGCTGTCTGTCCCCCTATGATTCGAAGGGTTGCTGATCCTTTTCTTTTGGCCCGTTTTGACATTCAGAAACGAAGGAGCCGTCCAGCCCTTCTTCTTCCCTTTCGGTTTACGAAGGTGTCATTCTCCTTCCTTTCCAAGTCACCCCCGTACTAGCCAGACGTGACAAGGTCTTTCGGGCCCCTTGTTCCCATTATTGCCGTCGTGGGTTTTTGCCAAGCGGTCCTACCTTTTCTGCCCGTGACCATACCCTCCGGACTCTCCCTCCGGTATTCGCTCTTTCTCTTTCCTCGGCGGCCCATCACCTCTTCCCCTTTCTCCTTCCAAATTTTGGAATCAAGCAACTTTGATTAAGAAAACCGCCTTTTCGTTTCTTGGGACATCTCTCCCTTCGTTCTTAAGAGAAGCTCGTCAAAAAGCTTTTTCCCCCTGGTATTCCTTAACGGGACGATCATCCCTTTGATCGCGACTTTCCGACCGTTTTCCATGTGATAAAGTTTCCAGCGTATCGTTTCACCATCTTCGAATTCCCCTTTACATGCCTTTTCTTAGTACCGCCCCTTTCGTGCCTTTTTTCCCTACAGCCCTCCCTCCCCCCCTCTGTCCACACCTCATCGCCGTTCCCCATATTTCAAGTGATCTTTTGATTCTTTTTAACGGAGATGTTATAAATTGTCCCGGCTTCACGCTCCGTTCCTTGCATGTCCCTCCATCTGAGACAAGGCCCTGGACAAAATCCATCTTTCTGGAGTTCCATTCAATCTGGCTCCGGGGTTTTTCCTTCTTTGTGAGTTTCGAGGTTTTTTAAGTCCAATAACCGCCAGTCTGTAGCTCGCCCGAACGGCATTCCTTCATGCGTGCGGACCCTTTTTCTCCCCTTCATGTTTTTCCTTTTTCTGAGTCCTTGTTCACAACTCCTATCTCTTTGTTTCTTTTCCCGTTCGTGGTGGTTCTAGAAGTTCTGAGAATAGGGTGGGCGCCCGTTTTCCTTTTGCTTCGAGGTCTGTTAATTTTCGCACTTTCCCTTTTGCTTCAGTCTCTACAAGGCATGTGAATTCGGTTGGACAGATTATTTTTCACTGGTCCCGCATTCCACTTTTAAGTCCAGGCCCCGATTTTTCCTGTCGCTGGGTCATACTGGTTTTAATGGGATAACGCATTTTTATTCTTTCTTTTTTCCCCCTTCGAGGCGGTTGGGCGTTCCGTTGTGTTCGACGGCGGCGTGCGTTTGGCCTAAGAAGGGGCGATCGCCATTCCAGTGTTGTCTGCCCGATCGGTTTTCGTTCTTCCCTCTCAGGTTGCTTTTCCCTCTCACTCTTCTTTCGCTCCTCGATATCTACCCATAACGACTTTGTTCTTCTGAAGCGCTTGCATGCGTGTACAGATGGTCGTAATTCTCCCCGGGCGCGGCTTAGGGAATCCCTTTAGTTGCGCCGAATGCGATCTCCTTATTATCCTACGGAGTTGGTGATCCAGGGGACGAGACTCTCATTGCCTTGTTCAGCGGGCTCTTTCTTTTCCCCGCGTTGTTGTTGAGGAGATTTGCTTAAGCAAATGTCGCCCTCTGGTGCGGTCTTAATCATGGATCCCAACCTATGTTCTTTAGCCTAGATCTCCCTTTTTGCACTAAATTTGATCCGGCTAAGTCCCTTCTTGGACAGAGACGTTCTTTCCCTACTGCGTCGCTCCTGGACAGCGCTTTCCTGCGCATTCTTAGTTGTCTTTCTTCATCTATGGCGCGGTAAGTCCGAACCTTTCCACAATTCCGCCCCCTCGGTTCCGAAGACTCCCTTCTCTTTTCCCCCATTTCCTTGCTATCTGCCCGTCCTTTCCGGTCTGAACACCGCCGCGCACCCTTTTGAACAACCCCCGGTAACCCTCTTCGTCTTGTTTTCCCCACTGCCAAGGACGAAATATGCTTAGCCAAATAATTGCCCCCCCTTGCTGCAGCGACAGCTACCTTTCCGACGCGTGTATTGCCTTCTCGCTGTTCATGCTTGACTTTCTTACGTCCTTTGACCATGAATTGGCCTGACTCATAGGAATTTGTGCGCGCTTTCCCCCGACCTCGCCCGGCATCAACTTTCGTTGTTCTCACCCCCCCTACCTGTCCCATCGGGTTTACGCGCTCATCCACCTGGAGGGTCCCAGAGAGCCGATTGAGCTTTCCCCTCTATCAATTTCTCATCCGACCACGTCTGCCCCAACTCTCCCTCTCCCTGAAAACTGCTCTTCCATGGTTCTTTGGTAGCGCATCCCCCGGGCTGTTCTTCATGGCTGCATACTTTCTTTCCTTGGGTGCAAATACTTTGTGTTTGGAGCGAGCACCCCTGATCTGATTGAGCTTGTCCACTCGCTCCCCATTCTCCTCTCTTTTCGGTTTCTTTCCTGCGTTTTCTCCTCGTTTTCATGTTAATGCCAGTGTTAGTTTTTTCGCGGGTTTAATGATGATCCCTTTTACTCTTTATGACGATCAGGCTTTCACCGGTAGAGGCTTGTTTTCCGATTTTTTTTGCCGCTCGGGTCCCCTATTCTTGGACCCTGCTGGGCACTATTGTCGACTTTAGTATGCTTTTGGCTCGAAGGCTTGTTACTCCTGTTACTTGGATCCGGTGACCGTGGTGCTTTTCGATCTGGGCGAAGGTCGCTATCCCCTGGCTATTTTCTTCTTTTCTTCGGAAGCCAGTAACTTTCCCTTTTTCTGACTTTGCCTGACTTCTCTCCCTTCCTATGACACGACGGTCGAAGTCTTAACCAGCCGAACTGCGCCACGGCGTTTTCTTTTCCATTTGGTGTTGGGCTTCTTGTGTTTTCCCTAAGATTTCTTTTCGGGCCTCGACCTCGGGCCCCGCTCCTTCCCAATTTTCCGTTCATTCTTGATTTCCGCAGTCAAATGAACCAAGTGCTATGTTGACCATTTCAACCTCCGCTTATACGGTTTGTCCTTCCCACTGTAAAACCCGCCTTTTCCCTCCCAGCCCTAGCCGTCTGTTCTGAGTAGATGTTTGTTTGTTCTTCTCTTTTGCCGAAATCCGTCTTCCGTAGTCGCCCTTTTCGTTTTGGGTTTTCAATCCGATGTCTTTCGAGTGTCCTTTTCTTTCAGTTTTCACCTCCCGCCGTTGCCAAAGAGGACGTCTTCCCCCTAGCAATCGATTTCTTCACATTCAAGCACTTCGGCTTTGACTTCGTTCCCTAAGGTACATCGACGCGTTTTTTGGGCGTCATGGGCAGTTCGCTAAGAAGCCTGACCGTTCGTGCTACTTTTTTTCCAGTTTCAGCCTGTTTCTTCGCGCCACACGACTTTCGAGCGATTCTCTTCGTTGCAAAAACTTTTTTGTGGTTGACAGTCACGTTTTTTTCGAAGGTGTCTCGTCTCTCCCTTTCGTAGTTTTTAATTATTATGTTGAAATTTCTGTGGTGTCCATCCCCCCTTTCCGTGGAGGCTTCGTGGTGGTGCAAGTAGACGTTTCGTTTACCCATTGATGTCTCCCACGGCTATTTAATCCGTGGCGAAGTTTCTCCTCCAAAGTAGGTCGGTCTTCGATGCTGCCTTTTTGGGGGCGTTACCTTTGGCGCCGAATCCTGCCGTGATTCGCTTCCGCCCTGGTTCTTCGCAGAGATGGGGCAGGTGAGATTTTCGTAAACCTGGTCGACTGAATGGGTGTTGTCGTACCGTGAAGATGTTGCCAGGTCGGAGATTCCTCCCGCTTTCCTGATTTTTCACCTGTCCCCCCTGCCATTGTAAGTCCTTTTTGAGCTGCAGTGGCACATGTTTTACCTTGTCCTCGGTCACAAAAACGTGTGTTGTGCCCCGGCGCTTCCCACCTTCAGGCGTCGTCTGGGAAGTTTTGAGACTTTTGGTTCCCAGTCGTAGAAGAAGTCGTCCATTACGAAGGGGCTTGCCGCTGCAATGTACGGGCTGTAGGCCTTGCCGCCTGAGTTCAGGAGCTCCCTTGATTGTTTCCGTCGCTTTCTTTATCTTTGCCGACGCCTTTGTTGCTTTGAGCTTGTTCTTCACCCCGAATTAGTGCAGGTTGGCGGATGTTCGATACGGAGTCGATCTCGTCCCTTTGACTGCAATGGCCGTTGTTTTTTTCCCTGTCTCTCCGCCGAAATAATCTCTATCTTCTCCCCTCACCCTCCTTTGTTGTTGTTTTTTTTTGAGTCTTCTTTCTTTCGCCTCTCCTGACGTGAGCAAGCAACTTTTTGTCAGACAATCTGGGCTTTCCCCTCCGCTTCCGTCTTTTTTTCGCACCCTTCCCGGCACGGAGGGGTTTTTTTTTTTTTTTTTCTTTTTTTTTTTTTTTTTTTTATTTTTTTTTTTTTTTTTTTTTTTTTTTTTTTTTTTTTTCTCTTCTACAAACTGCACCCCAAAAGTCTCCCTCTCCCTCTTTTCAACCTTTCGGCCCTCCCCATCCTATTCTACGTGCCTCCTTCCCCCTGCGTGCCCGGAAGAGACCAAGAATGTTTCATTGTCTTTCCGCCCTGAAACGTCGTACCTGGACCGACTCTCCCTCCCACGCCTTCCCCCCCCCTTCTCTCCCCCGTGTCCCCTGCCTGATTTGGCCTCTAGGACCCTTCCCCCCAACCCAAATGTTTTGAAGACCCCCACCTTAAACACAGGGCCCAGCCTCTTACGTATTTTAGCTTCCCTTATGTTCACTGTGATGACACGTCCAAGTTTGGATTCCATGACTCCCGGTTGGTCCCCCAATCCTCCCTTTCACGGGGTACGCCACCTCCACTGGATGTAGGAATATTTTTCACTCTCTCCTGCATTTCCCTGAAAACGATTACTCCAAGAGCACGCCGCGAGCCTGCTTACAGTTCTTCGTCCCACTTGACACAACGCCCACCATCCGTGCAAGACGCTCTCCCTCCTACTTTTGATGCTTCCTTCGCCCACTCCGGTTCCGATCTCCGTGGGCGTGAACAGCACTTTTTTGATTACACCAACTGCTTTTGCACAACTCCCTTACCTACACCGTATGCCGGTATGCCCTCACCAATACTTTTCCCATAATGCCCTCCTCCGTTCCCTTTTTCTCGTGCCTTCGGCCAACCCGCATTCCTCCTGAGGTCCCCAGCATCCTCTTTGTGGATGACACGCCCTTCTAAGTCGCTCTTGAGGCGAGGTCTCCGTTTCCGAAACCTCGCGCGGCTGCCCCAAAGTTTGCCCAGGACGACTTTTCGGCTGTCATGCCTCCCAAAGAGTCCGGCGTCGTACTTCTTTTTCAGTCAAGCGAAGTGATGGAGCCCCCTCTTCTTTTCAATTCGTCCCCGCAGTTGTTCTGATTGCTCTTCGCCGCGGACATTCCCCCTAACGACTGTTGCCCTCTCCCAGCCATCGGATTTGACAGACCGCTTTTTCAAGGTTCCGGTCTTTCCTGTCGCTCGGCTCTGCCCCCTCAAACATACTTTCCTCAGCCCCTGCTAGACGGTTTTTGTCAGTTTTTTCATGTTGCATTATGAAGTCGCCGTTAGTTTCAGGATGTTCAGAGTCCTTTATTTTCTGCGGAATCAAGCCCCTTCCTTTTTTTCCCTCCCTTGGAAGTGTTTTTTTTTCCCTCGTCGCTTTCCCTTCAGAAACATCCATTTACTCCATGGAAGACCCCCCTTGCTTCAGTTTTCCCCCCCGCCGTTGGTCGGTTTTTCTTTTGGAACTCGCAGTCGTTTCCCGGTCCCAGGAGAGACGATCGTCAACCATTTCTAAGTCTTTCCTTTCTTCGATCCTCACGCTATCCAGTTGCTTCCCCTCTGCCTTCTCACCTGCACCGACCGAGAATTGTCATCACACTTTTCATGCTCATAGTTTTTTTTTTTTCTCGACCGAGCTCAAGGACACCTATCCCTTGAAGAGTGGGTGAACGCTTGCCGGTTCCTCCCTCTTGTTTCCCCCTGTCAGGGGCCACCCCCCCCACCATGCCGTGCTATCAACTATGTTTTTTTGATTTAGCTTTTTACACGAGATGGCTCATTCCCCTTCCCGCAACTAGGATGACCTCACGTTTCTTCATTCCATCTCCCGATTCGTCCCACTTCCTTGATCAAGATTTTGAACGCTTTAGTCTTTCTCACTGTGCCAGTTTTTTTTTCTTTCTCTGGTTTTTCGTCATTTTCAGCGCGTCAGGCCCTTCCTAGCCCAATGAGTCCCCGCCAGAGATGGCTCGGCTCCTGCTCCTTCCCTTCAGGCGGCAGTTTGATTTCCGCGAAGTCTAGTTCCCTTCCCTTTGTGCCTGATTGTCATTTTTCAAATCATATCTCTCGCTGATCCCTCATTTCTGTGGATGGGATCGCTGAATAGAGCACCTCTTTCGGACCTCTCTTTTGTACTACACCTTTTGACATTGCTGCCCCCTTTTGCGATTTCGTGAATTCCACCCTCTACTTTTGCCGTCGGCTCCAGGTTTTTATTTCCCCGGTGGTTTTTACTCCCGGTCAGCTGACCATTCTTCGCACGTCCCCCCCCCTTACCACTTTATCTTGCACTTTCCTCTTTCCGCTTTGGTCCCATTTTTATGCTCACCCCGCCGATTTAGCTGTTGTTATTTCCTCGAAGGGGGATCTTTTTTGGTTTGCGTTTTTTTGTTGGCCGCCGTCTGGCAGATCTCACACTTCCACTTTTGTAGTAAAACTGGGTTCGCTTGGTACCTCTCCTTTTTTTACGCCAGTTTTTTTTTTCATTGGTCATGTTGGACAGCTCCCTTATAAGTCAACTAAAGAACTTCCGCAGCGTTGTTCGTTTTTCAGATTGATCCGCTCCAGTTTTCGACCACCCCTTTCCTGGTTTTCCTTCTTGCGTTTTAAGGCCTTGTCTAGAATTTCTCTCTGCGTGTACTGCTTAGTGGATCCATTTTTTTCTGAAGACCTACGGAGCTCCATTTTCCGTTGGCTCCCTCTCTTTTCATCTTGTGGTTTTTTCGAGAGCTCCCGCTTGACAATCACTTTTTTCTCTGGTCTCGTCACATTTCCCCTTCCACTTTTGCGGCATTACCGCCGTATCGTCACTTCTGAGACCTAATTGATCCGTGCGGTTTAATGGGAATATTTGCTGGATGGAAGTGTTTTTCCAAATTTTTTTTCTGGACCTTGCTCTGCCACGCTGCGTCAGGCTTTATTTTCTCCTTTCTTTCGCGTCATTGACAATCTCGACCCCTCTGCGACCCTTGTGGTTCCTCTCAAGAGCTTTGCCGTCAAACCTTGATATTTGTCTCTTTTTGAAGGCGGAGCACCACAGTCCTGCCGAAACCACACCCGGTTCTTCCCGCATTGGGCCGGCAAACTTCCCCTTCCCGAAATATCGGTTATTTCCAGCCCATTCTCCAGCGCAGCGCAGTGGCCTCTCCGGTTCCTGTCCCTTGAGCGCATCCTTGGACTGCTGTCTCAGGTCTCCTTTGCCAAATCTCTTCCCCAGACCTTTGTTTTTTTTCAGGACTTTGCGCTCTTCAACGACCTCAGACGTCTCAAAGGCCCGTCTTTTTTTTCCCCTTCTTTTGCCAATCGGTTCTTCTTCTGTACGCATGGTGTTCCTGCAGAGATGATTCGGAGTTTTTCTAGTTGAACTCAATCGTCCAACTTCTGCAACTCGACTTCGCGGAAACTTCCCATTTTCCTCTAGGAATTTCGTTTTTTTTGTTGATTCGGCCTCATATTTTCTTCTTCATTGCGTATTCTTACGCGTGAAAATTCACCTCAACCTTTCTCTAGAGTGATCACCCCTGAGTCAAGATGGACCCTGCCTGCCCTTTTCAGCTGTCCGTTTCAAGGTCATTTTTTGTCTGCTTTCTTTTTCCTCTTTCGTGCTGGGTGAAGCCTCTTCCCCCGGATGAAGTGATCTCTTTTAAAGTACCTCCCCTCTCCCTTGTCCTTTTATTTCTTTTATCTGCGTTTCTTTGCACGCTTTTTGTGGCGAGCTTGGCCACCAAGGTGATACCGTCTTCCCCTGTATTAGTGTCGCCCCCTGCCGGTATCGGTGTCATGCTTTCCTAGTCTCCTTCTTGAAGCGAGTCTTTTTATTCGGTTTCCCAATGTTTCTCCTTGTTTGCTATTTTGCCTTTCTTCCGGTTTCCGCTCCCCTTTGTCTATCGTCTTTTATCCGTCCTGCCAAGGAAACTTTTTCGTTTAAGTTTAGCCTTATCTTTTTACGACCGGTCGAGCTTCCAGCCGAACCTGCGCCCCCCCTTTTTTCCTTTCCCCGTTGCTTTTGCCCCCTTTTTTCTCTTTTCGTCCCTGTCAATCTGTCTGTCTGTTTCCCTAGTACCTCGACAAGCCGGCAATCCGTTCTGAGAGTCCGTCTTTGCCCTTTTCCTAAGGACTGCGATGGTCCCTGCAACTCGCTCTGCACTCGTGGTAATCAACTGAAACCGAGCTGAGCACCCCTCCTTTTCGGGGAGGGCATGGTTTCCCTCTTTTTTTTGGTCATTCCTTGCTACTTCAATCCGCCCGTCTCTCCTTCGCTTTTTTTTCATCCGGCTCGATATAGTTCTCCCTAGTTTTTTTCATTGCCGCCGTGACCCCCCCTGCGTTTAACACTTCGAAACACCTTCGGGGAGACTTTCTTCCTATATCTTATCAAGACTCTTCCTACCGGGAACTCTCCTGCCTTTGTCCTTGTTGGGGCTTTTCATCTCTTCTTTTGCTCTTGCCGATGTCTCTGGTCCCCCTTGTTTTTGTCAAGGGCGTTTTTTTTTTCGTTTTCTCTAGCCCTCGCAAGATCTATGCTCCGTCTCGCTTAGTTTTGCATCCAAAACTATGGCACTGCTGTTTCCCCCTTCTTGCATGTTTTTTGTCCGTGTCTGTTCTGAGACCAGGGTGGTAGCATTTGCTTTTTGGAACTTCGGTGGTCTGGCTCCCCTTTCCTCCCTTTTTTCCTGTCAAATTTCTTTTTGACGGTGACGTTGTGCCGTTGGTCTCCCCACGTGATCGACTAAACGGGACGTTTGATTGATCCGTAGTGTCCTGAAGTTTTTCCTCACCAGTAGTCGCTTCTTCCCCCCCGATGCGCGGTTTTTTTTTTTACACGTTCTCCTCCCTGGACGTTTTTTTTTTTTTTCTGTTTGCTCTTAATTGCCTCTTTTTGGGGGGGGTTTTTTGTTTTTTTTTTGGGGGGGCATGGTTTTGCCTGGGCGCTGGCGTTTTTGAACCCTGATCTTGTACTGCCGACGTCATTGGAGTTTTCTTTTACCCCCTTCTTTATATGTTGCGATTTTTTGCCACGCTTTCTCTTTTTTTCCCCCCGTTCCGGACTCCCGCCCATCCTTTAGCTGCGTGGCTGTGTTCTTTTGTTTCTTAGTTCAAAAACTTGTTGCGGGGCTTTCCCCCCCTCAGGGCGTACACTTTGGTTCTTTTGCTCTCCGTTGTTGAAGTTTTGAGAAGAAGTTCGTTCAGTACAATGGATGCCGGCGGCATCGCCAAGGCAAAAGGGCTCGCTTCCCGTTTCTTGTCGGACGTATCATCCTTCTTTTTTCCTGACTTTTTTGTCTTGGCGATGTATCCTTTGTGTGCCCCTTTTAGGCGTTTTCCTTCGCGAATGCCTTCCTTTTTCTGTCCGTGTCGATCCCTTAGAGTAGATATCTACAGCATTTTTTACCTCCTTGCCCCCCGGCGTGCTCCGTATGCTCTGCCGGCCTACCCCTTTATACGGCTCCTCTCTTTTTTTGTTGGTTGTGATAGCGATACTTCCCCGGCCGCGTTTCGAGCACCGCCCCTTATGCGTGACAATCTGGGGCGATCTCCCCATCGCACTGATTCCTTGATTTGTGTCCTTCTTTCCACCTTTTCTTTCTGGTTTGCGCTTCTGCTCTTCTTTTTTTTTTTGTAGGCGTGCCCCCCCCCAAAAGTTCTTTCCCCTCCATCCCGCTTTCTGAAACCAATTCCTCTGATACTTATTCCTCCGGGCCATGCATTTCGCCGGTTGCATTGGGATTTCTTTCCCGCCGGCAATCCTTTTACTTTTTTTCCGCCTTTCGACTCCCTTCCCCCACTGCTATCCACCGCGTACCGTCCCCGCGCTTCCTTGGGATGCGGATTCCCCCGGCAACGCACTTTTCCCGTAACTCAACCCAACTAAAACCCCCCGTGCCCGTGCTCAAGTATTCTTCTTTCCCTTTTTTGTGGACTTTTTTCACATTCATCGGGTTGGCCATCGATTCCGTGGTGTGCCCCCATCTAAGTTCCCCCTGGTCCTCCACCCCCTCAATCGTCTCCAGACGGACTCTTCCTTTTTTACCGCTCCTGGCTTTTAGGCTGAAAGAGTAACTGCTATTTTCTCCTTCAGTTCTTTCCCCAAGGTGTTAACCCAACGCCCCCGACTTTCCCTTCCCGCATAGCCACTTTTTTTGGCGTTCACCTTTTCTGGGAATAACTGATCCGCCCTTTTTTTGGATCAAATCCCCTTTTTTTTGAACAAACGGAACACTTTCTACTTCACCGTCAACAGATCCCATTGGTTCATTCTCCCCTCCCCACCCTCTTATCGAATTTCTAAAAGACTGTCTAGAAGACACATTCTGAAACAGCCCCCCTCCGACCGCGTTGACCAGTTGCATTGAACATCGTTTGATTCCCAAAGCCCGAGTCCTTTACTTTTCTTTGATGTCTCGGGATACGTTTCTCCCCCTCCCCCTCCCCTCCCCCTTGGCCACTTCAACGGCTTGCCCCATGAGACCCGGTCGGATTCTCCCGTCCCCTTCCATGTCTTTGTAGTAGTCCCATCGTCGCTGCATGTCGGTCCCTGATTCAAGCATCCGAATGCTTTCTTGACCTTTCCCAGCATTGCCGCAGGTTGTTCGGGTCTTCTCTTTGCTTTGCTGGACCTTTGACGACGCCAGGTAATTATCTTCTTTCTTGTCCTCTCCCTAAGGGCGACGATGATCGGTTTCTTCTTTCCGATTTTCATGCCCAGAACACATCTTCCTAGCTGCCTTTGACTTTTTTGCGTCGTTGTTTCAGTTCCCTCGGCAGTTTCTTTTGACAAAGGAGGTTCGCCTAAATTGGGTCTTGTTTCGGATTCACTCCTTTCAATACTAGGGTCCTTTTTTTTTGTCCTTCGCTTGGTCGAGGGGTTTAGTTTTGTCCTTAATCTTTTCGGACCCGAACCACGCCACCTGGATCCCGCACCCCCCGCTTTTTCCGTTCGGATTGGACCTTTTTCATATTGGAAGGTTAGAAGTCTCGTCAAATTTAGGCTGTTCATTGGCCTTACGACGATCTCAAGGGGATAGCTCTCATGCAATCTTTTAGCCACCCCCCCGTTATCCCTTGTGTCACTCTCCCCGATTTCTGTTCTCTCCGAGTAACGGTCCCTTTCTTTGGCGGCGCCAGCCTTCGTGAAGCTTTTCAGCAACTTTTTGGCACTTCCAGTTTCACCCATCTCCTGCCTCTTCTTCTTTTCTTTCCTCCCCCCTGTGATCTTTTACACGTCTGATGGATCAATTCATCCTTTTCCCCCCTCGGCTTCAACAGATGCACTCGGCCTTGCTCCCCCATCCGATGCGCAACTTGACCTTCACTCACGAGTTTTTTTACGCTTTCCTTTCGGTCAGCTTCATCGGCTAAGTTTTAGAAGTCTTCCTCTCGGGGTCTCGTCATTTTCATTTTATTTTTTACATTCGGCCAGCACCTCCCAATGAAGACACTCAGATCTGCTTCTCTCCCCCTCCCCCCGAACTTTTTTTTGAGATTTTGTTCGAATTCTAGTTTTCCTTTTTTTCTTGGAGATTCTCTTTCCCTTCTCTGTCTTATACAGCCCTTTGTGATGGATCGTTTATCCGATACCTTATTTTCCGAGACTATTGTTGTTCTCCCCCATGCGGGCCCTTCCGGCTCCGTGGGTTCTTTAATCTCGAATCCTGGTCCTCTTCAATGTTGGCCTTTTCTTTTTTTTTCCAGCTTCCCCCGGTCCTCCTTTCCCCCAGTGATGTTTTTAATCAAGGAAAGCATCTGCCCCACCTTTTATGGGTCATACTGGGGAGTAATGGGCGACTCCATTCGGCCTGTTTTGAAGTTTGGCCTGTAGGTTTTTTTTTGTTTTTCCGCGGCGTTCCCTTTTTTGCTCCGCCAGTTTTTTTCTCGCAACTCTCCAATTGGTTTAGTTGCCTTTCTCAGGGTTCGCTTTTTCCTTCCCCCAGCGAAGGTTTCGTTCCCTCCGGTTTTCTCCTCTCTTCATCACCGCGCCATTCGATTAGGACTCCACTTAACTTCCTTGACGAAGCGTGGCGCGAGTTTTCTGGATCTTCGCATTTTTTTTCGACACCACGTCTTTTTTTCAAGTTTCTTTTTTTTTTCCTTCTTCAATTTATTTTTTCTGCTTCCTTGCCTCTTGCTTTTCCCCCCTTCTTTGGGGATCCAGGAATGAAGGACTCTGGCCGGAGCTTCCATTGCGTGTAACGCTTGATCTCTTCTTTCTCCTCCTCCTTTGTTGGTGTTTTAGTTTTGCCAGCCCTGTCGCTCGGGCGCTTTTTTTTCTTCCATGGATCCCAACTCACCGGAGTGCGCTTCCAGCAGTTTCCTCCCCTTCGCTGAAACAAATGATCCGGGACGCCTGTACGGCATGGTCCTTCATCCGTGTTTTTTTGACCACGCGTCCGTCACTTTTTTTTTTCTTTCCTCAGCTTCGTTCCCCTTTTTTTTCTTTTATTGTGTATCCTCTGCTTGCGCGTTTCATTTCTCCTAAATGCTCTCCCCCACTGCCGACCTTCTGGGTCCGTGCCAGCGCCCCTCGTTAAGTACCCATTTGCTATTTGCGAGCCTTCGCCCGGCTGGAGCCCCCTTTGTTTTTTTGCCACACACTTTTTTTTTTTTTGCCAACTTTTGACTTTTTTTGAGCCCATTCAGCCCCAGTATGCCTCGACAGCGAATTCTTTTTTTTTTCTGTTTCTTCCTTGGCAGTCCCTGTGTCGCTTGCCTCGAGTAATTTTCCCCAACCCCTTCCATTGTTATTTTTTCACCGTCGCCGACCCTCTTATGCATTTGCCTATGATTCACCGACCCTGCTGGAATCCACCGACCGATGTGGTTGACCCCTATTTCTGTTTCAAATAGGTCTACTTGAGCGCCCCTCTCCATCCACCTCCCCTGGCGATCATCAGAGTGTGATAGGAGTTTTGCCATTAGTCTCCATCCGACCTTCCCGCCCAAATAGCCTAGTTGCCCTTTTCCCCACACCTGAAGAATAGGACTTTGTTCGGGACGGAGAGACTCCCATAATCTGGCTTCTTCCCTTGCTGCATTCTCTACGCGCTGCACCCTGCTTACCCTTTCTCTCGTTGCATCAAAACTATGACAGAGTTCCTTGTAACTCCGTCTTCCCCCCCGTAGTTTCATTTCGGTGGTTTTTTCTTTCCTGTCGCATCGTGCTCTGTCCCTGGCATCTGGTCGTGGACGACGATTTCTGTTGACCTTTTACTTTGCTGTGGTACGATCTAGTCCCACTGTGCGGTATCTTAGTTCTCTCCTTGCGTCTGTGTAAACCCTCGGTGGCCTCTCCTGGTTCCCAAGAGTTGCTGCCCCTGCTGCACTGCAGTTCCGCCGCCGCCAATGGCCCTGGTTATCGTTTGTCCTTTTTCTCCCCGTTCCTTCCTGCTGCCTTCTCTAGCGTTTGCCACGTTGACGTGTTTTTCCTCGATTTCTTGAGTAATTTTTCCTTCCCTTATCTCGTCCGTGTACTTGACCTCCCCCTGGGAACTACTTTACCCCTTTTGACTAGCTTCTCCCCCTTCCGCTCACCTTACGGTTCTATGTCAAGACTTCACCTGCGCAACTTAGTTTTCTTCGCGTAATTTTTCTTTTCTCATTTTAACGGTTCTCCTTTCTTTGGTTTTCAGGCCCTCCTCCCCTTACCCCTCACTTACCTCGATGAGATCAAGTTCTTTATTCCAGAAAGCCAAGAACCCCATTTTATCTGACCCCATTCCACGACGTCAATCCTTGTACACTGCCCCTACCGTGACGTCCCCCCTCTCGTTTCTTCTTTTAGGATGATCCCGAGTTTTTCTTTTTAATGCCGTCTCCTCCAATGAAAGCTCTTAAGTCGTAGCTTCGCCGTTTTCCCCCCCCTATGCTCGCTCTCTTCTCCTTTTTACTGTTACCATTTGTCCTCCGTTGCCCCCCCTTACACGTACCACCGCATAAACCTTTTTTTCGACATTCTTCTTTTTTTCCATTCTCTACCAGCCTTTTCTCTCGTGAATTCCTTCCCTCATTACCTGCGGACGCCTGAAGTGTTTGGCGTTCATTGTTCGTTAGTTTTTTTTTGACCTTTTTATCTGTTCAGGTTTCACTTTATGTCTTTGTGGCTGTGCAACGCCGTCTTCTCGATCCATTCATTATTTTTTTGTTTCCCTCCCCCCCCCAAACGATTCCCATGTGTTTCCCTGTCCGTCATGATTTTTGTCTACTTTTGGTCGTTGAAAGGGCTGGGAGGCCATGATGGGAAGTCGTTTTTTTTCTTTTTTTCTGTCATTTACCCTTTTTTTTCGTTGCATCTCCTTTCTTTCTCCCGTGATGTATCCGTTTGATCGGCTCCGTTTTCCTAAGTTGACGCCCCACCTTTTGGTCGTAGGCGCTCTTTGGTCGGGATTTTTTTTCACTTTTTTTTTCTCATCATGACGGCGCTCTCCTGTTTCTCTTTTGCCGTCAGAGCTTTTGGCCCTGTTCGCTGGAGGGACAAATTTGATCGTTTCCTTTTCCTGCCTCTTTTTGGAGGTGGTGTACCGTGTGTAGATTGTTGTCATTTCTTATAGGCCATTCCCCGATTGCCGCTGTCCTAACCCGTCCCCGAAACGGCCCTTTCTCTTCTTTAAACTTGATTCGTGTCCCACCCCCCTTTTCCTTTTTTGTCGTCGGTCACCAAACCAGGGTTTGCCTTGCCTTCGCTTCCCACTCCTTCTCTTGAATGTTTTAATCTTGGTATGATCCTTGGTGGGTTCCGTTTTTTTTCTTACCCCCATTTCGTGCCAGTACTGATTTCTTCGGAGGCACCGTCCTCCCCGGTTCTGCGCTGCCGTTTCCCCCTCTATTTAATTTAACGTCTTCAGCTTCTTTTTCCGCCTTCGGATACTTTCTCATGGCGACGCTCCTTTTGTGGGTGCGGAGAGGTGTCTGACCCCTGCTCCGCCTTGCTTTTTTGCAGTATCCCTTGATGTGAGATTCGTCCCCGATGTTCGCATCATGGACGTGCTGCTTTTTTTTTCCCCCTCTGCCGTTGCCCTCATTATAGATAATCCTCCTCCTTTGTTTGTTTCGTTGGGCAGCTCGCCGATCAGCAACGTCCCATTGCTTTTTCCTCCCTCTGTGATCAGTCTCTACATCGAAGTTTCTCGACGTCCGCCCCCGTTCTGACTTGACGTATTCTTCCCCCCACCGTTAACCCCGGTCACCCAAACCCCGTCACCCGCACGTCCATCCGCGGGCCTGTTCACCCACATTGCTGAAGGGCTTCATCGTTGCAGGACATCCCCTCCAGCCCTTTTTCATTGGCGTGGATGTCCCCTCCGTGCCACTCCCTTAGGAGTGGTTTTCCACTACTTCTTCTCCTCCTCTTCCCCCAGGATCTCACCAGTTTTTTACCCCCGTCCAGCGACTGAGTGGGCAGAGGGTCAAGCAACCTTTTTGGGACGACCTCCCACGTATCAACCCCGTGTCCACTCTTACTTTAAGTTTTGGGACCTGGGACATTTCTCGTTGATTGCCATCTGATCCGTTGGGTCCCCTCCTTTAACCCTGATTTTTAAGCCCCACCCACCCCGACGTCGGCATTAGGAACTCTCCCCATTTCGGCTCCCTTTCTTCCTTACCTTCTCCGCGCTAGGCCCAGTCCAGTCCTGTAACCAAACCTCCCCCCCTCACGGTCCATTCGGCCTCCTTCTCCCTATTGGTCCTTTTTTTTTCAATCTTAGCCACATACGTTTTTCTCTTTGTGGGCTTCCCATACGGTTGCTACCAACTTCAAATTTCCTTCCCTTCCCCACCACGACTTTACCTTCCACTGATGCCAGGATTCAAGCTACTTTAAAATAATGAAGGACTTCATTCTGTCTTCTCCTTCTCCTCGACCGCTTCCCCGATTTCCTCTTGACCCTCTTTTGATGCACCCGAAGGATTTCCGTCGCTCTCCTCTGGCGAGTTCCCTCCTTTCAGCCCAAACCTCTCTTGGTTTTCTGCATTCTTCGCCCCTTTTTTCTGCTTCCGATGGAGACTACCTGACGCCCCAACGCTTTCCCTTCGTATGATGTCAGGATGGGCCCGCACTATTCTTTTCATCCTCCGTGTTTGTCTCCACCCTCTCATTCCCCTCCTGGTTCGGATTTTTCCGGCTTTTTTTTGTCCTGGAATTGACGAACGAAGTTTCCTCACCTATCCGCACTCCATCGGTGATGACCCCCTCCTTCTCCCCAGGGAGAAGTTCATCTTTTCCGTTCTCTTCTGCCTACCATCAAACTTTTCTCCCAGTCACCCCGGCGAGACCCTTGTTGCGTCATTCTTTTTTCCGGTTATTCCCTTATTGCCGTTGCGGAGTTGCCCAAGTTCGGTTTAAGCTAGCTTTTTCTGTCTCTTCCCAGAGCCCAGCTTTTTTGTGCGTTTCTTCTTCTTTCCCACGGCCAGAACCATTTCTTCACAGTTCTACCGGTCACCTTTTCCTCCCCCTCCCCCCCTGGATCAAAGAACAAGTCCGTTCGGTTCGTTTCCCTCTGTGGAGGAGGTTAATGCTCGTTACCAATTCTTCTCTTCTTCCTTTTTCTACGCTACGAAGATAGCCCGGTGCTCCCTTCGCGACCTTCCTACGCAAATCTATGCCCACACGTGATCCCCGTGTGTTTCACGTCCAGAGTCTCGGGCTTCCCCCATTTCGCTCAAGGACTCAGCTTTCTTTCCCTTTCCCCATCATTTTTTGCCGCGGGGTCAAGCAACTCTTTGTTCCCCTTCTCTCCAACCTAGGGCACCCCTTCTCTTCTCCATCCTTAGACATGAACACCTTGATCGTCTTTCGATCCCTTTACCCCGTCGATTTTCCATTCTTTTAACTTCCACGAGCCTTTCCCTTGGCATGAACCCTCTCCTGGATCGACCCAAGTCAATGGACCTAATGCTCTACCGCCTGTTCTTTTTTAGCTTCAATTGGTTTTGGTTTTATCCAACTTTTTTTCTTCCTTTCTTTCAGCGCGTCCGGAAAGGAAGTAGCAGACGGACCCCAGCTTTCTTTTTCTTCCCTCCGTTTCAGTCCAAGGCCGGTGCTTATTTTTCTTTCCTCTCATTCTGTCAAGAGGCGACGTTGGATGGAGAACTTTTTTTCAACTCTATCTATCTGCTTATTCCAGTTTGACATGCGTGTGATGTCGCCCTTGTCTCTCCCTATTTTGACGTTAGTTTTTTACTAAAACCTGCTTTTCTTCTCCTTTGGGCGTGACTTCTTTTCCCCTCCCCCTCCTTTCGTCCCCCGGCGCCGCACCCCACGGATGGTCATCTTCGGTTGGCACTCTTTAATTTCCGCTTTCCCTTAAGTCACACGGGCGTCCTTTCCCGTGTTTTGTTTTTTAACCGATCTGTCTTCACCGCTGGCATCTCCTTTTTTCTTTCCTTGTACTCGCATATTTATTCCTGTTTTTTTTTACGTTTGCCCCTGTGCCGCATCTTTTTCTCCCCGTTCTAGACAGGAGGGGCTTGGTGTGGTCTACGCAGTCGTTCCTATCTCCACTGATTTGCTGCCCGATCGGGTTCTTGCGGACCCGAGATTTTTCCAGTGTGTCTTTTTTGAGATTTTCGTCGACCTGCTCCCTCTATTCTCTCAACTAAAGACCTTTAAGAAGCTATTTCCAGACGTATACTGATGGAGCATTTTTCTCACCCTTTCGCGGTTGATGTACTTGCCTTTTGCCGATTTCTCTTTTCGTCTTTCCCCTACGTTTCTTGGTTCTACTGGTTGAAGGACGCGCGGAGTCCGCCCTTTTGTTTCCCGCTTTCTCTTTTTCTTTTCCCTTTTGTTGAGTCGAGCCTCCTTCTTGACAAGCACCCTTTCCTCTTTGCCTGCTTTCATTTCCATGTCACAACGCAAGTATCTTTTGCAGATCCACTTTTCCCCCCCTTATCCGGCGATGTTCTCAGTTTTTGACATTTGCCAGCACGTTGTTGTCGAACCTGCGTAGACTTCCATCGGGACTTCTCGATTTTGCTGTCGAAAGTCTTAGTTGTATTCTCATCCCCCTTTTTTCCTTTATGCTCAATGTGCGAACCCCCCTTTTCTTTTCTCGATGAACCCCGTTTGTACCCCCCCATTTTTTTGATCCCCTTTTTGCGATTTTGCCTTGCCTGATGCCAAAACACTGAAAATGCTGTCCTTTCCCCCCTCCCCCCCCTTCTCCCCCCGCCTTCCGTCCGGCCAACTTCCCCCCTTTTTTTCGTTTTCCAATATCGGTGAGACCATTTAAGTCCAGTATCCAAGACAGACAGCTCCAGGGTCAGCTCGTTTCTTCCCTTGCCGCCCTTTGGAGGGTTCCCGAGGTTAATTTCCCCACCCCTCCATTTTTTTCTGCACTTTTGACAGTTTTTCTTTTTTTTTTGTTGCCGAGATCAACTACTCTCCTGCCTCCACAATGACCGTTTTTTTTTTTTTCCGAGTTAGTCCCCTCTTTCCCCTCTTCCTTCCCCCCATCTTTTTTTTCATCAGCCTCGATTTTTTCGAGCACTTTCCCCCTTCCCCTTCCCGGAAACGCCCTTCGCGTAAACTTCCACACTTTGCCGCGTTAGTTAATGTTTTTTGAGTTTAGGCTCCGCCCTCTCTGCTTTTCTTCAGTTTTTTTCTCGCGTAAATGACTCGCCTCCTCTCCTCTCCCTATCCCTTTATTCCATCTTTTCATAGTATCCCGGCGTGTTTCCTCCTTTTTCGTTGCCAGGTCTTGGTCGCTCCGGGATTGTTCCTGCCAGCGGCTTTTCGTGGACAAGTCTTTCTTTTTAGGAATTGATCC
>Ga0179593_1570656_pt1 | contig 28121 bp, 35 predicted proteins | sample CZODoug2_1_08_16_FD_185931 | JGI IMG/M metagenome (GOLD analysis project Ga0179593, IMG submission 185931) | Vadose zone soil fungal communities from Angelo Coast Range Reserve, California, USA - CZODoug2_1_08_16fungal (PacBio error correction) | ecosystem: Environmental > Terrestrial > Soil >... | reverse complement strand
TTTTTTTCCTGGGTGTTAATTTGTTTTATTTACTGTTTTTTCCTGCCGCACGGGTTTCGACCCAGAATGACCATTTGCCAACCACCTCCTGCGCAAGGTATTTCGAGCAAGGCTGGTTTGCCTTCGCAGAAGTGATGCGCTTCTTTGTATAGGGCTCGTCCATAACACCCATAAGGATTGGTTTCAACATTTTTCTCAAGACAGGGGCCACGCCCTGCTTTCTTCGAGTTCCCCCCCGAGGTCAGGGCAGCGGCGTAGCTTCTTGCGTGACCTTCCGAAGGGTGTTTTTAAATCTTGTTTGCTAATCGTAGGCAGAAATCCGTTCGATGCCCCTGCGCTCTGCGGGAGGATTGTTCCTTAACCTGATCGCGACCCCATCCGAGCTGGATCTTCATGCTGCCGTTTCTCCTGGCCATTTTTATTCGCAGTATGCGTCATGTCCGTTCTCTTTCCCTTTCCTTCTCCTGATTTTGAAATTTTTTTTGGCGATATGTGCCCGGCGCGTTCGTGGCCCGAGACATTCTTTTTCCTTTTCGCTTATGGGACATGGCTTTTTTTTTTTTAGGCCGTATAAATCGTAAGCTTCAGAGAGGATCGCCTTTTTCCTCGCTTTTTTGCCGCAGTGACCATATTTTATTCTTTTCCAAAGACCTAAGTTCGCCCACTTGTCTTCCGTCAGCACAATTTTTACTCTCGGGTGGGTTGCTTCTTCTGTTTTCCCCTGCACTGTCACTTCAACTCTTTGTAAGGCCACCATACCGGCCCCAAAGGTTCACCCCGAAGTTTCTGTCAAGGGGCTTTCCCCTCGCCCTCACTTTTCTATTGATAAACACACCTTTCCTCATCCCGCCCCCCAAACGTAGGAATACACCCCCCCATGTCTCCCCACCGGCAGCTTTTTCTTCTTTATCGGGTTTCTTGTGGTCCTCGGGCGCCCCCGAGGTCAGGAGACTGTCAGCCGCGATTTTGGGTTCATGGACCTACTATGCTTTTCAGTTTTTTTGTCCCACTTTCCCATGAAATTGGGCCAGCCGATTACCCCGGGACGAGGCTCACTTGTTTCAAATTTCACCTTTCCGCAATCGAGTTTCCTTCGGCCGCTCCTTCGGCGTGGTTCGGTTCTTTAGGGTTTGTCGTCTTTTCCTTTTTTTAAAACATCGAGGTTTTAATGAGTTTTACGGAGAGGGAGATAGTTCGCAACTTTCGCCGGTTTCACTCATATAACTCCCAATCCCCAACGCACCCCCGTCTTGGAGACGAATAACCCCCCCCCCCAACGGGTGAAACTGTCTGAAAAACCTGGCCGTATTGGGTTCATCGCCTTTAATTCGGTCGGGTTACCTTGGCTTCTATTTTTGTAAGACGGGGGGATCCTTTCTTTCTCATTCCAGGTCAGGCGTTTTTTACCAAACGCGGTCTCACGTCCCTTACTTCATCGGGATCTTTTCTTCCGGAAAAGATCCGATTTTTCCACCAGCCAATTACAGCTTTGCCCCCTAACAGTCGTGCTTTTTCTCTCCACCATTTTTTTTCCCTTTCCCTTAAATGGCCCCCTGTGAGCGGCAATTTGAGGAGCGTTTTCCTGTCTTTCTTCCTTCGCCAATGGCGACGATTGGTTGGGCACCCGCGATCTCTTTTCCAACGCCCAGACGTTTTTTTTTCAGGCTGGGGGACCCGCATTCTTTCTTGCCACTTTCGGCACTGACAGTTTTGATTGCCCCCGGCGTTAGAACCCGCTGGATCAGAGCAATTCGAACTCCAATTAGACCCACCCCAAGTACGCCTCCAAGCTGTTTCTATGTTAAGAGAATTTTTATGAATGGTTTTTTTCTTTTTCGTCTTTCTTCGCCCTGACAGGCAGCCGATCTGAAACTCGAAGTAGTTGATGCTTATTCGCTTAGTTCCCCCCCCCTGGTCTGGGTGGTGACCAAACTATTCTATTCCCTTTTACGCCCCTTTTTGCTGCTTCCGGCTTTTTTGTAGTCCCTTACAAACCCCCCCTTTCATCCCCCACCCTTTTCTCTTTTCAAACATCGCAGGTGGCACCCCCCGGAATCTTGTCACCGATTTTGAACCCTTTTGTCCGCTGCTTTCCTTTTCTTTTTGTAGGAGTACTTCCCCAACTTTTGCCGTCTTTACCTTGTCTCTTCCTTTTTTTTGGCCTTCCCTCTTCCAGGAACTGTCATCCCGGCCCATTCTTCTTTGTGCAAATAATTGCACGTTCGCCCTTGTTGGACCGATGCCGAGGGTACCTCAATCCGCACACCAAACATCCTTCACTCCCCTTCCCCCCCATGAACAACGAGAGTTCCCCTATTAAAGTCTCATGATTAATATCTTTTGACGGTCGTGGTCGCCCCAGATGATGCGTTCCGTCGGCCACAATTTTTTGGCACAAAAGAGGCATTTAAAATCCATCTTCCCGGCCTCCCCCCGGAGACAGCCCACACCCCCCCTTCGCCGAGTGGGCCGAGTTTCAATTCCGCTTTCTTTATCGTTGACTGTTGAGACCGCTCTCTTTTTAGTCTTCCTCGCCCAGAACGGGGACGCCCAGTTTTTTTCAAGATGATGGTAGTGGCGTTTTACAACGTTGTATTGGTTTGGTGTTTTGGTTTCGGGTTGTCCTGCCTGAATTGTGTGTTTGACTTTTCAGGGTGCAAAAATCTCAGTACGGCAAAAGGGGGGTGGCGACATCGGGGTTTGTCCCTTGATTTTTCCACGCCTTCTTAAATTTTTGTGATTGTACCTCTTTTTTGCGTCGGGCGGCAAGTTTTATTTCCTTCGATGACGCTCTGTCGACGATGTATTTCCCCTTTTGGGCCCCCCTTAACCACCAACCAGGGTCCAAAAAAGTACTCCCCCCTTCTTGATGAGAACGTATCGTTTTTACCCCGCTGAGTTTTCTACTTTTATTTTCCTTTTCTTCCCGCCCTGTGGAGGGTTATACCTGAACATGCGCTGGCCGCACATACTGTCTCCGCCCCAGGTCCACCCCCCCTACGTCGTAAATGGTCCTCGTCCTCACACGTAAGTGTCGCGTGATTGGCCTTCTGCGTGCACCCTTCGCGACCTGCCTTGTTATTTTGACTTTTCTTGTCGATCCCTGTGGCGGTGACACGCCCTTCATGGTGGTTCCCCTTTTTTTAGGTGTAGGGAGCTCGTCTCTTTCTCCTCTGCTAGGAAGTGTTCTCCGTCGTTGGTGCCTGGCTTTTGAGCGTCTTTTTTTGTTTCCACAGTTTTTTCCACAATCGCGTTTGGTCTACCCACTCTGTGGTCTAGACATAGGGAGGGTTCGCACCCCAATAAGCTTTTTCCCCCTTTTGGCAGTCTTTTTTTTTTCTTTTGAGACGGTTTTCTTGTTGTGTTCCCTTCTCCTTTCGTGATTTGAAGAGCGACCCTTCGTTGCCTCGCCCCTGGGGCCCCCCTGGGGTCCCTGTCCTTTCCCCTTCTGATCTTTCACGACCATCTTCCCTGATTCCCCCAGTATGGGGAACAGTTCTTGATGGCCACCGCGCTGATTTCTAGGCACCTCCTTACCCTTTTTTTTGTTGGCGTTTTTTTCTTTTAAAGCTTGCGAGTAGCGTTTGGGCGCTGCTCTCGTCACCCCCCAGCTTTTTCCCCCCCAACGACGGGAGCCCCCCCTGCGAACATTTTTCGTCCCGACGCCCAATCTATTCAACCCTCTAAACATCGACTTTGACAGAAAACTTTTCTTGTTCCGTTCTGGCATCCCCCCTTTCGCAATTCCTATGGTTAACCCCCCATCACGCTCTCCTTTTCCCTTTTTTTTCCGGGATGCCATTGTTGCTGTCCAGAAACCCTCTGGTTTCCCCCTTTTCCAAAATTGGACCTTCCCTCTTTTTTTACCATACGGCTTCCCGAAATTTAACTCTTTTTAGTTTTTGCACCGACTAAATTACAGTCTTCTCTTTTTCCGCCTTACGCCGCGCTAGATGTTTTCCTTCGTTACCATTGTCCCCCTTCATGGAAGGGGCGCCTCCTCGCTTTTCCTGTCGGGGCCTCCTCCCCTCAGGGCCCGTCGTTTCGAATTGCCCCCGCCTATGGAGCGGAAACATTCCGTCTTAACCTGTCGGCCACGTCATTCAGGTGAAACATTATCATCCTTCTCTTTCCTTCCTTTTTGTTTGCTTTCCTTCTTTTCCGGTCTCTTCTCGACGCTTGGGAAGGCCTTTGTCCGGTTGTCGGGACGACTTCTATTCTTCTTCCCTTCCCGTGTTTTTGAAATTCCCCTCAATCCCGGGTACACCAGAGAACTCATCTTTCAGAAGGCGCCCTCGTTGCCTGAATGCCGAATGACTAGCTTAAAGCGACTTTTCGGTGTGGGGATACTGGGGGCACTTTAGGTTCTTTGCCCATAACCTATCCCGCCCAGTTCGAATTTCCCTCCCTCCCATTGGAGCCCCCCCGAAGTTTCTGTTTTTGCTCTCCCCCCGCCAGTTGCTGGTTAACGAACTTCCCCCATACATTTTTTGGAACCAAGTTGGGCGCTGACCCGGGATTTGGAACCCTTTCACAAAACCTTTACACGACACCTTTGTCCCGCGAATGGTTTGTGACAGCAGAAGTCCTGGGGATTTCCCACGTTCGCGACTTCTCGTTTAAAGTGATTGGTTTGTTGTGCGCGCTGTATGTTTTTTTTCCCCCCCCCCCTCTTTCTTTGATTTGACTTCCCCTCCCGAAACTTCTGATTTTTGCAAGTGTTGGTCCCTTACTTTTCAGGCAATCTGTCGCTTCCCGACGTTCTCTCCCCTAATTAATTGGTTGGTCGCTGGGGGCTTGCGTTCTCCTCCCCTCCCTCGAAGAATTATCAAAGGTCCCCCTCCCCACGCCCCCGGCCAACGTGTAACTTTTCCTACCCCCTCCTGGGGTGGTGCACAAATAAACTATCCAGGCAGCCCTCGAGTGGGCGAGGCCTTGGTCAGCGTTTTACTTGAATCTTTCCCCTTCCCATTTTCCCACTTGAAGATTACTTGACGTCGTCGCGGCTTCACAGTCCTCCCGATACTCACTGTGCAGTCGACCGTAGAAGCCCCTTTCCCCCTCTTGTATTATGGACCATTCTCCCTCCGTCCAGTAGTATTTTGGACCCTTCCGATGTTTCGCTTTTTGTTTGCACCCTTTCTGAGTCGTCCCAGAGTCTATTTTTGGCTATCCCAACTCCCGTGGCCGTCCAATCGGTTTGCTCTTGGCCCCCGCCCTTAAGCAAGTGTTGCCCCCCTGTTCTCCTTTCTTAAAGGCTTCGACGTGCCTCTGCGCACATACCATTTCTGCGTCCAAGTTGCTGATGTCCCTTAGGTTCGCGCCACTCCTCCCAAAGCCAATGCCGGCCGCTTTTTCTTTTTTTCACCCGCAAACCATCCTCTTCTACCCCAAGTCTTCCGCGATCCTCCCTTTTTTTTTCCTCCGTTTATCATTTTGTAGTTTTTTTCGACATGATTGCTTTTCGCCCTGTATGTTGGACTTTCGCTGTGTCTTTAGTACCCTTAGCCCCCCCATTTCAGCCGCATTATTTTCTTTAAAAAGCCAAATAAGGGTGGCTATAGGAAAGGCCGTCAACTCCGCTTTTCCTGTCCAGGGTGTTGGGAACGGAAATTTTTACAGCATTTCTCGCCTTTTTCCAACACTTCTTTCCCTACCATTCAGTGATGTCCTTTCCCTAAACGCCTTTAAAAGTAAGCGCATCGCTTGTTATTCCTTTTCAAACCTTTGTACCGACACATCCTTTTCTCCCTATTTTTTTGCTTCAAAATTTTCGGCGGTTGCTGCGGGGCGTGTTCCTGTTCTTGATAGTCCCCTGTCCCACAAACAACTCCTATGGCTTCCAGCTGTACCCCCCCTCCTCTCCGAAGACCGAAGTAGGCGCAATGATTCCTCTCCACGTATACTGGTTTTCCCTTGAGTATGGTTTTCGTCCTTCCTTTTAATCCCACTCGAAACACGGTTCGTGGCTGGAGATATCAGCGGCGTTCGTTCGCTCGGCCCCTACTTCGGTTCTTGGATTGTCGCCAAAACGTTATGTGGCCAAGATGGTTCTTTCCGTGTTGCCTCTCTTCGCTTTTCCTCGTTGGATCTTCTCAGAATCCTGATGTTTTTTTCCCCCTCCATACAACGTTTTAATTGCATTTCAATCGATGCCTGCCACCCTTCATTCTCCGCAGCGTGTTTGGATTTCATTGTTTTTTCTTCTTCTTTGGGCTGGAGTTTTAGCTTTCCCTTGGTCTTGCATCGTCCACCCCCCAGTCTTTGCCTAACCGGTTCTCCTCCCCTTCTTTGAAAAAATTTCCCCCCTCTCTTTCCTCCGTTTGACCGGTCGGCGGTGCTCTACGCGGCTTTTTTTTTTTGAGCCCCCCCCCCCCCCACCCCAAAGATTTTTCCTCGATTGATTGTTGTTTTTCAACTGTACTTCACCCAAGGCACAAGGGACAAGCATTCTTTTTTTTGTGTTTTTGCTTTTGGGTTTGTGTTATTTTTTTCTTTCCTTTTGCGAAAGTTGTGTTCTGAGTGACCAGTGGAGTCAGTATGGGGAGGTGTTCGTTCCTTTTTCCCAAATTTTTTTTTCGCTAGGGGGGATGATTTTTTGGGGGAGGCCTTTTCAGCAAAGAAGTGTGTGACTTTCCATCCCCCCCTTACCCACAAGTGGGTCCCCATAACCTTCCTTTGGATGAAACGGCTTCTGGTTGTCTGTAACCCCCCCAAGACGCGAACACTGTTGCGCTTTTTTCTCCCCCTTGGGCTTCAGTTCCATTCTTTCCCCCCCTTTATTCTCCTTGTCCTCTTCTTTAGTTAAATTTGAACCCTGCTCATAGGCGCTTTAAGAGCGACCTTTTTTTTGGGACCTTTTCTTCGATGTTCTTTTGTGGTTGATGTTACTATATTCCCTCTTTTCTTCTACGTTGTTGATGATTTTTCCAGCTTTTCTTTTCCCCCCCTTTTTTCTTTTTTGTGCTTTCTTTCTGGCTATTTTTCTTTCTCCCCCCCCTTTTTTCTTTTTTTCAATCCGTCCGGATATTGCCTCGGCGGGATTTTGAGGAGTGGCCCCATCCGTCCATCCCCTCCTCCCCAAAGACGTTTATTAACAGACCGCTGTTTCCTCCCAATCTCCTTTGGCGGAATTGGGTCAGTGAACTGTTTTCTGCCCTCTTGTCCAGGTGGGAGTTTTTTTTAGGCTGCTTAATTTGGAGTCCTCTAACTTTTGTTCTTGAATTCTGTTTTCGATTCTTCGGCTTTTGTCTTTTCAAACGGATACGCTCTCCCTTTAGGCTTCGTTGCCCGCCCGTCGCCCCCTTGAGCATGGAAAAAACCGGTCGAGGGCTTGCCTCCCCCTTCCGGCCAGATACTTTCCCCTCCGGTACGATCCCTTCCTTGCTTGATGCCCAATCTTTCCCAATTTCCTCCCTGACACCCATTTTCCCTTCCTTTTGGTGATAGATGGGATCGAATCGTTGCAGTTGATCCCGTGGCTTCCTTTTGCGCTCTTCTTATAATTGGCGGGCTCTTATTCTGCGCCTCCCACTTCAGGCGGTGAGTATTCTCTTACCGCGAATTTCTGTTTTTGTTCACCCCCCCCCACTGTCCACATTTAATCCTCCTTTTTTCCTAACACTTAGCTTGTCTCGCGCAGGTCCCTTTTCTTTTGGCATGTAACCTCTGCCGTCCTCTGGTTGAAGCCTGCTTGTTTCTTTCCCCCCGGTGGTCCCCCTTTCTTCTCTTAATGGTTTTACACCTACAAAGCATTTTTTTTATGAATTCCTTTTTTTTTGAACGCCCATTTCCTCTCTGCCATTTTTCTCTCTTTTGTACCCCCTCGCTGCACCCCCAACGCTGGGGGACGAGCCCGCTCCGGTTTGCGTTGTTGATATCTTTTGTTCTTTCTTGTTGATGATTACGACGGGGGCTAGGGGGCAACGCGGGTTGCGAAATTGACCTTCCCCTCTCTTTATTGTAATTCTTGTTCGTTTCCTCTCAATGGGTCTTGCTTGGCAGGGATCGTCTGTTTGTTCTTCCAACCATTGATCTCTGCCCACTCTGTCCCTACATTTTGGAGCACCCCTTTTTTTTCTCCTCCAACTCCCCTTTGTTTGGTCGCCTTCTTGCGGTGTTAGTCATGTCCCCGATTCCTCCCGTCGAGTTTTTAGAGACTTTCCCCCCCCCCCTCTCATCTCAATTGCACGAATTCTTTTTCCTTAATACACCGGCTTTTGCCAGCGCTCTCTTTCCGGCGCGACGTAGTCCGCGGCGACCGGCGGGTCTGCATGCTCTCCCTCCCCAGATTTTATTTGATCGAACATTTTTTTTGCCAGTTTGCGAAATTCCCAGTGCGCGGTGGATTCATTCCCTGTCCTTCCCCCCCTTTCTCCCAAAATGGTTCCTTTTGAGATTCCAACTGGCAGATCCTTCTTTCGTTTGTCGTGTTTTGTGCTCTTTCAACCCATCTTTTTTCCTCGATCCTTTCATGCGCGGGCCCGTATTTCGTCCTTGGACCTTTTGTCTGCGGCTTCGTTCGATGTGGGCTTTGAACCTGTTCTCCCAGGACTTCTTCAGCGAAGCTTCCGCCCGCTGTTAGAGGGTTCCTCCCTTCTTTCTGAACTCCTCATCACAAGAGCCTGGCTTTCACCTTTTAGATCTGGAAAACTTCTCCCTCCTTTTTCCCATTCGTTTGTTGTAGCAGATACCCCCCGGGCGCTCTCATGGCGAATCATACCAGTGGTTCCCCTTTTGCCCATTTCCCTCTTTCCCCTTTGCCCTTGATTGTTGGAGCTCTCCTTTATCATTCTTTTTTGGGGAAGAAGTCAGCAAATTTCCTTCACCCCTTTTTCGTCTTTCGGCCCCTATTTATCATGTTTGTTTTTTGTTGTGGATCTCTTTTCTCCCCTTTCTTTGTTTGCGCGTTATCCCTTTCCATGGAAGTACCAATAATGGATACGAGCTTGCTCTTTTCCAACATTCAGCTTTTCTTTTCCTTTTCTTATTGGGTCATTTCCTTTTTACCCTTAGAAAGTATGTTGCTCTCTTTCTTTTCTTCTTTTTCTACCCAACCATTGGACGGTCTTTCCCGTTCCCGCGCGTTTGTGAGAATGCCCCCTTTTACCGTGTTTTTCTTTAACACCTTTTTTCTCGTGACGCGTCCTTTTTTCTTTTTTCGTGCGTTGAACGGCTGAAGGGCTTTTGTACCTTTCCCTTTTCTTCCCCATCTTCCCAGCGCTTTCTCCGTGTCGCGTGTCTTTTCCTCTCAATGGGTAGCCCGGAGGATGTTAACCTCTCGCGACAACGTCGATGATCGTTGCTGACGATTTCTCCCTTTTGACCCCTTTTTTGGGTGTCTTCTCCTCTTTCCTTAATGTACTGCTTTCTTAGATTTTCCTCCTCTCGGGGGTTCTCGCTCCACGTCTATATGCGCAATTTCCGTTGCGCGTTCTGGGCCCAGCACTGCAGTCCTCCTCCCCTCTCTTCGTAGCCCACTTTTTTTTGACGCAAGGGGTTCCCCCCTTTTTTTCTTCCCACATTTTTCCTAGCTGGGAGTTTTTTCGGGTCGACAGCCTCGGGGTTTTATTATCGTGTCTTCCTCACGCCGGCTTCCTCGACCCCCAAAATCTTCCTTTAATTTTGCCAATGTTGTGTTTCTGGTCCCCTCAGTGGCCAACCTGGTGTGAGGTCCCACCAGACGCGTTCAAGGGGCCCCCAGCCCTGTTTCAACCTCCTTTTTGCAACAACGTCCTCCAATCTCTGCCCCTCCCTCCTTCCCTTTTTTGCACCAAGGGTCATAAGCCCAACAAACCAGTAAAGATAATCCAACATCGCTACCACCGGGCTCGGTTCATCGTTTTTTTTTTTTTGCCCTATAGCATTCCCCCCTTCATGGAATCGGACTGCCAGGGGTCCTTCTGAATTCATTAAGGATGCTACCGCCTGTGTTCACCTTTCCTCCCGCCCTCCCATTCCATTGTTTCACTAAGACTACATCCTTTTTTGAGGGCAGGTTCCAACTTCTTCCCCTCCTGTCCAGCTGGAAGCTCCGTTGGGGGCGTTTGCGTGTCTGCCCAGGAGGGTGATTCCGTTTGTGGTCCCTTTTTTTTTTGACCCCCCCACTCTAGAGGTAATTTCGTTCCGCCTCCCCTCTGATGAGGGGGAATGTCGACACTTCGCCCGCACGTAAAGTATAAGACCCCCCCCCGGCCCCTTCCTCCCTTCCCCTCCCCCGGTCTTTTTCCTCTAATAATATAACCCGTTGGTCTCCCCCCTTCTTCGATCTTTTGGCTTTTTGGACCAAACATTCCGTCGGGAAACGCTTGGAGTCTCTTATCTCATTTTCTCCCTCTCGTCGGTTGGTCCTGCTTTTCCACAGTTTTTTTTTCAAGTGATCGGTATTTTCCCCCCCCAACCTACTTCGCGACGTTGACGATGCTAGTGACCCCCCCCGGGCAATCCGGGTAAAACACTGACCCATTCCCCGCGGTCCCCTACCTTCTTGTTGCTCTCACCTAAGCATCACCAATAGGTTCCCCCCCCTCTTTTTTTCTTTCTCTTTTTCAGGAGCATTGACATCACGTTGTTGCCCTCCAGGGGTTGCGGCTGTTTTTTTGTTTCAATGCCGACTCCCCTCGTTTTTTTCCCCAACTCTTCTGACGATGACCCCCCCCCTCTTTCCCTCCTCGTTCGGTACCCTCCGATCGCTTACTGACAAAGCGAGGCGTGACAACCCTTGCCAACTTCCCTTGATGATTTTCTAAACCCCCCTGCGAGCCTTTTTCCCCTTTCTTTCTCTCAGTCCCTCCTCGACTATCGCCCTTTGGGCGTATGAGCGGTTCATCGATGTATTATTCGTTTTTTCGCAGAATAGTTTCCGTTCTCGGGAGGTCCTCTCGGCATTTTTTCAATGGTTGACGCCTCCTTCTCCTCCTTCCCGTCTCGTCTTTGTGGGGGAACCTTCCCACTCTTCTGTATTTTTTATATTCCTTGCTCCTTCTTTTCCCTTTTTTACCTTTTCTTTACCCCCAACCCTCGTTTCCTCACCCCCTCTTTTTTTTTTTCTCCTTCTTTTTGTACAAACCCCATCAATTACGGCCAAATAAAGAACAGCCCACCTGCTGATGTTTTTGCCTTTCTGTTTTATTATTACCTTCTTTCCCAACGCGTTTCCCCGGTTCTCACCATGTTTTTATTGTTGTTGAGACAATCTTCTTTCCTCTACATTTAATAAGGCTCGACTGCTAGAGTGTTCATCGGAAAAGTGCAAGTTACCTGGTTACGACCTTACGACACCTTCATCCTTCCCCACCATCTTTTAACCATGTCCCCCTCCCCCCTTTTGGGTGGAATCCACGTGCAGGAGGAAAGATTTAATTCACCATTTTTTTTTCTTTCTTTCCCCCCCCTTGAATTTTTTCTCCGAACTAGGGAGCAGTGTTCTCTTTTTCCATCGCGAGCTTTCCACCACGCGCCGAGTGCACAAAACCCTCTGCGCGAACGACCAAGTTCGACAGCATTTTCACCATCTTTCTCCTCCCTCCCCGCCTTTTTTTACTTCGGATATCCCTTCCCCTCCGCGTGGTTGGGCTAGTTGTGGTCGACCGATGAAGGCGCTGCCCACGTAGGTTGGGTCCTTCCACACATTTGTCGGTTTGCACGTTAGGGCACCAGGCTTCTCCTTCCTTTCGCGCCGGGAAGACGCCTAGGAGGGTGTAGGTTACAGTGGCGATCCACTTTCCCTTCCCCTTCCTTGTGCTCTTCCCCCTCAAACGCTTTTTTCGTCTTCTTATCGACGTTTTTTAACCCCTCCTCTTGCCTCTTACAAATTTGCAGTGTTGGATTCTATGGGGGCGTTAAGATTTAATTTGTTCTTCTTGCGGACTTATCGTTTACCTGGCCCCGGTCAACCACCCCCCCCCGTTTTTGCCATCTTAAAATGTGGAAGGTGTTCTTATCGCACCAATGCTTTAGCGGGTCTCTTTAGCTTTTCTGTACCCTTCCTTTAGTATTTTTTTGTTTCTTTTGATCGACCTCTTATCACCTGCACGCCGGGCCGCACTACTTCCGTCGAGTCTCCGGCCCCTTTAAAGCGACCAGTTCCTTGTGTAGCGACTTGGATGTTGGAATTTTTTTTTTTGCTGTTCTCCGCAGCAGTTTTCTTTGGGAGAGGGGTCGGGTCGACTTTCCCGACTTCGTGTCCTGATTTTTTTTGAACACATTTTTTTTTCTTTTCTGTCGGTCGTTTGAGAGACCTTGTCCCTTTTTCTTATTGATTTTCTCTTTCTTTCTGCGACCTCCGCTGGTCGATTTAAATTAGGTTTCTTTCCTCCCCCCCGTCGCGTCTTCCCACTCGAGTTTACTTCACTTCGGCCTAGTTTTTTTGCCCCCCTACCTTTGACTTTTTTGATCTTTTGCGGTTTGTGGTTCTCTTTCTTCGTTTTTTCCGGCTTGTGAGAGGACGACTTCCTACGGTCCTTTCGGGTCCATTTGTTCCTCTGTCAATTCACTTCTGATATCTACCTCTATCCGCCGGGCCTTCCACAGGTCCCACCTTACCCCTTTTGAGAACTTTCGGACTTATAGCTCCTCCTTTTTTTGACGATTTCGAGTCTCTTTCCGCTCGTCGGTAGTGTGGGGTACGGGTTCGGGGCGCGAACGCTGGTACCCCCGTATTCTCCCCCCTTCCGCCCCCCCCCATTTATCACCCTTCTTCCCCTCTTTACTTTTGAAAAGCACCACATGCTAACGCCCGTTCTGGGGGCTTAATCCTTAGCCCCCAGGAGATTTCGTTCCCCCAACAAATTTTCCCGCAGTCATTTTCCACTTCGTCTTCTCGTCTTCTTTTCTCCCCTTTTTTTTTCCCCTATTTATGTTACAGAACATAAAAGGGATTGAGGCGTAGGTTTCAACTTACCATCCGGGTTCATTCACTCCCCCTTTCCTTTGCTCCTCCTTCTGGCCATTTTTTGGAACTCCCTTTTCCCCCACTGCGGAGCCCAAGAGGGACCAGACGGAGAGATGATTTTCTTCCTTGCCGTGCCTGATTTTCCTTCGCCTCGTCTGACTTTTCAATACATCACCCCTACGGTTTCCTTCTTTCCCAGGGCGCACTCCATCGCCGATCTTTAGGGTCTCCTTGCAGAGTTTATTTGTTATCTTTAATCGTCACTCTTTTAACCTGTTTCTACCCAGTCCCCCCTGGTTTTTGCATTGATTTTATCTATTTTACCCTCCGGTGTGTTTTTTCCGTGAGGATTTATCCCCTTCCCCCAGTGCACCCCCCACTTCCCCGTTGGAAGACAGGTCATCGTGCTCTGTATAACCTCTCCCTCCCACTTTCGTTCTCCCACTCTGACACCTATCTTCGCGTTCCCCCACTTTTCCCGTTTTTGACCTCCCTATGGCAGCGTCTGTTCTTGCTGGCTCCTCTTGATCCTTCTCCTGTTGCTTTCTTTTGAAAGAATACTATCCTTTCGTCCCTCTTTGGGGCGCTCGCCTTGCGCGCCAACCCGATGCCTGGATCTTCTTTGTGTCAACGGTTTGGAAAGGCCTTCTCCTGTCACCGAAAAGTTTGCGTCGTGCCCAGGTCTTTTTTTTTAAGAAAAACCTCCTCCCAACCCCTTTACTTTTTTTAAAGAAGGGGGTTAGTTTTTTCTTGACAAGCATCAATTTTTCCCCTTGAGTTTCGATCTCTTTTACGTCTTTCTCTGTTTGGCCATATGGCCTACAGCCCGAAAGGTTTCCAAAGGAACTTTTTTGTTTCTTTTTCCCATTTCAGACTTTCCCTTGCAACTTTTTTTGGAAAGGAGGGCGGGTAGGATAAATTTGTTTTTTCCCTGTCGTTTTTGGTTTCCCCTTTTGGCTTTTTGGTTTCTTTTTATTGATCTCCTCTGACCACTTGGTGTGGTTGTTCTGTTGGTTTTTTTTCTCTTTGTTGTTTGTTTTTATTTGTTTGGTTTTTTTTTTTTTTGTTTGACGGACCCCCCTAAATTCTCCTTTCCGGCCGCTACCCGTCCAGAAAATTTCGAGTTGTTCTATTTATACTTCCCCACCCTGTCCGTGCACCTTTCCCCCCCCGTTTTTTCCAGTGTTCAGAGTGACAGGCATTAGTTTTTTAGCTTATTATTTGACGTATGACAATAAGTTCGCCCCCCCTTTTTCTGAACCCCCTTGGTGATTTTTCGCCTCGTTTCTCACCCTCGTTCTACCCCTTCGATAGAGTACAACCTAAAGCACAAGGCGAGCATTTCACGCGCAGTATCTCCATTAGGCACGTTTATTGTTTTGTCCCTTCGGAACGTCCCCGAGAGGCAACAGGGTACGAGTTTTTTGAGTTTTCAGCCCACAGCGCCCTTCTTGTGGATGTCCCGAGAAAGCGCTCGGCTGAAGTCCCACCTCCCTCCCCTAGCCCGATTCAGGGTGGAAAACAACCAAAAAAACTTTCGGCTGTCTACTTGTCTGCAGTCCTGCTTCTCTCAAGCTAAGTGTTTGGCTGTATGGCTTTTTTACAGAGGAGTATTTTCAGCTTTCTTAAACCTAATTTAACTAATTTCCCCGCCGTTCTGGCTGATACTCCCAAATCACGTCTTGATAGGATATTGTGCTGTGGACGGCCATGGTAGTGGAATTACCTCTGGTTCTCTTCTGCTGGTTACAAGTAGTTTTTCCGCCGTGCTTTGAGGCGTCCTAGGTCGTAAGCTTCCCCAGTTCTGGTCCTCCCCACCACCCCCCACCCCCCCCCCAGCGCTCAAGTTCCATGACCCACCACGGTCTTGTTTTGATTATTAGCAATTCTTCCCCCCCCCCCCTCAATCTGGATTTCTTCGGGGTTTTGTCCCAAGGACCCAGCAAGATCCCCTTCCCCCTCTTGTTTTTCGAGTCCCCCTTGCTTCTTTAAGTTGCCCGGAAAAGCAAAACGTGTCCAACTTCACCCCCCAGGTGGTCCTTTGAATAGCACCCGTTCATCTCTACCCCCCGCGCTCGCTCTCGTGAAACTATTTTTAGGTGCTTGAGTAATTTTTTATTCTCCCCCCCCTATAACACCACAGGAATTCCAGTTTTTTGATGCCACCCTCTCCGTCCTTTTCCCACCGCACTTTTTGTCCCACTTACATATGCTCTCTTTCTGATTGTCGCCTTCCTATCTTACCATAAACCTAGCGAAACTTCCCAACTTTTCTTGTCTTCCCCCTGATATGGAGCTGTCCTATGCAGGTTTTCTTTCTCCCTCTTTTTTTCTTTCAGTGTCTGTTCTCAACTTGTTTCGGTCCCCGTCTCTCATCCTTTTTTCCCCCTATCCTCCCTCTTTTTTTCCTGTGTCCCCCCTGCTGGGGCCGTAGCAACATGCTGTTGTTAGGAACCCTTTCAGGACTCCCCCCGTAATTCCAAATTCGATTTTGACCCTTCGCCACATTATTTCCCCCCTTCCCATGCTGCTTAATGTTGCCATCTTTTTCCTGCCTTCTGTTTTGGCTGGTGGATGAAGGTTGCATAGTACAAACACCTCTCACCGTTCCCCAACCCCTTCCTTTTCCCATGACCCCTCCTCCTCCCTCTCCCCTGTATTCGTTTTTTTATGGGAGCCTCGTCCGCGTGGCTAGCACACCCAAGATAGGACCCTTTTTTTTTTTTGCTTCCCTTTCCCTGAATTTCTTCAAGTACCTTCTCCCCCTCTCCAATGGCACAGTCGCGGGTGCTTGTCGATCTTTGGGTTTTCTTTAATGTTTTTTTTTTTTCTTTTACTTCCGTGAACCAGAAGTTCAGAAAGTCTGTGTCGAACGTGTTCTCAGTCTGTCCCTAAACCCTTTCCCGTAGGGGGTTGACGTGGGCAAACTGTGGTCTTTTGTGCTTTTGTCCTCGTGCACACCCCCACTCCGAATGCAAAAAGTCTTCAATCCCCTTTCCCTCCCGTTTACGTTTCGGTTGCGGGAAAAACGGCATGAGTTTTCATTTTCTTCACACCACTCCTTCCCAGATTTTTCTCATAGCTCTGACGTTCTGTCTTTCCTTCCTTCAGATGAGTCAATTGCTTTGATGGCTTGACTTTTTTTAACAAAGAAGAAAAAAAATATATTGCAACCTTTAATACGCCGCTTCTCTGTAGTTGAAATTGGTCGCTCAATATGTGTGACGTGGGCAAGTTTTCTCCTTATCAGGGATGTGGGTCCTTGTAGTTTTGATGAGGGGCATGTCAAGGACTTGGTCAGGTTTTTTGCCGTCCTATTCCTGCACTTATCATTGTTTTTTCCTTCCCCTGGTCAGGCTTTTATCTCAGCGGCGAAAGAGTGGCCTCATTTTTTTAGAGTTTTTTCCCACACACCATCCATTTTTCCTTCATGGGCACTTTTGGACCAAAGCAGAACGAACAGCGGCTGGCGTCCCACAGGGCTTTGACATTTCTGCCGGGTATAGAGTGGCACGCCTACAATTTTCCCGGAGTAAATTTTTTGTTCTGTTCGAATTCTATCACTCTGTAGTTCTGGAACTTGGTTTCTATTGTTTAACGAGGCTGCCGTTCGGTTTTTTATTAAATTCGTCGGGACACGTGAGAGGAGTTTGAACCAATGCCCCTCCTGCGCTGGGTCATAACACGGTTACAGATTTCCTTGCGCACCTTTCCCTTTTCCACCGCGACTAATTTCCCCCATTTTTTGACAAGAAGATCAAGGGTCGATTGACCAAACACCCTCGGGCAGGGTGGTTTTTTAACTCCTTCTATTCCCAGTGGTGAGTATATTTTTATTGAGTCTTTCTCTTTCAGTTGTTCGTCATTTTGCGGGTATATGAGTCTCGTGCGGATGCCGCCCCCGATCTGTGTGTAAGGGACTTAGTCATCATTTTCACCTCCTTTTCGTTTTCGTCCATTAAACACGACTTGGTTCCCCAAAACACTTACAAGCACGCCTCTTTTCTACTCCGACCGTCTCTTGACCTCCGGTCTGTTGGAGATTTGGTGATTGAAGCAATTTTTTCAACTGAGCCCTTCGTCTCTTTTTGGCTCTTTCAGGTCGGTTTTCTTGTTTTTGTTTTTCCGTGCCACACAACGGTCAATCCAACAAAAATTAGGATTGACCTTTCTTCTGAAACTCTTTTCTCCCCCCCTTTCCCTCACTTAAGTAACCCCCCACGAAGACCCAAAGTGTTGGGACCGGATTGGCCCTTCTGTAACTAACTCTCTCCTCCTCGTCTGTTTCTTATGTTTGGTATACTTCAATGGTTGTGGGTTTTTGTCATGGGTATTATTCCTTATTTTTTGTTCTTCCCTCTCCTTTGGGCTAGAGGGAAGTGGGAATATTTTCTTTCTTCAGGCCCTGTGCGCCTTTTTGGTTTCCCTTCTTTTTACCTTGATGCTGTCTGTTTTTTCCTTTTCCCCCTTGCTGCACATTGTTCGTGGTCGATCCCAAGTTTGGCCGCAGGAACTCCCCTTTCTTATGGTGTTCTCCGGCATTGCTTTTCCTTGATCCTCTACTCCCCCCGTCTGTGCCTGACCACTATGAACATTAGATCTTCCTTGTTTTTTAACGTTGGTGATCTTTCCCCTTTCCTATCTTCGCGTCTTGGAGGCGCTGAGTTTGGGCCGGCCGGGGGGAAACGATTTGGCCCTATTTCTGACATTATCGCTTTCTGTCTCAGAACTTCCCCCCCTTGCTTCTTCGTTTGGATTAATAATCATACGGAACTCCAATCTTTTCCAGTGGGGGCCGGGAGTTTTTTCTTTCAAGCCGGTCCTTCTGGTCCGTAGTTCCAATTGGTACCTAGATAATTTTTGTGCGCGGACAAGATCGCGGCCCTCTTTTACTCGGTGTGGCAAGTTCCCCCTGTTTTTTTCAGGACTTAGCAAATTTCAAATCGATCATTTTCCGGCCGTGAAGTAGGAATCGACCCCCCGTTTTTTCTCCCCCGTCCTCCACACCCCTCCACCCACCCCTACAGCCCCACGCCATCCCCCATGTCTTAATAGGGGATTCGGTCCCTGTTGTCCAAAAGAGTTTGTTTCTCTCCTTTCTCAAACAATGCCCTTTCAAAGGTTTTCTTTCTTGAATCAGAAACCAAAAAAAGGTTGAACTCACTCCTGGCGTTAAGACCCCCCAGTCCCTGCCCCTTCAACAGCTCGACTCTCCGACTCTTTTTTTCATCTAGATCGGTATTCTCATTGGTTTCCCCCACTGCGATCCATCCTTCAGCAACATTTCTAAAAGTTCCCCCCCCCCCTCTTACTGTAGAAACTTTTCCCTTCCTTTTTCCTCCCCTTCCCCTCACGTGTTGTAGCGATTTCCCTCATGCGGGTTTTGATGCGAATTTTTGTACTGGGATTCGAAGTCCTCTCCCATTTAGAATTAACCTTATGCTTTTTGCTTTTTTGCGTGCCCAATTTTTTCTATCTTTTACGATGTGCCAGGTCTTTTTTTTTCGTCCGTTTATTCAGTCGGAGGTTCCATACACAACCCCGGAATTGGGCCCTCTTGGACTGTGCCGAGGGTTTCTGTAAAACTCCTTTTTTTTTTTTCTTCGGCTGGCTCACGAGTTGCCTTCCTTGGCTTTCTCTCGGCCGCGTTTGACTGCGCTTCTGAAAGGGCTGGACATAAAGGTGTTCAGCTCGGGCCAGGCAGCGCGATCTCTTTTTGCGTCTCCTTTCTCTGATCCTTAAAGATCGCTTTTCCCGGGGGGGGGGGGGGAATTGTTTGTTTGTTTTGACGATACTCCGGACCCCCCTTCTGGTGAGTCTTGTCTCGTCCCTCTTCTAGACCCCCCCGAGTAGCTTTTTTTCTGTTTTTTTTCTTCTGACCCGCTCAATGTTTCGGACTCTTTGGTCCGTCCATGACCGACTTTTTTTGTCAGCCGGCCTGTTTTACTTTCCGCGGTTTTCCCTCCTGCAAGACGTGGTTGTCTTCCCTCTTTATCCCCCTTTCTTTCAGATGCAGGATGGTTCGTTCGCTGCGAAGGCCCTTAGGTGGCTTTCGGCCTGACTTTTTTCACTCCCCGTCCACCACTCCTGGTTTTTGTTCCTTGCGCTCCCCCTTTTCGTTTTTGCTCTTCTCCCGCACTTGAAATGGTGGAGGAAACAAGCTTGGCATCCCAGGCCCGGGTCCCGGTTTCACCCATTTTCGCCCCACCCCCAATTCTTGGCCCCTTCCTTTTTTCTCCTTTTTTGTCCCTTTCGGACACAACCCCCCAGGCGGTGACCTCATTTCCATCAACCACAACAACCCCCCCCAGTAAGGAATACAAACCTCGCGCCCACCTCTTTGCCTCCGTGCCCTTCTTGTCTTTTTGGGGCGGTTCCTGTCTACAAGCGTGAATCCGGCGAACTGGGTTGGCTGCTTGTTTGAGTTTCCCTTTCCATTTCATTCCTGCGTTTTTCACCTTACGATGTTGCCTTTCTGTTGCAAATTCAACAGGAAACCTGAGGCTCCTGGTTCAAATCGCTGCATCGTCCCCTCCCGTTCCTGTCCCTTTCCCCTCCTCCCCCCGTTGTGCGTTGACCCCTTGGGCGTACTTTTTGTCCCATTGTCTTTTTTTGGTCTGCCCCCCAACTCCTCCGCTAAGAGGACGCACAGTCTCCTTTTGGAAAATGAGGAGGCGTGTCTGAGCAACTTTTGCGCCCCCGGTCCCGATATGTCGGTAGACACGCCCATTACCCATGCCCCCTTTTTTCATGGCCGTCCTAAACCTTATACCAAAGGGAGGGGAAGGGTCTTTTCGATACCCCGCCGCTTTTTGGGTATGCCCACCCTTTCTCTGGGCAACCTTGGCTTTTTTCTCTTCACTTTTCTGATCCCTGTCTCCTTTTCCGACAGTACCTGCGAAAAAATTTTTTTTTATCGGCGGGGAAAAAAACCTCTCCCACGTATCGGACGGTTTTGTTCCCCCCTCCCAGCCCCCGCGACGTGAAATCCCGCGAACCTCGCCAACTTTTCCGTTTCGCCAACCACTTTCCTGGTGTTATATTTGCCGCTCCCTCCCCCCCCCCCATCGCCCCTTCTTTTCATTTTCCCGCCGGTGAAGGCGGCGAAGAGGAGCTTTTAGTGTTTTTGCACGGCCTACCACAGGTTCTTTTCCCCCCTTCGAGTGGTTCTCCTTGGCCTTTTTTCTGAGAAATCTCCTTCTTTTTCCCCCTTGACCAGAGAATAAATGCAGGAAAAATTCCAGGATTTTGATTCTGCCACTCCTCATTTTTTTTGCGCCTCACCTCTTAGTTCTCCACTTTCCCTTCTTCACTCACTCGTCCGTCATCCACACTCTCTAGAGGCTTATGGAGCGGTTAGCTCTGTATGGTTTGAGCAGTTCCCATTTCGGTTCCTCGCCAGATTTCCAGTCCAATTTTCACCCTGGAATCAGCCTGAATCAGTTTTTTAAAGTAAGAAAGTCAGGTACTGATTGAGAGGGTATGGGTTGTTTTTCCCCAGAACATTTCGCCGTTGTCAATGTATTTATTTTCTGTCCGGGATTCTGGGAGTTCAGGTCTAATGCTTATTTGCGCTCATTAAATCCCTACCAGCTTTCCTTAGTCCCCCTTTGGCCTTCCTCGTTCCCAGACTTCTTCCTTCTTTACATTAAGGGTACACAAAATTACCGTTTCCACCCCTCCCCCAGTTTTGAGTGCTGTGTTTCTTTTCTGTACTCCCCAAAAATGTAGTGTTCTTCCCCCCCCCCATGTTTATTTTTTCGTTTTTGTTCTTCGGCCCTTCTTGCGCTCTCCACTCCTGGAAACAGTTTTTCTAACGGATTGATATGCTTTGAGTTCATCGCGTCCTCCCGTTCCTTCTCGTTTTTGGACGATGCCCCTTCAAGGTCATACCTTTACATCAGGGTTCCATCCTTGCAAACCTCCCCCCCCCTTGATCGGGCTAATGAATTGCGAATGCATTCGATTTTCCTTAATTCGGTTGTCTTTCATTTGTTTTTTTCCCCCACATGCAGGATCGTGGCTTCTTGTCACAGCTTGCTGACCGGAGGCGAGCGGCCACTGGACCATATCCCCCTCTCCGAAACCCTTTGTCAGCCACGACCACTCGCACGAGCTGACAGGCGCTTTCTTATATTTCCCCCATGGCCCTACCCTCTTTTTTTTGCGAGATGTGAGGTCACCGAAGGGTATGAAAGTTGCCTGACCCCCCTTTGAAGGGCTGAGTCCAGGAGATTTGGCTTTCTTACCCTTTTGCGGTATTCCTTTTTCCTTTCGTCCCTGGCAAGGGGGAGGTTGTTAAAAGGTCCCTCAGGTCTTTTTATCGTGGCGTCACCTTCCCACCCTTGTTCATCGCAGACCGGTAACTCGGGTTGTCCCCCCCGTCTACTCTTGCTCGATTACCCCCGCGATGTATTGAACACCTTTTTGAAAGGTTGCATGTCTTGTCGGGCGGTTCAGTTTTATGTTAATTTGTCTGCTCCGGTGCCGGCGATATTTGTTTTTTCCCATTCCGGTCACACCACCTGTGGCACTCCCCAAGTGATTTATGGAAGGGTGGTTTCGTTCGCCACCCAATTTTTGTTTTCGCTGGGTACTTGTAAGACCCGAAGAACCAAGGCCTCCCTTCTCTGTTTTTGACTCCAGAATTCCCACCTGAAAAAGGGACGTTATTCCCGGGATCCCCGCAATTCCGCACACCATCTCCGTCCCACAGGTTCCCTTCTTCCCTTTGTTTCTTATCTCTTCTTTATGTTGGCTCTCTACTTATCGGAATGAATTGGACTTAGGTCGGGCAGTCTTCTTTTCCTTCTTGTCGTTTACATCATCTGTTCTGCTTTTGTCGTTTCCTCTCTTTTTCGAGGAACCGGAGGGATGGAAATGACGATAGTCCGTGGAGTCTTCTTTGTTTTTTCTTCACTATTCCCCTGCTTTGCATCTTGCTTCTACCCCCGCTTTTCCGTCTTTTTCTAACTCCTGTCGTCTTTGAGTTAGACATAGGGCACTCTTTTCGCCACAACATTTTCTCCGCCTTGCGATCTGCGCTTTTTCCTTGCTTGTGCTTTTCGTTCTCTGGCTCTTGGCGGTTTTGCTTCCTCAGCGGATCAATAGGCCTGTTGCGGAACATGGGCGAAGTCCATTCCCCATCTTCTGAGAATTCGCATTGCCTTCCAACTCGCTTGCCCCTTCTTTCCTTTTCCACCCCCGGTTGCGCTAGAGTCTCGCCCTTTTGATCTTGAGGCGTCGTGTCTTCCCCCGTAGTTCTTCCGTTTCCTTTGGTCTGTCTCTGCGTCGCCACACCAGATGTTTCAACTGCGTGCGAAACCTGATTTTTTTCGGCCTTCGTCAACCCTGATTTCCCCCTTCTTCCTGACCCTCAAACGTTTTGCTTGAATTTTCCCTTGGCTTAAATACTCGCAAGGAGATTTTGTTCAAACACCAATTCAACGAGCTCCGGTCACATCTTTTTCCTTTGTGCCATTCTTCAAAATTCTGTGTCACAGTTCAAACATTTTTTTTTTATGATGATGATTAAAGGTTTTCAGGAGCTTTTACCTTCCAACTTTCCATGCCCCCATTTTTCTCCTTCCTTTCGGACACATTTAAGAACAGCCATGACTTTTTTTGCTCTTTGTAGGCGTCCCCCGCGGATCGCATCAAATCTTTTGATTTGCACTTCCCCCCCGATTAGGAGGGCAAGAGACGGAAGTCCTTCTCCTTGCTGGTTCGCGGAGGCTCCTTCAGCCCCCCCCCCAATTTTCCTGGGTCCTCTTTTTTTTTTTTTGCTGTCCTCTTTTAGACTTGTCTCCGGGTGCCGATTGACTCGGTTCCTCTTTTTTGAAGCGTGGTCTGCACACGCACCTTTCCCCGTCCTTCGGAATTTTTGGTTTGATTTTCTTTCTTCCTTTCCTTCCCTCCCCCCCTTTTCCAGGTTGTTGTTGAGTTAGAACAGGAGGGGATCATTAATTTCACCGGCACCCGAGGGCCTGTTACGTTTTGAACTTTAAGGCGATTATTTGGCCGATCCATCTATCCCGATCAGTTCAACCTAGCTCCCCTTAGTCTTCCCGGTCTGTCTTGTGGATGCGGGACTGGAGATTCCTTGCTGGCGGGTATCGTCTTCTGGAGCCCGTCCCCACAGAATATCAGAAAGACCTTATTTTAGTTCTGGCACGAGTGCTGTCCCTATCTCCTTTTTTGGTGTCCATTTTTTACGACTTGAACGGCAGACAGTTCTTTGTTTTTTGCTCTTGCGCATTGTACCCCCATCCCCCCCCTCCCCTTTTTATTTGACAGCAAGTGGTTATTGGATGGGAATGAAGGAAACTTTTACCATTTCTAATGTCCTCTTTTCCCCTAGTTTCGTCTTTCTTGTTTGGGTTTCCCCCCAAATTCTCTTTATGGATTCAACTTTTGGAGGGGCTTTTCACTCCCTCTTTTTTTCCCATGATTGGCATCCCTTCTTTTTTTGGTTGATCAGTTTCGGCGTTTTTTCTCCAGTCCCCTGTTCTTCCCCAATGCGTGTGTGTAACAGATGGTTTTTAGCGCGGGCCCCGCCAGACGACCCCCGGTCCCCGACTCTCCCTTTCCCGGCGGGTCCCTTTACGCTTCGAGCCAGTTGTTTGTTCCTCGGGACTCGTATCCCGCACGGTTTGTCCCCACAACGCTTTTTTTCCCCCGCGTCGAAGGCCGTGCGAGCCCTTTCCGAGATCTCGAGGGACCGAGTACCCAGGGGCCATGTTCCATTTCCTCTGTGCTCTCTCCGCGGGCGTGTAATTTCCGCGATTTGTACCTGTCCCCCACCAAGGCTTCCCGGCAACCTGCGTCTTCTTTAACAAGCGTTTCGTACGAGTTGGTTCCTTGAGGCTAATTGTCGTTCCAACCCCCCCCCTTCAGGATTATTTAGTTCCCACCCCAGGCGCGAATTTTGTTGCTCCTATTGTCCCCTCCTCCATTCGTGCTTTTCTCTGGCTTTTCCAACGACCTAGGGGACAGCGCTCCCCCCCATTTGCCCCCCCCTGTTTGAGCGTATCAGCGCTGGAGTGGATGATTTCAGACCCCGATTGGTTCCTTCTTCCCCACCTGTATTGTCCCTATGGAGTAAGAACTTTTTCAAATCCAAGTGTCCTCTGTGTCTGGGTTACCAACATCACCTCTGATACCCCCCTGTGACTCTTTTCTCTGTTGTATTTCAGGACTGGGGAGGCGGTTGAACGGGGCCCAGATTTGTCGAACGATGTTTTGATTTCCCGTTTTTTTCCCTGTCCCTGACCGATTACAGACCAAGTAGGGTTTTTGCGAACGCAATTTTGCTGCCCCCCCTCTTTTTCAGTCGTTGCGATCGGCCCGGGGACCAGTCCCCCGAACGTTCCCGGTGTGTGGTGACACGGTCAATTTCGACATTTTTCCCTCTCGCCTGTTGCCAGCGCATCGTTTGCATTCATTTTTGTTTGCCGTTCTTTGCAACGCCAAACTTGCAACCGTTCACCCCCAAGTGTAGCGTGCGCCATCGCGGTGGAACACGCGGTCTTCCTGCCATTCGGAACGGCTCGGGCCGGGGATGCGTTGATCGACCCGAACAAAAGAGGCAGGCGGCGCAATGAAACACCCCTTATTTTTTCTGCGACCCCTCCCCTTTTGAAAGCGAAGTCCCCGTTTTTTTTGCTCACATCCCGTCTTGTGAGTCGCCCACCTCGGTGGTCCGGTTCTTTTTTTTTCATCGATCAAATCTTTTTCATTAACCCCACGGTCGGGATTGTTATAGATAAGGAAATGTCTCTTCTTACTTTTTCCGGTTCTTGCGATGTCACAGTCGCCGCGCCGCCGATTTTTTCCTCTTCGTCCCTGCGTGGTTGCCTTCTCTTTTGGCCACATCCAACCCGGCCTCCTTGTGGTCGGACCCCTCCTTTTGATTACACCCAACACGCAAGGAAGGAATATATTCATCTCTCATTATCCTTCCGCTTTGACTTTCTTGCCTTCTTTTTCCCTCCCTTGTTTTCGGGGATTTTTGGTTCTTGCCATCTTCAACCATAGGAAGGGCAAATTACTTTTTTTGAACCCCCACTCAAAGCAGTTCTTTGAGCCTTGCAATGACCACGGTATGGAAGTTCGACGAGGGGCGACCGCTACCAAGATCTACAACCCCTTGAGCCGGTCACCCTCAGTGGTGTACAGCCTCCACCCCAGAGCAACCCCAAGCAGCAGTCGCCGGTTGGGTCCTTGTGTTCTTTATTTTGTCTTCATGTTGCCGGCACGCCTTACAAGTTAGTTCTCTTTCTTTGGTGTGTTTTTCGGTCGTCAAGAACAATGTCTTTTTTGTTTCCTTCCTTTTCCTTTGCTTTTCTTTGTTGATGAACGGAGCAACTTGACTCCGGGAAGGCTGGAAAGCCGTTTTAAACCCTTTGTGAAACCCGGGCTTTGTGTTAGTTTGTTCCCCCTCCTCTTTCACTCTCTTCATTCTTCTTCTATTCTGTTCCGTGCTTCTGCTGGCTACTGCTTTTTCGTTGTCTCTGCTCCACCTCATCCATCCCATCTAACCTCTTCCACGTTCTTTTTTCTTTTCTGTTACTTTTTTGATTCCTAACTTATGTCTTGCCAGTTCTTATCCCTTCGCCTCCGGTTATAGTGGCAGATCATGACGGTTTCATGCGATGAGCCTTTGTTTTTTTCCCCCCGTTTTCCTTTCGTTACCCCTCTTCTACTCGACGGCGGCTTGGTCGCCGTGGCTTTAAATCTGAGGCTTAAAGACTCTTTTTTATGTCGCTTGTGTCCCCCCCTACCTGAAACGTCCAGCGGGCCTTTCGCTGGCCACTTCTTCCTTCCCCCTTTCGTCCTTTTTTCCGGGTGCCGCTTTTATTGTCCCCAAATTGTGTTGCGAATATCGTCAACTTTCCCCCTTCTGAAGTTGCAGTGATTTTTCATTTTCCCCCCTACACTGTTTTTTTTTTTCTATACGCTCCGTTTTGGTCCGCGGGAGTTTTTTCACGAAAGCTTTCTTTTTCCCACGGTCTTCTTTGAATTCCCTGCCCCTCTTGACAATGAAAGATATCACACAGCTTGTGGCACGACCCCTTTTGGTTTGAGATGAAACCCCAAATCGTGGCAAGGTTTCTCACCTTCCCGTGTGGTTCCATAGATTTAGGATGCTCGGCCGGCTTTCCAACAGTGGCGTTTCCTTTTGGAGTTTTTCTTCTTATTATCGTTGAGTTCGAATTTGCCAGACTACGCCCCCCCATTCCTTTGGTTCATTACCCGACTATTCTGGTGGGTTTCTCCAACCCAATCCCATGCTAAGCGCCGGTCTACTCCCGTAAGAAACTAGTTGCGTCCCCCCTCTTTCTTACCCTGTTCTCTTCGAGGATTGGATGCAATATTAACTGATGTCCGCTCGTTTTTTTTGGATCAAATTTTTGGAGTTCTTTCCTTCCAACGACTCCTTTCCCTGTCCTTCATTTTCAAGTGCAAAATCCTTGCTTGTAATGTTCCTGTCTTTTTCTTTAACCCATTTCGCTTGAGGGAACCCTAGTGGCGGTGTCTGAGAGCTGGTGTTTTTATCCTTACTTTTTGGGTTCTGTTGGGTCTTCCGAGTTTTTTTTTCGCATCCCGCTTTTTTCGACATACTCAATTCTCCCCCTTTGCCGTGCTTTCACTTTTCGGGGTGACACGGTTTTGGGGGTTTTTAGTTTTTTTTTTCCATTGTCTTCCACTTTTTGACCAAGATCCTCTGACATTTTTTTGGGCGCGAGGAAAGACTCGTGGTGAGATTGTTTCGTGTTCCCGCGATTTGCCTTTTCCCCGATGTGTGTAGGCGACCCCTCCCCCATCCCTTTAATCTGAAACAGCCTAGATTTGGACGGGCTTTGCGCCCCGCCTGCCTTTTTTCGCTATCATCCTTGGGGCTTCTGGACGCGTTATTTACTTCCCTAACCGCGACCGACCGACAGCCAGGTTCTGGTCAGCCCAGCACGCATCTTTCCCCCCCTGCGCTTGGGGTTCTATCCTTCTTGACCTACATCTTCTCATACCACAGATGGGAAGGGATCCAACATGGCCGTGCGGGCTGGTTACCCATTTTCTTTTTTCCCTCTCCATTTCGCTTCCGCTGGTTAGATTCTGGTCCTGATGAGGCCGTTGTTCGGAGGTTTTTTCAATCCAACTTCTCCTCACTTTTCACGACTCCTTTTGCCGTCCTTTTTTTCCCTTTGGCGTTCACTTCAGTTGTGATTTTCTTCGAGACCGAGAATGGCTCCTATGCGGTTTTTTCCATTCGTTGGTGCCCCCCCCCCCTCAATTTGTCCCGCCGCACCCCCCCCCTTCTCCCTCACTTTGGTCGAAGCCAGACCAACTTCTCTCCGCCGTCCGACCATGAGGTTTCGACTGAGAAGTTTTCCCCTCTCATTGAGGGTCCCATATACCATAAATTCCGCTTCCCACCCTCTCCGTCTCTCTTTCCTCCTCCTGTTTGTTTTTCTCTTTCTATTTTCTGTTTCCTCCTTTTATTTTGCGCTTTCGAAAATTTTTTCCCCTGGTGTTGCCTTTAAGCGATAGCGTTGTGTACAACTCGCCCCTTTTCGAATCTCGATGTTTCCCTTTGGTCGTGTCGCCCCCCTTCGTGCCGTTTTCGGCAATACAAACCCCCTACACCTATTTGGGCACCCGCTTTCTTTCCAGGGCGCTTCTTTTGAAAAAGACAGTTTTCGGGTTTGGTCGAGAAGGTCTTTTTTTTTTGAGAGTTCTTTTTTGTGACTGCTTTTCTCACTCTTCCCATTCATTTGGCCAGCTTCAGGCGTGGGCCGCCGGTGTCCTCCTCTTGCCTCTCCTTTTCGAAATGGTCGACTTCGAGTTAAAAACTCATAAAGACTTTTCTTCATGCCCGATCTCCACCTTTTTTTCATCCTCTTTTCGTTTCCCATTCCGAGCTTCTATAGTTTTGTTCTCATTCTTTTCTTTTTCTCCCTTCTCTTTCGACAAGCGGCGTCGGCGCCAAGGAAGCCAAGAGTTTCAGTCCCCTGTGCTCTCGCTTCCCCGAGAGAAGGAAGGTGTATTAATACTCCCTTTCAGTCTTCTTTCTTTTTCCTCTGGTGTGGTCAGCGTACCTTTTCAGATTGCCTCCCTACTCTTTCCTCTTCGACCCAACTTTTTTCTTCCGTTGCCGTCCAAATGTGCGCTGACTCTTTTCCGCACGGACTGCATGGTTGCACTTAAAACCCAGACTCTTTGACTGTCA
>Ga0179593_1589709_pt1 | contig 28122 bp, 31 predicted proteins | sample CZODoug2_1_08_16_FD_185931 | JGI IMG/M metagenome (GOLD analysis project Ga0179593, IMG submission 185931) | Vadose zone soil fungal communities from Angelo Coast Range Reserve, California, USA - CZODoug2_1_08_16fungal (PacBio error correction) | ecosystem: Environmental > Terrestrial > Soil >... | reverse complement strand
TGCAATTTTCCTTTTCTCCTCACGCGAACAAGAAGATTTGAAGCCCTAAGCCCCTTTTTTTTTCCCTTTGATGATAAGGATGAAGTAGAGTTTCGGCCCGTTTTCTCTTTTTTTCTTTTTTCCTTCCTTTCTTTTTTCCTTTTTCTTTGGGATTTGGGACGAAAAGCCCTCGATTTCCCCCTCCTCCTTTCCTGACGGGAAAAGAAGCGATAGTAGAACTCGACCTTAAAGGTTTCCCTTTCCTCTTTTTTTCCCCCCCGCGCGTTTCCTGCGGCGAGTGGTAAGGTTTAACTGGTGGGGAGGACGTCTTTACCCCCCCCCCTTTTTTTTTTCTTTCCCTCCAGGGAACGTGAGTTTTTCTCTTTTTTTTCCCCTTTTCTTCCCTGAGGTGCGGGGTAGTGGAAGGAAAAACGCTTTGGTTTTTTCTTCCCTCCCGAGGACGGTGTTTCGTAACCGCCCGGAATCCTTTTTCTTCCTTTGGGAGGGGAGAAAAAAAGTTCCTCCGCTTCGTTTTCCTTCTCTCCCGTTCAACGGACGATTGAGTGAGGGACAGGGAGGGATTCTTCCTTCCTTTTTCCTTTCTTTTTCCTGGCCATCTCCAGTCAGAATGCGGCTTCCTTTTTTTCTTTCTTTCCTTCCGATGTTTCAAACGAAAGAGGGCTGGGGACCGGCGGTGCGGTCCCACCATTTTCTTTTTTTTCCTGCTAGCCCGGGCTGGTGCGCTGAAGGAGTGGAGGAAGATGATCCTTTTGCTTCCTTTCTTTCCCCTTCGTCGTCGGCGGAGTAGAAAGGAAGGGGGTAAATTCCACCTTCCCTTTCCCCCCTTCTTGTAAGATCTAGGGTTTTGAAATGGAAAGAAAGATGCCACCTTTTCGGCACCCCCCCCCCTCTCCCCCCCGGTTGCGGAAAAGGGACATTCCCGGTTAAGGGCCGAAGACGCTTCTTCCTTTTTTCCCCCCCCTTTTTTTCCCTTTTACCAGAAATTGGGGGCTTTGGAACAGGCCATAGACTCCTTTCTGTATCCTTCCTCCCTTCTGCTTGCCCGTGGGAGAGAGGAGTCAGCATGGTTGAAGGCCTCTATTTTCGGTTCCGGACGTTGGCCAGTTTGTGAGTTCAGCCGCACACTTTAATTCCTCCTCTTCCTTTCTGCCCACTCGGGGGCTCATAAAAGGTGCAACAATTTTCTTTTTTCTTTCTTTTTGTGGTACTGGGGCGAGTAGAGGGCAAGGGCCGCCCTTCCGCTCCTCTCCCCCCTCTCCTCACGGGCCCGGGAACAGCCCACGAGGGGAGGGCGGGGACGACTCCCGATTCCCTTTTTTTCTTTTTCCTTTTTTCTTTTTTTTTTCAACATCAGAGCGGACTAACTGCAAGGGCCACTTTTCAGTCTCCCTTTTCTTTTTTTCTTTCCTTCAGCTCTGCGCACGGACCGGCCAAGGGACCCTCCGGACACGGGGCCCAGCTCCTTTCCCCCTTTTTCTTCTCTTTCAGCTAGGGGCGGGATAGTCCGGCACTTTGGCCTTCTTTTTTTCCCCCGGTCCCCGCCCTCTTCTCCCTTTCCCCCCCGCCAACTACACGCCAAGATAGTTCTCCCCTTTTTCTCTTTCCTTTTTTTTCTTTTGCATAACCCGGGGGAACATCTAAAGAGTCCCAAAGGGTTGATTTTTCTTTTTTCCGGATTAGGGTGACAGCAGCTTGGCCCTCTTGGTTCCCTTCCCCCCTTTTTCTTCCCCTCAGGACCCAGCTCAAACGCGCTTCCCTTCTTTCCCTCCCCCGGCCCGGCTGAACGACCCACAAGCGCCCCCCTTCTCCCCCGAACGAAGTAGAGGAGCACGTGCTTTTTTTTCCCCCTCGGGACGGAAGAAAAGGCCTCTGCTCTCCCTCTTCCCTTTTTTTCCCGTAAAAGGCCCGCCGGGCAATCGGCTTCTTTTTTTTTTGAAGCGATGAGTTGGACTGGAGGGCCGGCCCTTCCATCCTTTTTTTTTTTTTTTTTTCTCTTTTCCCTCGGTGCTTGCCGGTTACGGTTAGTTTCCTTTTCCCTTTTTTTTTCCTTGGATGGAGTGGTAACGGAGAGCTAGGGCCTTTTGTTTTTTTTTTTTTTTCTTTTCCCTCTGAAGTCCGCGCGATGAGAGGCACGACCGTCGGTTGCCTCTTTTCTTTTCCTCCCCCCCCCCTTCGCCGGGCAAAGGGACGAACCGCAGTGCGGATAATGACATTTCTTTCCCTTTTCTCTTTTTTCTTTTGCGGGAGGAAGAAGAGGTTAACGCCGCTCGATCTTTCTCCTTTCCCTCCATCCAGGTCTCTTTTTTGCAGATCATGAGGAAGGATATACCCCCTTTTTCTTCCTTTTTTTCTTTCTTGTTCTCAGCACCGCCGCCGAACGGAAGCCAAGACATACTCCGGGGGGGGGCCATTCTCTTTTCTTTTTTTTTTCGGCCTCAGTTAATCCTGTTCATAGACGTCATCCCGACGCCTTTTTTTTCCTTCTTTTTCTCCCTGTTGGGAGATCATTTTACGGTACATGCGGGGCCGGCGGAAACGCTCTTTTTTCCCAGTTAACTGGAAGAGGAAGAAAGAATTCGTTTCCTTCCGTCCCAGGTTAATTCGGCGAAGGGGGCACGGTCGGGGAGCGCCTTTTTTTTTTTCTTTCCCTATTTTCCACGGTTGCCCGACAGAGGAAAGGATAGAAGGACGCGCTTTTTTCTTTCTTTCTTGCCACGTGGATAAAGGGAGAAAAGGCGTGTTTCCTTCTTTTTTTTCCCTTTTTTTTCCGAAGGATCGTAGGAGGAAGTTTTCGTTTTCTTTAACCCCCCTACCACACGGCCTAGCGATGGGAGGACAGTAGCTCGAAGTGACTCTTCCTTTTCCTCTTGGGCAGAGGGAGGAAGAACCCTGCTTTTTCTTTTTCTTCAGCACGAACGAACGAGGTTTGTGAAGGCCGGCCGTAATGACCGGCCTTTTTTTTTTTGTCCAATGAATACCAAGAATGGTTAAAAGGATGACTTCCTGCCTTTCTCTACTTAACAGGTGGGGGAGGAAGGGGGCGCGGTTTCCCTCTTTTTCCCTCCCTTTTCCCCCTTCCACCGCGTCGTTATTGCTGCATATTCCGGAGACAGAGCTCCAGTCTTCTCGGCCGCGTGAACGTCAGGCGCTTTTCCCTTTCTCTTTTTTCCCGCCGCCAGCCGAGGGCCGTGGGTATGGAACGACGTCTTCCATTCCCTTTTTTCCTTTTTTTTTTTCCCCACCAATACGTGATAACGCCGGTCTCCTTATCCACGTGCGGTCGCCCCTTCCTCTTTTTTTTTCTCTAAGACGGTACGAGGTAGGGAACCCTCCGACCCTTATTTTTTCCCTGGCCATTCAGTAATAAGCAGTGCCCGCGGAGATGGACCTTCTTCCCTCTTCCTCCAGCCTAGTAAGGACTAGTCAAGGCTCCCCTTTCCGGCCGGCCCGCAGGGGGACCGGATGATCTCCCACATTCCTTCCCTTTTTCCTTCTTCGGGTGCAGAAAAGGAAATGATTCTATTTCTTTCGGCAAGGGAAAGGGCGGGCTGCATGCCCTTTCTTCCTCTCTTGGAGTAAGGGAGGAGGGGCTTCCCCTTTTTTTCTTTTTCTCGAGAAGCTCAGGCGCGATTTTCCCCCCCCTTCTTTAGAGAAGAAGATGAGCTCCCGGCTTTTTTTTCTTTTCAGGACCGGGAAAGGCCCGATAGAGCGGCGTTCCCCTCTCCTCCCCCACGTAGCGGACTATGCGAAAAGAGACCCTCTTTCTTTTTCTTTTTTCTGGTTACAGTTATACGCACGGCGTCGTCTTTGCTTTTTTTCTTTTTTTATCCCCCGTTCAGAGCGGCAAAGAAAGGGTCCCTTCCTCCCTCCCCTTTTTCGAACGATTGGGAAGGAAAACCACCCTTCTTTCCTCTTTTCTTTATGTAAAAAGAAAGACCATCGGCCTTTTCTTCCCTCCCTTTCAACGGCAGCAAAGAGGGGTAGGGAGAACAAACTCCTTCTTCTCGTGAGAAGAAAGGCGCCTTCTCCTTTACGTAAGCACGATGGAAGGCGGGGCGTTACGAGTGAACTTCTTCTTCCCCCTCGGCGGAGGGCGGAAGGCCTTTCTCCTTTAGGGCCAAGGGTCTTTTTTATTCCTAAGTAGATTAATGTTAGAGGTAGGAGGCCCGTTTCTTTTTTTTTTTCTTTTTTTCTGCGCCTGTGTGTAGTTGAGGGAAAGCAGCGTTGAAGCTGTCTGGTCTTCTTTTTTCCTCCCCACCCCCTCTTCCCTCGGAGTTAAAAAAGAGTTGGTAAGAAGCCTCCGCCTCTTCTTCCCCTTAATAATGGTGATGTTACAGGCGCTTTCTCCTAAAGAAGGTGGTTGTACTCTCCCTTAGTAGGAAGACTAGTGTCCTCCTCCCTTCTCCGTGCCGGTTGAAAATTAGGAGAAGTTCCCTTTTTTCGACGCCAGTTGGGGACGGCCCTCCCCTCCTTTCCGAGAGAAGGTTGAAGGAGTCCCTGACTCTTCAAAGGATGGGGAAGTGTCGGAGTTTTCTTTTTTCCGTTGCGAAGAGATGACTTTTATTTTTTTGCTCCGGGCAGGGGACGGTTTTTCTTACTTTCTTCGTTGAAGGGGCGAAGTTCTTTTTTCCTTTGAACGACGAAGGAGTTTATGTCTTTTTTTTTTCCTTTCCTCCACCTGATTAGGGGAGGGTTAGAATCCTGCGTCTTTTTTTTTTTTTCTTCTTCCTGGATGGGAAGAAGTCTCCCTTTCCTCTCCCTGAAGGGTCTCGTCCCCCAAAGCGAAGGACTTTTTCCTTTCGCCCCCCTTGGGAAAAGGTGGGAGGGAGCCCTACGTTTCCTCCCTTTTTCCCTGAAGAGGAAGGGACAGGTTGTTTTTTCAAATAAAAAAAACCGCCCCCCTTCCCCTCGCACGGATACACGGCACCTTCCCCTCAAAAGGGCTGAATTCTTCCCTTTTCAGCATGGAAGGGACACTTCTCCCCCCTTTCTCCCCTAGCTTAATGAGAATATGGAATGGTTAAAATCCCCCCCTCAACAATAAGGGGAAGTGGGATGGTTTAGGCCCCTCTTCTCCTGAAAGGAAGGAAGTGTGTTTTCTTAGGGAGAGAATTCTTCTTCCAAGAAAGTAGTTTTTCCCGGGACAGGTAGTGTTTTTTTTTTTCCTTGTCACCCGTAGATAGTACGCTTTTTCTCTCTCTTTCCCCCGATGGGTGGATTTCCTTCTTCTCCTACGAAGCAGTAGTGGGTATTTTTCCCTTCGGGGACATAAGAGGTCCAAATACGCTTTCCCCCCTCCCGTGGAAGAGGAAAGTTCCCCCATTCACTCCCTTCCTGTGGACCGAAAACGCACGTACCCAGCCTCTCTTTTCCCCTCCTTTTTCTTTTTTCCTCGCGTACTAAGGATGATGGGAAGGGATTTTTTTTCCTCCTTTTTTTCAGATGGCTGCAGGAAGTCCCTTTTTTTCCTCCGGCACAAAAGAGAAAGAAAGGGTCCTTACTTATCCTGAGGAAGGATTTTTCCCTCGGACGAAGAAACGAAAGGGTCCTCCTCTAGAGGGGTGAGTCTTTTCTTTTCCTTTTCCAGAAAGGGAGGGGGAGGGGGGAAGGATGGTTTTTTTTACAACACCATAGTAGGGAGTGTGGTCCCTTCCCTTTCTCGCGCGGGGGACCACAGGGCGTTTCCTCCCGAAAAGAACTCTCTCTCCTTTCTTCCTCTCACCGTTGACCCATTGCGTGGGCAGGCCCGAAACTTTTTTCCCTCTCTCTTTCCCCGAGTAAGCAAAAAGGTACCTGAAAAAAGCTCCCCCTAGGCCCTCCCTTTTTTTTTTTCTTCTCGCTCCCGGGGTGGAAACTTTAGGCGAGGTCGATCTCTCCTTTTCTACTCCAGAAAGGAAGGCGTCTTCATTTTCTTTTCCCCGAAAAGGAGGAAAAACCCCCCTTTTCTTCCCAAGGAGGCAATAAAACAGGACTCGAAAAAGGCTCCTCCCCCTCTTTCCTCCTTTTTTTCCGGAAAACCTTTCCGGGCGCAAACAGCCGCAACCTTTTTTTTCGGCGGGGGCGAGGGCGGAACCTTTTTCCCCTTTCCTTTTTCATATATAAGTTTCACAATAATAATAAGTGGGGTGTTGTTTCTAGATCTCTCCCTCCCCTTCCCAGGAGAAGGGAACGCGCCCCCCTTCCTTTTCTCCCCTTCTTTTCTGCCTGTTTGAGGAGAAGAAAATGCCGTACCCTCTCTTTATGCACGTTCGAGGGCCCTTTTTTTTTTCTTCAAGACAGCGGGGCGTTTCTCTCCGACCACAATTAATAGACGAGGGTCTACGACTTTTTTCCTGAAAGAAAATTAGAAGGCCTTCTTCCCCTTCTCTCTTCCTAAAGGTTCAAAAACCGGAAACCGGCCTCCTCCTTGGGGCCAAAACGCGCGTTACATTGAGGCTGTTCCTTTTCTCTTTCCTGTCTCCGCCAGTGTGGTGGATATCGAGTTTTCGGTTCCTCTTCTCCATTTCGCCGGACGGCCTAGGCAATGAGGTGAGGGTTTTCCTCCCCTACCCGGGGGTCCGCGCGCACGCTCAGTTCCTTTCCCTTCCAGCAGAAAGGAAGAACGGTTGTTTCCTCCTCCTTGATGAATAAAAGGTTGAAGGAGCCACCTCCTTCCGGGAAGTCGGGTTCACCCCTCATCACGTAACGACTCCCCCCCATTTCTTGAATAGTTTGGGACCCGCTTTCTCCCCTCTCTTCCTATGTCTGGCCAAATATAAGGCGTTACGAATTGCTCTCCCCCCTTGAGGACGAGGGCGAAGAAAGCTTCTTTCTTTCCTCAGCGGGCTGGGAAAGGGGCGTTTTTTCTTCCTCTCCTCGAATGGTCGGGGGGAATGGGAAACTTCCCTTTTTTTCCCCTTCGGAGTGGCTTTTCTCTCCCGTAAGGGGAAGAACGGTACCTCTTTCCCCTTAAGGATGCGTTGAGGCGGCGTTCTTCTTTCCTTCTTACCTCCAAAAGGGGGAGACTTTCCCCCCCCCCCAGGATGAATATCTAAGGGTGACCTGGAGGCCTTTCCTAACCGGGAAGGAAGAAGAAGGTCCCCCCTGTTTTTCCTTCTTTTGTTCTCCCCCTGTAAGGCAGCCCGACCATTTTTCTTCCCCCGGCCCGGATTAGTTACCGACTTTGGTTTCTCCCCCTTTACTTCCTTCTTTGCCGGAACTTAATCTGCGCTGGGAGGACTTTCAGTGTTGTGCCCTGACAGGCTGCCCGGTTTTCTTCTTTTTTTTCTGGTGAAGGCGGCAGGTTGCCGGGTCTCCTTCTCTTTTTGGCAGGTTTGGGAAAGTTCAGCCGGGCACATTGTCACTTTTTTTTTTCCCCTCTTCTTCATCGCGGCTCCCTCACAGGTGCACAAGGTTTTCTTTTTTTCCCCGGCCCGTTGGTGGTTCTTTTTTTTCGGGGCCGCAGGTACGCGACTTCGTTTTACCGCGAAACAGGAAGGAACCCCCCCCTCTGAGGAGGGAGAAACTCCTTTACACCTCTCCTGGGGAGACGAAGCCGAAGGATCCCCCCTCCTCTCCCAGGTTAAAAATACCCTTGACTTCTCCCAGGAGGAGCAAGCGCCTCTTTCTTAAGCACCAGGAAAAGACGGGAACTCTCCTCCTCCCCAGCCATAAGACACGGCCAAGCCCCCCCCTTTTCCTTCTCCCTTCCGGGATTAATAAAGGAAGCTAGGGAGGATAGTACTTCTGTTTTTCTCGGGGACAAAGAGTTCAGAAGTTGCCACCGGCTTCCCCCCCCCCCTCTGCCACCGAGAGGAGAAGGGAATGCTCTTCCTTTTACACCGGGATGAGCGGCGGGCGGGGGTCTTTCCCATTCTGACAGGGGCTCCCCCTTTCGAGTTTCCCGTCGGATCAGGCCCTTTTTCTTTTTCTTCTTTTCCTATTTGCCCTCGGGGGTCGTCACCGCAATACCCCCTTTTTCTTTCTGTCAATACCAACCCAGAAGGGGCTGGGTTTTTTTTTTTTTTTCCCTTCCCGGCCACCAAGCGAAAACCTCGACCCCCTAAAGAACTTAGAGGACACGTCTTTCCCCCACAGAGAGGGAGGCCTCACCTTCCTCCCCCCTTTCACCGGGAAGAAGTTCACCGTTACCTCTTCCCCCTTAGGGGACGCGGCGGGGTTTTTCCTCTTCTTTATCATGTACAGCGCGGACCGGTCGTCTCCCTTCCTTCACCCCCCCTTGTGCTTTCCCCTCTTTCTTTCCCCCCCTGGGCTGTTAAGGGAAGGATGGCGTGTTTTTTTCCAATCCCTCTGTCGGGGCCGGAGATTCTCTTCTGAACCAAAGGTCGTCGGGAGACATTTTTCTTCCCCTACACTGTCGGTTGCCGCGCGGAACTTGGGCCTCCTTCCCCATCGGAGAGGGGCCAAAAGACGACCCTTTCCCCCCTGATTGAGACAGGACCGTGAGGCGTTTCATTTTCGAGACGGGTGCGGTCTTTTCTCCTCCCCTCTTCTGTTTTTTCTTCGGGAAAGTCGGCGCCATACAGGAGGGAGATCCCCGGCCCTTTCCCTTCTCCCCCCCACTGAGCTGGCAGGAAGGACGAGGCAGTAGCGGGGCCCGGCTGTTTCTTCCTTTTTCCCCTTCCCCCGACGGAACGGACAAGAACCTCATTTTTTTCTTTGGACCTGGGAGAGAGCCTGGTTTTCTCTTTTCCTTTTCCTTCCGAGCAGGAATGGGTGACCGGCCCTTTCTCTTTTTCTTGGGGAGATATCCGGTCAATGCGGGGGCAGGGGAAAACCTCCTTTCCTTCCCTCCTTTCCCACGCAAGTACAATGGAACGAGAGACGACGATTTTGTCCCCTTCCCTTTCTTTAATAGAAAGAGGGGGAAACAACGTAGGAGGAGCTTTCTTTCTCTCTTTTTTCCTTTTCACGGTGCACGAAAGAGACCGGATAGACTCTATCCCTTCCGTCGAGGGAGAGAACGCACGTGGATAGTGAGCCTTTTCTTTTTTTTTCCCTCCTTTCAGACGAGATCGAGGGACGTGAGACCCTCCTGGTTTCCCCCCCTTTTCCTCGAGCGGCGGCGGCAGGTAGCTAGAAGAAGTTTCCTCGCCCTTTTCCTTTTCCTCCTCCGGGAGGCCGTTCGGCGGAGGGCAGCCGGAGAGGAAGCCTGGCTCTTTTTTTCTTCCTTCTTTTCCTGTGCCGGAGTTACCCGGCGCCACCCATAAAAAAGGCATGTTAACAGATTGTTTCTTTTCTCCTTTCGTGTTGAGAGAGGAGACAAGGAGGCCTCTGTGAAATGCTTTTTTTTTTTTTTTTTTTCTTCCCCCCTTCCTTTTTCCGTCCGGTTAAGGAGAAGGCATTAAATTCGTTTCTCCGGCCGACCGGGTTTCGTTCCTCCCCTTTTCTTTCTCTTCCCACGGAGTTCGAAGCGGGGGAAGCCTTTTTCCTTTTCCTTTGTTCTGACGAAGGAGGCGTCCAGGCCGCGCACTCTTCTCTTCTTAAAGAAAGCGGGAAACAAAAAAGACTTGTTCTCTTATCCAGTTTTTGGGATAGAACCTCGCCGATTCTCCCCTTTCCTTCCTCTCGTAGAGAAGGTAGCGGTCGGGAAAGGAACCCGCTCTTACTTTCCTTTTGCCCGGCGGAGATGACGGGCCGTGATCCTCTTTTCTCCTTTTCCTGTCAGGTTACTGCGTGGGAGAAGCATTTCTTTTTTTTTCTTCCCCCCCCATGCCCAGCCTCGACCGAAGGGGAAGGGCCGGTGCGTCGTTCTTTCTTCCCCTCCCTGCTCGGAGGGAAAGGTAAGGGGCGGCCTTTCATTTTTTCTTTTTCCTTCCTTCGTCGCTGAGGGACAAAAAAACTGCTCGTCTTTCTTCTTTCTTCTTACGGGACCAGCTCTTTTTCCTCTCCCCAGGTGTATTAATGAAGGTGAGATTCCTCCTGGCTTTTTTCCCCTCCCTCTCGAAGCGGCGGAAAGAGGAGGAATAAAGAACACGTTCTCTTTTTCCTCTTTAGCAGCAGGGGGTAAGTATCCGGCACGTCTTTCCTTTTTTTCCTCCCGCCGAGGCACCCGTGCAAGAGCTCACCCTTTCCTTTCGCGCGTGACTTCTACGAAGAATTGGGTCCAGGCCCTCCTTTCCCTTCTCTTTTCTGTACAACGCCCATAATCATAACAGGGCCTTCTAACTTACCGGCAGACACAGAGGTGTCGGGCCCCCTTCCCCCAACCTGAAGAAAAGGTGAGCGCTTTTTCTCCCTTCCCAGAAGAATAGATCCCTTCTCCTTTTCCCTCACAGTGGGAAGGAGGGGCTTACGTCTTCTCCTCAGAATAAAGCAAGGAGGGCTCTTCTTCTTTCTTTTTTTGGAGGAAAAGGGACTCTTTCTCCTCTCTCTTCTTCTTGTCGGGAGTGCCTCTTCTTTTTTCTCTCCCGGGATGAAAATGCGCCCAGGCCCTGGTGTTTTCCTTTCTTTTCCGTGACGAAACAACGAGGGCGCAGCGGGGGCCCCCCCCTTTTCCTCTCCCTTCTCGACGGGGACTCGGGGATAACCCTTGGGATAATTCTTTTCTCCAGAAGAAGTTGTACCTTCTTTTTCCCCCAGGAAGTAGGAATCTTCTCTTTTTCTGCATGCCAAGAAGTGCAGGTTGCAAATTCGGGGACCGCGTGCTTCTCTTTCCTCTTTCCCTCCCCCGAGCTGACGAGGGAGCGGTGAAGAGGAAGATGCCCTCTTGTTTTCTTTTTTTTTCCTTTCCTCTCTGTGCAGAGCTGCGGAATTCAGGTGTTCCTGGTTTGCTACGGGCGTTCCTCCCTTCCCTCCTCCTTTTCCTTTGGTCAGGAGGGGAGAGGAGTTTGAAAAGAAGCGAGTTCTTTTTTTTTTCCTCTTTTTCTTCGGAATAAGCAGGAGGGATGGTGAAAGGCAGTGAGCGTTCCCCTTTTTCCCCTCTCTTTACCTTGCGGCACGGCAGCGAAGCGCGACCATACCCCTTCCTCCCCCGCCCTGGACCCCTGTTGGACACCTGATGAGGTCTTTCCTCCCCCTTTTTCCCGGACAGGTGCGGCGGAAAAACTCACACTTCCCCTTTCCGCTCCCCGGAAAAAGGACCAACTCTCCCCTTTCTTCCTCTAGATCCCACCGGGGGGAAGCCTGGAAGCCCCCCCTCCTTTTAATATGGCCTGGTCAAGCACAAATTCGGTAATTCCCTTCTTTCTCTTCCGGGGCGAGGCAGTCGGCGGCCCTGCTTAAGTTTTTTCTTTTTCCCTCTCTTCCGGCAGGTAGCGGGGGCCGGCACGGTCCCCCTCGTTCGGGTCACCCGTTAGATAGTCTTTTTTTTTTTTCCCCTGTAAAGAGGGGGGGCAGGAACAAATGAAGGGTTTCCCCTCAGAAGAAGATTTCTTCTTTTCGGCACCCTCCTTTTCACGGTAAGACACTTCAGGCAATTTTCCTTCCTCCGTTCCCAGTCACAGAACAAGGGCGAGGAATACTCCTGGTTTTTTCCCCCCCCCCTTTTTTCCCCAGCCGCTCGGTGAAAATTCTACATAGCCTCTCTTTCCTTTTTTTTTTTTTCGGGCAGGGGGGAATTGAGGAAACGCTGTCTTTTTCTCCCCCTTCCTAGCGTAGAGGAAGATTAACCCCCTTTTCCCCCTTCGTAGTTGAAGTGTTGATTTGCAGGATGCCCTTTTTTTCCTTCCTCCTGGAAGGAGGAGTTCCTCCTCTTTTGGGATAATTAAAGGATACTGTCGTTCCTTCCTCCCTGTGGAGAAAAAGTAATTAGGGGATGTGGGCCTTGCTCGCGGAAAAACGGGGTTCTCTCCCCTACACGAAACTCAGGGAAGAGGGGGGTTGTTTTTTTTTTTTTTTTTCTTCCCCCTTTTTTCTTTGGGGGGGGGGGGGGTTTTTTTTTTTTTTTCTTTTTTTTTTTTGGGGGGGGGGGGGGGGGGGGTGTTTTTTTTTTTTTTTTTTCCTCTCCATGAAAGTTGCCATTGAGTGGGCAGGCCGCCCTTTTTTTCTCTTTTTCCCCTTTCCGCCACCAGGTACATGAACAAGCTGCCCCCCCTTTTTTTTTTTTTTTTCTTTTTTGGACCTTTAAAGGAGAGGTCGACGATAGCGCTTTTTCTTTCTTCCTTTTCTTCCCCTCCGGAGGGCGTAGTAGGAAAAGAGAGTATTGCTTCCATTCCTTTTCTTTTTTTCCCCCTAAACTCCGGCCTTTCCCCTTTCTCTTTTTATCAAAACGTAAGGAGGGTAGGAGAAGAAACCCTCCAACCCTTTTTATCTTTTTCTTTTTTTCGCGTGAGGTAGCCATGGCATATTGCCTTCTTTTTTCCCTTCCCCTTGTGTGTGGAGAAGAGTGCAAGGGCCCGTTTAAGATCCCCTTTTTTTTTTCCCCTCCTCTTTGCGCAAGCGACGAAAGGTTTGCGGTGTTCCCCTCTCTTCCCTTTCTCTCTTATGTCAGTAGAGTAGACGTGTTCTCTCCTCTTTTTCCCCTGCCGGGCTGATGCAGCAGCGGGGGCCGCCGGGTTTTCTTTTTCTCCTCACCCTTCCTCTGGTGTATAAGAACAGAATGAATGTTCCGGTTTTCCCTTCTTTTTTTCCTCTCGTTAGAAATAAGAGCATTAAAGGTCACCTCTTTCTTTTTCAAAAAAGAGGAGTTAATGAGGCCTTCTCCCCCCCTTCTGGGAGGAGGGACGTACGCCAGTGGGGACCTTTCCTCTGAAAAAGAAGTTTCCTTTTCCAGGCCCTCGGAAATGAGGTGAGGGTAGTGTTTACGTTTCCCCCTTTTTTTTCTTTTTCCCCTCCCTGCGCAACAGATCAGGAGATGGATGGCAAGCCTATTTCCCTTTCTGTTAGTCACGCCTCCCTCTTCCCCCTCCCCTCTGATTTACCAAGGTTTTGAAGGGATCTTTAACTCTTTCCCCCCGGTCGGGATGATATACTGGCCCTCCCTCTCTTCTTCCTGGAGGGATTAGTGGGAAAAGGAGGAGCCTATTTACCTTCTCCCTTTCTTTTCCCCCCATCTCAGCTTCTAGCATGAAAGGCCAGAGGCAATTTCCTCTTTTTCTTTCCTCCCTTTTTTCTCTCTTTCAACGAGCGGGGATGGGGAAAGGGCTGTTCTTCTTTTCCCTTTTCCTTTTCGGTTAGGGGGAATGGGAAAACTGCTCGAGCCCGGGCTTTTTTTTTTTTTATTCCTTCCTTTCCGACCGGGGACAGACCCACCCCTCTCGGCGGGCGTTAGAAAGGAAGGGGTACTTTTCCCCCCCCCTTTTTCCCAACCAAACAAAGGAAATATATACGGGTGACCTGCCCTCTTCTTTTCCCTGCCGGAGAGATGAGGGCAGGGCGCCTCCTTCCTTCCTTCCGCCGAAGATAGAGGAGCCCCACCCTTCCTTCTTAGTTAAAGAATTTGGGCTTTGACCACATGGCCCTCTTTCTCCCTTCCGGAATTAATATGAAGCTGTGGTCTCTTCCTTGCCAGGGATGAACGGTGGGAGAGATCTTTCCTTTTTTTTCCTTTTAAGTTTGAAGGGGATTCCCGTTTTCCAGACGGGGAAGGAGGGAGGACAGTTTTTCGCCCCCTCCTATCTTGCCGAAAAAGGGGAAGGAAGTGAAGGTCTTTTCCCAGGGCAGGAAACTCCCCTTCCCTCTTTCGAAAAAGGGGGAACCTGGATGCTTTCTCCTTAAGCGAAGGGGATGGGAAGGGGCCTCTCCTCTGACGTGAAGAAGGTACGTTTTCCTCCTTACCCCGTCCACGATAAAAGGAAGGGCCCCTCCCTTTTTCTACAGAGACCGATAGGTTTCTTTTTTCTTCCCCTCGAAAAAACCCTCTCTTCCTAAGGGGGAAAACTTCCTCTACCTAAAGGAAAACGTACCCTTTCCTTTTCTGGAGAAAGAGAAGGCTTTTTCACCTTGAGAAACCCGGTCTCCCCCTCTCAGGGAAGATATGATCTTCCCTTCCCTAAGAAAACTCTGACCCTTTTCCTTTCAGCATTAATAAGGAACAAAGGATACCTTCTTTTTCCCTCCTGCACGGGGCCGGGCTCCCTTATCCCTTCTCTCGGTCCCGCAGTGCACGTCTCTCTCCCCCGCCCAACTACGACAAGCGTTTCTCTCCCAAGGGTCCTTCTCATTTCCGGTTTGCTCCAATCGCAGGTTTTCCCCTGGATTCCATTGAGTATTTTATTTTGTCTTCTGGTTTGTTTGTTGCTCCGTCTTCTTTCCTTTTTCCCTTCTTTCTCCTCGTGGGTTCGTCACCGGAAATCCCTTTTTTTTTTGTTTTGTCTCTTCCTCTGAACTGCAGAAACCCAGATTTTCATTTCTTTCTTTTTTTTTTTTTTTTCACACCCCCTTACAAACAGGGGGATGAGAAGTGGGGAATTCCCCTATCTTTCCCTTGCCAATTTGTTGATTTGTTTTTTTTTTTTTTTTTTTCTCCCTGTGTCCTTCCTGTTTTTTTTATTGAAAAGGATGTGTAGGATTTTTTTTGTTATGCATTGTGTGTTTTTTTGGTTTCTCGTTCCAGTCTCCCAAACGCAGAGGCGGTTTTCCCCTTCCCCTTTTCTTTTCCTGCAGAAGCATGAGGGAGTAGGACCGTCCCTCCGTTCCCCTCCTTCTTCTTTTGCGGAAGGAAGGAGGGGGTTTTTCCTTCTTTCTTTTCGGCTCCAGGTACTACCTTTTCTCCCTTCTTTCTTCTTGACAACCGCGGTGATGACGGTAAGTAAGATGGGCGGAGGAATACCCCTTTTTTTCCTTCTTCCTTTTTTCCCCCCCTCCGAGCTCGGGGCAGGCGATATGGTTGATTTCCCCCCTTTTCCCTTTTTTCTCTGCGCTGCGCGGAATCGAAAAATGTCGGTTTTTACGATCGTTTCTTTCTTTCTTTTTTTCCTTTCCCACGGCAGCGGGCAAAGAAGACCTTTGTCTTCTCTCCCCTTTACTCTTTTCGGTGGTTTGGGCGATGGTAGAGGGAAAAAGCGGACGTGTGTCTTTTTTTTTCCCCTTTCTTTCCTGCTCATAGGGATTTAAGGGACGTCCGCCCCTTCCCCTCCTTCCTTTCCCCCGGAAGAACATGAGAAAAGATTCATCGTCCGGCTCTTCTTTTTTCCTTAAGGCGCGCAGTAGAGAAGATGATTGCTCCCCCCTCTCCAGCGGAAAGAAGCAGGAACGTCCCTTCCCCTTTTTTTTTTCCTTTGCAGGCGACGCTGGACTGGACGCAGCTTCTTTCTTCCTCTTTTCTCCCTGACGACCGGCCTGGACACGAGGTCGAGGCTGGGCCATTTTTTTTCCCTTTCTCTTCCCCATGGCGGAACGAAGATGCTGCTCAAAACGGCAGTTTCTCTTCTTCCTAAGAGCTAGTGGTAATACGATCACGTCCTTCCTATTTTCTTTTTCTTTCGGGGTCGGAGGGAAGGGCTTCGATCACGGTCCCTCCCCCTCCCCTCCCCTTCCGAAAGAGGACGATTTTTCCCCCCCCGATAGGAGGAATAGGGAGAGGGGAGAGCGAATTTCCCTTTTTTTCCTTAGGGGGTGGGGGGGCAGGATACGAAGCGCTCGTCGGAGCCGTTCTTTCTTTTTTTTTTTCCCTTTTCTTCTCTTCGGACGTTCGCTCGACGGACGTGTAATCGCCATTCCGGGCTTTCCTTTTTTTTCAAAGTAGGAGCGGGCGTCCTTCTCCCTCTTTTTTCCTCTTGCGTCAGACGCAGTAGGCGCGGCCTCTCCTTCTTTTCCCTTCCTTTTCACAGAGGGCTAGATGGGACATATCATCTACTTTTCCCTCCCCCTTTTTTTTTTCTTCTCCCGCCGAGCCTATGTAAAGGATTTTTCTCTTTCCTTTTTTTTTTCTTTTCTTTGACGGCGTTAATGAAGGAAGAATTAACCGGTCGTTCTTTCTTTTTTTTCCCTCCTTTCTCTGTGTCGTTACTCTCGGCCGCGTATTGCCCGGTTTTTTTTCCCTTTTTTTTCTTTTTTGGTCTGCACGAAGGCGAGTAAAGCCGCGAACGGCCTCTCTCCTTTTTTTCCTCTTTTCCCCCCCCCTTTGATCAAGCGGTTATCATGAGAAGTCTTCGCCTCTCCTCTTTCTTCTAAGAAGAAGGAAGGGAGTCTATCCCTTCTCTCTCCCCCAATGAAAATAGAGAAAGGAAAAGCCTCTTTTTTTTTCTTTTGAACGCGGAGAGGAAAGGGAAGGGATAGTTTCTATTAGTTAGGACAGATAGGCGGTCCCCCGTCTGTGTGAAAAAAGAGCATCTTCTCTTTCTTCTGAATATAAAAAATGCCGCCTCCTTTCCTTTCTCTCTCACAGGAAAAATGAGGAGCCCTCCTCCTTTTTTTCTTTTTCCCCCTGGTTATCCAGGCGGCGCCTCCCCTTTTAGTCTTGGCCTCCATTTTTTCGTCATGAGACCCCTCGGACCAGAGAAGCGGCGCGGACTTTTTTTATTTTTCCAGGTGGTAGAGCAGGCGCGTTCCCCCTCCCTCGGTGAGTTCCTTCCTGGATGTTTTCTTCCCTGGAAAGCCGATCGAGAGGAGGACCGGGCCTTTTTTTCCTCCCCTTCCTTTTCCCGTTCCGGGAAAGCAGGGTTTCCTTTTTTACCCCGATGTTCCCTTCTGCAGCTCGAAAGTTCCCCTCCTTGGCGGAAAAGAACTTCTCCCACGGGAAGAGCCCTTCCACTTTTTCTTCACCGATGGGCAGGACTGGTTCCTCCTCCCCCTTCGAAACGAATTTTCCCCCCCAGGATAGCACGTCCCTCTCTGTAACAACGCCATCCTCCTGACCTTTTCCCCCGGTAATTGTCTCCGCACATCCCCTCACTTTTAAGGGCACCGCGTTCTCCTTTCTTCCCCCCCCCAAGCAGGAACCTCTTTCTTCCCCCCGAAGACAGGACCCCTTTCCCCCCCCGCGCCGTCCGCAAAGAGGGAGTTCTTTGGGTTTCTCTCCTGGTTTCAGGATACAAGAGGCGGGCGGAGATTCTCTTTTTCCCTTTTGGAGGAAAAGGGGGACGTTTTTTCAGTAGTTCATGTTTAGAGTTTTCCACTTTTTTCCTAGGTGGAACGATGGTCCCCTTTTCCCTCTTTCAACTTGCGCAAGCACTGGTGTAGGGAGCCCTCCTCTCTTTTTCTTTTTCTTGCTGTATTGCCGGTGACAGAAACCCGAGTCTTCTCGGAGTTTCCCCTCTTCCGGAATAGGGATCAAACTGGGACTTCATGGTTAAGATGTTTCCGGCTGTTTCCCTCTATCCTTGTTGTGTACCTCCCTCCTTCCCCGAAGTGGAGTCTTTTCCCTTCCTATTGCCGGTTTGCAATTTCGTGGCCCTTCCCCTCCCTTTCTCACGCCCAGTGCCGGATTTCTTTCCTCGTTTTTCCAGGGGCAGGAGGAGATGCTTTCCTTGGTGTAGGAAGGGATTGCCCTCTTCATTTCTTTTGTGGGCCGTGTGCGTGAGAAGAAAGATTCTTGCCTTTTTTCCCCCGGGCCGGGGCCGGCGCTGAGCTAAGGAAGGAGTTTGAGGGGCAGTTTCTTTCTTTTTTTTTCCCCCCTTTCTCCCTTTACCCTTTATTTCTCTAGGAGGAGGAGAAAGCCACTTGGCTTTTTCCCTTGAGGGTGGTGGAAAGGCCGTGAGCGGTGGGACTTTATAAAAAGTAATTTAACCCTTCTCTCCCTCTAGGGGGGGGGAAGAGCCCCCCCTTCCTTCAGGGAGAGAATTTAAAGCCTCCGGCCCCCCCCCTCCCTCACGAGTCCGGAAGCAAAAGTTACTCCGGACCCCCTTGGCTGGGGTGAAAATAAAAACCCCTTCCGGAAAAGAGAAACGGCTACCCGGCAACTTTCTCTCCCTTTTTTTTCCTTCCTCTCCCACAGGGGACGGCCGTTTCTCTCCATTCCCCTTCGGCAAATAGATAATGAGGAAATGGAATGGTCAACACTTCCCCCCCCCCCCCTTTTCTTTTCTGTTTCAGGGAAGAGAGGATACTTCCCTTCCCTTTCTGGCACCGGGCGCGCCGGAAAGAAAGAGCCGCAGGTAGCGGGGTTTTTTTCCTCCTTTTGGCAGGCAACCGTTAGATTAGTATTTTCCTTCCTTTTTGGGGTGGATTAACAATTCCGGGCGGACGACCTTTTTTCTTCTTAGGGGTTAGAGTAAAGGTACCTTCCTTCCTTTCCCTCCCTCAGGAAAGAGGAAAACAGCCGGGCCTCGCTCCCCCCCCCTTGAGGAAATATATGGTGGGTCTTAACTCTTCTTCTCCATCGCCGAGGTTTCTCGGAAGCGTTAATTCAGGATGCTCGGGGTTCCTTTTTCTTTCCTCTTTTTTCCCTTAACGGCAGCGCGTCGCGCAGAGGGACACGATAACGACGGGGTTTCTTTTTCTTCTTTTTTTCGGCCGACCGGCCGGCCGGACTTGGTTTCTTTTTTTTTTTTTTTTTCTTTTTTCTCAAGGTATTGTAGGGTTTAAAGGATGTAGAGGGTTTCCCAACCTTTTCTTTTTTTTTTTTCTTCTTCCCGTCTTCTTTCCCACCGGGTAGTTGTCGACGTTACACGACCTCTCCTCATTTCCCTTTCCCTTTTTCCTGCGTGGCAGGCACCGAACCGATATCACCCTTTTTTCCCCCCCGCGTCCGCCACCAGGTTACCGATTTTTTTTTCACGCGAGGTTGGCCGGGCGCCCTCGGGTTTTTTTCCGGCGAAGATCGGAGCGGTCGGCGGTTCCCCCTCCCCCCGGAGGAGTCGTAGAACGCGCGATATTGTTCGTTCCTCCTTGAATCAGCCCAAGGAGGCCTTTCCACCTCGGGCCCTCTTTTTTTCCCCCCCCCTTTCTTTCAGGGTGGCGCAGAAACAGCCGACAAGACCTTGTACTTTTTCCCCTTCTTCTTTTTTTCGCCTGGGCATCTTTCCGGCCGGGCCTGGTCTTTGTTGGTGTTGAGGAGCATCCTTCCTTGTCTTTTCTTTTCTCCCCGCAAGAGACCCAGGCATGCTTTGCGGCAAGCGACCTTTCCCCCTTTTTTTTTTTCCCCTCCCCTTAAAACGTTATTGATCATTGATCAGCAGAGTTCGCCGTCTTCTTTTTTTTTCCTCAGCGGGGGAAGGCCGGGTATGGTGTTCCTTTCTTTCTTTTCCCCCCTTCCCTCCCATTCCTGGGCGGAATTCAATTTTTTTCTTTTTTTTTCTTCCCTTAAAGGTCACAAGGACGCGCCCGTGGTTTCTTTCATTCGGCGCGTGGTGTTAAGGTTGGTACCCGTTTTTTCTTTTCTTTTTCTACGGTGTTAGGGACTGCCCAGCAGGGAAACTTTTCCTCTCTGGCGGGTCGTGTTACCGTAGACAAAGACCCGGTTTTATTTTTTCTTTTTTCTCCGAAGGAAGGTGTTAGGAACGCCGAAATCCGGGACCCTCCCCCCCCCCCCCTTTTCAGGAGCTCACCCGTTCGGCCGGAAGGTTTCCCTGTCTCTCCCTTTCCAAAACGAGAGTGAGGAAAAACGGGCGGGCTCCGTGGCCCGTTTTCCCCTTCTCATTATGGACATAATCAAGAGTCACGATTTCCTTTTCTTTTCATCCTGAGGACGAGGCGAAGACCGGCCCTTCTTTTTTTCTCTTTCAACGAGCGGGCTGGGGGAAAGGGAGGTGGAGGTACCACCTGACTCCTTTTTTTACCTTTAGCCCGGGCGGGTTTGCGATGAAGGTTTTCCTCCTTTTCCTTTGCCGACCGGGGAAGGAGCACCTACTTTTCCTTCTTTTTCCCCTTTGGTAATAACACCCAGGAGGGGGGCTTGTTGCCCCCCAAACCAGGCTGTCCCTTCCTTTTTTCCCTTTCCGGCCGATTGCCCGAAAGAGGCAGGCCCCGTACCTTCCCCCTTTCGGTGCCGAAGCAATTCCCGGGTAAGGGGCCTCTCTTTTCCTCCTCCCCCGACCACGGACGGATAGTTACAGAATTTTTTTTTCTTCCCTCTTTTTGCATGAGCTTATTGCGAATGAATTAATATTCTCTTTTTTCTTTTCTTTTTTTTTTCCCCGTGAAGGCGCAGTTTGACGGGTAGCCGGGGAGCGTTCCTTTTCTTTTTTCTTTTCCCCCTTCAGGAAGAGGAAGGTCAGGTCGGTTTTTTTCCTTTTTTCTCCACAAGGTGGCAAGGGGCGCGGGAAAAGGCCCTCTTTTTCCCTTTCTTCCCTTGCCGTGACGCGGTAAGAGGGACGTCTCTGTCTCCTCCCAAGCTAAAAGGAAGTTTCCTCGTTACCCGATACAGAATTAGGGTGGAGGGCGCCGGGCCCGACTTCTCCCCTACCCCCTCACGAGGAATACAAGCAAAGGCACGCCTCCTCCCCCTCTCTCAGGGACAAGGGCAAGGAAGAAAAAGGAACATTTCTTTCCTTCCCTCTCGACAAGGACACGGGCCAAGGAAATCCGACACGGCAAGGCCTTCCTCCCTTTTTTTCCCCTCCCCCCGTCCTCGCAGGAGCTAGGGAGGATAGTAAAGTCAGTTTTTTTCTCTGGTAAAGAAGTGAACCGGCCTTTTTTTTTCCCCCCCCCTCCGCCACAGATCTAGAATTACGGGTGTTTCTCCCTTTTTTTTTCCTTTTTTTTTCGGAAGGGAACATCTACCAGGAGTCCAAGTCTTTTTTCCTTTTTTCCCCTGATCGGGTGGAAGACGGGACTCGGGGTTCGGTCAAACCCTAACTCTTCTTTTCTCCCGTTCTCACATACAAAACGGGGCGTTTTTTTTTTCCCAAAAACGCCAGAAACAATTCTTTTTCCTTCCTTTCTCCCCTTCGAGCGACACCGGAATAAAAGTGGGCCGCCAACTCTCCTCCCCCTCCCCCTTTCCGTCGGCAGACAAGAAGAGGGGATATTGACCCCCTTCTTCTCCCCCCCTCCCGCCGGCCACGTGAGGGAAGGCCGGCGGGCTTATCCTTTTCCCCCTTTGGCGGCCAGGGCTGGCGAGTATAAGCGACCTTTTCCTCCCTTTCACCCCTTTTTCTTCCGGTAAGTTCGATGGGCGGAGGAAATTTAACGGGGGACTTCTCGGATTTTCCTTTTCCCGGGGGACGGCGATCCTTTTTTCTCTTTTCCTTTTCTTAAAGTCCGCGCGCTGAGCGGCATGAACGGAGTTTACTTCCTTTTTCCCAACGGGGTGATTCGGCGTTGCTGGTTCCCCCCTCCTTTTTTTTCCTTCCGGAAAACGAAGTGAGGATTGCCCCTCCTGGAAGGGCGGGAGAGCGTGAGGGCGTTCTTCTCTTTTTCCCCTCTTTCCGGCAGATCGAATAGGGGATTTACGGGTTCTACTTTCCCCCTCTTAGAAAACTGGAGATACATCGGGCTTTCTCTTCCGGAAGGGCAGAAGTAGAACGATTGATTTTTCTTTTTTTCCCCCCCAGCGAAAGGAAGGACGAACGGGGGACGGCAAAGACCTACCTTCCCCTCTCCCCTGGCCGCGCGGCCATGGTACGGGAGGGCCTCTGTCATCTTTTCCCCCCTTCCCGGACCCGCGGACGAGGCTGGGAATGGTGTTTCCCTCCCTTTCCTTCCTTCAACGACGCTGCTGCTAACCCAAGCACCTTTTTCCCTTTTCTATATAGTGGAGGAAAGAGATTAAAGGCCAATTCCTTTCTTCTTGAGGGAAGGGTAGGCGGGAAGTGCTTTCTGTCTTTTTTTTTTCTTCTTTTTCTCCAGCGGCCAGTGGAACGCGGCGATCTTCCCCCTCCCTTTTTCTTTCCTCCTTGTAAGGGGAGAACGGAGTGATCAAGTACGTTGCTTCCTCTTTTTTCCTCTTTTCGAGGGAAAGTGCGCGGCCTTTTTTTTTCCTTTCTCCTCTTCTTCGGCAGTCAGATAGAAGAAGTGTTCCCCCATTTTCTTCTTTTTTTTACTTTTCTTCCCTTTTCTGCCGTGGGGAGAGGGAGGCAGGAGAGGCAGGCACTCTTTTTATCTTTCCTCCTTCTTCTTCATGCGGAAAGTACCCGGCGCACCTGGACTCCCCCCTTTCCTGTCCCCTTTTCTTCCCCTTCCCTTGTTGAGAGAGATGAACAGCGAAGCCTATGTGGAAACAGGGCTGGGGAGGCAGGTGTCTTTCTTTTTTTTCCTCCTCCTCTTTCCCACCTCTTTCTTATTGTTGCATATAAGGGAGGACGAGCCCCTTTTCCTCCTTCTTCCGAGTGGCCCGGTAAGGGCGAGGAAACGTAGTTCGAGCGAGGCCGCCTTTTTCTTTTCTCTTTTCTGCCGGGCCGCGAGGAAGGCGAGTCGGAGAACAGGCCCCCCACCCCCCCTTGCGGATCGACCCTCGAAGGAGGGAGAGATCCGCCGCGGCCGCTCGTCTCTTTTTTTTCCCCCCTTTTCCCTTCGCAGCAAAGTTACCCGAAGGACCCGGCTCTATTCCTTTCTCTTTTCTGACCTGGCCGTGATAGATGACCCACGATCTCCTTCTTTTTTTTCTTCCCCTGTAAGAGTCTGGTGAAAGGGCTTTTTCCCTTTTCCCCATGACAAGATAGAAGAGGGGTTAGGCCGTTATCTTTCTTTTCTTTCTTTCTCCCTCCCACAAACTTTTCCTCCCTTGCAAGGTCCAGGCAGGGGAGATGCTGCACCGGTTTCCTTCTTCGGAGGGCGTAGTGAGGGGGTTTTTGCTTTTTTTTTTTTCCCCCTTCGGCAGCTCGCAGGAGAGATCCTCGGACTCCGGCAAGCTCAGTGTTTTTTTTTTCGCTTTCACAGGTTCTACTGCCGGTGATCCCTCCCCCTTCTCCCCCCTCTTCTAGCGGCGGACCGAGGCGGACTACCGCAAACAAAACGCTCTCTCTGAAAGACCGCCGTTTTCTTTTTTTTTTCCTCCTTCGGGGCGGGCGGTCGTTATTGACCTCCTTTTTTTTCCCCTTTCCTCGCGACACAGAAAGTCGATTGCGCGCCGCGCGTTCCCTCTCCCCCCCCCCCCCTGTATAGACCGGAAAGAGATAGTCGTACCAACGCTTTCATTCTTCCCTTTTCCTCTCCATCTTTGTCGGCGAAAAAAAAAAACGAAGCCGGTCGCGGTACTTACTTTTCTTCTTTTCCCCTCCTTTCTTTTCCCCACGAAGAAGTAAGAACGGAGGGAAGGCTTTCTCCTTTTCTTGTAAGATAAAGAAGGCAGGCAGGCGTCCCCCTATCTTTCCGAATAGGGTTGGAGGAAAAAGGGGGAGTCTAGCTCTTTTATATCCTAAAGGTTGGGGAGATGTTTTTTCCTCTGGATGAAAAAAGTGGCGTCCCTTTCCTAGAGTTGAGATGGGTCTGCAGGGTCATTTCTCCTTTTTGAAGAAAACGCTGTTCCTTCCCCCTATTTAAGGAGAAGACGCCGTTTTTCTCACACATGGAATAAAGGTTTAGATGTTAACGGCCTCTCTTCCCTTTTCTTTACTAAAAGTGAGAAACCAGGGAAATCTCTCCTTCCTTTTCCCCCTCCGTGCCAGGTGAATTCGGAGCCGCGTTGACCGAACTTTCTCGTTTTTCTTTTTTTCTTCTTCCGGTGAAGGGAGAGATAAAGAGGTTGTCGGAAGGCTGGTGTTCCCTTTTTTTCCCTTTCCTCTTCTGAAGGGATAAGGCTTGAATGGTTGCTCTCTCCTGTTTTTCTTCTCTTTCTTTCGGGGAAGGTAGGAGAGGGAGTGAACGAGCGAGTTTCTTTTTCTCTTTGCGCTTTCTCTCGACGAGGGTGGGTGAAAAGGACCGTGAAGCGTTTTCTCCCTAGTCGATAAATGGGCACGGCCTCGCCCTTCCTGCTCTTTCTTTCCGACGGCCCGGGACACCTGTGAACCTGTTTTTCGCCTTTCCTTCCTCCCCCTCCTGAAAGGTGCGGGCTGAACTAAAAAAAATGCCTCCGCGGAACGCGTCCTTCCCTTTCCCCTTCCTTCCTCTAGCTCCACCGGGACGCCTGGAAGGGGGCACCTAGTTTTTTTTCCCCCCTTTCCTGCGTGACTATGGCATGGTAAAGCCAAAATTCGGTAAACTATCTTTTTCTCTCTCGCGAGCGTCGGGGCCATTACAGGGAAGGGATTCAGTTGGTCCTTCCTTTTCTTCATTTTTTTTTTTTTTCCTTCCTTTTTCGGAAAGGAGGGAGGCAAGGTCACCCGTAGATAGTTTTCCCTTCTTTCCCTCCCCCTCTTTTTTACCCACTTCGGGGAGAAGACGCAGACGATTTTTTTCTTTTCCGGGGGGAGGGGGGCTCATCGGTTCCGCCACTTCCGGATCTTCCCCTCCCCCCCCTCCATCCCCTTCTAGGATCTTTCATGGTGGGACCCGCCACGCCGGTCCCTCCGCTCCCCCCTCATCGCAACGAGGTATTCGCCGCTCCTCAGTATTCCCTCCTTTTCTCTTTTCCAGATGGATGACGGACGGAAAGCCTTTTTTTTCTCCTTCTCCCCGCCCGGGGACGCATAGTCGTTGACCGTGCTTCATTTCTTTTTCATCCTCCCGGCCGGACGGACGGGGTCCGTCTTTTTGGAATCATCAAGGCTCTTTCTTCTTCCCCCTTCCTTTGGGGACGAAAACCACGTTCTTCGGGGCCTTGACCTTTCTTTACCAAAAGGGGAGTGGTCGACGTTTTTCTCTTCCTTCGGACATAATGAAAGTTGAACTCGTCTTTTTTTTTCTCTCCCCCCCAGATGGCGGAGGCAAGCGTTTCCGCACACATTTCCCTCCTTCCACCTCGCGGTTGGACAGGGAGCACAGGGGCGTTCTTTTCCCCCTCGAGGTAGGACGCTTTTTCTTCCTCCGTGGTAATTCACGCCAACTATCCCCTTCTCGCCTCGAGATATTTGGGCTTCGTCACCCTTCTCCCCCCCGCGGCTGATCAGAAACGCCGTTTTCCCTTTCCTTTACCTCGATGATCATGATTCATACCGTTACTTCAGTTTTTCCCCACTCCGCAAACAGTGAGTCGAGTGCCACCTTTATTTGTGGCAGAGGAGGGAGAAAAACTCTCAACCGCACCAAAGACCCCCCCCAAATACCCCCAACAGCAAAAAAAAAACTCCTTCCTTTTTCCCTTTGCCATCAGAGAGTTGAATACTCCTCCGTTGTGTGTTGCTCTTCTTCGTCCGGCAAGATGGGAACAGGGGGGAGAACGGCACGGCCTCTTCTTCCTTCCCCCGTACGGTTTGCGGCTTTTTTTTTTTCTGCGGCCGAACATGACGTAAAAGTATGATCATGATCCTCTTCTCTCCTCTCTCATTCGAGGGGGAAGGGCCCGCCCTTTCTCTAACCGTGGTGAAGAAGGGTCTTGGTTTCCCTCACGAAAAAGAGTCGCGTGCGGTTGGCCGGCCTCCTGGGCGGAAAGGACACCCTCCGCAGATAGTAGACCTCTCCTTACCCTTTCGGGCGCCAGGACAAAACCCGCTTCTTTTTTCTCCCCCTTTACCTGGTGGCCGGACTCTGTCCCCCTTTATTATCGGTAGGGCTGCCCACAGCAGGGGCCACCTTTTCTCCCTAGTGCCCTAGGCCCTGCGGGCTTTTTTTCTTTTTTTTTTTCCCGGCCGCGGAAACGCTTAAGGCCTCTTTCTTTTCCCCTCCCTCCACGGTTGTTTTTTTTGTGTCCTACGTTCAAACCCCAGACAAGAGACTTGATGATCCCACTTGCCCTTTCCCCCCCCCGTCAGGACGGCAGTTTTTTCCTCCTGGCCCAATCATGCATCAACGTCAAACGACCTTTTCCCCTCTGATCGTGGCAGGCTCGCTCTTTCCCCCGTTTCCGGGCAGCACATACTGGGCAATAATCCCCCCTTCTTCCTCCTGAGGGACGCGGAAAGACCGCTTCTATTTCTTTCCTATTTCCACGAGCGGATGGTGGTTACGTCTCCCTTTTTCTTTCGATGGTTAGGGGGTTTACTTGTAAAACTGATAGGAGACAGGGTTGTCTTCTTTTCCTCTATCCGTAAGGGAAGAAAAGCGGACCGACCACTTATCTTCGTCGGCCCAGGAAGGGGTAACCCTTTTCTTTACCAGGGTAAAAAAAACCCAGGATGGACTCTCTTCTTTCCTTCCCGACCTTCTTCCCCCTAAATGAGGAGATTGCGGGAAGGAGCGCCCGGTGCCTTTTTTCCCTCCGATAGAGAGCTATACCTACCCCATCCCCGGACATTTGTGTCTTAGACAGGACATTATCATCATGATCTGTTTTTTTTTCTACAGTGCCATACAGGCTGAAAGGTGGGAGTCTCTCCCCTCTCAGCTTTTTACGGGGTTAGACGGGAGAGGTTCCGGCGTTAGGGCCATCCCTCCCCTCCCTTTTCTCCTTACGCGGAAGGTAAGGAGATTCCTTTCTTGTCTCCCTTCAAGGTTGAAAACAAGGTGGAAAGGGGTCTTCCTCTTTCTGAAGTTGTGTTTTTCTCTTCTCTCCTTCCGAGCTCCAGGGGGACAGAAGGGAATACCCTCCCCCAAACAAAAGGTCGTCCATCCCTTTCCAACTTGAGAAAGGAAGGCACTTCCTCGTGGCGGAGGAGACAGCTCCTTTCTTCGGCCGCGCCCGAAGGAAGAGAACCTCCGTCTCCTCCCAATCGGACAGGCCCTCCCCTTGCGGCCCCGCCAGGCCGCTTTCATATCCCAGGACAGACCGGAAGTACGGCCTCTTCTCCCTTCTCCTCCCTCCTTTCCGACAAATAGGGAGCTCCTCCGTTGCACCGGCTAATCCTCATTCCTGTCCCTTTCTGAGAAAGGAACGGTTCTTTTTTCACGAAAGTTTCACCGGCAAGGGAGGGGTTTCTCCCCGACCAATATTCGGCCCTATTTTTTCCTTCCACCTGCTTCGAGGCGGAGGGGGCGGGCATCTCCCCGGGCCTCTCCCATTAGTCAAAGGGCTGATCCCTCCTTTTTCGTCGGCGGCCTGCATGATCGGCCCCTCCCCTCTTGCCCTCGGGGTTATCACCTTCCCCCCTTAGAACCCATCTCAACGAGCTTTGTTGCTCACCTACCCATGGGCGCCGTCAATAACGGCGTCTCCCCCTCCGGAGGGGCGCCGGAAATATTAAATGAACTTTCCGTCCTCCCCGTGGCCGAAAAAAAGAGAGGCTCGCCCCAAGAAAAAGGAGTGCGCGGACTCCGGCGGGATATTGACCTGCAATCACTCCCGCCGGCAATTAGTGAGGTTCCCCCTTCTTTTTCTTTCATTCCGGCTAGTAATTACCAAGAGACAGGTTCGGAGTTTTTGGTTAGCCGAACGCCCGTAAGTTAGATGGGAGGAGAAATTTACCTTTCTTTTCCCCTGGTAAAGAAGAGCTACGGGGTATACCACTGGTGGAGGGAATGACCCCCTTTTTTCGAAGAGATGAGAGGAATCGACATGTAGGCTGACTTTTCAAGGTGCTCGGGAGTGAGGGAGAACCAATTCTTTCCCTTCTTCTCTTTCAATGAACACCCTGCATGATAAAGGGAAGGAGGGCGGGCCTTTGTCTGGGCCGCGATAGTCTCTTTTTTTCCCTTGCCGCTCGATTCGGGCTTTAAGGGAAAGTACGGCCCGCCCTACAGCCTCCTTGGTATAAACTGGAGATAATGTAGGAGGCCCCCTCTCCTCTCCTCCCGGGAGGCGAGAAGTTTTCGCTCCAGATGAATCCTTTCTTTGGTCTCAGCGAAGGAAGAAGACTTCTTTCCCTCCGGGGGCATGAAGCGCCGCTGGCCCTGGCGCCTTTTCGGGCGGCATTCCTTTTTCTCCTTTTCCCTTTTCTGGACCCGCGGTTCGAGGGATGGGCATTTTTGGGGAGATAATCCGTCCCCTTTTACCGGACGGATGCGGATCACCATCCCCCTCCCCCTTCGCCTGGCCGACAGGGAGATCGTGGTCATCCGATCCCTGCCAGGTCATCGACGCTGGTTCCCGTCCGGAGGAGCTGAAGGGGGCATTTTTCTTTTTTCTTTTTTTTCCCGAACCGCGACGGCTCGGACGACGCGGCCCTCCGGCTATCCCCTTTGAGGGCGAGCCCGCCACGTGGATAAGGAGACCCGTCTTTCAGTGATCAACGTGGGTTGGGGGGCCGCGGATTTATTTCCCTCTGCCGTGGCGCGGAATGGGAAGGCTTTTCCCTCGCGCTGCGGCCGGCGTTCGCTCGACTTCCTTTTTCCTCGCCGGTCAGTTTTTTTTGGGAAGGAACGGGCGGGACGTCGGCGAGCGGCCGGAATCTCCCCCCTCTCCCTCTTTCTCCCTCGTCGGCGAGCAGGCCGGGAGTTCCCGGACGACCCTGC
>Ga0179593_1425214_pt1 | contig 28122 bp, 51 predicted proteins | sample CZODoug2_1_08_16_FD_185931 | JGI IMG/M metagenome (GOLD analysis project Ga0179593, IMG submission 185931) | Vadose zone soil fungal communities from Angelo Coast Range Reserve, California, USA - CZODoug2_1_08_16fungal (PacBio error correction) | ecosystem: Environmental > Terrestrial > Soil >... | reverse complement strand
CACTCCTTCGGCACACGCACTCGAGCCCCCAGATGCTTTTTGTGCATTGATCCTTTCGTTTTCACCACACAACGGGCCACGATTCCTTATCGTTTGACCCCCCACCTAGCGCGCCCGACAATGTCGTCCCATTTTCCCCCTGTGAGGGCTTTAGTGCTTCCCGCCACTGAGCGCTCCACGTTTTTAGATAACTTCGCCTTCCAATTAATCCCGTTTCTCCCTTCGCCCTTACCATTCCCTTCGGCTAGTCGTTATCCCCCCTTTCTCTCCGTTTTTCCTCCCACTTGGGGGGACTTAGGACAGCGTGTTCTCCTTCCTGACCCCGCACCTCTTCTTCCTGTTGCTCTCTTCTCGTTAACACACCGGCGATACACCCAACCCGCCACCGTCCCACGACGTCACTCCTTTATTGTCCTTCCTCTTTTTCGTCTCGCACGACTTGCCGATACTTGAGCTATTCCCGCTACGTGTACTATTTTTCGTTGACATCCACTCTGGTACCTCACTAATTTCCCCCAGTTTACCATCTTTTTTTTGTCTCCTCTCCACCACTACTGCCCTTCTTTTCTCCCTCTAGTGTTCCCAACCCCCATTGGGTTTTTTCTCCAGCTTTTTCCGCCTCACCCACCTCCCTCTCCCCTTCACTCCCGACGTCTCCCCCTCTTCATCACCCCCCTTTTTCTGCCGTTTTCAGCTTATTCCCCTTCCCCCCACACTGCCTTTCCCTTCCGTCAGACTACACGATCCTCTCTTCCTGTTAGCCCTTCGCCTTCGAGTCCTCTCCCCCTTCAGCTTCGTACCTCAAGTACCCGTTTAATTCCTAATACTTCCCCCTTCTTTACTCACCCCATCCCAAGGGGAATCCCTTCTTTTATCCGACCCTTTTCCCCCGGCTGTTATTTCCCCCCCCTCCTCTCCCCCTCGCTCCCTCATGGTTTAAGTTGCGTATGTAGATTCGGTTCTGTCCTCCCCCCCTTCCCTCTTCTTCCCCCATGTTTCCTAGGCCCAGATTCGGACAAACCTCGGAGAATTGCCACCTTTCCCCCTTTCCCCATCCTGTCCGACACCCTTCATTAGCATTTGCAATTGTTCCACATTTTCACCTGCGACCCCCTCTCACCTCCCAGAATGGGCGCCTTATTTTTACACGTTTCCCCCTCCTCCCCCCAACTTTCTTGACCCCACTGTCCGATGACCTATCTATTTTACGGATTCCACTCATCACCACCCCGCCCGTTTCAATGCAGCCACGATGGTCCATTCCTCTTTCACCATCGGCCCCCCCAGTCACCCCAATAGCTTTCCCCCCACTTCTTTATCGTCCTGCAATAAACGCCCTCCGGAAAAAGCGGATGTTTCCCATTTCCGCTTTTCGCTTTTTCCTCTACACTTCCTTTAGGCAGCATTAACATACTTATTTATGGCAACCCCTTACAACTGCTACGCACCTCTCTCCCCTTTTCTTCCCCCCCCTCCCCCTCCCCTCGCCTGTCTTTAGAGCGTTATGCCTCCTATTTCTGACACCCTTTTTTTCCCTGTTGATAGAGCCCACCACGCGGGTGCCCCCGTATCCTCTTCACCCTTTTTCCCTTTTCTTTTTTACTCTGAACGCCCTTCCTGATCTGTCTTCCTATTACTTTTTCTAACCGCATCGATTTTTTCTTGTCCTTCAGGGACGGCACGCCCCCCCTCTTTTTTCCCAGCCATCCTTTCACGGTTACTTTGCCTAAAATATTTTTTTTGTTTTCACCCCCCTGAGCCCTTTTTCCCTTTCGCTTCCCCCTTTATTGCCTCCCCGCCTCCCAAACCGCACCTCCCCCCCCCTCTTACCACCCTCCTGTAGTTTCTTCCTCTCATAACCGCCCCCGGCCCCTTTTTGTAGTTTTCATTCCCTCTCATTGGTCCGCCGATCCTAAAGGCGCCCTCACGACCCCTCACCCTGTTATTTTTTATGTAGGCGCGGCTCCTTTTTTTCTTGACAGCTCTTCTTTCTGCCCACCCTTTCCTTCTACGCCAGGCAACATCTATGACTCTCTCTGTCTAATGCTGGTACCTCCACTCAGTTCTTTTTTCCACCTGATTTGCCGTTGCCCCTTTCACCCGAGTCTCCCCCGAACGGGCCTCTGTTTCTCTCCTTCCTTCATTACCCTCTCTTTATCACATTGACCTAGGCCCTGCCACTCCCAGTTTCTGTTTTTTTCCACACTACCCAGAGGCTTCGTCTTGCGTCCTCAAAGCCCCCCCGCGGTCGACTTCACCTTTTTCATTCCCTGTATCCCTCAGCCTGGCTAAATCGTTACTTTCAGAAATGCCCGTCAGACGCACCCCCCCCTTGGCTTTCTTTCTCCTTCGGAAGACAGGTTTTCTCACTAGCCCCGCACGTTTTTTCGGCACGACCATCGCTCCCTCGCTTTTTTTTCCCCTTCTTTTTCACTTTCTTTTCTTAATTTTCAGGAGTACTCGGTTTGTTTTTCCTGGTAACCCCCTCTCCCTCGTGACAATTGTTCCCACCTTGCACAATTTCCACCCCCCTTTCTACGGCTTTCCCTCCTGATCCACATACAGAAACCTTTCCCCCTTATGTAGTGACCTTGCCTCCCCTTTCCCGTTCTCCTTCCCCCTTGAGATGCCGCATCTCCACGCACACCCCCTCTCTCTTTTTTGCCTTTCCCCTGGTAGACCCCGCAGCTCCAACGTACCTCACTGACATTTTTCGGCAAGCCTCCTCCTACCCCCCTGCGATGGCCCCTCCAGGTCGCCATCTCCGTACCTGTCTTCTCTATAACTATTCCCTTCTCCACCACTATTTTCCCCTTCCTTGGGAAGTCATTTATCCACCCTTACCCTTACCTATGGCTCCCTCCTGATGACATCTGTAGTACTGAGTTCTTTCCCTTCATTTTCTCCTGCCCTCCTTCCTCTCCCTCCCCCCTTTCTCTTCCCTTAGGCGTTGTGACATGATGGACCCCCTCCCCCAATTTTCTCGCAGGAGCCGGGAACTACAGTCTTTTTCTGATTGATCGATCCTCTCTCATTTTAGACTCCACCATGCTCCATATTTCTCCACCTCCACATTATGAATGTACAGCAAGGTCCTTTTCTCGCTATATACTTACTTCCCCCCATCTTCTCCTCTCCTTTTCTCCCCCCTTTTTCCCCTTTCCCCCCCCCCTCTACTCTTCCCCCTTTGGCTTCACCAGACCCTCCTCTTTTCCAACCCTGACTACCACTATTGCTTCTATCCCTCCCGTCTCTTCATACACATCGATCATGATACCTAAAACACTCCTACTCCCGAAGCATGTCCGACACCCGCAGTTTCCCTCAACGATTTCGCCTTCTGCCCTACCCCGGATTAAGACCTTCCCCTCACGATCTGTTACGTTTCCACTCATTTCCTCCCCCTCCAGTTTTCCCGTTGGTTTTATATTTTCTAGATCCTCTAGGATAACCCTTCTTGGCTGTCCCTTCCCCCCACCGTCTCACGCTCTTCCAAAGTCTCCCACCCGAACCTCTTTCCTTCTTCTCTGGTTTTCCTTGTACCCTCAGCCCTACCCCTTTCTATCTATCCGCTTCAGAAGTTTCCTTTTTCACTCCTACACCGTCACTCCTCTTCAATTTTATTCCTTCAGTCTGTACTCACCATACAGCATTTGCTTGCATCCCCCCCCACCAATGACCCTCCATTTTCCCCAGGCCCCTCCCCCGTCCCCCCTGTTTTACCTTTCTTCCCTTTTTCCCCCTTTACCTTTCTGCCCCCCTTTCCAAGACCCTAACGCTTTTCGCCTCCCCCTCTTTTTCCCCTAACATTTTCGCCAACACCTTCACAACACCCTTTCTTTCCCGACACCTGTCTGACACCCCCCCTACTCCCAGCTAGTCCCTTCCTTCACTCCCCCGCGTCCCTTTTCCTATACGCACCCTGTCTCTCCCTGCAAGGAGGTTTCCCCGTCCCCCCTTCGTTCTTTGTCTTTAATGGCTTTGTATCCCTTTTTCATCCCCTTCAAGAGCGACTTCCCTCTTCCCCTCTACGCAAGTTCCCCCCACGCATTCCCTTTCCTATTACCTTTCCAGCCCCTCCCACCCCGCAGATTCCTCCTCACCTTGCTATTCTGCCCCCCTCTGTTTTGAATCTTTTTCCCCCAAATGCATTTACCGCTTAAACCTTCCAGCTTCGCCATTCGACTTCTCGTCCGATTTCTGTTTACCCTCCCCCCCCCCTTCAGCACGGATATGCCCCTCCTTCTGAGTTTCCCTCCAATCTAGATCGATCTCCCTCCCCATGGAAGAAGCCACCCAGGATGACAGTTATTCCCCTCCATGAGCTCTTTCTTTCCTCTCCTTCTATTGCATGACAATTTTCCTCGACAAATCTTTCTCCTTCATCATGGCTTGCATCACTCTCCTCTATTCCTTCCAGCCCACGACCAAGGCCCCTTTACACGCCTGCATAGCCTCCTTTCCCCTATACGTCCCCCTCCTTTCACTATGATATTACCAAGACCGTCCCTCTCCCTTTTTTTTCCTCCTCCCTTGTTTGTTTTGCGACCTCTCTTCCCTTTTCCCTGTAGAGTCTGAGACAGCCGCTACCCTCTTTCGGATCTTACGTCAAGGATGTCTCTTGTTGGACCTCTCTTCCCACCTTTTGGCTTGCCCGAGCTCCTCCGTTTGTCTGATTTTTTTTTTGTCCCTTTCCTTGACTGACGGGGTACTATCTTAGAAGCCGGGAACCAGCCCAGTCCCCCTCGTTTTTTCCTGTTATGTCGTCTCAGCCAGCTCTCCTCCTTGACCTCCAGTCTATATGCTCGTCCTCGCTTTTCCATGCGCTCTGATTCCCTCTTCTTCGCTAGGCGCTCAGGCCTCGCCCCGCGATATCCCGTCACGGTCTCTCCGCCTCATCCACGGTGAGCCAGACTCCCTCTTCGAATGATTTTTTCTCGTGTAACTTTCTATTCCTTGAACGGCTCTTCCTGTCGGTACCCCGTTCAAAGCTCGTACCCTTACTTGCGGTAGCCATACCCTTCCCCCCCGTCTCACCCCCCACGGTTTACGTTTGCCGCCTGTGGCGACTGGTTTCATTTTCGGTCCCTTCCCTTCACCGACACCTGGTTGAGAAATCGTCGCCCCCATATTGACCTACGCTCTTTACCTCCTCTCGATTTTCTATGGTACTCATCCGGTTTTCTTAATTCCCTCTTGACCCCGACGCCCCCAACTTCCCTGAGCTCAGCTTCCCTTCCCCTTATTCTTATTTATCCTTGTCCCCGGTCCACACCGCCCCTCCCCTCGGCCTGTGGCGCGTTTTTAGTCCTTTTCCCCACTCCCCCCCTCCCCCTGGCCAGAACCTTCCTCCTCTCGATTATTGCGTGACAAACCCTCCCCTTGTTTTCGTCATCTCATCGATGAACAGCCTCCTCATCGCAGCATGCATCTTTTTGTTGCACAGCCGTTCTCCCTTCCCCTCTCTTTCAACATCTTCGTATTCCACTTTCCATAGCCTTTTTACTCGCGAGCTAGAACTTCCCCTACCACCCCTCCCTCGAGGCCGGGATCTTTCTTGCCGTCATCCTTTTTTTTCTCTTATATGTTCTTCCCGCTCTATTGATTTCAGGGCTTTCCCTGACCTGAGGAATCTAGGTACTCCCCTCCTGACTTCGAGCCCCCTCACCTTAGCCACTTCACTCTCCTTTCTCTGTTTGTACCGATGCTACGTTTCCCCCATGTTCCACATCCGATCTTCTCCCCCCCTTTTTTTCCCTGCACCCCCCCCCGATCCCCGCGACCCCCCAGCCTCTCTCTTTCTTTCAACCCCCGACCCCCCTCTTCTCCCTTCCTCGTTTTCCCCATCGTTATTCCTGCTTTTTTCCGTTCTCCCTTTTTCTTTCATTGGCACCAGGCTGCTTCTTATTTGGGTCCCCCCCCCCCGCCATCTTGCCCCGGGACGTCTTCCCCCCTAGACCCCCCCCCTTTTCCAGAACTCCGAGACTTTCTTTTTCCCCCCCCTTACTCCTCTAGTTCGTGACTTCCGATTTGAGCTCCCCACACCCTACATCCCGGTAGAGAAGGGACTCGGCATTTCATTGGTCCCCGCTACCCTTTTGCGAATGACCCCAGCCGACAACCCCTCCCCCATTTTATTCGCTTTTTTTGCGCGACGTGACCACTTTAGAAGATCGGTAGGATCCCCTTCCTTGCCCTTTTGTCCCTCTTATGGACTTTTTTTTTCTCCTCGTCTGAACATACCATCACTATCCCCGAGCTGTCTTTTCGTGCAAGTCCCAGAACTTTTCTTTCAGTTACCGATCCTCTTTTTTCGCCTTTCCCTCTTCCCAAGTTAGACACCCTCACTTGATCTTGCCCCCCGGTCATACCTGTTAGAGTTTAAGGCTCTTTTACTGGTCCTGTCACACTTTCATACAGTGGTACCCTTTCCCAACGACCCCCTCAACTTCTTTCCCTCTCACCTTCTGCCCTATCTCTATCCGGTTCTTGCCTCCTGAGCTTAGCGAAGATTTGATTGATTGCTCTACGTATCTTTCCCTTCTCCATACGCCCCACAGGGCCCTTGAACCCCACGGATGCCACGCCCTCGCATTCCCCTTTCCTTTTTTTTAGTATCTATCTGATTTCATCGCTCGTCCTTTCCCTTACCACTTACCACTGTCTCACCCCTCCAAGTTGGTCGGAGCAAGCCTAGTGATCCCCATTCTGACACAAACGTGTCCCAACTGTCAGGTTTGACAGGAATCCGCCCGCACTTTTCTTTTCCTTCCCAATATTTTGAGTCGGTCCTCTCTTCCAGTCTCCTTTTTACGTTCCGATCCACACCCTGATCATCCCCAGCCCTGCCTGACGGAAAGTTCTCTCCCCTACTGCCTCTACCCCGACTAGACAGGTCTCTCACACGTTCTTTGTAACCTTTCATTTCTTTTCATCAGCAGTTTTGATTACCCCTTTTAATCAACCCCTTACCCACGTGCTTAAGAGAAAAGTTGAGTGACCATCTCCCCTATTACCGCTTTTGTCCCCCTGCAGTCCCCCCTGCTCAAAGACTACTTTCTGTTCTCTTCCCTCTCCCTTCCCTGGTCGGTCATCCAGAGGGTTAAAAGGAAGAGCCCCATGCTTCACCCAGCCCCCAGACTACTTGCCCCTTTTCTTGAATCCCTTACCTCGCTTGCACTTTACCTCACTCCCGATCTCTTTTTCCAGACAACTCCCAGTTTCCGCTCACCATGTTTACACCTCTCACCTCCTTTCCCTGTTTTCGAATTGTAGTAGGATGTCTTATTCCCCTCTCCGTCATTCCCTCTTGCCTTACCCTCTTTTGCCACCATTCGACTCCTGGCCCTACCTTGTTTTGCCCCCGATGTTTCGTGCCAGTCTCATCCTTGGTTCCCCCCTCCACCCGACCGTCCTTCATTCTCACGCCCCCCCTTTTTTTTTCTCCAGCCCGGGCTTTGACTTTTACTTTCTTCGTGTCTCCTGCCCCTAACAGATTTTTTTCCCTGCGTAGCCCTCATTCCCCCTCGTCCCTGCGGCGTTGATGCTTCTTTACACCTCAGACCCCCTTGGCTCCTTCCCCCGTCGGTTTGTGTGCAAGTTACCCAAATACCCCCTTATTGTCACCGATAATGGTTTCACCGTGGGTCTGTTGTTTCCCTTCCTTTTTCTTTCTTCCATCTCTGCCGTGCGGCGACCTTTTTCCTCTTCTCAGGAAACTCCTGATGCTACTTCTTGGGATGAGTGTCGACAGCCGATTCAAACTGGCTGCGGCTTGTCCATCTCGCTAATCGCCTGCCCTTTTTTCGGATTTCAAGGGTCGTTATTTTGCACCCCCTACCTCCCCCGACCTACCCCCCTTTTTTTGCTTTTTTACTGAACCCCTGTGATAAGGCCACGCACAGTTTTGCCCAGTCCGGTGGGTTTTCGTGGCAACCTCCCGCCTCCATCCCCCTTTCCTGTCCCTCTGTCCGATCGTGATCCATTCCCTTCCCCCTCCTTTTTGCGGCTTCCCCGCAGACCTAAAACATTCCTGCTTTCCGCGCTTCCTTTTTATCGTCTTCCCTCACCCCCCTCCTTTTCGCCCTTCCCGGGCCCTTCAGCGGCTCCACCAACCCTTCCCCCCCCGGACACACAACACCGGACCGCCACTTTCCCCCCCTGGCTTGACTTGCTCAGTTCCCCCGGTCCTCTGCCACCCTTGGACATGCGTCTCCGTCGATCGAGTTCCCGACAACGGCGAGTTCGGTGGTTTCCCCCTTCTTGGAATATTTACATTCACCCCATTCCTCCTGCCTTCTTCACTGTAGGTCCTTTAACTATTTCGCCGCAGGGAGCCTTTCCCGCCGACGATGGATTTATCCCACTACCTTTCCAGTCGTACACCATTGACCGCCTTTCTCTCTTCACTGAGCACCGTTTCCTTCAGCTCGTAGGCCGCCTGCCACTCGGTGTCCCACCCCACGTCCCTTTTTTTGTGCTCCCCCCCCAAACCGGAATCGCGCACTATCGTTCTCTTCGTGGGACCCTCCCCTGATCACCGCCACCCTCCATTTTAGGGTTGTTCATCACCTCTTCCCTCCTGTCCTCTTCCCTCTATCTATCTTTATCTCCTCATCCCACCCCCCTTTTTTGCTTTGCTGACCTTTAGCCGACCCCTAGCCCCTTTAATAGTCTGTACCCCCCCTCTGGTCCTCGCCACCCTTTTTGATCCTTTCTCAGAATTGGAACGCATTCAGCAGTTCGTTTTCTTTTTTCAAATTCTTACCTTGGCACTTTGCCCATTTTCCCCGGCGAATACCCCCCCTTCAATCAGGTTCCCTCTCATGCCTTCACACAGAGTTTACCCTCGAGCTTCAACCATTCCTTTTTTTTTCTTCCCCCGGTCCTATCGAAGTACACACACCCCCTCCCCACGCACCGGTACAACTCCTTGGTCCGTCCCCCCCTCTGCCCCACCCCCCTCTTCCCCCCCGCCCACCTTTCCCCCCCTCCCCCCTTTTTTTTTTTTTTTTCCCCTTCCCCCCCGTTCTTTCCTGCCCTTTTTCATTTTGCCCCTCTTGTATCGCTCACAGCCTTCTCACCAGCCCCACGAACCGCATGACCTTTAACCCGCTTTTCATTTTTCAGCCGTACCTCCCCACGTTTTGTCTCCGATTAGCCCTTTTTAGCTTCCTTTCCTCCCACCGGCTTTATGGGTGCTTACACCCTTGTTCGCACCCTTCCCCTCTGATAGCATCTGGTACTTTTTTCATTTCCTTTTTCTTTTGTGGGAATTTATTGGTCTCTCTTGCTTCTTTCCCTACCCCCCTTCCTTCCAGCCCGCCTTTTTTCATCATTTTGTAGCTACTCCCGACATCTCCTACTTGCCATTAAAATTACCCCACCCCCCCCTTCCTGTCCTTCCCACCGACCGAGCCCTTCCGCCTTGCTTCTCTGGCCCCCCCTTCCCCCCCTATCCTCTTTCCCGTCTTTCTTCCACTGTCACCATCCCTTGGAATTTCACCGTCCTCTATACACCCGGTTCCTTTTTTATTCAATCCTCCATATTGACGGTACTTTTTTTCCCTTTTCCTTCCCCCTCCCTTGCGTTCCTACAGCCACCTTTGGGCGTATCCCTCCCTGTTCCCTCCCCTATTTACCTGCCTCGTCCACCCATTCTCCCCCCCGCTCGAACAAGCTTTTTCCACCATTTGTTGTCGCCCTCTTTCGGCCCGCCTCTTCATTAGGCGCCTCTATTGCCGTTTTATTCAACCTCTCAATTTTCTTTACTTTGCCTTTCCTCGACTGTTCCCGACCTCGGTGACACCCACGCTCCCCCCCTTCTGCCCAATTTTCCGCATATGGCGAATTTAAATGCAGCTACCTTCTCCCCCCTTTCTTCCCCAGGCCTCTTTAACTTACCTGCCATTTACCTTCCCTTATATACATCGGCCCCCACATTAAAGAGTTCTCCCCCTCCAGGCAAGGAGCCTCCCTTTTTCCCCCCCCCTCCCCTTTTTCTCCCTTCCACATCCTTTCCTTAATTCCTGCTTCTCCCATTTTCTTTTTTTCCCGGTTTTTTTTTGAACCGAGTTGTTTAAAAAGCTCCTCATCCTTCCCCCATCGCTTCTTCCACTTCTAATTTACACTCCAATAACCCTGAGCCCTACTCACTTTCTTTACGCCCTTCTCCTTCGCCTTTCCTGTTGGCCACATGATCTTATTGACCTTTCTGACCAGGCCGTTCTCTTGTACCCTTTTCTCTCACTGTAGTACCTTTTGACTCCTGATTACTTTGCGCCCTCTTCCAATCCCTCCCCCTTTCGCACCAGCTTTTCAGCTGTCATCTCGAGGCCTCCCTTTTCCCTGAGCACCCCACAACTCCTCCTCAATTGACCCCACACTCAGACTTGACCCTCACAGTCCCTGACCCTCTTTTTTTCCTTTCCCACCTGAGACCAACCGTTCCTTACCATTTCCACCCACCCCTTTTCCCCCCCAGTGCCTCCTTCCCCCTTTCATTATTTGCCTCAACTTACGCGGGATTCCTCTTCCTTCAGTTTCCACCATGGCTGATCAGTCTCCCATTTCACCTTTTCTTTTTCCCTCTTAGAGCTCTACTCATACATTTTCCCCCTTCCACTTGTCTTCCCCTGGAGCGGAGTTTGTCCCACCCGGCACCTTGTTACTTCTCTCCATTCCCACGATCACTCCTTTATCGCTCTCCTTTTTCCCCTTTAGTGTTCTCCTCGAGTCTCACTCTTGCTACCGTATTCGCCTGCTCTTTTTCCCCCCCCCTCTCTTTTTTTCATTTTTCTTTATCACCCCCCCCTCTTGTTTTTTTCTCCCCTCTGCCCTCTTTTCCCCTTCTTCGAGGCACTCTTAGCTCCCTGGGTGTCATATGATCACTTAAGTACTGTACTTGACGTACTTCCAACCGATCGGGAGTTCCCTCACTTGGCCTTCACTTTCCCCCCCCCCCTCCTCCCTTTCTCTTACCCCTACCGCGTTCCTTTTCACAGAGTGAATCCCGCTCCAACCTCTTTACTCCTTTTTTTTTTTCCCCCTTCGACTCTTTACCTCCCTCTCCTTTTCCTCCGCTTTTTGGCCCGGGGTCCCCCTGACCAGACTCCTTCCCCCATCTGTCCTCGCTCTAACTTTTTCCCCACTCCCATTCATTTTCTCACCTCCGCTTTTTCCCCTCCGCTATTCCACCTCCCCTTCGTGTCCACATTCCTTGTCTCACCCCCCCCGCGTTCCCATCGCTATTCCCGTTTTTAGTATTGGGTCGCCGGAGGGCCTCCCCATAGGATTCCCACCCTCTTTCCACGTGTCCCTCACCCGCTTATCGATTTGGCTCCTTAGCATCTTCCCCCCCCCAGTCCCCCCAGGTCAACTCCCCCCCTAGAGGCACCCCCCCCTCCTTCTCCACTCCCACTAGATTGCTTTTTTTTCGTAGCGTCTCTCGCCTTCACCCCCTCTTCCCCCCCCCCTCTCCCCCCGTGATCTTTGGCCCTGGCCGCCCAACCTTACTGCCCTCCACCTAGATTTTATCCCCACTCCCATTACCCCGCCGTTTCATTACTCTTTTCCCGACTTCCAAACTCATTTCCCCTTCTCGTCGTCTAGTCATTCTTGAGAATCTTTCCCTCACATGATTTCCCTCTCGCCGTTTTTCGGTGACTCTCCCCACATGCTCCCCCCGACAGCACTGGCCACACGATTCCCCCTCCACATCCGCACCTGTCCTCCCGGCACGGACCTTTTTTTTCTCTCACAGTCCTCGCGGCAGCACTTTTCAGTCTCCCCCACTTTTACTTTCTTCCCATTCTTTGCCCATAGAGGCCCTCTTTTCCTGACTGACCCTCTGTGCGTGCTCCCCTTAACTTTTTTTCCTGATTTACCTACTTTTCAATGCCATTTTCCTCGCCCTTACCCCTGAACCGCCCATCCTTTACTTCGCACGGCTTCCCCCTCCTCGACGCACCCGCGACAACGCGGATCCTACCCCTCCTTAGCCTCTACGCCCCCCCTTCCAAGTCTACCTTGACGCTTCAGGTCTCCCCCGCGGGCCCAATCTACATGTGTGCCTTTTTTTTTTTAGTTTCATCCTGTTTCAGCATATTCGCGGTGTGTCCCTCGATCAGCCGCACTTCCGGTCTCAAAGTCGAAATGGTTCCCCGATCATCGGATCACCTCCTCTATAAGTTCCCCCCGCGTTCCCTATTTCTCGAGCGACGAAGCTCAGTAAAGGAGTCTCAGTTCCTTTTTCCCCCCCCCACAATCCTAACTGAGAGAGCCCCTTTTCCCTCCTTTTTTCTGTTTCTATTCAGTTTTCTCTCTGCCCCAAGCCGGTCGCCTTGTGTACCCCCGTTCCCGTCTCCTTTCTCTCCATCTTCCTCCCTAAGTTCTTGGTTCGTGACCCTCCATTCCACCTTCGACCCCAGAAAGATCTTGACACCATTAAGCGCCCCCTTTTTGTCCTGCGCCCCCTTTTTAACTTACTTTTCCACCCTCCTTCGACGAGTACCTTGCCGTCTTGACTTCCTCCCCTTTCTGCTGTTTCCTCTCCCACCTCGGAGATTTAATGCCCTTTCCCCCCCGTCTCCCGATTATATTTGTATTAGTCTGGCATCCCCGGCGCGCTCAACCACCCCCCCAGACTCTTCGCCTGTCATATCGTCTATATCTCCCCCCCACAAGAGTATTCATCAGAAACTTTTCTTCCTGACCTGCTCCTTTCTGTTTCACAGGAAAATTTTCCTTCTTCTCTGGCTCGCCGCCCCCTGACACTCTCGGCGCCACTCCTTCCCCGCCATTCGCAACCCCCTTCGTTCAAAACTGCCGTCCATAGGCCCAGGCGAGTTTCTCGCGCCTTTTATTCGGGGCTTTAATCTTAGTTACCTGCATTCTGAAGGAGATCCCCGTTGTGACCGTCTTTCCGCCCCAGCTCTCGTGTCCTTTCTCCCCCCCCTCTCCGTTCCTTTTCCTGTCACTTTACCCCCTGTCAAGTATCCCCTTTCTTTTCACCTACTCCTCCCCCATCCGCTTTGAAATCCAGCCGCCCCTTTCGCCTGGATTCCCCTTCCTATCCTATTGAATTCGCCCTTTCACACTTTCTCCTTCTAAACTGTTACTCCGCCCAGGAGCCCTGTTAACCCTCTTGCTTTTTTCCCCTTTTTTACCCCCCCCTCTTCCCTCCCCCCTCCCTCCTCCACAACCCCCTTCCTCCTTACTTTGTCCCTTCTTCCAGCCCCCACGCCCAACTTGTATGCGCATTTTCTTCTTGTGTGCCTTCCCCCCTTTTCCCCTTTTTATTCAGACCTAATACATCTTCTCCTATATAGCGCGCTATCATCCTGATATTTTCGGAATATATTTTTCTCTGGCATCCTCAAGTTGGGTTGTGAGAGCTATTCACAATTGTATTGTTGCGATTGAGTCTTTTCTCGCTCCTTTACCCCTGGTCCTGTCTATTGTAACCCCCACACTTGAACTCTTATTTTTGGCCCCCCACTTCAGTTCTTCATCCGGTCTATGTTTGGATTCTCCCCTTTTTTGCCTCCCTAGCCGCGCTTTATTTTTTTTTCCTTCTCCATCCACGCCCCTTGACGATCACAACCCACGACCTTTGATCGTCTTGCCACCTGCTATCTCCTTCCCCCCCCCCTTCCCCCTAACCTTAATTCACTTCCCGCGACCCCTTTTTTTCTCCTTTCTTTCCAGGCCCTGACGATCATTCTCTTCCCCCCCCGGCGTTTGTCTTTCAACTCGCCTCTACCCCCGACCTTTCTCTTTTTCTCCTTAACACCGTTTCCTCAAGCCCTCCCCCCCCCGCTCCCACAGCTTGGTCGAAAATACATCTCCCTCCGTCAATCCCGTCCCATTCTTCTTCCCCCTCTTTTTAGGCCCTTTGACCGCTCTCCCCCCTGGATGGGGCCTTTCCCCGCGGCAGAGTAGGTAGGTACTCATTTCACAGTCGCTTCGTACCTCCCAGCCGCTTCCCCCTAACACTATTTTTCGCACCATGTTTCCACCTGCCGCCCCCTCCCCCTTACCATTAAGAATCACCTGTTTCTCCGTTTTCTCTACCTCAGTACCGTCGCGACCTTGGTTCTAGGCGACCCTGCTGATTGATCTCCTTCTGGCTCCCCCTTTGTTTTCCTCTCCCTTAGAAGATCCTTGTTACTCCCCTTTCCAACTCATGTAGTCCCTCACCAAGACCGGGGTTTTTGGCCATTGAACCGGGCTTGTCTCTCTCTAGCGCTTACGTTCCGCCACCCGAAGTACACTTTGCCCCAAAAATCTCCCTGTCCAGCACAGGCCCCCCCCATTGTAGCCAGGATCAGTCCCCCCAGAACGGACAGTGCACTCCTCCGTTCTATTACAAGCATTCTTAAAGCCCTTTGCGCTATTTTTTTTTTGCTTGACGCGCCCCCTACAACTGAGAAATTGCCTTAAATTTGGACCCTCAGTATTTTTAACGCCCCCCCCGTCCACTTCTCCCGAGCACTTAGGCCCCCCTTTCGAGTACGTCCGAATGCCTCGCGCGATTTCACTTCGCTCGACCTTCCAGGTCCCCAACCTCACACCTCGTAGATTTCTTCATTATCTTCGTAAGTCCCTTTTTGTCTCCGAGATCTCCCACCGGCGAAGCACTCCTCCTCAGATGTCTTCAAATAGGATAGTTACCCGCGATGAAGTTGCCCGATGCATGTGTCAGTTGTATAAGTTCCCCCCTCCTTCTGCCCCCACCGCCCCACCCCCGCCTTTCCCTATGCCCAGAAGCCCTCCAGGGATTAGCTCTTCATGAACGGCCTTCATTGGCTTTTTCTACTTCCCCCCCCCCCTACAGTTGTCTTTTATGCCGTGTTTTAGCTGAGGTCCGTTCTCAGACCCCCCAGCCACTCAAGACCGTTTTTCCCCAAAAGGTAGTTACTGTCCTCAACTGGTCCCCCCCTTTCCCTCCGCCCCCTTACTATCCTAACCTTCCCCTCTTGATACCTCTCCCCACCCTCAGTAACCTCCATTTGTTTGAATGCTACTCCTTCCATGCCATCTTGCTCAACCGACATCCGTCCCATTTTCTGTCCTTCCCCGGCTACTCATTCCACTTTCGCAGACCCTTGGCGTCTCTTTTCCCCTCCCCCGCGTCTCCCCTTTTCCCTTTCTCGGTGCTTGTTTTGCCGCATTTTTCCGTCCCCGTCCCAATGCTGACCTTCTTGCAGAGATCCTTTTTCCCAGATTCCCCCTCTTCCATCAAACCCGCTTCTCTTATTACCCCTTCCACGTCTTCTGTACGATTCTCCCTTTTGCTTCAGTTCGCATTCCCTTACCATTTCGCCATCATCCCCCCCCTCCCCCCCCTTTTCTTCTTTTCCCCCCTCCCTCCCCCCATTCCCTCCCCCTCCCCCAGGCCAACCCCCCCCCCTACGATTCCCCTTCCCCCTCGGGTTGATTCCCCCTTTGCTATCGCCTACCCCCAGCTGCCATGCTTTCGTTCATTTCCTTTCTGTTCCCCCTTCCATCGCCCCTTTTTCTTCCCATTTCTGCGTAGACCAAGCTGCCCCTCTTGCCTCACTCGCCAGATCACGACTCGTTTCGTCTTTTATTTATGCGTGGTCCTCCCTGCCCGTATTTTGGTCCACTCCATTCCTTTTGAAGAAGACGGGTCCTGCGTCCCTTCGCTATTATCATGTCGTTTTTCGTACGTCAGGCGCGTGTTTTACAGTTCTCTCCCTTTCCCCCAGCCTTCGCCTTGGATTTTCCACCGTTTTTTTTAAACAGGGTGAGGCCATCCACCAGACCTCTCCTAACCTACCCGCGTTCCCATTTCCCACACCTCCCTCTCTGTCCTCTATTCCATTCCGGTGCTCGAACCCCCTTAGAATTTCACTTCCCCCTATCCTTGGCCTTTTTTGAAACCCGACGGATCCATTCTACATTCCCCGTACGTATTTCTTTTGAAGCAGTCTTTCTCGACACGTTCCACGGCCTCTCTCTCTTCTCCCCTGGGGCAATCAACTTGTACTTGCGTTCCCTCGCCATCAGGATACCTTAGCAGCTTCGTGCCACCAGCACCTATTTTTATCTCTTTCCTTCAACCGTTAACGGTCCTTGCTTCATTTTCCTTGACCCCTACTTTCCCTTTATCCTGTTGCTCCGTCCCCAAACTGTTTCGAGGCCCCTTTTACCCTTTTTTCACGGTCTCTTCCACCTTCTTTTATTCATCCCCCCCGTTCCGCAAGCCCCGCACCTTAAGGCTTTGCGCTCATCCCATTCCCCCCTTTTTCCCCCCTTGTTGACTTCTTCCGTTTGAGCTCTTCATTCCGAGAGCGATCTATCTTGCCACGCGCCGTTTTTCGCACGCAGGCCCGGCCAAACGCTTTGTTATCGATGAGACTTCTCCCAAAGTCTTCGGTTCACTTCATGCCTCCATGCAACCTCGACCACCCGCTTTTTTTTTTTTACCCTTTTCCACTTTCCCCGGCGATTATGCGGCTGTACCCCTCGTCGCCTTTCCCTATCACTGCTTTCCAGTGAAAATCCTTCCTATTGCCCTAGTTTTTTGGTTTGCCCGCGGGCCGGCGCTAGGTCCCGCCAGACGCGCAACCCTCCCTCTTCCGACTCCACTGTTTGAGGTGACTCCTCAGCCCCCTGCCCATTTTCACAACTCTTTAGTTTTTTTCTCGATGTTAGCCGACTGTGTACAACATGCTTTTTCTTCCGCTCCTGTTTTATCGCCCCCCGACCGTCCCCTAGTTCCCCCGCCCCCTTTGGCCGTTAAATAATATTGGCTATCTCGCAATGTTTGGGGCGGTGCTGCTTATCCACCCGTCCCTCCGTAAAGGCTGAGCGGACGTGTTCCGAATGGATTTGAGGCCCCTTGAAACCGTTCCATTGGAATTTTCGCCACGCTCGGAGCGCCTCTCCCCTTTGGATCGGCGCCTTATCAACTTTCGTCAGATTATCGTCTTTCCCTCGCGCTCACCCTTCCACCCCTTCGGCAGTCGCTTTTACTGTTCCCTCTTATTTTTTTTGTCCCCTTCGCAAAGTTCAGCTGCCCCCGGAGACCTTTCTTCAGACCAGGATGCCCCCCCTCCCCCCCTGCCTACCTCTATCCACAAGTCTTGCCAGTCCGCTGGGGTCTTCTCATGGGGGAACTCCTTGATCTGAAGGACCGAACTCATTTTTCGCTCCGTCTTCTTCGGCCACTGCTCACCTTCCTTTGGTTCCTTTTCTCCTCGACCCAGCGATCCGGTTCGTCTTTTTACACGGCGTTTTTCTTCCGTCAAACAACGCGCACGGCAACTTCACCCCCCTAACTGGCCCCTCTTCCAATGAAAAATTCTTTCCGCGCCCCTTGGCCACGCCTTCCGTACCGCCTACTTCCTTTCCATGGCTATTAGTTCTTAGCCACTTTCCTTTTCCCACATTTAGTCGTTGATCACCTCCCTGCTCTAGGCTCCCCTTTTCTCCGGAGATTTCTCCTATACGGAAACTCTCTTTGCTGTATCATTCACCGTGAGCCATGCAGTGTTAAGGGCTCACGGAAGCCTGATGGTACTGCCCCCCAGGAGTTTTCCTACCCCGCGGGTTTTCCGCTTCCGCCACCCCGAAAATCCTATCATCTTCCCTAGTTCGGTTCCCCTTACTTCTAATGGCTCCACCCCCCATGGGACCAACCAACGTTTTCCTGACCCCTGTGCCGGGGCGCCCTTTCCTTTTAACACCCTGAACACAGCCCTATGCTCGTAGCCCCGGTGCGGATCCCTATATATTTTTTTCATCCTATCCCTATCTTGTTGCCTTTTTTTCCCCGAGAGATCCCTTAAGTGACGGCTTCCCCCCCCCCCGTCTCGGATGCAATGGGGAAACTAGTGAGTCTTTTTGTCGCCCACGGGCCCCCGAGGACCCCCCGGAAGCGTAGGGACGACCTGGAGTTTTTTCTTTTCTGTAATGTGGCAGATACTTACGCCCCTGAAGTTATTCCCCCTTTTGCAACGCCCCCGTTCCCCCCTTATAACCCTTCGCGTCCACCTGTTCTTCTCCACTCTTCTTTCGATGAACCCGACGAGTCTCGCTCATCAAGTTTTTCGCGCTGAGGTACCTTGCCCCACTCTTCCAGCTTTTAGCCAACCCCGTCGCCCAGTCCCCCCGACCTCTCACTGTGGTCCGTCCCCGCGCTCAGATTTATTAGGAATCCCCCCCCACCCCTTTCCGACTAGCCTTTGCCCCCCCCCCCCCCCCTCTTTCTCTCAGGACTGGAAGCCTCCCCTAGCTTCATTCCTCCCTTGTAAGTTGTTTCCCACTTTCCCGTTCCTTGTAAAGATAAGTTTACAGATTCCACTCAGCGTCCTTCGCGTCTGCTCCGACCGCTTTTTCCCGCCTTCGCGACACCCCACAAGGGCTGTGCTCCCATTTCATTTTCCTTTCCCCCCTCCTGCCCTTAAGCACTCCTCGTTTCTCCCTTTTTTCCCTTTTTTTTCAGTCCCCTCCCGCCTCCGCTGCTTTGTCCTGACCCCCGATGATTTCGTCCCCTGTATTCTCCGTCCTCCCCGACGAGTACCCCTCACAATAACACCCTTTGTGTCGCCCACAACTTTTCCCTCCACCATCATTGGGCCCCCCCCCCTCCCTCCACACCTTCCCCTTCATGTCACGTTTGCTTGAGAGCAAGGCATCCCTTTACTAGGAAGCAGGAATTGACAGTGCGCCCCCCCAACAATTCCTGTCCCTTCTCTTCTATCCCCTTTCTTTTAACACCCCTAAACTGCCACTTTTGTCCCCCCGGGGCCCCCCCGTGTTTTTTTTTTATTCACATCCCTCATTCTGCGCCGCCCCGCAAGGCATTTCCTACGCTTCCTAAGCCCGCTTCTCTTGTCCCAGTATCTCCCACATGTTATTTAGGGCCCGGCGCCTGCCCTCGGGTCTCCCCTTTTTGCCCCTCACTCCGGTTCCCCCACCGGCCCAAATTTCTTACCCATGACGTTTTATTATCCTCCGTGCTTTCCCCTGCCCTGCTAAATACACTTTATTTTTCTTTTGGCATTTTCACTTCCGCACGTGGGCCCCCCCCGCGTGCTCGTGTTTTGCTCTCTTCAAGGTCGATTTCCCCCATCCTTTCTGAGTTGGGCCACCCCCACAACTTTTACAGTTGCCTACTTTGCCCATTCGGACTGCTTTTCCCGCGGTTTTTTAGGGACTCCCCCGGTTGCCATCGCCCAGCCAGCAAGCATCGTCCACCCAGGCCCTTGTATGTTCGACTGACCCCCCCCCCGGGTTCGCTCGTTCGCCCCTTATTGCCCTTTCCTCGTCAGACTCCCCCCCATCCCGACTTTCTGACGCACCTGTTCCAGGCCCTTCTTTATATACTGCCCGGCACCTACACCGATCGCTAGACTCCGGGCTGTTCATCCGTCTCCCCGCCACCTCATCCCTCGAGGCGCTGCTTCGCGCCCGGCCGCGCCTCACGGCAGAGTTATCACTAGAACTGAGTTTGCCTTTACTCGCCCGTTCAAAGGGCTTTCCCCCTTTCTTTCCTCTTCCCATTCAAAACTCTGCTCTTGAGGGCTTTCGTGCCTGGCGCTTGACACGTTCCGCGTTTCTTTCCCCCCTTTAGAGCTATTGTTGTCGACCTTACCCCAACCCTGAAAGCGCAGCCGTTCCCCCCCTTCCTAAGGCGGCTTCGTCTCCTTCTTTCATTTTCAGTAGGCCGCCCTCCTCCCTTCTGGCATCCTCCCGCCGCTCTTCCCCCATTTTTCAAAGTCTGCTGCGTCGGCACCCCGCCCGCCTATGGACATGACCTTCCTTCGGGTTCTGCTCCCTTCCCCCTCTGGGTAGTCGGCCCCAAATCCTTAATCCCCCTTCCCCTTTCTTTTCTATCGTTTTGCTTCCTTCTCTTTTTTCCTTTAACCCCTTTCCCCCTAACGCATCCTCTTTTCCCCCCCCAGAGCACCTCCCCACGCATCATTTACTCCCCCCTCCTGCCCCCGGATCACCTCCCTGCCATTATTGGTCCGAGCTTCTCCCCCACTTCTTTTTCCCGCGGCGCCCCTGCCCGCGGAGGACCCCGTTCTCCAGACACGCGATAGGCACTCACGCCCAAAGTACGCCTTCAGTTCCCGATGACTGTTTCTGGCACGGTGTGACCTCTGGTGGAGCGTCCCCCCCCAATTATCCCACCCCAGGCGTAATTCACCCTTCCCACTCCACCCCTTTTTCCTACTGCCATCTCGCCCATTTTTTCAGTCGACTTCGCATACCGACCCAGCCTCCCCGTGTGGTTAGCTTAGAGCTCCAAGAACTCTTATAGGTACACACCCGCTCCTCCTTTCGCTTTCCCTTCTTCACTCGCCATCCTCGATTGGCCCATGGCTCCTGCAGTCAGTTTTTTTGCGCCAACCCCCCGTAACCGCGGCCTCTTTAAGACGTAGAAGGCCTACCACGCAGCACGAGCGGTTCCCACCGTTCCCAATTGAGCACGTTTTGACCCCCCCCTGTTCTGTTTTCTCTCTCTCCCCGCACACAGGTTATGCACTGCTCTCCCTCTCTTCTCCTCCTCTTCCCTTCCATGGATTATCACCCGTCAGCATTCCGTCTCCCCCCTCCTCCGACCCCTTCCCCCATATGACGCCAACCTTCCGACCTAGACCGGACACCGCCCAGTATTCCTCATCTCCCTGCGCCTTGGATGACCCAGCTCCTTTTTCACCGCATCCCTAAGATCCCTATTCGTCTCGCCGATGCCCCCCCCAGAGAGCTTTCTTTCCTACCTGCTCTTTTTCGCTTCCCCACTTTAAACCTTTCCCTGCCTGCCTCCTAGTAACGCCCTCCATTCCCCTCCAGCGTTTCTTCTCACCAATCCCCTAACCTCCAGCCGCCAAAAATGCCTACGCCTTCCCTTTTTCCCTCCCTTCCTCAACCAGCCCCCGCGCCGACCTCCCACCTTTTCTCCCTATAGGCCCCCACCCCCACAGCTGATTCCCAACCTGGACACCCCCCCCCTCGCCTCATCGGCCCCTATCCCACCCCCCCCCTGTTCCCCCCCCCTCCTACGCTCCCTTCTTCATGCGTACCGCAAGGAACGCTCTAGTGTGACGACCTCTCCCATCCCGCGGCCCCAACCTCCCCCCCCCCCAGACGCCTTGCGACACCATTCTGAGCCTCCGGACAATGACTTTTCCCCTGAAGACCTGACCGCATTGCACCCGCCGCAGCCTCCGACTCGCTTTTCCCTCTTGTCCACTCGTTTTTGAACGGCCTTTACCAACCCCCCGTAGTTTCTGTCCCCTGCTTACCTTTCCCCCCAGTTAGTATCGTCCTCATACACGAAAACCACTTAGTCATTTACTCTCACTTCTTCCAAACTATCCGACCAGCCGCAATTTTATACCATACAGACATATTCCCACCCATTCTCACATACCGCCAGAACGCCATAAACTTTTAGGATTTCCACCCCCCCATTCCCCGATCCCCCCCTCCACTACTCCTACCAGTTCCTCTCTCCGGGCCCTCCCTCTTTTCGAAAGGTGTGTTATCTTCTGCCTGATCCGTTACGAGAGCCGTCTTCCCCTTTTTCCCCTCCTTTCTGTCCTCACCAGTCCCAGCGGCTCCTGCTAAATATTTCCCGTCCCCCCCCCGAGCGAGCACTTCCGACCCCCTAGTTTCCCGGAAACTCCCATATTCTACCGCCTCGCCCTTACAATCTGGATTCCCCCTTCGCTGAGTTTTTAGCCCCCTAACACGATTCTTGCTCCCCTTGACTGTTTCCGTTATCCCGTTACGCCGAATCCTGATCTGATTCTCTGTCACAATTGCAAGTCTGCACGAGGATAGCCTTTTTCAAGGCTTCGCATACATCTCTATTACAGAGCACAATGAGTATCTCCCCCCTTTGGGTTGACCCCCGCTTTTGATAACTCTTTCACCACGGATAGCTCTTCCTTACCCAGCCCCCCCCACCGCTACACCTCACCCCTTTCAGGTGGTCCCGTGGCTTATCATCCTGCTCTTCATTACTCCTTCCCTTCACTTTTCTTCGTCCCAGAATAATCTCCTCCCTGTATATTCCGCCCAGATAGCGACCCCCCCCCCCCCAGCTATCCCCCAGCTATTGGAATCCCCCCTCTTAATACATACCTCCTTTTTTTGTGTATCCGTGACTCATTGTTCCGGGTAAGCACAGTCACCGCCCACCCCCCGTCTTCTTTCTTTCATTAAGTCGTCTTTGACCCGGTTGTCTATTTTGTCCCATGCCCCTATTCCCTTCTGCTAGGCTCAACGCTTTTCTAGTTGCCATTTCCGCCACTTGTTCTATTAGACCACTTTCCGGCCCCGGTCACTGTGACCTTTTTGGCCGCGCCCCCCCTCCCCCTCACTTTTGTTCCCTTCCGGTGCGCATCTTCGCCCCAACTCCTTTCATCCGTGGCATTCCGCTCCCTCCTTTCCTTTTTTTTCCTGCTGCCCAGCTCTACGGACTTTTCCCCCCTCTCCCCTTTGGGCCCCCTCCTGCCCACATTGACACCAGTGAGCCTTCGCCCCCTCCTAACCTGGCCGAGCCTTTTGCTTCTTCGCTTTCCTACAGGCTCGCGCTCCTCGTTTTCATTTCCAGTCCAAATTTCCCCGCGTACGGCACTTTTCACCTCCCCCAAATACCTCCCTTTTCTACCACCCGCAAGACCTCCCCCCCTATCTCCCCCCCTCCCACCCCGTTTGCAGAGCTTCTCCCGTCCCTTTCCCTTCCTGACGATTGTATCGGAATTTTGAGACCTTTCTCTCTTTCGTATTTTTCCTTCCCTTACTCTTATCTTCGGCCTCCTTTCCACTTTCTTCGTGCCCCCCCCTTTCCCTTACCTTCCACCCCCCATCCGATCCCCCGTTGCCTCGTTCTTCTCGGCAACGCAAGCCCCCCTGACCTTCTTTCAGCATTTTTTCCCAGCCCCTTACCGCCTGCCGCATCCTTTACACCCACCATGTGACCTTTCCTCGACTATAGTTCCTCCCTTTGTACCCCCCCCCCCCTTTTGGCCCTCTACGGTTTCCGTCCTCCAGCAGAGCATGTTTTCCGACTCGCGCATATGTGGCTGGGTGCTCGCCGTCCTGCCCTGAGAAGAAATGTCGCTTTAAGCACCCCAGTTTTCATCTTTGCCCATCCTCCTATTCCTCTGATCAATTTTACTCCGGCTGTCAGCGCCGCCCTCGCGCGTCTTTCCCTTGTTCCCCCTTTTTTCGTTCTTTTTCTTATTAAAATACCCTGCGCCGAAAGGCCCCCCATTTTTTTTCCTTGTTGCGTTTTTTCGTTCGCTTATCCACTGTCTTCCCCCTTCCCCCCTCTTTTGCCCGCACGTTCCCTTCTCGATTCTCCTCCGTCAAGACTCATCAGAGGAGTTACCGTGAGTCGTCCGCGTCTACCTCCCCCCGGCCGAACGGTTGTCAAATGAATCCTTGTGGCCTCCTTTCCCCTCGTGTCGCCTTTCGTTTTCAGAATATATTTCCCAAGTCTCTTTGCGCCGTTTCGACCCTCCGTCCACAATTCAAAGGATCTTTCCTTTCCTCATTTGATGCTCTCCCCCCCCCGGAGCCCCTCGGCCCCCCCGATTTCTAGGTAGCTGTGATGAGCTTCCCCCGCGTTACCGATCTCCCCCCGGGATGTCACGATTGCTTTCTCCGTGACCAGACCAGCCTTTCTTTACCTATGTACCGACAGTACCCATTTTCGGACGAGTTACCCCTCCACCCCGTTTTTCCGCCCCCCTCGTTACCCTGCACACCCTTTTTTATGTTTTGAGACGATTCCACACCGGCCGCAGGATCGTTTGCTTTTATCTCCTTTTCAGTCGCCCTCATTTTGCGCGCGATATTTCAATCGGGACGCGTTTTCAGTAAGTTTGTTTCCCCCCTACCCGTCCCTCACAGGTTCCTTCCCCATATGGAGCCCCCCCACCTGAGTCACTCTTCCGCACACTCCTATTTTCTCCGAATGAAGATCTTGTTCGTGAGAAAACGTGATCCCCCCTGTTGGTCGCCGATTTCCCCCTGACAGCACTTTACACACACATGACCCCCGACGGATGGCCTGTCCCGGCCCTGCGCCTTACCCAAGCGCCTTCAAGTGTCGCGCCTTCTCCGTCTTCGCTACATAGCCGGTCCCACTTCTGGCGGTGAGTTTAGCTCCGACCAGTCACCTACCAACACATGCAGACCTTCTTTTGTTTTCTCAGATTTCATTAGTTCAGGACCCTCGAACCCCCGGGTGATGCTCCGCCCCCGCGTTCTCTCAGCCCGCACTCTGTACCTCGTGCATTCTCCCTCTCTCTTGCTCCCTTTTTCTTTGCCAGTTTCATTTCATTTTTCTTGTTCTCCCACGTTTTCTTTGAGACACGATACCTTTCCATCGCATAATACTGGGTCCCCCCCCCCCCTTCCCTCCTAAGACCCCAATGGAGTGTAAGTTTCCCTTCTGCGTGACCTGGTCCGCCAGATCTCCGACCTCTCCGGCCTCCCCTCCGGTCCTTTCGCAGGCCTTTCCCCCAGAAAATTGATCCATCCCCCCCGCCCCCGAGACTTGTTCAGGCTACCCCCTTCCTTCCATTGATTCAGCCCACTCCTTTTTTTTTTCCTGCTCATCCTTCCATTTATAGATTCCCCGCCCTTTTAGGTGAGGGTGACCCCACTCATACCCACCAACCCCCACGCGCCTTCCACGTTTTTTTCCTTTTTCTATTTTACCCACACTATCCGATTCTGCCGCTCTTTGCCTGTTATAAAGCCCCCCCATGCCCCGCCTTTATGCCGAACAATGACATCCTTCCCCCCTTTCCTCTTACCCTTTTTCTTTTTTCTGGTTTCGTAGATACGAAGATACCCCCTGACCCAACCCCTTTTTGCTTACACTTGCTTATTCTTGTTAGTTTTACGATTCCCATCTCAGCTTAGATTTTCTTCCCTCCCCTACCATCTGACTGCACATTCCCGTCCTTCCGCTTTCTCATTGACCCCCACCGTTTCCAGTTACTGTTAGCCCCGCCCCGTGCGCTCACGTTTTCTCGGACGATTCCTTGTATATGTCAAATTGCCATGTTTCCGTTCCTTGCGGTCACCTCCTTTTTTTTCTCCCCTTTCCTTTCCTTTCTCTTCCTGCGGCTGTTTTGGATTCCAGGACGCCCCCCTCTCGATATTGCGTTCGTCTTCCGATCGTCTCGTTTGCCCTCTTCCCACGTGTGTCGATTCTTGCGATCCCTCCCCTCCACCCACCTTCCCACTCTTTTCTCTCCCAATATACCCCGAAGACGCCCCCGTCTCTAGTCTTCTTACTCCCCCCTTCCCCTGTTTGGGTCACCTTTGTATTTTCATCATCGTTAGTTCACCCAGCCTACACCTAGTAGAATTTCTCCAAAGCCGGCCCACGCCCACACCACCGTACTTTTTCTTTCCCTCCCTTGTTTCCCTTTTCTTCCCCCCGACCTTCGTTCTCCCCCACCTTCCCCCTTTTATTCCGCTTGGCCTCCTCCTCCAGGTGTTATCTACCTTTCTAAACCTCTACTCTTCCCCCCCCCCCCGACGTGCCCCGACCTCCCTCCTGTCCCCGGCTATTGGGTTTGTCCCCATCCTCTGGTCCCTTCTTTAAACTCCCGGGCATCCCTGGTAGAAGACGGCTCTCGCGCCCCCATTCCGCTGTTAGCACGATAATGCGACTTCCTGGGCTTCGTCCCTTCCCCCCACCTCCCTCTTAATTTTTTTCCCCACTGACCTTCTTCTTTTCCCCTGGTTTTCCGTGTTTGACTGCAAAATTTCTCCTTTTCTTGTTCATAAGTCCCGTTGGCGAGGTCTTCCACCGCCCGCCTCTTGGTGACCCTTTCACCAACCCACCCCTTCACCCCCCCTCTACCTTTTTCTCCCTCCCTTATTCTGGCACTCAGGCTCGGCAGGTCGCATCATCTTGCACACCACTCTGTCCAGCACTGCCCCTTCTACCCAATCTTGCCCTTACCCTTTTTCCCTTCCCGTCCTTCCCAAATGGTCCCGCCTACCACCTCGTCCTCTAAGCCCTCTTCGCAATTTTGCTTGTCCCGCCAATGTTCATTTCCCCATTTTTCCTCAGCTTTTTAACCCTTGATACCTCTTTCACCATCACGGCACCCCCTGGTTTTTCTCCCTCCCCTTCCCCCTCCCCCCCCCTCTCTTTTATGCCCTAGCAGCTTGTACTATTTGCCTTATCCCCCCTTCCCTCTCCCCCTCTCCTCTTCTTCTTTGGAATATCTGTCTCTCGAAATTTACAGCTTATCCCTCGCCCCCTTCTATCTCTCCTTACCTTTCACGCCTTTGCTTTCTTTTATTCTTCCATCGGCCTTCCCCTTACTTTTCCTCTCTTACCCCCCCACTTTCACTCTTTGTTGGACGACCCCCCCCCCCCCTTTCTTTAGCTTAGACCCCTCCGCCTCGTCGTCACAATTTTTCTGGTTTTCATCCGCGACACCCCACAAGGCACCATTCTCTTGCTACCCAACGTCCCCCCGCACCGATTTCCCCCACGACTTTCCACCTGCCAACACCCACCTTATTTTCAATGCTCTCAAGTGACGATTCTTCCCCTTCCCTTACGAAGAGACCCCGTTCCTGGCTATCGCTTCCCCTCCATGCCCCAGCTTCCGTCGTGGAGCGACCGACGCCCTTCCTGACTTCCCCCACCCACTTGATGTCATGCCAGCCCCGCACCTACCTCCCCCCCGTTTCTTTCCCTCTCCTTACACTATCGCGCTCTCAACCCTGGCCGCATCTACTCCCTCAGTATGCGAGGTCAGCTTTCCCTTTCCCGCTCTAATACGCCCTCTTGCGCCTTGAACAACCCTCTTCTGGGATTTCTTCCACCCCGTCTCAGAATTCCCTTCTTTACTCGACGATATTTTTCTTACCGGCCCTCCCGCCAGGATCAAGACCGGGTAATATGAAAGTGGCAGACCAATGTTAAACAGACTCTTGTCTCTTAGGAGATTCTCTTCTTTTCTTTCTCTGTTGTGAGAGTACCCCGGAAACCCTCTTCCCAACTACCCCGTATCCCCCCTTTCGACCACCTTTGTACCCGTCTCCTCCTTTTTCCCAATTTTGACCTCACCTTCGGATCCCTTTATCGAGTTACTCTACTTTCTCCCCGACCACCGGTTGCCGAGGCCGAATCCATCTCTTGCATCTACTTTTCCTCCCCCCCTCTTATGTCGGCATTTTCTTTTCAGATTCTGATCTCTTTTCTTTGTTCCACTGCTCCCGGTTGCGTAAAAGATTAGAAAGGATGACTAGGTGAAGGGCGTTCTGATTTCATTTGCAGCACCGGACTCTTTTTCGCCAAGCCGTTTCAACGCGTCACATTTGATCCCCCCCCTAATTGTTTCCCCCCGCTATTCGATGTTCGGCCCAGATGTACGTGCACCCTTTTCCCTCCCTTCCCACTTGCGTATCCCTCGTTTCCGTATTTCCCTCCAATAGTGAAGACCCCCCTTCTTACTATGATTCTCTCTCTGCCCATTCCCCCCCTTCCTTCCCAGGTTGTTGCCTTCTTTCCTCCCCTTTTGTCAAGCCGCAACCCTTAGTGAATAATTTGTCGCTCCGACATGCCTCCCTTGTTCCGCGACCAGCTTACCCACATATGCTCCTCAGCAGTTTTTTTCCAACGCCACCTCCCTTTCCCCTGCCCTCTACTTCCTTTCGATGACCCTCATTTTGATTTTTTCTTGTATCACTTCCCCGTACCCCTATTTCCCTTGTCACACCACATACCAATTACAATTTCCTTTCCTCCCTCTTATCCAGGCCACCCATTGTGTCCAGCTTTTTTTGTCCATTTACACCCTTCTTAGAACCCTCTTTTTCCATTTTTTTTCATTCCCTCGTATTCCCCCTTTTTGCGTGTTCCTTTTCTTGTCTTTCTCTCTCTCCCCTCATATTATCCCCCCCCCTCCCTTCCCTTTCACCCTGGGTCTCCACCCTTCCCCCCAACCGGTGATGCACTCAAAGTTCCGCATACCTTTTCACCCTTCCCCATTACCTTCCCCTTCTTTAGCTAGTTTGTAGTGCCCTTCTCTTGCTTCTTCTTTTTCACTATGACTACTCCCATCTCTACTACTTTCCCATCCCTCCCACTTG
>Ga0179593_1592670_pt1 | contig 28126 bp, 34 predicted proteins | sample CZODoug2_1_08_16_FD_185931 | JGI IMG/M metagenome (GOLD analysis project Ga0179593, IMG submission 185931) | Vadose zone soil fungal communities from Angelo Coast Range Reserve, California, USA - CZODoug2_1_08_16fungal (PacBio error correction) | ecosystem: Environmental > Terrestrial > Soil >... | reverse complement strand
TTAGCATATAAACTTTTCCACACAATTATTCGCCCAACTTCAAGCACACTTATCTCGGGACAATCCTTTTCCCCTCTTTTTCAAACATTTTTTGGAGCATCGGCTGTTTTTCCCCCCGTTAGTCTTTTTGGGGATATATTAGCTTTTCCCCTTGAAGCCTTCTTTTTCAGCGCGGCCCGAATGCCGCTCTCCTTTCCCCCCCCTTTTCCTCTTTTATAGCCCCCTTTCGGCGCTTTTCTGGTAAAACCTCACAAGGTTAAGCAGTTAATTTTCTTCTTAACTGGTTTTTTGATCCATGCAGCCTTGGTGTCTTTCTTGACCCCCTTTCTGGACGGCGCCTGTTTACGGTGCGTATAACTTATTCATTCTTCCCCATCCCTGTCACAACCCCTGCGAGCATTTGCAGGCGGACTTTGGTTTTCCTCCATTCATTGACTTTTGTCCAAGAGGGGGAAGACAGAGGACGGTTGCCTTCCTCCCCCCCGCGGTGGCCTTATTAGTGAGGGAGGTCTCTTTCTTCCTGATGCGGATGCGGGAATTGTACACTCTTCCCCCCTTTTCTCGCTTTGGAGCACCTCTTTCCTAGGCAGGCGCGTCGAACTCTTTGTTCCCCCCAATGCATGGTTGCAAGCCCTACAGGGACGAACCTCCTCCTCACATAGCATGCATTTGGTTTTTTTTTTTTGCTGGACATTTTTTCATTTCTTTCCTTGCGCGTCCTTTTTTTTTGCTGGGAGACCGTTCCTTCCCTCTGTTTACCCCTATGCGTTGCTCATGGACACTTTTTTTTTTTCTCTTTTTTTGTTTTTTTTCGCACGCAGATTGGAGCAACAGCTTCCCCCCCTCCCAAAAGCACTTTTTCCTTTGCGCGCATCTCCAACCAATAAGGCATGAAAACCCGATGGCACCGGATCCCCCCTGCAATGCTAAGTGCGTTTCCCCCCCCTCTAACAGATTTCTCCCCCAGGCAATGGGTTATTCACCACTTTTGTCCGCCTCCCTCCTCATTTGCGCCAAAAGCGAATTCTCAAGTCCTTCCTTCGTTCTTTTTTTTGAAAAAAACCGCTCCTTCTTCTCGCCAAAGCACCCCATTCCGAGATGAGATCGGACGTCCCTTTGTACGCTTTGGCCCCCGCTTCAGGCTGCCCCCCCCCCTCTCAGGAACCTTGATGAGAAGACCAGCCTGTCAACTCCGGGAAAGCTTTTTTCCTTTCTTTTCCATGGTGTTTTTTTCCAGCCCAACGTAATTGTTTCTCCTTTCTCCACTCCCAATTTTCCCCCGGAAAGGCGACTTTCCCCCACCTGGCAGTGTTACTAAATACGTGACTCGCCACGGATCGCAGCAGCATCCCCTTTCGAATTCCGTCTCACGAAATATGACCTTCTCTTCGTACTGCCCCAGATTTTCCAGAAACCCTCGCTTCCCCTTTTCTTGGCGAGAAAGACTGAATTTTCCCCGTGAGGATCTCCTCCATTTGCTTTCAAGATTAGAGAAAAACCGTTTTCTTTCGTTGTGTGCAACTACACTTTCTCTCTATCACCGTAACATCCTACCTCGAATAGGAAGATTCCCCCCCCCCCAAGGTCCCAAAGGAGGCTTCCTTCCCCAGTTTTCCAAATTCGCCACCCTTGTCCCGTCGGCGGATCATCCCTTCTTGAATTTTTGTCCTAATAGAGTTTGTTGGCATTCTTATATGTATACTCCATTACTACATCGGACTCCTAACTACTTAGCCCTTCCCAAACTCCCAACCCCCACCGTGTTTTCCCCCCTGTTTCCGCACCCTTCAAGTCGTTTAGTTCCGCCTTTCTTTTTCCCCCCACCCACCACCCCTTAATCAGCCATTGACAAACAAAGTTTTTGTACCTGCACGCCCCGCCCTCCCCTTTCTTAGAATTGACCCTTTTCTCCCCCCCACCTGTATCCTTTTTTTTCCGGCGCGCGGGCTCCCTCTTTTTCGTTCGGAAAAATTCAACTGTTTTTCCCAGCAAACCTTTCCCCGGGCAGGAAAATCCGACCTTTCCCCCCCCTTTTTTTCTCTGTTAGTAGTAGTGTACTTTTTCTTCTCCCGCTTCCCTCCCCCAAGCTCTCTTCTCCCCTTCCCTCTTTTTCCCGATTCTTCCATTGGAATTGTCTCCCCCCCCTCCAAACGTGTTGCGCCCCTTTTCTTCCCCCGCGGTCATTGTTGCGAAAATTTTCTCTTTCTCAAGCCGCCGGCGAAATTGGTTTTCCCTGCCTGAACTTTTGCTCCCCCAGAAAGTTGCGCGCAAACGTCTCTTCCCCTTCTGTCGTCGCTGTACCATTACCGATGCGGTTCGCAAATCGTTTCCTTTTTCCGCGCGGAGGAAACTTTACTGAGGATCTCCCCCCCCACACGCTTGGGGTCGTCCTCTTCTGCCCACGGGTAGTGAGCCCCCACCCTTCTTTGCTATCTAAGGTTAACGGAACGTCTCCTCCCTCCCACCCCACCAGCCTACGTTCCCCCCTTGAGATCGGTGGAATTTTCCAAACTTTCCCCAGGACCCCTCAACAGCAGGGGAGATTCCTTTTCCCCGTCCTTTCGATTTTTTTCGTGACCACCGTCGTCGGATCGTTTTCCTTTTTCCCAAAACCCCTGCCGCGAACATGCCACCCCTCTTCTTTGCCCGTCGTGTCCGCAATTTATTTTCCTTCGATCCTTTCTTTTCTTGGTTCTTGGTGATTCTGATCTGCCCTCCCCCTTCACCCCAATACGAGGTTCCCCGCACGGTGCCAGCTCTTTTTCTACCTAGCTAAAATCTTAACGTTTCGCGTTTTTGTCCTAAAGCGACAGCTGTAATCCCCGTTTTCCCCCTTCCAGTTCGCGTACAGGACGGCCCCCTGGTACCTGCCAATGGTTCTGGATTCTGTCCATCGCTTCCCGCTGGAAATCATGCCGTGGCCCCCCCCCCTCCCGCGCCTTCCCTCTGTAGGCGACGCCCAGACGTTTTCTTCCATGTGTTCCAACGGTGGGACGATCTCTCATCTTTTTTTTTCTTTTTTTTTTAGAGGAGATTCCCGTTTTCCCAAATGGAAGAAACGTTCTCACTTCGGGCGTTCCCCCGAAGCGCAACATCTTCTGTGCGTCCCCTTTTTATTGTTCCCAGGCATTAAAGCGAATTTTCCGCTTCCCCTCCTTCCCCTGCGGTGCTTCGGGGCGGCGTTTGAAAATGTCTTTTTTTTTTTTCCCCCTCCCTCCCGAAATGTTTCTCACAGATTTCGCTTTAGCTCAGCTCCTCTTTCCCCTATCCCGCTCCGTACAGTTAAAGATGTTCTCCCCCCAGCTTTTTTTTTCCCTTTCTTTGGTCCCTCGGTCGTGTGTGCCCTTCCCTCTTCCCCGAATAACCCTTTCGGCAAAGTATCGCGGGTCGAGCCTCAACTAGTTAAAGAATGTCCTCCCCTTCTTCCTTTGCGATTCGTCCCAGTTTTTTGAAAACGTCAACCGACAGCCTGTGGTCACTCTCCATTGAATCGCAAGACTCCCTTTTCCCCTGACACTACTGCTTCCACGGATGTTCTCCTCCGGGTTTTTTTCCCTGCAATATTTTGAACGCGACCTTGCCTTTCCCTTCCTTTCTCGTTTTAAGTGAAACTCTTTTTTTGGCATCAGCTACACGTTGGCGCCTTTTCCCTCTTTTTTTTTCTTTACCAACAAGATTTTTGCTTCTCCTCCTTTCCGCGTCCCGTGCAATTTAAGATGTTCCCTTCCCCGCATTTTTTTGAAAGCGCGGCAGAGTTGTAAAAGTTTGCAGAGCACCCCTTCTCTCTCCCCCCCCCGATGGTGCCCATGCGCTTCACCAAGTTCGCTTTCCTTTCCCTTGGATTTCCCGCGTCGGCATCAGAAACTCTTTTTTTTTTCGCCCCCTTTCCGGCGCAGTCGATTTTCCGCTAGGCCTTTCCTTTTGGATGAATATCCTTGATCGAGGAGCTTTTAAATCCTTCTCCCCTCAAAACATAATTTCTTTTCTTAGGATTTATGAAAGTATGGATACTTTTTTTTTTTTTTTGAGACTGGGGCCAAAAACCACCCCTTTTTTTTTCTTTTCCCCTGTCCTACAAGCAACGTTCTCCTTGGGACGGCACAGCGGCGCGTATCCACCCGGATCCTTTCCAAGTTGGCCTTACGGTAAATTTAGAAGAGGCTTTGGTGACCCAATTTTTTGTAAAAGCGGACCTTTTCGTGTTTTTTTTCGCGACACTCATCCAACGGACGCCCCCCAAAACTTTTTGTCCCTTTTTTTGCCTTGTAAAATTGCGTATTCTTTCTCTTGCCGCTTTCCTTGTGTCGGATGTCTTCATTTGATTTTTGAGTATAGAAATATCTCCCCCCCCCCCAAATCATTCGCCACCTTTCCGGATGATCCGCCGACTTCCCCCCCCCTAACTTTTTTCCTTTCCCTCGTGAGCGCCGAATGTTCGGATCCGGATGATTATAAACATTCTCTTTCTTTTATTCCCTTTTACGTTGCACCCTCCCTTTTTTTTTCTACTCTGGCAGCCCTCCCTCCTGCAACGGCAGGGCTGTGCCTCCCCCCGACTGTTCTTCGGCTTTCTGGGAAAACTTCCCTACGCACGTTTCTTGTCTACCTGGCGCTGATGCTGCGTATCTTTTTTCCCCTTTCTGGAATGAGCCTTTCTGGCGGCGCTGGTGCTTCCCAGGTGCGACCTTTCTTTTGGATGGAGCCACTCCAAAAGATGGATGGGCGTCTTTTTCCTCTGAAGTTTTTTCTAGAAAACCTTCGTCTCTCTTATTTTTCCGCCTTCAAGAGGGTTGATCCCCTCCTTGGTCTGTCTATCGCAGCGCGGAATTTCCCTATTATTTTTTGCGTATCCTGCTCTGTTTTTTTTTTTTTTTTCCTATATTGCTCTGACTGTACAAGAATGATTCCTTTTTTTCAAATGTGGCGGGGGCTCCCCCCTCGCGACTCGTTGTGAATAACAAACTTTCCCTGATACCCTTTCCCCCCGCAAGCACATAGCATTAATTTTTTTTTCCTTCTATGGCCTTTTTAAGCCGTATGTGAAGCTTCTCCCTTCGCTGCGTTCCCTTTTTCTTGTTGCCTCCCAATCTGCGTGCCCCCTCCTTCCCCATTATCTCCTTTTTTGTGCAAGAGAGCTTTCCGGAGTCCAGATTGGGGAGCAAAAGACCTCCCCCTGCACGTTAGCCCTTCCCCCACTTGCGCGCAGGTTCCCCCTTCTTGTAACAGAATGATGGCCCCCTCCCCCCCCCATTTCCCCCCCAATATTGAGTGGCGCCCTACCTTCATTTTTCGTCTTGGCCGTCTCCTTATCCCAACGAGTCCCCTCTTCACACGCGACTCATTGGCTCCCTTTCCTTCATCCTGCTTCATTGCTACAAGTCCGCAGACGCTCTTCCTTTTGAAACTTTATAGCGCAAGCCCCTCCCCCCCCCCCCCCATCATAAGAGTTTCTCTTCTTCCCCCAACCACGTTTCTCTTTTCCCTCCTCATCCACAAATCCTTCCCGCGACTGCAGTACGAGACTTTCTCCCAAAATTCCTCTTTTTTTTTCGACCATCCAATCGTTTTTTCTTTTCCTCCTGCACAAACCCCTCAACGGGCAGCCTCCCTTCCCAGAAAACCAGGAAAGGTTATTAATCAACTCGCCACCCACTCCTCTTTCGCCAGCAGCCTCTCTTTTTTTCTCCTCCCTTTTTTCCGTATCGACCTTGTGCCCCTTCAGACCTGCCTCCACATTCTGAAAAATTGGCCCCGATCTTTTTCGAGCGAGAGAGTCTTTTTTCCATCCTCGACCACCCCTGCTTAGTTAGAGTTCCCCCCTTTCCACGTCGACTTCCCCCCTGTGAGAATAAGGCTATGCCTGATACCAACCCGGAGGGAGAGCACCGCCCTTCCTCCCGTTCGGCTTGTCTTGTATTCATCCGTAATGTGCCCTTGTGGAGATAGCTTTTCCTATATGCTTTACTCCTTACGTTAAAAAACTAGTGGAGATCCTCTAATATTTTCCCCCCCTCAAACAACTTTTTTTTTTCAGTGTTACGTAGTGTACTTTCTTCCCGCTTCGAAAAAAACAACCCCCTCCTTCCCTCATTTACCCCCACCCCGGGGGGGTTTGCCCCTCCTCCCCCCAGCCTAAATTGAGCGCTTTATCTTACCTCGTTTTGAATACGGGCGTTCTTTATAGAGTGTCCCCTTCCAGGTTGTGGTCGTTCCCCCTCCCCAAAGACCTTTCCAAAGGGCAGACATCTAAGCAACCGTAAACTTTTTCTCTCTTCATAGGTTTGTCCCTCTCTACTTTCCAACAGCTCTCCCCTCCCCTTACTCTTCACGATGCGGAAATCTTTTCTCCTTTCCGCAAAAGGTGTTCCCCCCTTTCCTCTTTTTCTGGTCATTGTTGCGAAAAGTCTCCTCCCTACCAGCGACCAACTGCACTTTTTTTCTAAACCAACTGAGAGAAAAAGGGTTCCTCTCTTCGCTGTACCCGTTTCACCCCGGTTCCGCACAGCGCGGCCTCTTTTTTTCCCCCCTCGAGGCCTCATCAGCACACTGTTTTCGTACATGTCTCGATAGCTGCACAAAGTGATCGATGAGGCCCCTTCTCCGACCGTTAACGAGTGCAATCCTCTTCCCCTCCCCCCAACAGTCTTTCTCTGGGAATGTATGCTCCACCCTTTTTCCTCAAATGACACGCAACAGCAGTGGAGCTTCCTTTCTTGGGTCCTTTGTTCATGCTGCGTGACCACTGTTTTTTTTTTGTTTCAGTACCCCCCCTTCCCACGAAGCGAAAATGCACTCCCTCTCCCTTCTTGCCGGAAAGGGACCTTCCCCTTCCTGGAGACTTTCCCTCTGGTTTGTGATTCTGATCGAAGGCGCCCCCCCTCCCCTCTTGTTCCAACTCCTTTTCGTGGGTTTTTCTTTCCTCCCCCCCCTACCTTACGGGACGCGTCCGGATAGGTTCTTTTCCTTCTCTGATTTCCCCCCCTTCTCTTTCCAGGGTTGCTGCAAACGCTACCTTTGGCATAGTCCCATTTTCAAACGGCCGGCCCTTTTTTCTGGAGTTTTTCCCGCAAAGCGCGGGAATAATGCCGCCCCCTCGGCGCGCACCCCCCTCCAAAGCTGTAGGCAGACGCCCATCTTTGTCTCATTCTTCAGTGTTGTGTTCAGCACGTTTGGAAGATCTTTCCCCTTCCCGTTGTTGTTTTTCGATTACGTGCTGAACACACAAGGCAAGCTTTTCTTTTTTTTTCGTCGCTACAGCTTCCCTTTTCTCGCCGGCTTTGGATTGTTCACGTCCTCCCTATCTTGCTCGCTTAGCCCGCCCTGGGCCCCCCCTTTTCCCCGGGACGGCCGTTTGAAATTTCTCACGTGTCGCCTTTTTTTGGATTACAGTTGCTTTACGGCTTTTGTCCCACCCTACTCTCCTTTGGTACCGTTTATTGTATGGCCTCTTTTCCCAGTGAGGATTTTTTTCCCCCTTAGTGATTCTTCGATAAGAATCACCCTTTTTCGTGCGGCCGTCTATCCTTTTTTTTCCCCCATCCCTTGGACGGACATCAGCGGCTTGCATGTTTCGTTTTGCAGTTTCAACGCAAACAGCAAGAGACCTTCACGCATATGTACTCGGCCTTTCCCAAGAACATGACTACAGCTTTCTTTTTTAGTGTCCCCCTGTAGAACATCCGATGCTACTCCCCTAGAGGTGGGATCGCAATTCTTCCCCTTTCCCTTCCCTGGCGGCTTCCCACCCTCGACACTGGCCGAAAGTCATCGACTCTTTCCCCCCCCAGATTTGTGTCTCTTTCCTCCTTCAGAGAGGAAACGGGCGATTCTCCCCGATGAGTGAAACCGCATCGGTGTCTCTCCGATCGAACTTTTTTTTTCGCGCAACTTTCTTTTTAGCCTGAGTCCCCCACCGTGCATTCTCGGGCTTCGGAAAAAATGGATCTTCACAATTCCAGCTTTCTTGACCTCGAACCGCGCAAAAGTTTCTCCCCTTCCCCCCCGAACTCGTATTTCCTTCCGATTCCTTTCCGGAAGAGACTCTTTCCTTCCCTCTGAGGATTCCCTACGAACATACCGATTCCTCCCCAAGTTTACGGTGATTCGTTTTGGATACTACTTTGCGGTCTGGCCCGACCAGCAACATTCCTTTTTCCTCCGCCCAACGCAGAGGGTCCTTTTTTTCCCGTCAAACCGAGACAGTTTTTTCTCCCTTTTAAGGTTCCCTGGCGGCAGGGTTCCCCCACCCCCCTCCCTGCGGATTCTAAAGGGGTTAGGTTTTTCATTGGAAATTTCCAAACTCTTACGTCAACCCCCTCCCCCAACCTTTATGAGTATTTAAAGGAGTTAGTTCTCCCGTTTGTCTGTTGGAATATAGCTGTGAGTCCCCTCCAATTCCCCCCCCCCTCATCGCCACAACTTCAATCCCCCTTCGATCGACTCTACTAAGAACGTGGCGACTTTTTTTGCGCCATTTCTACTTGGCGTGTTTCTTTAACCGTGTTTATTTTCTTGGGATATCTTCTCTTTTTCTCCCCCCCCTCCTCTCTTTTGGGCTTCCCTTCTCTCTAGCCGGCAACCCTTCCTCTTTTCCAGATAATTTTTGTTTCCTTTTTGTTGATGTGGAATGATTTGGGGTGTGCGTGCGCCCTCCGATCTCCTCTTTTTTCTTTCCCGCCGCCTGGGGGTTCTTTGAAGGAAGGAAATTTCTTTGGCCCTTGGAATGCTGAACGTGGGCGTCCCCTTTGGGATTTCTCACATCCCCCCCCCACGATTGGATGGTCTCCCCTCCCTCCCTCTTTGGAGGGCTCTCCACCTTACGCTTGCCCCTTTTTTGGGGCTGCCCCCTTTTTCTCGGAAAGCGGGTTCCTCTCCTTTCTTCCAGATGACCTCCTTGTCTTATTATTTGGCGGGAGGCTGCGTTTTTTTTTTTTTCATGGCGTCCCCTTTTTTCCAAGAATGAGGCAAAGGATATTCTGTGCAACTTGCGCGGTCCACGCGGCAGGAGCGAGACTCTTCTTTTCCTTCATCTAAAAGTTCCTCCAGCTTTCGCGAAAGCACATAGCATTGTTTTTTCTTTCCCCCCCCCATCATGATGGGTTTCCCTTTCGCCTGCGAGAAAAGTGGAAACCTTCTTTGTTGGCCGCTGTTGATAAAACTTTTTTTTCCTGGAAATATCTCTCTTTTTTTGTTGTTGTTGTGTCTAGGATCCTCCGAGCCAAAGCCAAACGGCCTTCTTTCCCTTTCGACTTTCCACATTTGCCGAGAAGCTTTTTCAATGACAGTCCTTATTTCCCCAAATTCAATGCTATGTCTTCACTATTCTTCACGTAACCAGTCCCCCTGTATCCCAACGCTCCGCTCTGAGCGGCCAACGCAGCTCCTTTCCACCCTTGCATCCATCTTGCCAATTTCATAGTAGGCGACATGAAACCCCCCTCTGATAAGCGAACCTCCTCCCCCTTCTTCATTAAGACGACTGCTATAGGACTTTGCATCGTCCGTGGCTGCACCCCCTCCTTTCCCTCATCCCACAAACGATCCCCCAAGTGTTTGGGCTCCTTTTTTTTCCAAGCCTCACTCCAAGTCCGCGGCCTTCCGTTTCCTTTTTCAGCCCACGTAATTCTTTTCCGCCAACTTCGCCGGCCAGAAAATCCCGTGCTTTCTTCCGCCCCTCGTTGAAGCGCCACCCCGGCTCTTCTCTGCTCCTCTCAGAAGTCGACATTCCCCGAGACGTTTCTTTTCACAGAAAAAATCCGCCGGGTGATTTCAAAATTGTCCGTCCCCATATTCAGGGTGAAGGCGATTTTCTTCCTAGTCGAGCCGCCTTTCTTGGTTGGGCAACTTCCCCCCTTCTGCCGATATCACCGTCCCTCCTTCTAAGGCACTATTTTTCAAGTCTCAACAGGCGGATCATTTCCCCTTCGCCACCGTCTCGGGGATCATACCTCCTCCCTTTTAAGTGGGGTCTTTTCCATTGACTATATGCTACCCCCCAGCTCATCTCATACACACGATGCGCCGCCCTTTTAAAACCGAATTTCCCTGCAATTTTTGACGAAACTTGTCGTAGGGTCAATCTTTCCCCCCACAACCCCACCCTCCCCCCCCTGAATAAGCATGTACAAACCTTTTGGGTTTTTTTTTCCCTTCCCGACCAGCACTCCTCCCTTTTGAGCTGCCCTTCTTTCTCGGTCTACGTCCTTATAAAGCTTTTTCTCCTCCACCTCCCGGTTGTTCCCTGTCCCCCCCCCCCCAAAACCGCTCGGATTTTCCTCCGAAGCACCGTACACTTTTATCGTGTTTGGTATTGAAGAGGTTGTCCCCCTTTCCCCCAAATGTCTCTACTTCTTTTTGGAATCGTTGCTTGAGGACCCTTCTTCCCCTTGTTCCCCCGAAAACTTTGTTTATCCGGTCATTGTTGCCGGCAATTCCTTTCGTAGACGCCCCTCCCTCAGCGCATGGGGGCCTTATTCCCCCCCCGTTTTTTTATTTCTTCTAAAAAGAACGTTTGAGCTTTTTCCCTTTTTCCAGCTCTTCTGATTTTTCTTTTCCGTTCACCACGATGCGGTTCCTTCTTCGTGGTAGAGCGCCCCCCTTTTTCTCATTATGGCTGTCCGCGGAATTCCCTTTCGGCCACGCCGTCGTGGACTTCGACCACGTGTAGCTGTCTTCCCCTTCGCTCCCTTTTCCTTCCCTCCAGACGTTTTTTCTTTTCCAGCGATTGATCCCCACCATAAATGAGGGAATTGTGCCCCTGGATCACGCAACCCCCCCCCCCCCTCCCTTTTAGAGTACAGGTTTCGTAATGAGAGTTCATGATTCTCCCCTGTTTTTTAGTCGGATAGGCTGTTTCCCCCCAACCCTTTGACGCCGGCCCCCCCCCTCCCTTTTTTCTGACGTCTTTTCCTCCCCTCCCGCGAGACTGGCCTGCACGACATACCCTGTTTCCCTTTATGCTCGAGCGCCCACCCTTCCAAAGTACTCCCCCCCCGGTTTCTCCGGGAAGCAGACATTCCCTCCTGTCCGGATCTTTCCGGAGCTGATCTAAAGAGAATTTCAATCCCCTTGTGCTTTCAAACGCGACCCGTTCCCTTCCTCAGTCCCAAACCTCCCTGGTACTGCCAATGGTCCCTCTTTTCCTGGCAAGCCTCCCCTCGCTGGAATAATGCCCGTGCACTTTTCCCGCCGTTAGCTTCACGATGATGTGCGTTCGTGCCATCTCCCCTGACGCGTGTCTCCTTCCCCCTTGTGGTTCAGCGTTGGTGTCCCTCCGTTGTGTTTTTTTGTGAACACACAATGGTCAAGCCTTTTTTTCGTCGTCCGGTCTTCCTACAGCGTTGTTGAAGTGCCCCCCCCCCCCACCCACAACACCCTCAGCGAAACATCATCGTGCGCGTTTCCTTTTTTCCCCGCCCTCTTTGCCAGCAGCCCTCTGCCTTTTTTTCCCCTTGCAGGCACTGTGGCCGTTTGAAAATGGTCCCCGTCATTCCGGTCCCCGTTCGCGTTTGCCAGCACCCGGTCCTTTCTCATCAGCTACGGCCCCTTTTTCTTTCCTCAGGTAAAGTTTAAAGATGTTGACTCCCTTTCCCCCCCACGCTTTTGTCACAGTGAGGATTCTTTTTTTCCTTTTTCTTTCTCACAAGAACCCGTATGTTCTTCCCCTCTGGGTAGATTTCCCCTTACAAGACGGTCAGCAAAGCCGGTTTCATGTTCGCGCGTTCCCCCTCCTTCCAACTCCATCTTCTCTCACGGACAAGCATGAAGCGCAAGTTAGACCCCCTCCATGATAAAAGGATGCTGCTCCCTTAAGAATTTGTGACAATTTCCTTAGCAATTTATTTTTCGCTTGGGATTCGCAATATGACGGTTTCCTTCTTCCCCGTTTCTGGCAGCACCCCTCCCCAGCTCCAGTGTGTCCCTTTCCCTCGGGCGAACCCAGCTTGTTCCCCTTCCAGCAAGCCTTTCCGACGATGTGAGGGCCCCCTTTTTTTCAACGGGACCTCGCGCCCCGAAGAGGATGGAACCCGTTTGCCCCCTGATCGCCCCCGTTTCTAGTTCCTCTTCACCAAGTTCGCGGGCTCTTCCTTTGAGACATTTTCTTCCCTCGTAGGAATCGAAAAAGCGCACCTTTTGCACCCCATCGACCGTCGCCTTTTTTCCTCACGTCTGTTTTTCGAGCTTTGAAGTGATCGTTTCCCCCTAGTCCCCCCTTTTTTCCCATACGATCTTTAACACCGTGGAGACTTTTCTTTTTCTGCCGTTTCCCTACTGAGTTTGTCCCTTCCCTCAAATGACTGTTTTCTCTTATAGGGACGCCGCGCGCCGTATTCACTCCCTCCTTTTTTGCTCAAGATTACCCTTTCCATTCTGGGGAGGCATTGTTTCCCCCCCCCCCCCCCTTTTTCTAAACTTTTTTTTAGTTTGTGGGTTGTGTCGGAAACGAAACTCCTTCTAAACTTCCCCCAACCGGCACCCCCTGTTTGCTGAAATGCGTATTCTCCTCCACTCGTGTGCGGATTTCTGAGCTTGCGTCTCTAGTAAATGTTCTAAAAAGCTACTCCCCCACTAACTGCACTACGGATGACCTCCCTTTTCCCCCCCCACACCCCCCCCCCCCCCCCCCCCTAAGAACGTGGAGATTTCACATTCGGTTTCAGCTTTTCTCTTCATCGGACTGATTCCACCTCTCTCTTCGCCTTTTTTTTTGCGAGGGTGGGGCAGAATCTTGCTTTTTTTTTTTTTTCTGCCGTGACCTGCAAAAGGAGGGCTGTGATCCCCCCCTTTCCTTTTAATGGAAACTCTTTTCCCTTTCGATACGAAAGTCATATGAATTTTCCCTTGCGATGATGCTTTTTTTCCCTTAAGGAGGATTGAAATTCCTCCCCCTTGCTGGTCATTTTTCTGGCAGGCGCTTTTTTTCCCCCCTTGGGCTGGAGAAAAGCCCCCTCCCCCGATTGGCTCCCCCGAGGAATTGGGCTTCATGATTTTCTTCGAAACATTCGCTGTTTCTTGCATTCGGTTTGCAGAAAGAGGATTCCCGTCCCTCCTGGAATTCTTATTGTCTGCTTATCCTTCTCGGTTTTTTCATGGCTGCTTACTGCGGAATTGCCATCCCTTGGCGAAAATGAGAGAGGGGGAACGAGCCCCTCTCTCCTTCCCCCTCGTTGTTAACATTACTGGTTACGGACAGCTACCAAGTTTCCTCCTTTTTCACCACCCCCCCCCCTTTGCTTTCTGGCCATCATGCTGGCCACCCCCCTTCCTCCCCCTCTGTGAAGATCCCTTTTGAAAAGGCGATGGGCCCCTCTTTTTCCTGGTCGTCTCCCAATCTGCGTGCTACTGGACACCCTTTTTTTCCCCTCTCCTCGTTGTTTGTTTTCTACCCCTGAGCACAGCAGATTGGGAGCACTTTCCCAGAACCTCCTCTCCCCCGAAGGTTTAAACTTTTCTCTCACATACTTTTGCCCAAAAAATTGCCTTCTTCCCCTCCCCCCCCCCCCCATTGCTATTTTTGGCAATCAATATTCACCTCTTTCCTCTTGTTTAGCTGGCAGTCCCAAAGAGTCGCGAGACTGCCGTCCGATCTTTTTCAAAAGCGATAATCCTGTGCCTCCTTTTTTCCCGTCCGCCTGTTTCTATATGGTTCTTTCCAAAACCCCTTCCCTTCAAAAATACCCCCTCAACGCGTCATTACGCTTGCGTTGGCAACCGTCCCTTTTCAAACTCACTTTCTTTCAAATTACTTAACCACAAACCGATAATCCTCGAAGTTTCAGCATTTCCCCCTCCCCCGCAAAACACCCCTCCCGTTCCCCCCCCATCAATAGTTTTAATGGGCTGTGTATCTTTTCACCACGTCCTGATAGGTTCTCAGAAATGGACCTCCCCCCCCATAACTGCAAGTTTCAGCAATAAGGAAGCTCCCCTTTCTGGTGCAGGATCGCCCGAGCGCCTGTTCTTCGGCGATCATATTAACTAGTATTTTTTCCCCCCCTTCCCCAGGATTTTCCATTTTCCAGCTCGCCTTATGAAAATGGAGATTTCCGGTTGCCTGCGATCCCTTCTTAGTCTACTTTCTCCCACCCCTTTCGTTCTTCTTTCGTAAAAACGGAGAATGACTTTCCCCCCCTCCCCCCCTCCTCCCGGTGTCTTCAAGGAGAAACCTTTTCGGGTGCCCGAAAGTTTCTCCACCTTTCCCGTAGGCTCCTTCCTCCCTCCTCCCCCTCTTGTGGCGACTCATCTTGATTTTGGATCAAGGTACTATCTCCTCATCTTACATCGCCCCCCACTATTCCAAGTAACTCCTTAGAATACGCCCTCCCCAAACAGTTGTTTTTGACCCCCTTTTTCTTCGTCTTTTATTCACTACGAAAAACCCCCCCCCTAACCTTTAATAAGAATTACAAACCCCCCAGGGGGTGTTCCCCTTCCCATTAGGACTTCCCTTTGAGAGCCCTTTTGTATTAGGGTTTTGGCGCTTCCCTTACCCCGTAAGCGGGTTACTCCCCTTTCTGTTCGTGCTCCCCAACGCTTCCAACGGTTCCCCCCTCTTCCCGTACAAAGGTTCTTTTTAATAGTAGTTCTAGTATTTCCTGCTCCCTTTCCTTAAAGCTTTTCCTTCCGGAAAGGTTTCCGAGAGGAACTCCCCCTGTGCTCATTCGACGCAAACTTGTGCTTACTCCCCGACAGCCGTGTCATTTTTTCGAAATTGGCGTAGAAAGTCACTCCTCTTTTATAGAAATTCCCCGGTGGCGTATCAGGTCCCCCTCAAGTTTCTTGACCACAAGGTTACAAGCTATTCGGAGTACCCCCCCCGATTGGCGTTCACATCGAGCAGCCAAGCCCTCCCGGGAAATTTCTTTTTTCGGATATCAAGCACAACTTTTTGAATTCGTATTTCCGCCCCACGTGTAGCTGAGGCCCCCCCCCCGGTGTGATGGCCAGCTTCCCTGTTCCCTCTCCTCCCTTTTAATATGCCCCCCCCGAGAGGTCTCCCCCCCCAATTGCCTCCGGTCATTGCAACAAACGGCGTAACTTTCCCCTCCTGGTCCTTTCAGGTTTTTCCGGTGCGTCCTTGCGAGTCATGTCTTCCCCCCAAGTCGTCGGACTTTTTTTCGTTAAAAAAACTTCCAATTTCCTCCTTACTGGCCGCTGATGCTTTCTTCAAGGTTTTCACCCGGACTGGCCTGCAGCCTCTTTGTGATTCTGACACCCCAATACAGAGGGGCCTCCCAGCAATCACCTCTGTTTATCCGAGGAAGTCAGACTTTCCCCCTCCGTTTTTCCTAGGTTTTTTTTAGCGAATCTAAAGCGCCCTTTTCCTAACAGGTGCGGAACATTTAGGTCCCTTTTCCCTCCTTCAAATTCCCAGGGTACCTGTCCATTCTTCTGAGGGCTGCTGGAATTCCTTCGCTGGAATAATGCAGATCCCCCCAAGCAGGCTTTTCTTCCCCCAACGATGTAGGCCCCTCCTCCTTTTGGCACTTTCTTCCTTGTGTGTTCAGTCCTCGTTGTTCTTCCTGGCTGAACACACATGGAAGAACGTCGCCTTTTTCTCTCCCAAGAGTTTCCCCTCCCTTTCCGTGCGCGCAGGAGTTGGATGTCCCCCTTTCCACCCAACTTGCTCGCTTGCAATCAGTCCCCCTTCTCCGGTTACCCGGCTGCCCCAATGGACTGAATGCAGGTTTCCAGCAAAAGTTTCCCCCCTTCGCTTTGATTTTTAAAGACCATCGGGACAGAGGTCCACGATGTCTGCTTCCCTTCTTTCCACCACGGTGGTCCCCCCTTCTATCTTGGTAACCCTTTTCTTTTTTAGATACAGGACCCTCCCACGTATGCGTGCTCTCGAGGTAGAGTTCAATTCCCTACGGTCAGAATTTTTTTTTTTTTCGAGGAGTGCCCTGTTCTTTTTTTACCCCCAGCCTCTATGTGGTCACGCAGTCTCAGGAAGCACCGGTCCTTCCAAGGCGGTGCGTTTTCTGGGTGTTACACTCCCCTCTTCGCAATTTATTTTGTTTTTTTTTTTTTTCTTCGCAATATGACTTTCCTTTTAACAGGCGGGCTGGCGCACAATTTTTTCCCCTTCCCCGCTACACGTGGGCTCCTCCCCTTTCCTACAAAACAGATTTGTGCTTCCCTTTAGCCACGTCCCTGCGCGGAAAAGGGCGCTTTCTCCCGGGTTCGGAACCCTTTGAACGGAACAGCGCCCCCTCCTCTATGGAAACCCGTTTTTCTCTCCTGATCGAAACGTGAAGCGTGCTCACCAAGTTTCGGGATTCGACTCCCCCCCCTCCCCCCCGGCAACCTTTCTCTTCCCCCATCGAAACAAGCGCACCCCTTTAGGCCCCTTCTATTAAGCATCGTTACTCTCTTGCGGAGAAGAAGAGCTTTGTTTTTTTTTAACTTGATTTTTCTTTCAAACCTCTTACCCTTCCCATAAGCTTTCCCCCCCCCGGGGCTTAGGATTTCTGCCCGGTTTTTCCTACTTGCGTTGTTCTGTGCCGTGCCCTTTTTAACCGGGACCCTTTTTCGAAACACGCTATTACTCTTTTCTCCTTATCTTTCTGAAAGTTGGCGCCCCCCTTTCCTTTTAGGCGGCTTTTTTCCCCCCCCCTTTGTAAATTTTTCATTTTCTTTTTTGGGGCGTAAGTCCTTTTCAAACCTAACGACTTCCCCCCCCCCGACACCCTCGGTCAAAAACTTCCCCCAACCTTTTTTTTTTAAATGCGTATTCTAAGTGGTAGGCGCTGTGTGTTTAGGCTTCTGCTAGCATCTTAAATGTCTTGAAAAAATTCTCCCCCAACTCACTTTCCCCTCCGGCTTTTTCCCGGGACAACCCAATTTGAAGATTTGACACCTTTCCCCCCTTTGACAGCTTTCTTTCCGGCATCTCTCTGATGATTTTCGGGTCCCTCCAGTTCTTTGCACAATTTCCGCGCGTGTTTTCCCCTTTCTGGAAGCCGCGTCCCCCCTCGTAGGCCCTTGCTCGAAAATTTCAGGAATTTTCCTCTTTCTTTAACCCCCTCGGGGCGCAAAGGTACGCTCCCTTTCTATGATCGACTTTTGGCGTGCTGCTGGCGATCCCCCCTTGGGTGGCTTTTCCCTTTTCAAGAAGGAAAATTGCATTCTTTTTCTGGCCCTGCTCTGGATGATGACCCGTTTTCCAGTCATTACGTTTTTTCCCCCCCCTTTGAAAACCTCTTCTTCTCTCGAGGAATTGGCGGGTCTTCCTTGCAAAATTGTCTGCCTGATCTTTTTCCAGGTGGGGCCTAGGGTTGCCTCCCTCTCTTTCTTCGGAAGGCTTTCTGGAGGGAGTTGAGATATCCCCCCTTTTTTTATGGAGCCTACTATTCTTTTTACCAGCTTTTATCCTGATTATTCGCTTTCTCCCATGAGAGAGGGGGCCGTCTCTTGTCCTCCGACGGGGGAATTAAAAACTTTTTTGGCTCCACCCCCTTCGAATTCCTTTCTCTTTTTCCAAATAGAATTGTTGACTTTTTTTTTGTTCCATATGCTGGCCTTTCGTTGTCCCTTCAAAGTGGACTTTCCCCTTTTTTGCGGTTTTCTAACCAATCTGCTGTTTTTCTTTCCCTACTCTCTTTTCCCTCCTTCTTTAGAGATATTTCCTCCTGCAGATGGGAGTCCCCTTACTTCCCCAACAGAACGTCTCCATCTCCGTTTCCACTTTTCCTTTCCGGCTGCAAACCCCCAAGCATTCCTCCCCCCCATTCTTTTCGGCAATTTTCCCCCGCTCGTTTTTGCCCTTGTAGCTGGACCCTCCCCATTTCCTTTCCCTAGTCGCGCGCTTTCTCCTTCCCCCGAGCTCTTTTTTAAACGAATAATCTTCTTTTACCCTCTCAGAAGAATATTTTTTCCAAAAAAACCTCTATCTAAAGAGACAACCCCCCCATTTCCCTCCCCCTGTAATTAAGAGAATTTCTTCAGGAGCCCACACCGTTCCGAGGATTGAACACCTCCCCCACTTCCCCCCTCCCAATGCCCCCCCCGGAAAGAGAAGGTGGCAGAAGGACAGTAGCAAAAGTCTCCTCCGCCATCCCTTTTCTTGGATGTGGCCAGCCTCCCTATAAGTTAGGCCACACGGGCCGCATCTCTTCAGAAACCCCCCTTCCCGTTCTTCTTCAATCCCTTTCCCTCTCCCCACAAATTCTTTTTTTCAGCAGCAGCGCCCCGGTAGCCGAGTCATCATTTCCGTTATCGACATTTGTGCTCCCTCGCAGAAATTTTTTCCCCCCCCGGACAGGCAATGCTTTCTTTTTTCGAGTAGGCTCGCCGCGCTTCCACTCCGCCCAACCCGCCGGTTCTGGTTCAACAGTACTATACACCGCAACCCGGTGAGAACTCCTGACTTTCTAAAAAGGAGAGCTGCCCCCCCTCAACTTTTGCAAAATTAGGCCACCTTCGGCGGCCGTAATGATTGAAGTTCCTCTATTTTTGGTAGTCCCCCCGGACGATTGCATTACTTCAAGCTTTCAGATTCCAACTTCCTAGTGAGAGACTGTTTAACTCCTTCCCTGAATTTACAAGCAAACCCCCCGTGTTTTTGAAGCGTTGGTTTAAAGAAATCGTCTTTCAGTTAGTTCGTACCCTTTCCAAAAAAAAACTTTTTCCCACTTAGAATCAGAATTTAATGGTTTGGCACCATGCCGCCCCTTTCTTCTCAAATTTTCCTTTTTAAAACTGTATCCCTCCCCCCTGGGTAACGGCGCTTCCCTATAGCGGGGTCCCCCCTCCCAGGTTTTTTTCTCCAGCAAACTTTTTGCAGAAAGCCCCTAAGCCACGTACACCTCTGTAGTCATTGAATTCAGTTCTCCCGCGATCAATTCAAGCTTTTTTTTTTGTCCCTTCTTTTCCCGAGAGGAAATCTCTTTTTACTTTCGCCCGCAAAAATTTCTCTGATACTCTTCCTGTTGCCGACCCTTCCCCTTTTACTTCCTACCTCACTGGTGGAAGAGGAGGGCGACCCCCGGTTTTCTCCCCAGAAAAGTGCGCGCAAACGGGTTATTTCTTCGTCGAGTCTTTTCTTCTCCTCGTAGGAAGGAGTAGCTCCTCGCGGTTCTTTGGCCTGCGGAATCAGAACAACTTTCTTTGACTCGACCTTGCTGCTCTGGAAAAATTGTGCGCCAGGGAAGGTCACCCCTCTTATTGCGAATCACAAACCCTCGGTGCTTTTCCCCCCCCCCTGCGATCGGGAATGTTGCGAAAACACCTGTAAAGTTTCCCCAAAAGCAGTGTTCCTTTTTTGGGCCCTGTTTCGAGTCATGATGAGTGACAAAATTCCTTCTTTTGTTGGACTTCCCCCCCCCCCCCAAGGTGCACGCCTCCCCCATGCAAGCGCGTTGACCGTTAGTGTCCGGAAGGATTCTCCGAGACGGCCTGCCCCGCCTTGGTGATTCTGACGATTCCTTTACCGAGGGCCCCTTTTCCACTGATTCCATTTTGTTTCTTGGACGAAGCCATCTTTAAATTTATAGGTTCTTTTTTTGATCTAAAGCGAAAGCTGTAATTCTTTTCCAACGCGTCCCCGTCCTCAAGGCATGTCAAAAACGTCTTTTTTTTTGTACCCCCCCTTGTCCGCCGAATGCCTTTCCCTCTCGCAAAGGCTTTGTCATTTGGACCCCCCTTTTTTCCGCGCACTGTTTTTGCCAACGCGGTAGGCGAACGTCACGGCTTGGTAGTACTCTCCTTTCACGTTGACGCTCTCTCTTCTTCCTCAATCCGTTGTTGTTGTTCTTCCTTCCCTTGCTGAACCCCCCCCTTTTTTTCCGTAGACAAGCGTCTGGGAGTCGCCTACCTTTTCCCCCCCCCGAAGTTGTTTTGTAACATCATCGTGCGAGCCGGCTTTTCCTTCCTTATTACCAGCGCCTTTTTCTTTCAGAAATCCGAGGCGGGACCATTGGCCTCCCCTTTCTGTTTCCATGACAGGACCGAACTTTCTCTTTTGCCCGCCCACCTTTCTTACAGGATTTCGCTCCCAATTTCCTCCGCGGTCCCGTTGAATCGGAGACCTTCAACAGTGAGGATTCTTTGGTCCCCCCCCCCTTTAGTTTTTCGCTTCGATCAGAATCTTTTCTGGCGTGCACGGCCCGCGGTCGGGTTCCCCCCTTTGCCGGACCCTTCTTTTCTTTCTTCTTGAATGGTGCGCGTTTTTCTTTCAGTTTTTTCACGTCAAACAGCGACCGGACCCCCCTTCATGATCCCCGGGTTCTCCCCGCCCCAAGAACCTCTTCCTTCTGTGGATTTCCCCCCTGGGTGTTAGCAAATTCCCTTCCGCATTTTGAATCTTACCTCGCGGTGTTTCCCCTATGACAGGATTGCTCGTTACCTTTTCCCTTTTTTTGGAGAACCCCCTTCCCCCCCTATACACGTGGCGAAGTCCAATCCCCCCTCGATATACCAAGCTTGTTGGCCCCCCGCCAGACTCCTTAATTCCCTTATATCTTTTCTTTTCCGAATAGTGGTGCCCGGCCCGCGACTAAGCAGAGCTGGCTTTCAATCTTTTTAGCTCCCCTCAGTCGCCATGCGCTTCACCAGTCGTTTTCCTTCTACATTCTTTCCCCCCACCTTCTGGCATCGAAAACGAGCCACGTTTTTTCTCCCCCATTTCCTACGTCGTTCCGCATCGGGCGACCCGGAGAAGAAGAGCTTTTTTTTCTTTCCTTTAACATCTTCAATCGCGAATCTTCTTCCCCCCCCTCCTTGCTTCGGTCTTTTTTTTGGCTGTGCCGGCCCGTTTCCGCAACCGGGTCCAGTTTTTTTCCGAAACCGTATAGGGTATTTTTCCAACTTCCTCTACCTTCCGTTCAATTTCTAAGAGGCCTTTTTCCGTGTGCCCACCCCCCCCCCCTTCTGCGGAGTTAAGGGGTTAGTTTCGTAAGTGCGGAAACTTCGTACACTTCAACAAGTGCCGGTCACCCCCCCCCCTTCAAAAAACTTTTTTTCCTTTTGATGGATAAACTTCTCGTCTATCAAGTATCTTTTAGGAATCTGAGCTTTGAAGCATATTATCTTTCCAACAAACCCCCCCCCCCCCCCCTCTAAAAAACATTCCCCTCCCTCCGGATCTAAGCTCTCCGGTGACAAGAAGATCTGCACCTTCGGTGTCCTCCTCCCTGGGAGGCATTAGGACTGATTCCCTTTCTGATTTTCTTTTCCCAAGTTTTTAAGTTGCACCCTCCCTCCCTAGTTTGGTGTTGCGCGAATATGGCAGCCTCGGCTTTAACGGAGGCTGTCCATTTTAAGAATGTAGGAGATTTTTTTTTCCCCTTTGCACACCTCCCCCTCCCCCCAAGTGTTCCCGTAAATGTCGGATACCTGAGACTCAGCATCTTCCGGTCTTTTTTCAGCCTTTTTTTTTCCTCCTGGATGTTTATGGACGGACTCTGGATTCCGTTGGGACTCCCTATCATTACTTTTTTCTGGCGCACCTTTTTCCCACGATGGGATTTTCTGAATTGCGCTGACTTGGCTGCTGTCCTCCACGTTTTCGGTTTGTGGATGCATTTCGCGGTCCTTGCAGACAGCGCCTTTTTTCGCGCGGAAGGACGCTATATCTATGGTGCGCTTATCCTTCCCTTCCCCCTCCTATGCGGCCTTTTCCCAGGCATGAGGCACAGGATTATTTTTTTTCCCCCCCCCTGAGCGAGTTCCTCTTTTTTTTAATCGTTGTGAATAAACACCCCCCTTTTCTTCCAGTCCAACTGGTCGAAAGCGGTGCCTATGCTTGAATTTTGTTTTTGCATTTTTCAGCCGTATTTCCCCCTTTCTGCACTTTTTTCCCCTTTTAAAGTGCTTTTGCTGTTCTTCTCCTTGCGCTCCTGGAAATACCTCTTTGTTTTGAGAGTTCAGGAGCACGCAGATTGGGTCCCCTTTTCCCCAGCATCCTCCCTTCTTTTCCGACGTGTCAACTTTTTTCCTTTTCACATATTATTGACAAAAAATGCCTTCCCTCAAACAACAAACTCCCTGGCGTCGCGGCAATACTTCTTGCTCTGGCGGAACCAGTCAATGTGTTATTACCTAGTAGCGATTCCCCCTCTTCCCCCGCGATACATGACCGCCCCCTGCTGCCTGCCTAGCAGCATAGAGGCTGTCCCCCCAAACCTTCTCTTCTGCGCAAGGCACCTCCCGCACATTTTTCCTTTTCCCCTCGCTCGCCCCCGATCGGACGGCAACCCGTCCCGCTTTCCTTAAAATCACCACACCTCTCCTCAAGAGAATGCCGCCCTGACCAGCAACCCGCCAAAGTTCCGCCTTCTTTCATCAATCGTTTTTCTTTTCGCCAGCCCAACGTACTGAATAATTTCCTTCCTCACGGCAGCTTTTTCTTTGCCAGAAAAAGTCCTTCTTCTTCTTCCCACCTCCGGAAGCGTGCAGGATCGCCAGTTAGAGAGCTCCGGTAGACGACCCAGGAACGGGCCCGTCTCGACCGTTGTGCGTTTTCCAGAAAAGCGCCGCCAATTGGCAGCACAGTTCCTTTTCCGGCCGTTTTTTGCCTGCGGCATAGCGCGGCTGGCCATCTCGTTCTGGTGCAACGTCCCCCCCCCCCCCTGCGAAGATCCTTTTTTCCCCCTTTGGAATAAGGCCGCCTGTCCGCCAAGGAGAAACCGTTCCCCGCCCGGTGCCTCGCCACGTCTTCTCGTCGGTTCTCCGTAAGTGCTCTTTTTGTTGGCGAATAGATTTTTTTTATGCTATACTCAAGTTATTCCTAATCGACAACCTTTAGACGTCCCCTTCCCTCATAAGAATTTAACCCCCTCCCCCCCAAACACGTGTTGCTGTTTTTGAACGAAATTGTCTTTCAGAACCTACGCCAACCCCCCAATAACAACTTTAGAATTCTCCCCCCCCAGGGGGGGTCCCATGCCGCCAAGAAGCCCTCCCCCTCTTGATGCAACTGATATGTCTCGGGTTGAATACGGCTCCCCTGTCCGTATCTCTGGTTTCCTACTGCTGGTAGGGACGGAAAAGTCCCCCCCGCATTTTGCGACCTCCTCTCCCCGTCAAGGTGTTAAATAATTCCGAGGTTGAAAGCCTCCGACCTTCTCTTCTTATACCGGAACTTTCCTTTCTGCGTTCCCCCCCTGAAATTGTCGACCCGACAAAATTTGCTTCCCTTCCCCGACGCGTCCTTTTTTGTTCCGGTGGAAATGTCTCAGTGGCTTCTTTCCTCCATCGCATTTTCCCTGGGGGCGATAAGGCTAAAAGAAAGCTTTTTTCCCCCTTTGGTTCAGCTCTCCCCCTTTTTCCTCTGTCCCGTTAACCACGTGCTCCCCTCACATGTAGTGTGACTCCCGTCCGAGCGGGCCTTTTTCTGAGGAACTCCAGCTGGGGTCGGCCGTGTCGATTTTTTTTCTGTCTCTTCAAATGTGTGCGCCCCTCCTTTCCCGTTAACGAGCCCCAGTAACTAGTTGCGAATCCCACCTCCCCCAATGAGATCGGAATGTTTGAAACCGGCGTAAAGGACATCCCCCCCAGCCGTGGAGCCTCCCTTTTCGAGTGAGGACTGCGATTATCTTGCTTTTTTTACCCCCTAGTAGGATATGGCTGGTTGACTCACGGTGCCCTCCCTTAACATTTCTATGCTGAACCGCGTGTCCTTCCCCTTTCCCCTATGCAACGCAATCCTTTTTGTTCTTTGAGTCAGCGCACCACTACTTCCCCTTGCACTGTGCCCTTCTTTCCTTTTCAAAGCAGGACCATCTTTTTCCTTGTTGTTTTTCCGGTGGTAAGGGACTGACCCCTCCTCCCAGCAGTAATCCTGTTTTCTGCAAACGCGACATGTTTCTCAGCAATTTTCACCACCTGCCGGGTAAATGACAATTTCTCGCAGTAGGGCTTCTTCCCCCTTTTCCCCCCGATGGAATAATGCGTTCCCCCCCTCCACCCATGCGAGAACGATGATTTGCGCCCTTCTGTAGGCGACGGCCCGCTTCGGACAGTTCTTCCCCCGTTTGACGATCTTTTTTTGTTGTTGAGAGAGGATCTTCCTTTGAACACCCTAACTTCAGTCACGTCGACACGAGTCTGGCGTCGTACCGCTCAAATTATCGGCGAGCCTTCCCGGCATTATTCAGCGACTTTGCTTTCTCTCTTCGGAGGGACCTTTTTTCTTTACCGTGGAAAAGGATCCTCCCCCTCTCCAGAATTTTTCGCGTTGCCAGGCCCTCTCCAATTCGCTTTAGATCAGCCCCCCCAGGAACATATAAGGACGCTCCCGTCTGCTTCCTTTTTTTTCCTCTCCCCTGCGGGCCACAGTGCGGATCTTTTCCCCCCCCTCGGAGTTTGGGCGCTTCGATCAGAATCCCTACAACTCTTCGTGCTTCTTCTAGCAGGTAGGAGTCCCTTTTCACGAGGTCCGCATCCCCTCCTATGTCGCTTTTGTCAATGGAAGTTTTTTTAACGGGTCCCTTTTTTTCACGCCAGCTTTCGCAAGGACAGCACCGTCCCCCCTTCCCCCTACGGATGTGAGTGTACCTTTAAGCGGGTTCCTCCCCATTCCGACGCACATTATTTGAAGCTAAATCGCTTTTTTCTCATGACTCTTTGCTTCCTTTCCAACAGGCGGGATGGAGCCCCCTTCCTTTGGACCTTCATTTCCCCCCGTGGGTCAGACCGGGACGAAAACCAATCCTAGGAAATCCCCCCCTCCATTTTCCCCCTCCTCACGGGCGATCTCCTCGACATTTTTTTTTTCTGACTTTCTTCTTTCCAGAGCTTGAACCCGTTTTTCTTGCAACTTCGATGATCGCCACCGTGCCCCCCTTTTCGCGGGACTTCCAAGGAGACATTTTCGGACAAACCCCCCTTTCTCCCGGCATAGAATACGTTTGCGGGAGACCCCCCTCCCCCCGCTATTCCGCATCGGGCGCACCTTTCCGGGAGCCTGCCTGTTGAAGTGATAGAGGAGGCTTTTCCCAATAAGCCGACCCCCTCTTCTTAAAAAGTGTAAGGTTGCCTTTCGGATTTCCCCGTTGGTCCTCATGCGTTTGGCTGTCCCCCAGCCCTCGGTTAGAAGAACCCTCCCCTTTTTTCCCAGCGCCCTCTTTTCCCCTGAAAGATACAGTTGGCGCTCCTTTCAATTTTCCAAGGCCGGGGCGGCAGTTCCCTTTTTTGTAACTTGCCCCCAAGGGTTTCTTTTTTTGGTTTGGCTTCCTCCCCCGTCCCCCACACGACGAACCCCCCCCTTCAAAACTCAAAACGGTGTTCTTTTTAAATCGTTTAAAGGAGTTATTATTGTCGAGGTAGGTTGAGTATCTTTCTAAATGGATGCAAACCCCCCCCCTTGCCCCAACATTCAAAACACCCTTTGAACATTCCTGGCGAATTTGACAACTTTCTTTTCCTTTTATATTACCTTGTCTATCTTGGCTCACCGGTGATTCGGGGAATCGATTTTTTATCAAAGAAGAGAGGGTGGGGCCTTCAACGTCATCCTCGGAGAATGCCGTCTCCGGAGGTGCTCGTACACTTTCAGAATGTCGGCTTCCCCCAATCGTGTCCAAGGTCGATACCCCCTTTTCTAGGATCGATTCCCTGGTCTGCGATCCTGCCCTTTTTCGCCCTTTTCTTTTGAAGAAGAACTTCCGGATTTTTCTCTGATGCTGCCCTTTGGCGTCTACCTTATTCTTTTTTTCGCACAAGCCCCCTCTCTTGGAGGGGAGAATTGCCCTTTCATTTTGCGTGCTGCTGGTAATTCCCCCCTTCCTCGTTTGGGATGCTTGGAAAGAGGGTTCTCCCCCTATGTCTTTGACAGACATGGAAGAGAGGTTTCCTATTTCTTTTTTGAGTTTAGTTTCTTATCATTCTCAATGGCTTCCTGAGGCGGAGGACTTGACAGATTGAGGCCTCTTTTGTCTCCCCCACCTTTTTTGGCCGCGGCATTCCTCGAAAGCGTTTCCTCCCCATGGTTATCCCAGCTCCCAATTGTCGAAAGAGGTGATTTTATGAATTTTTTCTTGTTTCGCTGCATTTTTTCCGCCGCTTTTAAGATTCTTCCCACCTCAAAAGTCGTGGCTAACGTGATTTTGATGTTTGCTCCCATCTGAGTGCCTATCTAGATCCATAATAAGTTGTTTTTTGTTTGTGAGATATTTCCTTTTTTAGATTGGTCTCCCCCGAGACACCCCCAAGCACGTTCTCCCCCCGAGAAGTTTCCCCCCCTTGAGACATCTTGGCTGCAACACCCCCAGCATGATGGCCCCCCAAATTTCCCTTCTTAGTGAAGATTACATATTCACCGTCTTCTGGCCCTCCAGTCAAGGTGTATCACAACCTTCCTCGCCATGCCTCCGTCCTATAATTTGCGCCCCCGCCACTAATCCTGTTGCCTCATTCCTGCTCTAGTAGGCGCCATGACCCCCCCTCGCATTTCTCATCTAAGAAAGAAAGACCCTCCAGAATCCGCCCTTTCAGGAGTCGACGTTCAAAAGTCTCCTGTCCTTGCACGCTTCCGAGGGAAAATGCACCTCAGGAGCGAATTTGGCTCTGGAGACTTCTCCTCCATAAAGTCCCCCTCCTTCCGTTCCCATCGTTTTCATGGGGCCTCAAGTCCAACGTAAGAATACTTCTACGCCCCCAAGGAAGCAGCCTCCCTCACTTCCCCCCCCCCCCCTTCCATCAGGTCCTTTTCTTTCTTCCCCCTTCCGGAAGGCCCCCCGGTGCACAGGACTTTTCCAGCGCCAGGTCTCCTCATTCATGAATTCGTCTCGACCTTTGTTTCTATTTTTTTTGAAAAGCGCCGATCCTGCTCTCCCTTTCGGTGCCGGCGAGTGGTTTAGCGGAATTGCCGCGGGCCAATCTTTTTTCCCAGCGCGGCTTTCGTGCAACGTTAAAAACGTCCCCTCTTTCCATATACCGGTGAGACTCCTTCCTCCGCCAAGGATTCCCCAGGCCCCTTCCTTCAAGGTGAAATTCCTCCCCGTTCGGATTGTCCTTTTATAATAAGTATTGAAGTTGTGGCGACGGCATTCCTTATATGATATACTCCCCACAGCTCAATCTCTACATCGCCACCTTGTTTTTGGCATAACTCCTTTAGCAGCCCCCCCCCCCTTGACGCGTTTTTTTTTTTGACTCACTTGTAGTCGTGTCTTTTCCGCCCCCCAAACCCACCCCCTAGAATCCCTCCCTTTCCCGGGGGGTGGGGGGGTTCACTTTTCCTTTCTCATGAACTTGAGCTCCCCCTCTCTTTTTTACCCGAGAGGCAGTCGTGAGCGGGTTCGGCGCTTCTGAGTCTTTCGGCACAGACAAAGTAGATCCCTTCAGCAAATCCCTCCAAGCAAGAAACTGTTCAAGACTTCGTCGTATTGAGATTTTTTCACGCCATTTTCACTTCCCCCCTCTCGTTTCTTTTTTCCAGGAATACGTGCTCTTCTTAATCGGACCTTTTTCAATTGTCGCCTCAAACTATCGGTTCTGAGAAGACTTTTTTCAGACCCCTTTTCCCCTGGGAGTAGAAGCCCCCTTTTCAGCGCCTCGCGACGGCACCCCCTTTTCTCCCGATTCCACTAACGTTGAGCCGGCAAACGGGTTTTTTTTTTTCGCGTCCCCTTTTTCTCCCTTTTCGCGGGTCCGAAAATAGCGGTCTCTTTCCGCGCTTTTCTGTCCTGCGGAATCCCCCTCCCTCTGGGTCGGCCTTCGTCGATGGACTTCGCCACGTGTCTCTTTCAGATTGTGCGCCCATTTCACGATTAACGAGCAAGCCTCCCCCCCCCAACCGCTCTTTCCATAAATGCGATCGTATTTGCGAAAACCCTGTAAAGGTAACGCAACAGTCCTTTTTCTGGTTCCCTTTGTTCGAGTCATGCTGCCTGACAACGTCTTTCCTTTTTTAGTAAAAAAAAACTCCCCCCCTTTTGCACCTCACATTGCAAGCGCTGATGCTTTTCAAGGGATTGCCACTTCCCGGACTGGCCTGAACGCAATCCCTTTGATTTTTTTCCCCTCCTTTTCCCCAATAAAGATCCACCTGAATCGCACTTTTGCCTTACGCCAGAATCTTTCCCCTGACCGCGTCCTTCTGGTAAGGCTTCCCCTCCTCCAGCTGTCATCCCGGGTTTTCCCAAGAACACATTTCGGTCCTGGCATCCCCCCCTTTCGTGCCCCT
>Ga0179593_1504343_pt1 | contig 28126 bp, 32 predicted proteins | sample CZODoug2_1_08_16_FD_185931 | JGI IMG/M metagenome (GOLD analysis project Ga0179593, IMG submission 185931) | Vadose zone soil fungal communities from Angelo Coast Range Reserve, California, USA - CZODoug2_1_08_16fungal (PacBio error correction) | ecosystem: Environmental > Terrestrial > Soil >... | reverse complement strand
CCTTTCTTCTTCCCCACCGACGTCATGTTCTTGTTTCAGTTTTTTTTTCCCCATTCTGAACCCGGTACTTACTGTGGAGACCTCCGGCGACAATGCCCCCGTTTTTCCAATCTTTTTTTACGAACGCCGACCTTCTGTCTTCACGGCAGACTTAAACACCCCCTCCGGCCCTACTGTTTCATAACGCGGGTGCCCCCTCCCCGTCGCCACCCCGTCTTCGCCTGGACTCGATTTTTTCCTGATCCCCTGCACCCCTTTCCCGTAATGTGTCTTCCACACTCCTACCCTATACTACGGCTACCCCCCGACCGTCCCTCCGTCCTTTCCGGCCCCTCACCACTTTTTTTCCTTCCTCGGTGGTACCGTTTGGCGGCCCCCCTTTTGCGCTACCTCGTTTCACTGAATCCGGTTACTGTCCGGGTTCCTCCCCTCCCCCAGTCAGTTTCCCTTCCTTTATTTTTTCCATCGGGTGTACGGTCTTTACGCCTCGGTTTCCCATCACCTACCTTGAAACAACCAGACCCACGCTGAATCATTTTTGCTCTTTCCTTGCAAGTGACGGGCCTGGTCTTGCAGAGACTCCCAACCGTAGCTTTGAGGCAATGGTTCTTTGACTCCCCACGATCGCCAGCCCAATGCTGCTTACATCTCGTGTGCGAACCCCCCCTCCCTACCCTTCCGCGGGTGAACTGTCCACCGCATGCTTCCTTTCACCTCTCTAAGCCGATTGCGTCCCAGATTTTTCATCGCTCCGGAATCTGGACGCTTTTGGACAGCCCCCTCCCAGGCGATGTTTCCCCCTCTCTCACCCTGTGGCTGATCCTTCCTCCCTTTGTGGGTCCGCATTTGGGTCCTTCTCATTTGATAATCTTGTTCCCACGGACCTGACCTTCCTTCAAGTATCTTCCGCGGCACCCCGATGTGACCCCGCCATCCCCCCCCTCTACTTCTTTCTAGATCCTTCTCTTCCCCTTTCTCCTCCCCTACCCAGAGAGGGACCCTTCTCTCCCCCCCCCCCCCCCTCCCCTCTATTTTTCCTCGTCCTCTCCTCCTTTCGCTCTCCTCCCTCTTCCCCCCCCCTTTCCTTCTCCTCTCCCCCTCCTCCCCCCCCCCTTCTCTGTCTTTCCCTTCTTCTCCCCCTTCTTTTCTCCCCCTTTCCCCCCCGTTCGGAGTCTCAACTTCCTAACGGATACCCCAGGTTAGAGGCTAAGTCCCACCCTCTACTAATTTCGCTTTTTTTACCTAATTTGTTTCCCCCCCCACTCGACCCCCGTGAATCTAGTGAGGCCGCCCACGGCTTTGTGTTTTTGATTGATCCTACTAACATACCACTGCTTGCAGTTAGCCCGGTCACCGATCGCGCCGACGCCCCCGGCTGTTTTCCGAGAGAAGCTACCTTTCCTCCCCCCCTCTTTGCCCTCCCTTTCGTCTTTCCCCGTTTCCTCTCCCGATTTAACCACCCCCTGCATCGATTCTTCTATTCGATTGTCCAACCCTCCTAGGGCCTCCCGTCCAATCGTCGGAGTTCCTGGACACTCTTTCTCTATATTCCCGTCAAGGAGATTTTATTCGTTCGATGACTCACGTGCCCCCACGGTTTTTAGTCCCCTGGCAAAAACTTCGTAAGAAGAGTCCCCCTTTTGGCTTTCTGGAAGGAATGCGTGCTCGATTGTTTGCCCCCAGCTACCCCCCCTTTCTTTTTTTTCGTAGAGCAGTTCGTTTCGTTCCCTAATGTTCCCCCTATTTCCTCCCATGTTTGATGTTCCCTCGACGACGGTTCTTGCCACCGATGACCAAGCCCCTGTTTCTTCCCCCCCCGTTCTCATTACGACCATCCTTTTATTTTTTAAGACGTAGTTTTTAAGTGCGGGGACCCAAGTCTTGTCCGATTGCAGATCCTGATTTTCATCTCCCTTTGGACTTGAGGAGGTCCATTCTTCCTGTTAGAGAGGATCGTCTCGTCGCCCCCCTTTTTTAGGGAAATTGGACTCTGTCCCCTCATTTGAACTCCGCCGCCTTTGGGTGAATTTTCCTGGATCCCCTCTTTTCCCCTTCCCCCCCCCCCCCCCCTCTCCTCCCCCTCCTTTTCTTCCGCGTGTACCTTTTACGCTCATGTCTTCTATTATTTTATAGGAGCTGTTCGCAATCCGTGCCTTTTTTGCTCCTCTCCCTGTCTCCCCATAGGAGGCTTTCCCGTGGCTCCGCTAGGTCCCTGTGTCCACCCGTGGCCCGTTTTGACCGTGGTGCAGGGGATTGGACCTTGTGGCTTGCTCCTTCCGGCATCTCCCTCCAACCGAATGATAGCCACAGACGCGGATAAACCTACTCCACGGGACATCGACGGGTTCTAAGACCTCGCTTTTTTTTTCCTCTTAGATTTATCTTTCCTCCGGTTGCGGGACCCATCCGCCGTTGTTCCCCGCATGCGTAACTGAAGGGGCCTTTCGAGTATTTGCTATCTAAACCATTTACTCTTTAGCGCGGATATTCTTGACGCTCGTATAGCCCATCTGATGCCCCAGAGTTTGGTGGCCCCTTTCTGTGTCCGTTTAAGACCTCCGCCAATCTATCTGACGTGCGTCCGCCCCCATTCTTTCGCTTTGTCCATCGTGTAAGTCCCGCATTTGTATCCGTACGCTTGAAGGCCGTGAGTTTGCCCATGTGCTCCGCCTGTGACTTGAAGCGTCCGGACCTCATTGTGTTTGGTGCACCTCGCCCTTCTCTGTTCTGATGTATTCAGCCCCAAGATGGATGCTGCGAGATCCCACCGCTTGCGGACGCGGCCTTTGTGTCGTGGAGTACCATACAGCGGCTTGCGTGATGTCGGTCATTTGTCTCCCAGGACTGTTGTGATTATGATGTATCTTTTACGACACCCTTCGTTGCACCCCCTTGAGTATGCCGCCACTTGACAATCTTTGTCTGACTCCCTTGCTCGGGACTATAATCTTTTGTCATCGTGGCCCATCATTTGTCTTTTTTGCGTCCGCGTGCCTTCTCCAGACTTACAATTGTTGTACGCCTACTGGGTATAGCGAGGTGGTCGTTTTCCTTCTGTGTTCATGACGAGTGGGAGTGCGTTGTCCACACAGTTATGCGTATTGTCTTTCTCGCCTCGCGCGAATACACGGTCACGGTCCACCCTCTGTTAGGATAGCCCACCCCATAATTGTAGTATTCTCTGGGGCCACATCCTTGTTCCCCTTTCGACTCCTCCGCGTTGTTTCTTTTTAATCTCCCTTCGTCTTGCCGTTTCCAGTGACCCTCAGCTGGCGAGTCGCAATTAGACTACTCGTCGGCCGGAGGACCTTTCGATTCGTTCCATAAAATAGTCTTCAATCAGGATTCTTTCCGCCGTTCGTAACCGCGATAAATTTTAAGCCATGCACTTGTAGCGCGCTGCCCCGTTTTACCCCAACACCACTACTTCCCTGCTTATGTCTTTTATTCCCCTCACGTGAACCCACCTCTGCTCCATCACGCTCCGCTTCGAGTCCCCTATTCTCCCTCTAGCTTTCCCATGATGCCGACCCTGTGCGCCCCGTCGGTACATAGCACTACGTTCCAGAGTTTTTTTCTGATGTTGATTAGACACAAACCTTTCGTATACTCTTGGAAAATACCCTCATCAACGCGTGTTTCTACGTCCGTAGTCTTTTACGCAGCCCTGTTGTCGATTGTATTGTCTTAATGAACCCGCTCGCTTGAGAGCTGAAGTCACTGACACGACCAGTCGTTTATTCGCGATGGCAAATATCTTCTCCGTAATCGCCCGCCCACCCTGAGTTCCTCCGTGTACCTGGTTCAGTTCTCGCACAACCACTATGCCGTGTCTCGGGACTTATATCTTGTCCCTCCCGTAGTACCTCGGTGAGCCGCTGAACTTTGACTTTTTTCGAGATGTTACTCGCACAGGTCAATAGTGCCGCACTGGCAGGATGAACGAGTACTCCCGCCCCACTCATCCTATCTCTGCACATCAATAGTTGAGCCTAGACAGATAACCTGCCATTTCAATGTTTCACAACCCCCGGTGTTGACCTACGTGGCGATTTTTGCAAGCTTCCCCCTCTGATCGATCCCATTTTTAAACCCGGTGTTCGGCCCAACACACACTCTAGCCCCCGGACTGCCCCAGCAGCTCCGAGTCCCCCTCTCAGGCGTATGCGTCGTTCCCCAGTTGTGTCGTCCGAAAGTGTTTGACCTGCGGCGAAAGATTCCCCCCCCCCTTTTCCGTTTCCGTTCTTCTGGGCCCGCCCCCATCCTTGGCCATCACTGTTCTGCGGCCCACGCGTGGAATCATTAGACCTGATTGCGTCGAATCACACGCTTATTTTGCGAAGTCAAAATTATTCAGTTCCACTTACTCAAGCTTGTGCCCTTTCTCGACCACTCCCTTTTGTGTAGCTTGGTTTTTCACCCTCTTAAGTAAGGCTGCGCAGGGCGCTCCTCAGTGCTTTTTTTGACTATTCCTCCTTTTCATCGTCAAGGGGGTTTTTGCTCGTCGATTCCTCCAGCAGCCCCCTTCCATGATGTTCACGTTTTTGGAAACCCCCCCGATGGGGACCCAACGAATCTGCCCACCCGTTGTTTTCCCCGATCTTTCCGGGAACTTCTCGTTGCTTGCCCCTCTCTTCCGGAAACGCTCCGCCGCGATGTTGACCATTTACTGATGTACTCACGTGCGAAAAATCCGCTCTTTCAGTGCTACGACCGCCTGCGAGCCATCTTCCTAATCGGATATCCATCGACACAGACCCTGCGGTACGGAGTATTAGTTTATCTGTTACTCCTCAGACTGCCCGCCACGCGTCCACGCTGAAGCTTAGGTGTTCCTCGGTTCTTGCCTCCCGCTTTAGACTCTTTCCCTTATCGTGGGTAGTATGGCTTTTCCTGCTCTATTTGATATCTTTGCCCCTTCAGCTTGTTTTTTCCAGACACCAGGTCCCTTTCAGGACCTTTCATTGGCCCCCCCTGCCCTGTGCCTGGTTGAGGCTTCAGGGAGTCGCGCTACCAGCTATGCCTGGACTCGACAAAAGAGATGCTTTCTCCAGCATTTGGTTGCCCCTTTTTCCTCTACCCTTAAATTCCGTGTAGACTCGCGCAGGATACCGACACTATCTGTTTTTTTGCTCCCCGATTTGGGATGCCACCCCTTCCCCCTCTCTCTTCTTGGTCGAAAGCCCCGAGACTATTTGAACTCTTAGTAACCTGCCTTTGAATGGTCTGGCCGGTTTTCCGCGTTTTCTCTAAATCCCGTTCCGAACATTTTTGCTGCCAAAGTGCAGGTGACACTCCCAGTTAGCGCCCTCCCAGGCGGAGCTCCCCCTCCACTGGTGGAACTTTGCAGCTCTTCAAATCCATGCCGCCCCTTCGCTCCGGTGTCATCCTGCGGGGGTTTGTTTCGTCCAGGCCCCCACGGGGAGCGTGTTGATGTAAAATAAAGAGTTTCCCCATGCGGATCCCTATATCTTGGCCCAGCGCCTTGGCGTGTTTCTCCCGAGCTTCCGCTCAGAACGGGGGTATATTCTCCTTCTTCAGCTACCCCCAGCTAGTCCACCGCGTCAAGCGTAAGACCCTTGTGGACCAGCTTTGCTTCGGTTTTAGTTATGAGATTTCCCGTCTGTCGCACAGACACTCCCATGGACAGTCGCGTTCCTCCGGCGTCCCCCACCGTGACCTTTTCCGATCGGCGTCACGGAGCCTGTTTCAGCTTGCCAACAGCTCTCCAACTTGGTCGCCGTGCTCTGTGCTTATATCCTTGCAGCGCAATTTTTTAACCTCAAACCTTTCTACCCCCACTTTTTCTAGCTTCATTTGTGTCACCCCCCGCGACCCCCTGATGAAGTCCGTTGTAGTATTCAGGGACCAAATGAGTTGACAGTTCTTGGGGGTATGATTTTATACCTTACCTTTTTGCCCCTCTCTCCCTGAGCTTGTTTCTCGTTGTTTCTGCTTTTGGCCCCCCCCTCGTGTGGCCTCTACTATTTTTTTTGCAGTTGAGACTCATACCCTCTGACCGTGTTTCTCGTTTGCCCTCCTTTTTGAGCTAGCACGAAACGTTATCAGCACTTTCGTCTGCGGCAGTGATACCCCCGACCTACCGTACATGTCCAAGGTCATGCCAATACCCACGTCTGACCCCTTCGGGTTTGCAGAGAGAGGTGAGTTCTCATTTCCTTTCACCACATACCTTGTCTGTTGTTTACGTCGCTAGCCCGAGATGCCTTTACACCCTGCTCTCGTGTTTTCCCCCGAGCACAAATTTTTACGACTCAACACCCACATCAGTTTTCCGTGGCGCTCACGTTAATTATTTCGATTCACTTCAACTGATCTGGCTTTGTTATTGTTCCACCTACGTTTCATCACCTGGAGCGTGCGCACCCGAACCCCCCTCTGTCCCCGTCCCACAGCTCCCCAGGGTCCATTGGTGATACAACAAACAGCCTCTGTTATTGTTCCGGCTTTCTCTCACTGTTCCTCTTCCACTCGCACTACTCCATTAGTCCGGTTTCTACGCAGTCTTTTCTACGACTCTTATCGTCCCCACCCTCCTTTGCTATTACTACCACGCCCCCACCCGAGCGTGGGCCACCCCGTACCGACGTTTGCCTCTTCTTTCCAGCGCCTCCGCCGTTCACATTCAAGTCTATTTCCCCCACATCACTTCCCATCCCCTCTCACCGGTTTTTTTTCACGCAAACTGACTGGGTACCATCGTCTCTTAGTTGAGTTAATTCGGTGATCGCGATTCGTGGTCACTGTCTTTGTGTGCTCATCACACGTTGGCGCATTCCGAGACCGTTCACAGTTCAGTTCGAGGTCACACACCCTCGATTTTTACCCCTCTTCCTTTCCCCCTCTACCTGTCGGAGTCGACCCTCTTGGTTTGCCTTGGCGTCCGACACATACCACATGTCCGTCACCCCGTCCTCCTTCCAGACCAACCTACCCACATTGCTTCCACTTTGAGCGTTTTTGTAAAAGGTGTCCTTTTTGTGTAGGTGCCCCAACTTAGAGGGCGCCCAGCCACCCCCGCCTCGGCCTCATCCTGTTGCTCCGTTTTCTTTAAACTCGCCCGAGCGGCATTTTTGCCTCACATGTCCTCCTCCACAACAATCTCCTTTGGTGTTCATTACGAGCTCCCCGTTATTTTCACGATACGCGGCCCCCTCCTCACCCCTTTTTCCTTGGCAAGGCCGACGGAGTGCACTCTTCCCCAGCGACTCCGTGACACCGATGTCCATCCCCCAGAGTATTTGACTAAGTGTCTGTCGCTTTGTTGTCGGAAGGTTGCCGGAAAATTGTGGGCCTTTGTGACCCCCACATTTTCAGAGGCCCGGAGCGACCGAGAGAGAATGATTTACCGAATAAACGTGCCCCATTTCCTTTCGGTACTTTCCCCCATTGAATATCGGCTAGGTTTTATACCTAGCTTGATCAGACTCGGACCTGCTCTTCTACTGCACTTTTTACTCGCTGTAGTTTGATTTGTCCCGTGAAGGGAGGCCCATTTCTCTAGTCAGTCGCGCCGTACTAGGCGTCTTGCTTCTCGTTTCCCGGTCCAACCAATAATTTTCCTACAGCGCGAAGTTTTATTACTCTTTACCCGATTAGACCCCCTTGCCATCGTTCTTACTCTCTGGAGACTCTTCAGTCCGCTCCTTCCCTCCCACCAGAATTATCGTCATCTTTCCCCGTTTTTTATCCCCTCGAAGGGCCGTTCCGACACCCTTTTGCACGCGGAGTCTCCTATTTTGAAGCGATTGAACTTTGACCAACCTCTGTGCACAGCATATCCCTCCCCCCCGCTCCGTGTTTCTTGGTGAAGCTCCTTCGACCTTCTCCTGAAACCGAATCGCCCCACCCTTCTCGTCCCACCGCTTTGTGTCAGGTACGTTGCGACCTACCGAGCCGCCGTATACCTTTTGGTGTTGATCGGCCCGGTCAAAGGGATTCTTTCCATTACGTTTCTCGAGCCTGTGACTCTAAGTTTTTAAGTGTTCCGGCTCCTTTTTTCTGCCATCCCAGGATAGCTGTCCTCAATCCCCACCTGCGTTCCGAATCCTCCCCCCGTTTGCGGACTGCACCTCAATAGAACCGAGACACTTGTTCCAGTGCTCTGACTTTTACCCTTTTGTTTGGACTTTTTTCGTTTCTCTGCGCATCTTGAGTACCGAGTGTCCTCTATCTCCTCCTTTAAACCAGCCTTCATGTGGCCGATCCCGACGTTACACCCAACATCAGGACACCCTATTATTATTGGTTCCCAGTAGACGTCGCGGACGATGGCCCAAGCCTTTTTCCAACCTTTTCTCACTTCCAAATTCATCTCACTACGGTGCTTCCCTCTGCCCACCCATACACACTCCGCCCCCTCTTTCGCACATCAGCGAGAGTATCTTCTCACGATCTTCGACCTTGTAAGCCCCCAGGCATCCTATCGTCAGTCCGTCGGCTTTTTTTGTGGGTTGTTTGATCGGCCCGTCTCCCAAGCGCCTGTTCTCCTGAACGGCCTTCTGATTGTGGCCCACTTGGTGGATTGCCGAGGATTGACTTCGCGGTGGCTCACGCTCCTTTCTCCTTTTCGCTGCCCGCAATTCTAGGACTTCTTGTTTCGACGGTTATGTGTACGCACTCCGACCGCTGTCCGCGGGGTAATCCAGGAGTTTTACACTTGCGCAGTCCGAGGATTCAGCCGTTTCTGACCGAACCTCAGCCTCCTTGCCCTTTTTTTTCTTTTGGCGGTCTTGGAGGTTTGAAACCTTTGGAGCTTATTAACAATCTTCCGGTTAGTGATAGCGGCGGGCTCTGGCAGCCCCCTTTCGTCACCGTTGACAGTTGGTGCCGTCACTTTTAACCCCCCCCGTTTGTTCATACTCCATTTGGATCCCTCGTATTATGCGATGTCTGACCCTCGGCCGTTTAACAGTCTTTTACCTGTTACTTTATGGGAGCCGATCTCCCCGACCTGGAGATCCACGCTGTGACGGTAATGCTTTCCCTCTCCTCACCGCCTGTCGTTCCCACCGGAGCCCTGCATAATGCGTCTTATTTCTCCGCTACCAATGATGCTTTTCCCCGGAAACTGGTCTGAGGTTTTTGTGTCACGTTAGTACACCTCTGTTACACTCCTCCCGCTGCAGTAGCACGAGTTTGAGGCCCGTAGATTGGCCCTCGAAAGACCAATAACACGCAGGGGGTACACCGCATGCGGGAGGCTACCTCCTAGACTACTCTTTCCCCCCCCAGACTTGGAAAGTCCGCACCCTTAACACTGCAGAGGCCGGGAAACTGAGCTTCTGTTCCTAATCCATTGTCTCAGAGTTATCCCCAAGCAGTTGTTGCCCTCGCCCCCCACGCGGTCTCAGTCCTAGGTTTAGAGCGACGACTGATACGATTTTGTTGGCTTCCTAGGTATTTAGAGTTGGTTCTCGGCCTGCTTTTACGATTCCCCCTTGAGACCTTCTACGTAGGAATTTGCTTCAATCGATGCCCTCACGGAAAGTCTCACATGGGTTTTTCCCGTATCCTGTTCCTAGTCCAGGTTGTCGAGGCGATACATTGAGTTCTCTGTGCAAACCCGCGCTTGTGATGCGTCTCGTGTCGACCGAATTTCTTCGTTTTAACGTTTTCCTCCCTCCGCTTCGACCGTGACTTTGGTTGGTTTCCATTACCCCTACATTTTTGTTTTTGGTCGATCCTTTGCGACACACGCAGCGCTTAACCTCCCCCTTTCCTTTACGAATTGGTATGTTCTGACCTTACCCCGCCTCACCGTCATGCTTTCGTAGGATTTCGCCTAACGAAACCCAGGCTCATGTTATCATCCCTCTTGGGTGGATTTTGCTTTTTGTGGGAGTCGGAAAGAGTCTGCTCACATCATGCCCCTTAGTCTGTTGCTTCGGGACGTTTGGGTCTCTTGTTGCTCTGGCCATTGACCTTTTCACAGTTTTTTGTGTCTAGCCCGTTCATCCACGTCTTCATGCGAACTGTTGTGTCTTCCACCCTGAAGCTTGACATGACGCGCCTGCTTGGCTAATCATGCTCCCCGCTACCCTTGTTCGTAATGCTCTAACGTGCACCTCTCTGTATGGATCACTCCTTTTTTTGCATGACCTCACCCCCCACTTTGTAAAGGGTTCCCATTGTTGATGAGAGACCCGCGTTCATTCTTTTTTTCAAGCTTCCACAGAGGGTGGGTGCTTGATTCTGTGCACAGTCCTAGGTTGATCGCCGCGAGTTTACGCCTTCGCAAGTTATATTTATTTTGGCGTGGCATCATCGGTTCTACGACCCCGTCCCTTCTTGTAGTGATCTCAAGCCCGTCCTTTCCCCTTCTGTCAACCCCAATTTCTATCGTCTTTTCGGCGATGTACCTCTCCGTCCCGAGTCTGAGTTTTTCTTGGTTTTCCACCAGCCAATTGATAGGTATGATGATTGGAACAAGCCCTTCTAACATCTCTTAGCTCCCTCCACGCCGCTAACTTTCCCTCACACGCCCCGCGTCCCCCCTTGCTGGAAGTGCTCCCTAATCCAATCTCTTTTCGAAGTATACGCCACACCTTTGAGAGGCCCTCTGCCTCCCCTCGCAATCGGGATAAAATGTCCACCCGATGACCCCATTGTCCCCGTAGCGACCACCGGCTTCCCTCGTTTTTTCCAGTGTTAGTGTCTGTGTGGACCTTTCCTTTGAAGGTTCTAGCTCTCTGTGTTTCCCGGCCCTTCAGCTTTTTCCCGTCGCCCCCGCCAGCTTGCCCACGTTTCCGATAGACGTATCAGTGTGCCTACCGTCCACGACCCTATGTTCCAGCGTTTTTGATCCTTAATGCGGACCCTAGCTCACCCCAGGGCCCGTGTCGCACCCCACTTTAACAAACAAGACTCCGACTGGAATTTTTACCTTCCTTCCCTGGTGTTGCCTCGTAAACAACACGCCTTTTGCAAGATCCCCCCGTTTGCTCTGTTCTTCCAGCCATACCTTTTCGACCCCCTCCGTTTTTCTCCTGAGTTTGGAAAGCGGGGAGAAGCAATGATCATTGTCGTAGCCAAATTCCACCTCGTTTCCACCCCGCACCCCTTCCAGTTAACAATCAGGGTTCCCCCCCCTCATTCGTTCAGTCCTGCGGTCACCGACCCCCACCAGCACTGATTTTTTTTTTTTTTAGACTGGCTCGCGTTACCCTTTTGTTGTGAATTTTTTTTCAATCGTTTCCCCCTTCCAGGACCCAGTCGCATGTTTGGGATCCCCAGCCATCACATTCTTTGAACTCAGTACGAACTTGGCCACCAAGAATCGCTATTCAGCCTCCCTCACATTGCCATAGGGGTGCCCTTGATTCTGAGGAGTACCGCTGAATGGCCCGAGTTTCCCCCCTTTTCGGACGCAGGAAGATGTAGCGTGGCAGGTTACCGCTTCGTCTAATCTTCCGGAGTCCGCGTGTTCCCCCCCATAGTCAGAGACTAATTGTGCTACTGCTATATCGTCTACTCCGTCCGATGGTTTTCATTACCCCCACCAAGCCACGGGTGCCCTAGCACTTTAGTGGCCCCCTTCTTTACGGTCAAACCGTAACGTATATTTTTTTTTTTTTGTTGTTGGGCGCTATAGGTGTACCCTTCGTCATTGCCAGTTATAGATCTTGAGCTTGTCCGCAGCGAAGGCTTGAAGGTTCGCGGGCACTGCCCACCCTTAGAAGGCACGTGCCGGACGCTGTGAACCCGTCTGCCTCTCGTGCTGGTGCTGGCGTCACTTCGTTTCAGGCGCCTAGTTTAGCCGTCTTACGATTTTACGGTCGCTACTCCTTGCCTCGAAGCCTGAGTAATGCCGTGACTCCACCTTTTCCGTTGTTTCTGGCGTCTTTGAGCCCTTGTTTAAGGGCTTCCGGGTTTTCTGCATTTGGACCTTTTGTTTTTTTTCGGATGTACTGGTGCTCTCTTTTTGTTATCCTCACGATTTTGCCTTGTCTGGCTCTGACTTTGACTTGATACCCCACTTTTGGCCCCGCATCCTCGCCTACTTCGCGCCACCAGCGGTTTTTACGCACTCGTCCTTCCGATCGGGTATTAATCGAGTTTTTTCCCTTTATTCCTTGTCCTCGGAATTGCGGCTTGTTGACGGACGGACACGAGAGTGCCTGCTTTGGGGGTGATTGTGCCGTTATTTTTCTGCTATGAAGAGTTGATGTTTTTTTTTTACCCTTTTACCTGCACCGACTCTTTTTTTGTTGGTCCCTGTCTTTTTGTGTTCCCTAGCCCCCATTTGTAAACAGAGCCGACTCCCTTTGTTTCCCCCTTTTTTTCGACATTGTGTTACATTCCGGTTTCTCCCTTCTCCCCACCGCCCCCAGTAGGTCGCATCACGTACCAACGTCTGTTCCTTTTCCGTCTGGTAGTAGTGGACTTTTGCTTCGTTTGGAGCTGACAAAACCCGGTAGTAGGTTTTTTGTGTGCTCCGGCGGCGTCTTTTGCAACCCCCCTCGCTGTTTTCCCCCCGATGTCAGTCTTTCGTCCCTGAAGGCACCTAGTTGGGTGTTATAGCGTCGTTTTTGGGGCGTTCCTCCGAGGGCGTTTCTTTTTTGTTTGTCGCTTTGTCCTCAGTTTTTAAGTTAGTTGTTTTCTCTCGTTTTTCGTCGGTCGGCCTGTGGAGGATCCCGCCATGACGTTTCGTGTCTATTTGTCACCTGTTCCTGATTCTTGCTCGAGCCGGTCGGGGCCGGTGTCTATTTGCGCACTGCTTCACCGGTGTCGGCCTCCACGCTGAGCGTTCCAGGCCGCTACTTCCTGGGTAAGAGTCTGCTCGCTGCCTCATGTTTTCCTCCTCACTAGTCATGTGTTACGCATTCTGATGACTCCCGCTTCGGTTCCCCCTTAAGTCATTTTACTCACTACCCCATTTGGAGATTCCGCCGTTTATTCTGTTTCGCCCTTGCCCTCGCCATTTCTGGCACTGAACGGGACGCCCGTTGTTAGCACTTTGGTCGTATGTGCTGGTGCCAGGTCCGAGAACTGTTCATGGGAGTACTTTCTTTCTTTAAATGTCGAGTACTCGCCACCGCCACGCCGCCCACCTTTTGACCCGGACGTCTTACTGTCCCACCGCCGGCCGCCCTTGCCAGTCCCTCCTTCTCGGCGTACAGGCATTTTCGAACCCTGTTTGACCTAGAACCGTCAACGCACGCCCTTTCTCAAACTCCCACTCGGACGACGGGCTCATCACTACACTGAGCCTTCTGGCGTTAGACAGAGTTGTGGGGGGATGGTTTGGGTCAGACTGATGTTATTTTAACCTTAGGACGTGTAGGTGTTATTTTGGTTCCTATCCTTTTTTTCGGGTTAGTTTATTTTAAACCCCCTACCTTGCCCCGGTGTCGTCCTAACCCCCTTTTTGTTGTTTCATTTGGCAGCTACGATTTCCCGTGTGTCCGTTTTGCACCCAGACGATCAGTTCACGGTTTCATTTAAGTCCCTAGTGGTCTGGGTATGTGCTTAATAGCACTTTTGCGATGTTTTACGTGTGCTTGTCCCCCCGCGACTTAGCCCTTTTTTGGGTCGTCCAATTCTGGGCGACGATCCGCAAGGCGCTTTCCTTTGTTAGGGACCAACTGCGCCTATAAACTTTTTTTTTGTGTGTATTAACACCCCCCCAGTTTTTCCCCAAGTGTTGTTCTGTATCCAGATTGCGTCTTGTTTTGTCACCCTCACCTCCAGCTCCCGGCACCCACCCACGTCGAGTTTTACCGATGTGCCGACAGTGGTTTTTCCGAGAGTCCCTCACTATGAGCTGCGCGTGACCCTCCCTGAAGCCAAAGATCCATCTCGTTTTCGCCCGCCTCCTCTTTCGGCACCCCCCCTGTTTGAACCGACTGGGTTTCCTCCCCATAGTCATTCCTTTCCGCCCCACCCGGAGTCCCGGCCCCCCACCGCTAGCTCCTCCCTTCACACTCGTTTTTGTGGACGCTGTTCATAGATTCCGTTCGACATGCCCGGGCGTGTCCGGATTTTTAGGCGAGTGCCGTGCACTCTTTGAGTGGCTAAGCAGTTTACCGCTCCCCGATACCCGTGATTTCTTCATCCTTTCCCCGGGAAACCCCTGACGATTGCCAGCAGAGTAGATTTCCAAGGGTTTTTTCCCCTTTTTCCGCTGTTTCTTTGTTACGTATGCCTACAGCCTTGAGATGACGAAATTTTTTTCTTAGTTCTCGGTTCGTCTACATCGTCGAGTATATGTCTACGCGATATTGCTGAATTTGTGCAACACTCTTTCGTTTAACTAGTATCCGGCCGGTTTCGGTTACCTTGCTAATTGCGGAGATGACTACCTCCCCCCCCCCACTCCTCCCGGTTCTCCCTAGATCCATTTTTTTGTTGCATTTGCCGTTTTCACAACCGTGGGATGGCAGAGCCACCTGAGCAGATGAACTGAGAAGAACACCACCGCCCCCTCCCCGATTGGTAAGGCTATCGATTGCAACGAATCGCCGTTTCCCGTTTTTTCTTGTGTCAGGTTCGCGAGCGCTTATCTCTAGACTCATGTTCACCTTTCGATCCATTGACAAGTTTCTCTTTAGACTTTTTTGACGCCTTGACGGAGGATGGGCATCAAGTAAGGACGTCTTAAGCCAAAAAGGACGACCCCCCCGAAATCCACCCTTTGCGGGTGTCCCCTCTCTGATAGAAAACGGGAGCTTTCAGTGACATGAAACACGCCAAAACTTTCGCGGGGCACACCAGAGGTTGTCTTTCTCTTTTGAGAAACTTATTTTTCATGGCACGAATATTTCTCGTTCCCGTTTGGCCCCTTTTACCATCACCATCCGCCCGTACCATAGTGGACCCGCGAGACCCACTTTTACTTTTTGGCCCACGCCGTACGGAGCTTTTTGAAGTAAGATATAATTCCGAACTTTTCCTGTTCCCCTTCCTTGTCCTTTGCTCGCCCGTCGGCGGTGACTCTCCTCGTCTGTACTTTTCCTGGCGCATGCAGTGAGGGCTATGTCGAAACAGCTCGTTAACTGACCTTCCAGCCTGGTTTTTCCTGTGGTTGAGGAGGACATTCGCGCGCAATCCTTACTTGCCGAGATAGCGCGGGTTCTGAGCAAATTCGTGTTTCCCGGGCAACTCGTTTGAGTAGAGTTTTGAGGACTTTCACGCGGCCTTGTCGTGCCGGGTGTGTTCCGGACAACGCGGTTGTTCGAAGACGTCGCCCAGTCCGTTGCTCTAGTCGGAGCTTCGTGTTTGTTCTGGACACTGTGATGGTTCGACACCTACTCTTTTTTGTTCCCGTTTCCTCGTCCCGGCGTGAGGGGTTCTAGACGGGTCCGACTTCAACAAAGTGGGTGGAGCTTTGCGTTCTTTTAGTGCTGTGGGTCCCATTTGTCTTTGAGCGTGTAGCACCCCTTTTGTTTCACTGCTTCCCCGTTCCATGTCCCTACTCGTTGAGATTTGCCCTCTGTTTGGTCGAGACTTGAGCCCACACCCGGGGCGTTGGAGTTTCTTGAGTCTTGTTACGCGCGGCACTCTACTGCTCTACTGAAGTTTTTTTTTTTTTTGTGGTTATTGTGGGTGTTTCGTGGGCTGGATAATTTTCCTTTTGTGTTTGGTATTTTCTCTCGGAGGACTCGGATTTGTGGTCGTCGGAGCTGTAAGGTATCATGAAACCCCCCATTCGACTCCTGTTTTATAGCTTTGCTTTGTTGTTCTCTTTCCGTTGCTATGTCAGACGTCTAATGTCATCAGCGAACCCATCGTCGACTCCTTTTGCACCCCGACTCGTCATACTCCTACTCTCGTCTGGCTTTCGGCACTGTGATTGGTCCCGCCTTGTTGTTCTAGTACCTTCCCCGACAATGTCTCTGACTGCCAGCACCGGGGCCCGAGGGGTCTTTGATTCTTCGGATTTTACCGAGGCGCGCATGCCTTTCTCGCCCTCCGTCGACAAAAGGCTTTTTCTTCACTCCCCTTTACAGGATTTCGGGAAGTCTTAAATCGAGTAATTTCGCTTTCACTCGCGCGGAGGATCCTCACCCGTTTGTGGTGTTTCTGCACTTTATCAGGATTTTTTTTTCTTTCGAGAGAACCAAGAGGGTTGGTGGGGCGCGTGTGTCCCCCTTCAGACTCTATAGTCAGCAAAGTGTTTGTCTTCGCAGGACATGTGCGTCTCAGTGTAACCACACGTCGGTTGAGGATCTCCCTTTACGTTTCTACCAGGTCGACCATTCTGTCAGCTTATTTACCGGAGTATGACCTCCTCAGAAAGTCGTCCTTCACGATCCTTGGTCCAACCGTTGATCTTTAGGGACATCATAACTTCTTCTGCACGACTCCAGCGCTTCATGGATACAACCCAGCTCGAGCCCCGAGTCGAGAAATGCGACGCGGCTCTGGCGAATCGGATTTTGCGACCGCCCCCCCCGCGCAGAGTACTACTTGAACCCTCCGCACCTTAGTTTTCAGCGGCCCCCCCCTCCTTATATGATACCACGAACCCCCACCGCGTCGATGAGTCCGATACAGCTATTGCTGCCAGCGACTTATACTTTGCCGGCACTCGGTTCTTATGATTTTTCGTACGCGATTGGTTTTTCCGCTGCTCTACTCTCCCGGATGATGGACGGCCGTCGCTGACTGCCAGCCTTCCCGAGTCTACCCTCTTTGGGTCTGCCAAACTACCCGACTGTGGTGTCCCCCTTCGGAGTTGGGAGCCGACCGTTGCAAAGCGCTTTTCGTACAGCTGTTCCGCTCCCCGCAGCCCCACTTCTTTCCCCCCACCGCGCCTTTAATTTCGATGGGAGGTAGTTTACTTAACTCGGAAAGTTTTACCTTTGCCTTAGAGATCCCTTTTCTCGTTCACGGTGTCGCGGATATAACCTTCCCCTTCGTCCAAAACACGAGTCCCCGTTTTTGTCTACCTTGGAGATAACGATTGATTTTTCGTTCGCCCCGCCCGTTCATCCTTCCGTCTACGATTGCATACCTCAAGTCCATAAAGGCTGATTCTCTCATCTGCATACGCTTATTGCCGTTCCTTCCGGCTTCCCCAAAGACGAAGTCCTGATCGCTTCGTGGAGATGAGGACTTGATAGGTTATCTCATCGTTCAGGGGATTCGATAGCAGATGGTTCCTATAGGTTCGGCTTGCCCCACCGGAAAACTTGGCCCCCGACCCGAGTTCTCTTTTTTCCTTTGACGACCGGTTCGTCCTATTCTTGTACGCGGGGTGACTAGAATGTGACCCGCTGCGGCCTTGAGACCCCTTATTGATAGATGTTCCTTCTCGGAATTGCGGTTGTTGAGTGGCTCTGATCCTTGATGTGCTGGGATGTAGTGGGACGTTTCGACTCCCCCTTTTAGCCGATCTTGGGATTTCCCTTGGTCTCAAGTTAGACTCCCGTCAGAGTCTCCCCCCTCGTTTCACTAAGACCTTTGTGCCCTTTGGATTTGAACACCTCGAAGACACTCAACACTGTGGCGCTTTGGGTCGTGTCGTGCCAGCATTTTCTCTGCCGACGTCCCCTGTGTATGTTTTCGCCGGTGCTGTTGGCACTCTGAGTCACCCCACAATTGCGCCTTCGGGTGCTTAGCGTATGGCCTCTAGCCCTTCTCCTGGTGTTCCTGATGGTGCGTTGCTTCTGGTCCGCTGTCACAGTGTCTTTGTCCCATTGGAAATTCCCCCGGTAGTACGTAAACTTCGGTCCGCTACGACCCGAACTCAGCTTACCTCTCGGACGAGGTAGTCGACAAGCTCGCAGCCCGCCGCGAGTAGCAATCCCCTACGCTAGGACTAACGTTTATATTGCCCTCATCAGGGAGGGGCAGATTTGAGGGTACGTCCGGGAGAGCTGGATGCTCTTCGTGTCTATTTCCGCATGTCGACAATGGCCCGCTGCTTTTTTTTGTTAGCCCACAATTTTCACTTGCGGGACCCCAGTTTCAGGAGGGTTTCATGGTGCTGCCGGAGGGCCGTGTTAAGGGTCGCTTTTTTTTCATAGTCTTCGCTCTCGTGTTACATGGCCTGTTGCGTTTGGGGTATTGCTCCTCCCTAGTGCCTCGTCCCCCGCAATATTTGTTTTGCGATCACAACTGTCGGAAGGGTTTTTTCCGGGGGTACATGGTGCCGTTAGGAAGGACGTGTTTTTAAGACTCAAGCGGTGCACCCCTTCGACTGACTTTGGGACGGTGCGTTAAATCTTTGTGGTTTGCCACCCCTACCTTTGCGTTGCCCGCCCCCGTACAGCCCCCCCCTCGATTCCAGTAGGCTTGTTGAACAACCATGTTCTTTGCCGGCATGGGGCGGGTGTGGTGGATGTCTGTGGCGATGGTTCGGTTTGTTCCCCATTACTTTTTTATTGGGTGTCGACCAGTCGCTACCAGAATTGCCTTTTTACTTTTCTTCCCGTATCCATATTCCTCCTAGAAGGTGGGTAATTTGACCGGGATATGAACTCCTATCGGTCCCGGTTGTGAAGGCGGGCTTTGTCGTGTGGAATGGGATTGCCCCACCCCCGTAGGCCGGACTTCAACCGTTCGGTTCTCCCGGGAACTGGGGGTCTCCCAGTCTTTGTAGGTGAGTTTTTCATGACAGTGAGTGCGGTCTGCTTATGGCGTTATTCCCTAAAATTGTTTCCTCTTTTTAGGCAGCGTTGCCTGAGCTGTCATTCTTTTCGCCCTAGTCCGGGTCCGGAGTCTCGGATTATGAAAGGTCCCCCGAAATCGACCTTCGGCGTTCGACGGTCCTCACCCTTGCGAGCCCTGTGGTGTAGTCCCTGCAGTTCTCTGCCCCTATACGGCATGTCGCGCAAACGTCTGCTGACTTCTTTTCGTGGGCGACGCCCGAGTGTCTCTTTTACTTCCTCCGCCTGTGGGGTGTTTATTTCTCTTTTATGTCGATTTTCTTTTTGGCGATTAGTTCCTCAAAGAACCCTACTAGCCCGGGCCGTTTCTTAGCGATTCCCCAGCGTGTGCCGCACGAGGTCCGAGTTGAGTCTTTTTTGTCGCACCTGCCTTTCATGACCCCCCCCAATTTCCCCCGCACACGCATGATATAGGGTACATTTCCCGCGATCGGTTTCATTATGATTCTGCCCCCCTTTTCACCCTGAATTGGCCCTGGCTGGCCGGCACGTCACTCCGTATCCTGTCTGATTTTTATCGAGTTATCAGTCATTCCTTTTCTCGCTGCACTGAGACCAGTCTTTGTCTCGCCACACTCCCTACTTCAGCGGGGTTTCTCATCAACACTGAGTATTCCTCTCTTCACCCCATTTTTTTTCTCCACCGGACGTAACTGTGTGAATGGCGTCCATTCCTTCGCCGTTCCAAGACGGGACCCTATCCAAAGGGTTTCCTGTGTTTTTGGCCTGCTCGTTGATCCCGGTCCGGGCCACCACGTCCTAGGAACGTCGTTTTACTCGCGAAGGACGTTTTTCCCGGCCAGGCTCTCGCCACTAAGTCTGAACACAGCCGTCGACGCCCATGGTTCCACAATTGTATTGTGTATCACTGACAGGCCTATGCGTTGTGTCCCCCCGACTCGGCACCCGTACAGTTGACTCTGTGTTGCGGTGGTTAGATTGACGCATGTTCGGACCGCAGCCCCTGCAGCCTACCTTCCTCCAGTGTTTTCCCTTAAGTTTTCCCTTTTTCCCTTGTTTCCACGGTCACCTTCACTACCCCGAAGGACCATCTCGTTTTTCGATTACATTGACACTCCAAGCTCCCTGCTTTTTTATCATCCCCGGACCAAACCAAGAGCATTTCTGAGCCCACCTCAGGCCGGGTTTGCCGATTGTTTAAACACCTGTATGACGCCGCCAGCCGAACACGACTTCGGGTCTTTGCTTATTTTTCGTGCCCTTCGACCCGGCGACCCTCTGGCTGTTGAACGATCGTTTGTCACTCAGCCCTCCCCCGTGATTTAGAGTTCCGGCCCGAGCTCCTGGCCGCCCTTGAAGAGGCCACACCTATAGTTTTTTCCCCCCCCGTGCGCTTGTGATAGATTTGTGTCGTCCGTTGGGGTCCCTTGCATTTTTTATGAAGCCAGAACCTCCCTGTCCGCCCATTCAACCAATGACCAATCTGCATGTTAGAATCTTAAAATGCCCGCACCACCTTCTCTGCTTTTTCGGAGTTTCTAGTTCTTTTTTTTCGGCTGTTTTTTGACCAAGTGACGTTACTCTGAGATTGTGGACCCCCGTTCTAAACTCGAAATAGACTTTTCATGTTCGGCGTTTATTTTTCCGCCTCGATCTTCTCTAATCGGGAGCTGACTTGTCTTCCCTTGCCGTTTCCATGTCCCCCTTTAACCGCCTGTGGCCTCATCCTTCATTCCCGCAGGTGTCCACACGACCCATTGCGGGGCCCCCCCCCCGTGCCACGGTGGCACGGCCGCTACTTTCTTTCTGCCTCGCTGTGACCGACCGGTATGCTTGCCTGTCCCCCCCGCAAACGCTCTAGGTCCTTTCACTAGATAGTGTTGAGAATTCCGCGTGTTTCGCCTCACTTTTCCCCGTCACGCGGTTGGTGGTGCACTGCTTTCTTTGGAATCTTGAGAGTTCACACCGCCTCGGTCCCATTTTGAACCCGTTGGGTGGCACACGCCGACAGACACCCGTTGTCACGACCTGCACCCACCCTACAGCTTCAAGACCAGTGTCACCTGGGGTTGGACTTGTGTGCCAGTCTCCTTCACTATGTTAGGGCCCCCCCTTTGGTCCGGTTTTCTAATCCCGTATTTTTTACTTGTGATTTTGATCGCTGCAGTTTATTTTTCTGCACCGTGTGTGCCTAACTGGGACTCCGCGTGTTTCGTTAAGTCTCCATGAAACCGCGTTACTGTGATTAAGACACCGCACGCAGTGCTCCCCGACCCCGGTTCGACCACATATCACTTCTCTCACAGCAACGCTCCAGGCTGGTTCCAGTCGTATTGCACCAAGTCTTTAACGCCTTGTCCCTCTAGGTAGCGGGACCCCAGGATTTTGTCCGTTTCGTATTGCGTTTTTTGCCCTTTTTTTCCTTTTTTGCTCCGCTTTTGTTTGACAAATTTGTTGGTTTGAACGATGTGGTAACCGATCACCCGTGATTTTCCTGTAATAATGCCCCTCCCGTCTTTCCCCCCTTAAGACCAGTTGTGAGTGTTGCCTCTACTCAGCAAATTTCCTTTATCGCACCTTCCCCATAACCCCCCCCGGAGGCCATAATCTCTTGTTTGGCCCCGGTGGTTACGCACGCCAGTCCCCTTATGAAACCCCCCCCACCTTGTTCCCATTTCTGCTACTGCAGATCATGATGGGTTTGCCCGCTCTATTTTTTATCTCGCCCTGTCTTGACTTTACTATGATGCTGCTAATGTGCCCCCGTCTACCCCCCGCACGATCTAGACCCCCTCCGATCCTTCCCCTGGTTGCGTTTCGAAGTATGCCCGTTCTTTTAGCTTTCTACCTGAACTTCTGATCCGCCACGGTCCTTTTTTGTTTTTCTCGTCGCATCTCCTTTACTCCCCTTTCCCAGATTGCTCCCTTTTTTTCCGCATCTTCTTTATTTCCCCTTCGACCCTCGATTGCCATAGAAGAGTAAACTTCATCCTGGAGTTTTGTCCCGGGTTTGTTCACTCACACTTGGTCCCCTGCTTCTCCGTTTTCCAAAATTTCTCGGGTCTTTGAGTGCAAGATGTTAGGTCAGTTGACAGTTCTACTACTGATTTAAGGAATTCCCCCCTATGTGTCAAAAACCTTGTTTTTTTCCGTATGTACCAATAGACTCTCTCTCTTTGGGCGTGATGATTCCCCATGTTGAGTCTCGCGTGCTGGGTGTGTTTGTTCGAAGGAGAAGGGTCCGCATGTCACCTATCTAGTTTTCTTGAGATAGTCGTTGAGTGTGGACTTCGAAGGAGATTACGAGAGATTGTCAATCCAGGAATAGACCTAAAAGCCTATTGGATATATTACTGAACCCCTTTACAGGACAAAAGTTAGTAATGATGTTGTCAACCCGTTCAGTCCTTTTCAGTTACTCTTCAATTCATTTAGTAGGTCTGCTACCTTTGATGTCGTACTTTTTGTGCTTTGCTGTGTTTTGGTTTTGTTTTGATTTTCATGACCGTTTTTCTCTTTCGCCCCCCCCCGGTACCTCAGGTGTGTTTAGGATCCCGTTCTTCTCGCGTTTCGTACGCGTAAGTCCTTTCCTGTTTCTTTTGATGCTGAATTTTTCGCCCATCCCGAGCCCATATCCCTTAAACTGGTCTCCGTCTGGCGACCACTGGCCCCTGCTGGCAGTCATGGCGAAGGCCGGTGCAAGCCCACAGGCGTCTTGTGCCAAAAACATTTTCCTGCTGTGTGCCTAATTTTCCTTTACTCCCTTTTTGCCCCGTCACGCAACCCCTGATCAACCTCAAGTGTTTTTTCGTTAGTCCTCTCCCCTCTGTCCAGTACCCACCCCCTTTTCCAGTCATTGTTAAAACCTTGAGGACTTGGCCCCTCCTTTGGGTCCGCGACTGCCGCTCCTCCATGCGCGGCTTCTTAAATGGACGACCGAGAGGTGAACTCGGCATTGTTTTAGGTGATTTGTGATTGATTTCTTCGTTGTTTTGGACCCCCCTGACTCTTCACCCTGACCCCTTTACTGCCACGAGAAATTGCAAGCCTGTGTCAACATAATTGCTGTTGTGAACGGCCCCCATCCTGATTTTTGAAATTGGCGTTTTTACTGTTGACTCGCTACTTTTCTTTGTTACACCCGCCCCCCTTTGCTGTATTGTCTTCGAATCGACAGGTTTTTTGCCGTATTTCATTTTCCCCACAATAAGTTTCCTTTACCCGAACCAGCATGTACCCACGATGTTGAATATCGTCGATTTCTGCCTTTTTTTCTGAAATCGACCGTTGTTGGACTGGCGCGAATGTTTTGATCTTTTTCACGTCAACCTATTTTTCCCCACTCCCACAGTCGCATCGGCGAGAACTCCCCATCCTCTTCTACTAATCCTTTGCAACCCGACAAAGGTTCTGCGGTATTCGTCAATCTCCCCCCCTCCTTCCCCTTCCTGCCCCTCCTCCGTTCGCCCCTTTTTTTTCTGCTCTGAGTCCGTCGCGCACTGCGATGACTCCGTCGTAATCAACTCACGCAGCCCCTTGTGGCTTCCCACCCGCCTTCGATGGGAAAAACATAGTTTCAGTACATTTGAGACCCCTCAGAAGAGCTCCGCTGGAATGCATAACGTGACTTCACGATTATGGTTACCTCTTTTTTTATCTGCTCGTTGACTCTGTATGCTATTCCCCTCGTCTTCCCTCCCACAACTGCTTTTTTCCGAACTCACTTAACCGAACCCACCTGAGCCTTAGTGCTTATTTCAACTTTACATTTCCAATGCGACCGCTTTCGTGTGTCCTGCCCATAGGGTGAGGCCTTGGTGTATAGAGCATGAAATTACCGTCCCTTCAGTGTTGTTCAGGCCTTCGCCCCGTTTTTTCTGATATCGCCACCACCGTCACCTCACCTGACCTGACAAGCGGATCCCCCACCCCACCGGGTGAAACGGTAGTGGCAAAGCCACAAGAAGACGCAGCTTGTACTTTTCTGGCTTTTTAACCAGCCCCCGGTTTCTAGCCCCCGATCGCAAAAAGCCTTTCCGGCAATCTCTCCGGGCTGCATCCCCCCAACCCCTTATGTTAAACGCAGGCATTTTCCTTCTCCCCTCTGTCGCCCGTCCTCGGTCGACACTTCCGCCTTTTTCTCCTTACGAAATCCTATATCTTGGGTCTCCTCTTTTGGCCTCGTGAGCTTTTCCTTCCGCGAATAGTCATCTCCTCGGGGGAACAGTTCCTCTTCCGGGCTTGTATAGTAACGCTTCTTTTAATCCCGATCCCCTCCATTGGTCTTTTTTCTCTTTTCTCCCCGCCCCACTCCGCGTACTCGATGCCCGCCTGACTTCTTCAGATGCTTCCCCTTTGTCATGCAGCCTCGCAACCCGTCAGCATAGTTCGCCGTTGCGGACATTCGTCCATAGGGCGCCCCTCTCTCTGTACTCCCACCTCCTAAGACATATCGCCCACATCCTATTAACTGCTTTTCCCCGCGTTTGGTACCGCGCCGGCCAGACAAGAACCGTCCCGACCAGGAGGTGGCCGGCCACGCTTTTAATTTTACTATTGTTATCACGGAGTTTAGCGTAGCATGACCGATTGATTTCCCACGGGCCCCCATGCTCCATTGTTCTTACCCCTGATTTTGCTCCGAAGTCCCTCGCTTGTCCAAAATCGTCTGCGCCTCCTCTTGCGTGCCCTTTCAGTGTACAGAAGACTGTTTGTTTGTCGTCCCTTGACACTTTCACTGTTCGCCGAATCGGAGCCCTGTCCACGTATTGTACACATAAAAACATTCTTTAATAGATCTCCGTTTGTTTTTGACAACGACAACGTCCCCCCCTTTATCCCGTTACATAAGATCCCCCTTCAAACGTACCCTGCTGTTTTGACTTGCCCCCTGTCTCCTATGTCATTGATATCTCAGCATTTATACCAGCGGGCAGGCGACGTTTCGTTTCCTTGCTATCTGAGGCGATAATAGACGGTACGGGATTATGCGGCTTCTCAGCAGTCAAACATCCATTTTTTGCGGGCAACCACTTTCTTTTCCAGCGGACATTGACACCCCCCGCCCCCCAAGGGAGCGTTGTTTCCTGGAATTTCTGTATTATCATGTATTACGTAAGGAAGTGACTTTGATCAGCCTACTTCCTCTGATCGGACGCTGGCTACCCTGACACCCGTCCGCGTGAGGACTTCTCTAGGGCCCCTAGTCGGCTACTAAGCTGCTAATCTTCCTGACTCTACATTGGAGGTTTGATGCCTGGGAGGAATTTCGCCAGCGATAGGGCCTCCTCCTTCCCCACTGACACGCTCTTTCCCGCACTTTTCGGCGCTGACCTCCCAGTTCCTTTTCGCTTCCATAGCCCCGGGAGCGCCCCACTTTAGTCCGCTTGTCCCGTCCTGATTGCACGTCATTGGTAGGATAGGGCTTTTTGGCCGTCCCCCCGAGTTTGGTATGCTTCCCCTTCACCACCAGCACGATCTTCTTCTGTCGCTCGGGTCGATCCTCGAGTTTCAAAGCGACCAGGTCTATCACGATCGATTTTTTTTTTTTTTCTTTGGGCCCGAATGAACCCCATCCGGACTCGCCTTGCTTCCATTTGGTGGACTAGTTCTTTCGTACTGGTGTTCACAGTATTCTGTGTTTTAGCTTTGTCTTCGTCCCGCCAGTGATCGTGACCTGCTCCCACTAAACCGATGAGATTTATGGTCCCCGATGTTTACTTTCTGGACTTTATCGGTGCCAGGAAACTTCCGTGTTCATGGGCCCTTCGTTTTTCCGCCGGCGTCCACGACATCGTGTTCCGCTCCGCGACCTCAATGTGTTTTTCACCCCGCTCTGTAGGGCAGGCCGCCCCCCTATGCTGGCTCTTTCTTTTCAGTCCTGCGAAGCCACGTCGTCCACTCGCCTGGTTAGTGCGAAGAGCGCGTGGGCGATCGGCGTCAGAGGGTTAGTAAAACACTTTTCCCTTGCTACGGTGCGAGCGTCCACCTCACCTGCACCGTTACTAACAGTGGCAACTCTGGCGTTGTTGGTCCGCTTACATGGCAGACCCGCCCTTTTATCTCCCTTCTTCAACTAGAAACGTCCTTGTGCCGCTCTTGACCATTGAGCTGTCAACAGATGTACATTAGATTGCTAGACCGAGTCCTCCCTCGTTGTTTGTGTCTGACGTGACATGGTGTCATGACGTGTCCTATAGCCCTCATCCACGTTTCCAAGTGGTACGCTCTTTCAGTTCCGACGGGTGGCGCCATCTCCCCTTGGATTCCCCGTCATTCTATTTCGTACCGACGCGCCCATGATGCAGAGGAACGCGATTTCCCTGCCTTTTCCTCTTGCATTGCCATACTCGACCCCCCCGCTATGCTCTGCCCCCCCGCAGTTACATCCCACCTACGCCATCCGGCGGAAGAGTATTTTCGTTAGTTCCTCTTACCGCTGTCTTTGACCGACCGCTCGGCAGCAGTAAGGTTCCGTTCACCCGATATCACCCCCCTCCCACTGAGAAGTGCTTCAAATACGTAAAACTTTTTCTGCTCTGATTTATCGAGACCCCCCCCTCCCACCACGCCCCCCCACCCCCGGGATACGATCGTGGAATCTTGTCCTGTTCTCCGCCCGCCCCGCGCACCACTCCTCCAGGCGTGCGAAGTTCCACCTTTCCGTTTCCCCTCCGATCAGGCTCGGCGTGTACCGTTCCAACACGTCTCCCTAATCAAGTCACACGGGTTCACAACCTACGTCCCTTTTTGCTTGTACAACATCGCTCCCGAACCGCAGTTCCCCGCCCTTCGGTGCTAAGACTACATCTGACTCCCTCAACTCTTATAGAGCACAAAGTAACTTTAAGTGTGGACTCTCGTTAAAGCTTTGGCCAGCTCCAGACTCATCCGCTATACGACATGCACCTTCGCGCCCCTCTCCACACCTTTCCACCGCGCGATCCTGTTTCCGCATACTCCTCCCGCCAGGCCCAAATCTCCTTGCTTACACCCCCCACCCGCGTGAAGTCGACCCTTTTGCAACCCCCCCTTTCCCACCTCGCCTCAGCCGACTTTCCTCGTCGCTTGCCCCTGTATATCATTGCACACGCTGGTTCACCCGGCCCGAGACCCCCCGTTCGACACCTCGTCCCTGCACGTCCAGGCTCAGAAGAGGCCGGGATTCATGCGTGTTTCCTTTTCGGAGACACTCATGATCTCCTGTGATACAATCATACCCCGAACGACCGATTTCCTGCCTTCCCGGTCAAGCAGGATTCTGGAGACTGCCTATGATCGGTCTACCTTCCGTAGGAAGAAGTTATTTTTTTCTATCTCCCTTTTCCGCGCTCGATCGGACCCTTGACTGTAGCGCGGTAAACCGCCGTCAGTCTAGCAGTTTTCTTACGAATGAAGTAGGACTGCAGCCGGTCAGCAATCTCGGTCCCCGTCTTTCCCCGTTTGACCCTTTTTTCTTTCTGCATTGGGAGCGCACCTGTAGTCTTGAGGCTTGATTCAGGTCCCGATACCTTTTACAGATAGGTGTACGCCGAACTCAGACCTTTTTGCAGGCATAGTTTCCATTGCGGCTGACTCTGAGGTTCGTGCGCAACCGTCGCCTCCCCCACTGTACGTTGAATTTTCTCTTAGTGCACTAATCCCCCCCTAGGGCCCCTCCTGTACAAGGTTCTTTCCTTCCTTACCCAATGTACTTCGTCTAGATCTTTAAGGCCGATTGACAAAAGTTCCGACGCTCTCCTCTGCTCTCTTTTGTTTTTTTTTTACCCAGTCCCCCCCCTTGCATGGACCAGGGGTTTCCTGAGTGGTTTCAGTCTCATTTAAATGGTTACTGCGTCATGCAAATCGACAGTGTCAGCTTTTGAACTCTGTTTCTTGTTGATTCATTAAGTTTCTGCCGTTTATGAGTTGGAACCTGAGTGCAGCCTCGGCGTGCGCAGCTCGGTTCAGTACGCGAACTTTATTCCAGTTTCTGTGGGCAGCCTGTCCAACCACATTTTCCTTTACTTATTCACAGGTGATGTTTTCCGCTTCCCGATGTCCTGAAAATTGGAAGCCCGATTTCAGCCCGTACGCCCTATCTGACGCATCCTGATCATTTTTCATTTACTGATTGTGGGTTCATCGGGCGCGCCCCTCAAGTTGCCTATCCTTCTTGAAGATATGATCGTTCCTCTTTCTTTCTTTTTCCGAGTTGATCTCTGTCTCTTGTTGCTGGACCATCCGAGCCTCAGCCTTCCGAAGCCATGTTTCTAAGCCTCACCGGAGCACTCCGGTCCTTTGATCAGGACCTAACCGTGTTTCTGTTTGCGCAATTTACATACGTTAGATCTCAGCTGATTTAAATCGAATCAGTACCCTCCTTCGGAATGTGTCTCTAGTGATGTTTTTCATTTTATGTGTGCAACATGATTCATCTGTCCCCTGTTTTTTTCTGGACCCACGGGGCCAACCCCCAGTATCCCCCCTTTTTTTTGTTCCCCCACTCCTTAGGTAATTCACATGAGGATGGACCCCTATGACTTTCAATC
>Ga0179593_1493667_pt1 | contig 28127 bp, 22 predicted proteins | sample CZODoug2_1_08_16_FD_185931 | JGI IMG/M metagenome (GOLD analysis project Ga0179593, IMG submission 185931) | Vadose zone soil fungal communities from Angelo Coast Range Reserve, California, USA - CZODoug2_1_08_16fungal (PacBio error correction) | ecosystem: Environmental > Terrestrial > Soil >... | reverse complement strand
CATCGGCCCAGTCCCGCTAGAGAGACATAGCGATTCTTTTCCCTCTCCCATTGGATCCGACACAAACTTAGTTTTCGCGGGTGTTTTGAGCGATCCGCGCAATGACGAGTCTCTCATCCAGTAGATCCTTTCCCCTCCGCGTGATACGTAAGAAGACCTGTTTCCCTCCCCCCGGTCTGAGGGTAGCCCTCATGTATCTGGTTAGGGAGGGTCTAGCCATCAGTAGATCCTCATTCTCCCTTCCTCCCTTTCCTTTTACAATAATACTCTTGTCTTTCATTTTTTTTCCTATGATGCAAGACAAAAACTCTGATGTATTCTCCCAGCTTAAGACCAGCCCTATCCCCTTTCACTGTAGAAATATTTTCTCTCTTCTTACTTAATGACGGAGAGGACACTCTTTTTTTCCATTAGCGTGATTCAGACAAAGGAGTTTCGGATCTCTCTTTCATCCAGAGAAACATTCACCCCCTGCTCACATTTGCTTATTCTTCCCAATGCTAGGCAATCGCTACTCCGGGATATAGCTCGACCGAAGAATTTCCCTCTCCGTTGGTTCATTAGAGTGTTTCCCAAGCTTGTACACGACGAAGTAGGAGACCTTAGTGTGCCCTAGTTCAGAAGCTCAACTCCCCTACATACCGAGGAGCCCCATTCAGTGGACTCCAAGTAGATGACCTCACCTTTTTTTACAACTATGCTTGTCCGAGGTCAACTTATCGCATGACCATAGGGAAAAGATTCCGTCCCGTCTTTTCCTAGGTAAGAGACCAGCAGATTCGAATAACCTTTAATGTAGCTCACACCCTGCGACCCCACCCCCCACATCTTTTTTCAAATAGAGAGTGCAGCTCGAGTCCCCTAACCTTTTCAGGAAAAAGGTAGTCTCCTTTTGAAAATGAAGCCCCTTGTTTAGAAAAATCAGCTCCCCCCCCCCTCTCCCCGAATCCTGATAGAAGCGTCTGACAGATATTGACAGGCGGGAAACGTTAATATTAAAAGGGTGCCCTTTCCTATTTTGTAGATTCCCCCTCGTTGAGCGGAAGTGAACCGTCATCTGGGCAGAATAGCCCTCCTCTTGAGGGGCCATCTTTTTACGAAGCAAAAGGTAAAATCCCCAGCCGGAAGTCCTCCCCTCCCTCACCTAAGAGCATGCCCCCCTCCAGAACTATCCCGGCATGAGATGAAGCTTCATTACCACGCTGAGGCGAGATACGATCTCCGTTCCCGATGCTCTCACGAAAGAGCCCTGGGCCGAAGGGGAACCCTCGAGGTCTGTATTCACAAGAAGCTGGATATCAAAGATGCTAGGAGCCTCTATTACATCTTTTGTTCCGTCTCCAGGGGACACCCCAGACTTAGACCCTTCCTAGGCTTAGCCGGCCCCCTTACGCTCACCCTCAACAGTAAACGCTCCGCTCTCGACCAGGCGCGCCTCCTCTTATTAGGCTGGCAAGCCGATTATACCTTGCCCTTTCTCCCTTGTTGTCCAGCGTTGTGTCTTTTCGAATACTTTCCCAGAATCGCCCTCCCCCCCGCAGCCACGTCGCCAGTTCTTTCAGTCGGTCCTCCCCCTTCCCCCGCAGCTAAAGAAACCTCTTGATTACTGCCTCGGTGCTACCAGACGACCACCTCCTCCACGAGGGAAGATTAATTTCTTTCCCCGATGTCTAGTTTGCCCCGGATAGCCTACCGCATCACCGACCGGCCCGAGCCGGTCTCCAGACACAAACGACGACTCGTTTTTTTCAGAACTCCTGATTGATGCTCTTTTCTTTAACCCATCTCAGAGCCTCGGCTACCATGCCCCGAATATCAGACGTTCTGGCCAAATTCATGCCTGTCCCTCTTGTCCCACGAGGAACCCCGAGCGCCGCCTAAACAAGCTTCTCGCCCCCGGTGTGCCCCCGAATTCTCACCTCCCCTTAAAAAGGGTATACTAGGAGAACACTCGGAACCCTTCCTCCCTGCATTTCAGCTGCGTCGCCGTATTCCGGGTAATAACTTTTCCGCGGACGGACCCCGTACTAGGAAGTCGTTTACCTTTCCCGCATTCTACCCACTGAGACGACTTTAACAGCAAGATGCCCCCCGCGCGATAATGGAGTCCCTGGTCCGCTGACACCAATATTTTGCGTGTTGTCCTTCAGACGAGTTCGAGGAAGAGCAATAACTCCTTCCGGAGGAGCGAATTTCCCCCCTCCCTTGTAGCGAGGCATTGGCCTTCCTTAGCTTTTAGAAAGATATTAAGATCTGTCTAAACCAAATAGCCTACCCTGACCCTTTTGTTAAGAAACACGACAGACTCGCATTATGAGACCTATCCCAGAACCGGTTTACTGACCCCAGCGCTGCCTAGAACAACCTGCCAATCGAGTTTTGTTTCCCCTTTCCAGTGAGTTTGATGCAGTTTTTTTTCCTCTACTGACAGATAGAATACCCGCAGGATTGCAGAACCCACACCCCCCCGATGAGAGTCTTTCCCTATTTTTCTCTTTTCCCGAAAATCGCAGTCCTGTGTTTAAAGTGATGTCAGGGTGCTTCCTTACCGAAACCTGATTCTTCGCTTTCACTATCAGCTGTATAGAAACAAGACTTTTCAGCCTGACGCTTTCAGCAGATACGCATACGCCACCGGTTCTCCCCCTCCAGAGAGAATTAACCTCCTCTAATAGCCCCCCCTCCACACGATTATGAATTACCTTTCCCGTGGAAATAGATCCTGTTTTTTCCCCAAAGGACCATTTTTTCCCGTCATAAAATCATCGTGACCCGACATATTCTCTCAATCCCTTGTTGCTGTAGTTGATTTGAGGCGATTTAGCTCTGCTCATCAAGAAAAACGTATTTCATAAGACTTCCTTCCCCCTAGGAGGCCCCATCCGTCGAAGTAAGAGATTTTCCAGGCTCTTCGTGAAGCCTCTTAGACAGGAAGTGAATCCCTTTCCCTTAGTTCCATGAAAGCGCTGCATTGTCCGTGGCTTTATGTTTCCCCCTGATTTATTCCGCACCCCCTTTTTTACCCCCGGTTGATGAACGTTGTCCCCCTTTTCTAAATAAAGTTCCCTTCCCCTAATCTCTTTTCTGAAGATCTCCTCTCTTAAGTGGTTGTCTTTAGCTCGGAACGGGATAGAGAGGGTGTCTCCGAAAGGGCAGCTTCCTCGGAATTTCAACGGGGACTATGGGGAGGGTTATTCTTTTCCTCCACTTAGAGGCTTCTGCCTTTGATGTGGGCCGAACCCCCCCCCCCCCCTTTTTAATTTCTAAGTATGTTACTCCTCCCTCGGTTGAAGAAACATTACTTATCTCTTGTTTAGAAGCAGACTCCCTTAGGTGCCCCCCGAAGATCTCACCACGGTTCTGCTTGTGCCTCGAAAAAGATGGTTACAGTTTAGTAGGAAATGTAGTCCTCGCTCTCCATAAGCACTGCGGAGTTCTACAAAATGAGGATAGGTTTTCCTTCACGAGGGAATGCCTTTTTCTGGAGAGAGATCGAGTGCGTCCACCCATTTAGACTTTCTCTTTTCTCTTGAACCAGATGTACTTTTTCGACGTGACCACTTAGGAATAGAACTTTATAGATACTCTTCCCTATGTATTAGACGATCGCCCGCGTTTCCAAGCGTACCCCTGGCAAGGACCTCCCAATCGTTAGACGAGTACTCTCTCTCTGTTCGCGTGTCTTCCCCCTAGAACTTCCATAACTTTTTTTCTCCCTTCACTATGGTCGGCGCTCTTTTCCCTTCGGTACAACTCGTCATGACATTTCATGGTGTTGCGTCGGATCGATGTCTTTTCCCTCTGTTAGGAATAGTTCCTTCATTCCCCCCCCCCTTTAAGGATTTTATGGATGTGACATCTTCAGTCGGCGGTTGTTAGTGCTAGATCCTCTTTTTAGCGTAATTCTTTTTTTTGCCTCTCAAAGGACAAAAGTCGGTCCATGCGTTGCTGTTAAGAATGGCTTACCTCAACTTAGCGTTGATACTATGTTTTCTTCCCCTGCGAGGTAATCCAACGCTTTTAGTTATCGTACCCCCCGGTCTTTTCTAAGCTGGAGAGTTTGAAGCTTTCTGGGTTCTCTCGATTTAGATTAGGTCCTTCTTATGATCTGTAAAAGAAAAAGCTTTTAACCTTCCCTCCCTTGGACGGCGTCAGAAGGAGAAGAGGGCTTGGCCGCCGGCGGTGGTCATGTCTTTTGCGCGACGGGTCCTGTCTCTTCCCTCAATGTAGGACGTGGGACGCACAGGTTGGTGTGGCGGATTAGCACACCCCTGGAGGTTTCCGAGCTCGATTACCGTTGGCCCCCTTCTTTCCCCCTTAATCCTAAGCCATCGGGTTCTGCGAAAAGGCGTTCTGCCTCAAGACCCGAGGTTCGTCCTTTCACTTGATCCGGAATCCCATTCATCGAAAGACCCCGATCTTCCCGCTTTTGCGCAGGTTTTTTCCTGAGCCCATCGGATTACCGTGACGGATTTGGTTTTTTCCCAACCAGTAGAAGACGTTCCCCTCTGAAAGGACGATTTCCTTGCCACTTTTCAGTCGTTCTTCAAAATAGTCCGTCCCCGAGCGCGGTCTAATCGGCCAGAGAACTCCTTTCTCCATTTTTTGAGAGTTTTAATCCCGATTTTTTCTTTTTTCAGACACTTAAAAGTGGACCTTGATCTGCACTTTCCCCTAGGACAACCTGATCGGCATCTTTTGACCTTTTCCTCAGTTTCGGCCTTTCTGAACCCCTCCTTAGTTTAGGGTCGAACAAGGAGGCGTCGCATACTAGTTTAGTACAACCTAAGAAGTTTCAGGCGGTACTCCCTCCAAGGCCCCTCTTCTCGGACTGAGATTCCCCCCTCCGCTGATTTCATAGAGCAGGTGCATACTGATTACGCGAAGGGTTACTAAGAAGCCATTATTGCGGGTAAAGGAGGTCCCCCAGCAGTAAGACTGATTAAGATGAGTTCTATACCTGCCCCGACACTCGGGTCCACCCTTCTACTTTCCGACTAAGGTATTTGCACCGATGGACAGTCTTCTTCAGTCCTGTTCCCTTTATCCCCCTTTTCCTTACAAGTAGCCGCCCCTTTTCCTCCCTCCCCGAGATTTTTCTTTTCTTTCTAGAGAAGTAGGCTTTTCCTCCCTTTGTCCGGAATTTCCTCCCTGCTCTTCTTCCCAAGTATGAGTAGGCGAATGAACGGCTAGACCCCTAGCTCTATTCGCCTTTGCAGCCAATTTTCTCCCTCCAAAGGAGGAGACCCTTTTGATTCTCCTTCCTTTTTTAATCAGTCTTGAAGGATTCCAAGCAGTAGTCTTCCCCTAGAGAGAGATCTCTTTCCTTCGAGGATAATTAGAAGACCCATGCCAGTTGTCTGAATAAAAGTTACCGCACTCCTTAGGCTTGCCCCTCTTTCTGAGATGCAAGTCTGTTCTGGTGTCCTCCCTCTTTTACCCCCCAATAGGTTTTAAGGATGATGAACATCCCCCACCTCTTCTTCGCCCTCCCTTAAGAATAAGCTCCCCATCCGGGAAAGTGTACTGCCCTGAACGGACCAAGATGTATAAAGCTGTCAGATTCCGAGACAGAGGCGATTATCGCTTTCTGCCCGAATTCGCCCCCCCCCTTTAGCTACTTAAGAAGGTTTCTCCTCCTTTCCCCATTAACAAGGTAGACTGATTGGGAATGCGACCTCCAGGATCTCCCCCCCGAGATATTACTCCTCGTACGAAATTTTTTGACCTCTCATCTTAAGTTATAGCCTTTGATCATTTAAACTAGCGGACACCCCGGCCCCCTGAGCACAAAGGTCTCCTCTTTTTCGTGTCGAAAGTATCGACCCGCGCTCCTTTTTTGAAGAGAAGGACGATTTGCCAATCATGCCGCCCCCTTTCTCTCTCTGTATGAAAAATGGGGATTCCCCCTTCTTAGGCAAAGAGATTCCTCTAATATCTTTCTCTGCGCAGAGGTACGACTCACACAGTATCGCCGATTGCCCCTTCAGACGCATCCCCCCTTTTTTCCAGTATCCCCCTTCTGTGAAATAGCGCCCTACTACTCGGCCGAGACGCGCCCTTACTCCCTAACTTGGATATTGGGAGTGAGGTCCAGGGATTGCTCCTTGTTATCGAAAATCCGCTCCTTTTTTCCGCATCCGACTCGACTGTCTCCCAGTCGTGTGTCCGGCGGAAAATTCCATTCCCTTCGATCGGAGTGAATCGTGATTGATATTGAGCTTCAAACTTCACCTTTACTAAATTTCTCTCTTGAGTCGAATCTTACATGTAGCGTTCATTTTAGTCAGGTGAATGAACTATCAGAAGCCTTAGTCCAGTCAGGCCTCGCCGATAGTCGCGTATGACACTTCTTAGTAAAGGTAACGCATCCTTTTTCTGTCCAGCCCGAGAGTATCTTTTCCCTGATGAGGGGGAGAGCTTTTGGTATTGAAGACCCTGAATGCGGGGCCTACTGCCTTGGATACATCCCTAATCCTGAAGACCCCGATGAAGCTTTCTTTCGGTGCCAACCACCATCATTGCGAAACTGTGCTAAGCCGCTCCGCGCCTACGTAGTCCCCAGCTTCCGACCATTATGATTCTTTTCTCCCCCCAGGCGGCGAGAGAAGCGAGTTTCTCCTTGCCCTTATTCAGAAGGAGTACTCAATGTATTGACAGACCTTACCTGTAATCTAACCGTGAATCAATTTTTTTTCTCCCAGTCCCCCCCTCCCTCACGTCGAAGAGAGAGTTCCTTTCTTCAGACAAGTTTTGATTACCTTAGGTCTCTCCACTGTCCGATCACTCTTAAATGTTTTTTCGGCGGAACCCCGCCCCCCCGTAGAGTGGCCATGAAGTAGTTTTTGCTTAACGACCCCATTTCCTTTTTTACACCAGAACAAAAAGAAGACGATCATTCAAGCTACTTGCTTGCTTGCCACTTCTTCCCTCCACGCGAAGAGAGGTCTACACAAGACGACCTTCGCCCTTGTCCCACAATCGCTGGTACGATTCAATGGAACGGATCCTCATCCAAGACTACTCTCAACCCCCCCCCCCCCCCCCCCCAGTGCTCTGCGGAAACTACCGAGCCCCTCCCGGAGGAACAAGAGGTGTTCCGTTTTCCCCTCACTTTTCACCGTGTACGCGGCGGAGGGAGTAGCCCGACATCCCCGGATACGAGGAACGTAACTGATGCGTAGTTCCCACCAAAGTCACTGACCAGGACCCACTGCTCCACGGACCCCTTCCAAAGCATTCCAAACAGAGATACGGAATTGTCCTCTAATCCAAGTTAAACACGAGCCCGATCCTGCCGCGTGCTGCGTCTGCCTCCCTTTCCCCCGAGGAGACGGAAATTCTTTTTACTCTCTGGCTAAAACCTTGTACTTTTACTGTGCCTAAAGTGATGCGCTCAGTCTTTCCACATATCCGATATATCAGTCGCGAAAAACACCTGCTCCGGCTAACCCCCCGTTTTAGTCAGCACCGCTCCCCGTAGTTTTACATTAGTGATCTTTTCCCCTTTCCCCCACCTCTGCACCGCCTTGAAGAATCACAAAAAGACCCTATTTTTTTCGGCGTGCGCTCTTACAGCCGATGAGTTCTTCAGTCTCGGACCCCCCTGACCTGATTTCCTAGTAAGATTGAGCCCCAACACGGGTCCGTCCAAGAGGATGCTCGTCGAGCTCCGAAACGTCTCCCTCCCTTTCCCTCCCGTGATGTTTCGTTCCCCTTCCAGAACCGCCACAGGCGTTTGTCACGGATAGAGCCGCTCCATCTCTGTGTACATCAGCCATTGCTCATTGCAAGATTAAATCCCGTTACGGACTTTGAGACAGGCCTCACCTAGAGAGATTTCTCTCTTCCCCAATCCTGAAGACTGCAACCTCCTGAAGTCTTTTGAGGAGTATCCGGGCCCTTTTAGTCCTAAGTCGCACCAACTTTTTTCGGCATACCCCCTCACTCCCCCCCTTCCTAAGAATATTTCTTTCCTTTGTTTTTTCGGATAAGAGCGGCGCCCATCTTTCCGGTGGTAGACCTAAGCAAAAAGTGCTTCCCCCCCTGAAAAGAGAGGGGCGTCCCGACCTAAGCCGTCAGAGCGGATTCCTCAGCGTCGCCTTCTTCAGTGATTTTGAATTTTTCTCCAGAGTTTTTGGCGTTGGAAGCCCCGATTCGCGTAGTCCTTCTTGAACGGACTCCCATCCGGTAGCGTGAATGGGATCTACAAGATGAATATATCCAGTTCTTCAACATATTTTAAGGTTATGCAGACAGATAAATCTCCCATTCACCGCATGAGTTCCCTGACTCTTCTCCCCCTTTTTTAAGCTCCCCCCCTTTAAGCCAGTCCTTTTGCCGTGGTTTGTTCCGGTCCCCCTTCGACTTCATAAAGATCGTTTCAGGTGATAGAGACGACGACCTTATCCTAATGAAGGACGAATCCTCTTCTATTGGTTTTTGATTATGAAGCAGCGTTTGTGACGAAGTTGCTTGGCTTCCCCGAATGTATACCTTTCCTTTTTCTAGAGTCTCTTTTCTAGGATCCCATTGCTTTTTTTTTTTTTTTTTTTTTTTCTCCCAACCAGGAACGTCTGACTAAGCTGTGGAGACACTACCCTTCCCTCTCCTAACCCTAACGATGGCTTCCCAATGATAGTCTCCTGTAGTCGTGCAATTTAGTACTATCCGCTTTCCAGCAGGCGTGTCGTTCCCACCGAGAGATAGTTCTCAGTCCGGACCGATTCGTAGTTCCTCTCCCCTTCTCTGCATGTTCTAAGCTTTTATAGTTTTTAAGAGTATCCCCACATTTGTTCTGAACTGTGTCTAGCCTAAGATTTTTTCTTTTTCTCTTCTGCTATCAGAAGCATCTCTCTGGATACTCTTCAATTCTTTAAATTTTAGAAGAGTATTTTTGTCTGTGCTGTCCAGAAGATTCTTCTGATTGTGTATGAGGTAGTCGTGGCCGGAGATTCTGCGGCTGTAACACTTACCCCAGACTAATTCCATGGAGACGTTTTCTTCCCGATGGCTCAGGCTAATCCGAATTTTTAGAGATTTAATCAAAGCAGGTCCCTGTGATGAAAGATTTCGGAGGCTTCTGTTTGTCTTTTGTTATGATAGAGGCGTCTTTATTGATGAAGGTACTTTCAATCAAACCGTGGGGGGGGCCAATCTTCTTTTTCCCTCCTGTCTGCCGCTTCTAATCCTTCTTTCTTTTATGGAGATCTCTCCGAATCACTCTTCTCTTCGGAAAATTGTCTCCCCCTTGATCTTGAATTTTGAAGCTGCGTTTGACTTCCATGTACTTTGGGATCCCGCTCCGAACAGAGTGAACCAGTTACTCCTTCCATTCTAAGAGGAGAATCCGCGTTTTAAGTCCTCTGACTGCTAGCGCGACTATTTGTTCCCTCGACTGTAAGATGTTTCTCCCTCCTTCTTTTATCCCGGTATTGTGTGAATCTGGCCAGAGCCTTCTCATAATAGGGGCGAGATAGACCTTTTTTCTCCATCGAGCACCCTTTCAAGGAGCCGATAGTTCCCCAAATGAGTAACTCCGTACTCAGAGGTTAGCAGGGCTCGGTCGAGGGATCTCCCTTTTATCCCCCCCCTTCGTAGCCTCCGATGTGGCCTGGCCAGAGCATTCTACCCGAGGGCGAAGTTCCCAGTTCGAAGGCCACTGCGCTGTCCGGACGGATTCCCTGAAATTAAAATGACCCCTTTCTCCGGGGCAAAATCTGCCCGCGCCGACGTTAAGGTCTCGGAGTTATGCCGTGACCGTCTTCACCCCGTCTCTACAGAGACGTTTTCATTCCTTTTCCAGATAGCTCCAAACCAATGCGTTTTATGCTGTGACCCCCTGCGTTCCAACTAAACGGCATCCGCGTTCTGCGGCCGCTGGGAACTCCTTTCTTACGAGGTCCACTACAGTGGTTACTTACACTCTCCCTACAGGCGCGCGTCCCCTTTTTTTTGCCTTTCTTTCTACACGCTCAGGGAAATGAGATATTAGACCCATAGATTAGCGTCCTGCACCTTTCTTGTAATACGCTCTTCCCTTTCCCTTTTTAAAAGCTGTTAAGGTAGTGAAGTCCATTTGGGCAAAAGTGTAATGAAAGAACCTTCCGTGAAAGAAGTGGGGAAGACGCTTCTATCCCGCTTTTCTGCTGTCTCACCCCCTTTCCTCGTGAGTCATCTGAATAGAGAAAGCCCTCTGGCTAATCACTCCTTATGTCTCCCCGAATCCGAAGGCTGTGTACCTGTAGTCGGAGGAATGGCGTGTTCGGAGAGAGATTTTTCTAGACGATCTTGTTCTATTGGAGGTCTTCTCCCCGGATCGAATTGATTCTTCAGAGATAAAGACCCATGGGCGCCGTCATTCCAGCCAGTCGTAGATCTTAGTGAGCGAGGGATTCTCCCTTTAGAGGTCATAGTACGATCCCCCCCTCTGTAAATTTTGAAGGTGCTTGAGGGGTCTCACCCCGTTCAGGACGCCCCTCCGCTTTAGGTAATAGTTCCCCCTACAGTAGAACGGCGCATTTCTTCTTGCATCCCTATATATTTTACACTTTTTGTCGTTGTAGAAGAGATTACTCTGAACCATTTCTAGCCAGGCTCGTATTCTTCAGAACCTTCTCTCGCTTTTTCCGTGTACTCCCATAATGAAAATTCGCTGATTCTGATGCCTCGCGGCATCATCCGAGCTTAGAACGACTTTCCCATGTCATTTACTATCTTCTCCTCGAGAGAGGCACCATCAAGCATAGACGTATTTGACTTGCACCTTCTCTGAACGGATCCCTTCGATAGTGCTCTCCCCCCCCTCACCCCAGCAGATAGCTCCTCTGAATGGTAGAATTGAGCTTTCGCCTCCTCCCCCCCAAGATTCTTCTCCCATGTACACTATCGATCGAAGAATGTCCGACATTCCTTCGCACCAAAGAGGGAGACTGCTTGCCTCCCCAGAGTGCCGGAACCTTTTGATCTCCTCGTTCCTCTGCTGGTTAGTTTCCACCCTTCGTATTAAGTCCCCAAAGAGATTTCCCCTCCCTGAGGCATGTACAGCTATCCATATTACGGTGCTAGACCCTAGATAAGAGCATGATCAACATAAGCAACTCTGCACTCTGAGCTGCAGACCCTTTCGATGGAACTCCGATAGCCCTTTTTTTAGCAGAGGTAGCCATCGTGTTAAAATAAGCCTCTCTTTACGCTTCCGTTTCCTCCTTACAGCCAGTTGATGCCGATCGAGGTTTTTTTCTGTCCTCAAAGCAGAATCCGCCCCCAAGGGTTACCTTACCCCCCTTTTGATAGACATCATTGAACAAATTCCTTTTCGACGACTTTTCAGTTAGGGCCCTCTCAAGACATGTCTCCGAGTGTCGCGCAGATGTTGCCCCCTCCGCTTTTCACACATCGAATGACCGTCACATCCTCCTCCCCCCTCACCCGTATAGCCGTCGTAGTCGACCACTTCCCCTGTACCGAGATGAGTCATCCACCGATTCCGCTGATAGAAGTCATTCCCGGATGAAGACCTTTCCTGACTGGTAGACCGCGTCGCCCCATTTTGAAAACAGAACTCGATTCCTAGGAGAAGTCTCTTTCTCTCGTCAGAAGGGTGACCCCCCCTTTTTCCCCCGGCGAAAAAGAGTTTCTGACCCCCCCTCCGAACTCCGTCTGTCAAGTCGACCTTCTTAAAGGGGCTTGACTCTCCACTTCTTTTTCCTGCTAGAAGATCGCCCTTCCCAGATTCCCTTAAGAGAAGTCTCCATCTTCCCTCCTTGTCACTTTGACCCGCCCTTTCCCCATTAATCCCGAATTCTCTCCCCCTTTTTAACCTTTCCAGGCTGACTTGGCGCGAACCGAAGACCAAGAAAAGAGTGACTTTCGCTTTCAGAGATCCACCTACTTCTTCGACAATTGGAGAACAATGCACCCTTTCTTCCCCTAAGTTTCCTTGAAGTAGTTCCTTCTTTCCTAGCAAAGAAACTACTCTTCCTTACTCCCACCAACGCCGACGACTTTGAACTCCTCTTACCGCCCCTATTTATTTTTATGAGATGACCGTAATCTTTCGATGGATCAGTATCCAGAATCCGATTCTCCTTTTGTCCTAATTTATTTTTCTGGAAGTTTTGTACCCCACCCAAAAGAGAAGCTACGCCCCCTTCTTTCCCAAGAACACCTGCGCTCCGACGCATTGAAACTCACGTTGAACCCCCCCTAGTAGAACCCGGTTTCACGGTAAGTAATCATTACGTTTGGCCAGATGAGGCAGGCCCCGTACTCTCGGGGAATGTACGATCCCCCTCTTGAAAGTAGAGTTCTAGGAGTCAAGCTTAAAGTTTCCAATCCCATCGGGCCACGGCAAGCCCCCCTTGAGACCCGAAGATATCTTAAGAATCGTGCCTCTTTTGAATCCCTGCGACAAAACAGATTTTGCTTGTATGAAGAAAGCGTTCCCCTTCTTTGATCGAAAAGTACCCTCCTTCACTTCCCGGCCGACAGAGAATATGGAACCCCCCTGTCAGTCCATAAGAAGTGATGATCGTCTCAAGGAATCTGTAGTAGGCCAACCATCTCTCCTCCCCCCAAGCGGTGGTAGTAAGAAACAGATCCCATACGAGAAATCGTTAGATACTAACAACACCCATGGTGCACAGGAGATGAAGTACTGAACCCCCCCCCTCCCCCCAGCCGTATTGAAGTCATTTGACCCTTTTGATAAATTAGGCGAGTCCCAACATCTACAGATATGGAATTCGCGCATCTTCGGCCCCAAACCCATTTGCATTTTTCTTCCCTGTTAGCCACCGGTTTGATTCTTTTCCCGAGAGAATACCCCTCCTAGCCGCCGCGCTCTGTCGTGAGTAGAGTTGTACTTTTAAGCCAAGAACCATTGTTTGAACGTTTCTAGTCGAAGGTGATAGTAGCATAACACGGCTCCAGACTTTTCCCGAAGACAATCAGAGATATTTCAACTCATTCAGCCTGAGACCCCCTATCCGAAAGAGACTCCTCCTCCAGCTCTGAATTCCCAAGTAATAGTCCATTTTCACGCACCCATGCCGCAAGTTCCTTGAATAACTCCCCTCCACCGCAGAATCCTCTCCCCATCCCAAGTGTGTTTTTTTTTAATATATGATGCCCCCTCCAGATGATCCTTGCTGAACAGACCGCAAGAAGAAAACCTGCCCTTCATTTTTGCTAAGAAGCTCCCCTGAAGAATCCCGGTCCCCGAGTCGGTAGTGCTAGTGCTCTCGCGAGGATGATTAGGAAGAAATCCCCTTTTCTCTCCTTTCTTGATCGGTGAAATCGGCGACTTCGGAGATTTCCTGATACCTCACATGACTTCTTATAATATGTTGTACTTGAAACAGCACATCAGTTACGGAACCCTTTTTCCCTGTTCTTAGCTATCCCCCTATAGAATCGCTCTGGTTTTGGTAAAATCCTCCCTATAATCTAGGTAAGTGCCTCCGCGTAATGAAGTCCCCCCCTAGGAGACTTCCCTTTCGAAGACATGGGAAGTTTTTTTTTCTGACCTGCTGAAGAAGAGTCCCCTTTGCCTATACATTGTCTACGTCGTGATTTACTTTCCCTTAGTGATAATCTGATGGCTCCAAGAATATATTGAAGATCGTTAGCAGCGAGAAGAATTTCCCTTTTTCCCGAACTCAAAACGAGGTGGGCCCCCCCCCCCCCCCCGGTTAGGAGTTTTAACAAGATTATAGCCTTTGGCCGTAGCCCCTATTTATTGCCTTTCCTAAGAGCCCCCCTCCTTCACCAAAAAAGACATTGTGAAGTTATGTTACCCCTTGTGGCTTGATTAAGAGATCCCTTCTGACCCCATCTTGTGTCCAGAATGTCTCGTCTCCTCCCTCCCTCATGAAGCCCCCCTTTTCAACTAAGGCTACAATTTTTAGAATATCAAGGAGTCCCGCCTTTTCTATCTGACAGAAGCGCGCACCGAGAGGAGAGTCCACTCCCAACTTAAACCCTCTTTCCCCAGAGCTATGTTTGATAGTTTTGTCTCCGGATCGTAGATAAAGGTTTCTCTCTCTTAATTCGGCCCATCGTTAATAGGGTTTCTCCCAACTTAGATACCCCCTCCCCTTATGTTGACGTAGTTCGCCCGGAGATAGGAGCCCCTTCGTAGCTCCTATTATAATCCACAGTGCCCCATTATCTTTCTCTTTTATCCGATCTCCCCGGTTGTGTGTCTTTTTCTTTCCCCCCCCCCCCCCCCCCCTCCCGGCGGTCTCCGGTCCATTAAGGTGGATAATTTCATTCCCCCTGAGGAAAGAGGACTTTCAGCACTTCAATCAGACTCAAATAATTAGAGTTGGTTCTTCCTTATAGCCTAAGTAATAAAGACGCTAGTCGCCCCCCCCTTCTCGATCTATTCAGCAATGCGACCCGTTTTTCTTTTTAAATGTTCCCTTCCGGGATAGGGATCTCGGATCCCCCTTCTGTAAAAGTACCTCTTACTTTAAAGCTTTTTTCCTTTTTTTAGAGGAGAGAACAGGACCCTCCCGAGTGAAGAAGTTCGGCGTAGTCATGATTTCCACAGGGGAGAGCTCGCCCACGTATTTCCTATCTGGGAGAACCTCCGTGCCTAGGAGACTCTATTCGAAGCCCTCGCCTCGTAGAGAGTAGGTTCGTAACTTTGTAAAAACCCTCCCGTCTGGGCATCCTTAGTCTGTAACGGAGTGCCTCGACCAGAGGCTTTCGGGAAGAACGGGTCCTCTTAGACGGAACCTTCCCCTAGAGTTAGAGACGCCAATAGACTTGGCCTTCTTAACTCTCCTTATTAAATTTTTTCAAGTCAAGTAGAACCCTGGACAGGAGTTACCATGGACGGATATGGATGACTTTCCCCAATAGTACTAAAATTCGCATAAGAGAGACTTGGCCTCGAATACCTAAAGCTTCTGTTCTAAGACCCAGATTTTAAGAGAGACCTCATCTCCGGAAAACCCCCTTTACTGAGGTTTTGATTTCACCCTAGTAGACACACCCCCTTCCCCCCTTCCTAAGACCAGGTCGCTTCTTGCCGGAACAGGAGCCTTGTTTATTGTTAAGAACCCGTTCATTTTTCCTGCAGACTATCCTTTCTTTAATCAGAAGATCCGGCGTTTTCCAATGTGAAGCAGCGTCGTCCTCTCCCCCGGTTCAAATGAGACGTCGTGCGCTTTTGACTTCTTACTTTCCCCGTAAAACTGCCTACCACCCATGCCCGGCGCGCCAAAAGCCCGAGAAGAAGTTGCTTCCTGCCGAGATGACTTAGAAATGTTTACCCCCAGAAGTTTTGCTAAGCTTTCTTTCTGCAAGCCTTCCCTGAGGAAAGCGGCTGTCGGAGACAAGATCCGCTTTTTTTACCTTCTGGAGGATTCGAATTCCCTCCTCAGGTTTTACTTTTTTCCTTTAGATAGAGGCCACCAGATTCCTTCATTACGAGTTTTCTCATCCGATCTGACGATCTTTTTGAAGATCTTTTCGTCCCTCTTACCCAGGATCTTTTAGCACCTTTATTTTTGTCTGCGAATCTTCCCCCCCGAGTGAGCAAACTCGACTCTTTTAGGTAGAATCTTTTTTAGTTCACTCGGCAGAATTCCTTCCCCTCCTGACGCATGAAGGTTTTAGAAACTTTGACTTCTCGTGCTGGCTCCAGATCTCTGTCTGTCTTTGTGTTTGGTGGTTATGATAATATAATATATCTCCTACCGTGGTTGTTGTTTTTCTCTCTATAAGCACCACGCAATCCTTTGGTTCCTTAACACCTCCAATTTGAAGTTTCAGGGTAGACCTATTTTTCTAACATTCAATGTATTAGACCCCCGGACTCCTTTCCTAGTACCGCTTCTCCCTCTCGAGAAGAGATGTTTCCCTTTTTCGAGCATAAGCTTATCTGAGAAACCCCCACCTTTATAAGTGAAGCGTAACCCTTCCCCCCCCCCCGGTGCAAACTCCCCCCTATCTTTAGCCAGCTGACCGAACGCAGATCCCCGAATTCCTTTTTTCCAACTTTTGTAGAACCAGTCTTCTTCCTGGAAGAGTACAACCCGCCGGAAGTAGTTAACACCCCCCTTTCGTGTGAGAGAGGGACGAGGAAATCCCGCCCCCGAAGGAAGTCCAACTCCCCGTAGAGAAGGAAATGCTCCACTTTTCCATGCCGGCAGCAATAACATCCACTGTTACTATCAAATTGGCTCGAATGAAGACACTATTCCCCCGTCTCTTAGTGTCAGTCCTTTCGCATCAAAGCTTTATTCTCACTGTAAGTTGTTTCCCCCTTCTCTCCCCCCGATAACGAGCCGTCGATTGACTCTCGGCTTGCCTCCTAAATTATATCTTAAAGAAGGATCGTTTGGAGTTGCCCCTTCCCCAAGTCCATCTCCATGTGGTCTAGAAAATCCAGCCTCCCCTCAGTAACTACCTGACTGTATCCCTTAAGATTCGGCTAAGGAGCCTTTTTCCCAAGTGATAAGTCGGTGACAAGTGCCTCCAGACCACAATGATACTTTAACTACTCTTGCCCAAAAACTCCCTCTTGGTAGACCCTTCCCCCCCGATCTGCTGAGGGGTATGCGTCCCCAGGTAAAATTTACTCCTTCCAATGATGATCCCTTCTTAAGACCGTAGGGTCGTAGGAACTCTCTTCTTTGTTATTTAATATTCTCAGAGTAAGCTCCGAAGAACCCCCCGAGGGCTGTCCCAGATCTAGGAGATAAGGTCTCCCTTCTTAAGATATTAACGGGAGGACTGAGGGAACGCTGTCTCTTTGTCACTCCTGGATCAGGCACGAAGAGACTGAGAAGATGAAAGGTTCACTAAAAATACTCTAGAGGAATAACAATATCCAGACCGACTAAAGACAAGTAGTCCTCCCCCTACAGCTTTTGAAGATGGCGTCCCTCCTCCTTTACTGCCCCCTAATCCTGCGGAACCCACCGAACCTTTCAGTAAGGTTTAGGTTTTCTTGAAATATAAAACTTCGCAACCTTTAATTAATTATTCAAAGCATTCCTGTCCTTGGTTGAAGATTTTTAATGAACAGAAACCTAACGACCCCACCCGCTTGTCATTACTTTGACGCCCCCCTGCCCTTTCTCAACTTCGCTGATTTTCTTCCTTCTGAGAAATGGGTGCAAAAGATGCATCGGTAGTCGACTGAGAAGATTTCAAGAACTTGCAATCCCCCGCTCGAGGCACCCTCCCCAAAAAGACTCCGCATGAAGAAGAGGGCTTGCTTGCGTCTTAAACTTTCCCCCTTCGACTATGGCCGAGTCCCGTCCCTAATTGACCAGCCACGCCAGCAGCACCAAGTCCCCCTTCCCCTCGGTAGCTCCGATTTTCATCAACCGCTCCCTTGCCGCAAGAAAAGTCCTTTTTTGCAGAACCCCCTCTGCTTGAAACTCAACGTTTCAGACTACCCGGCGAACATCACCCAGTGAACGCTACGCTCTCCTCTTACGCTGCGGGAGGAGTGCGCCTCAAGACCGGTTTGCTAGACAGAGAAGACTTTAAGTCGGGTGACATCATTCTGAAATTAGCCTATGAATCCCCGGTGGACAAGAATCATTGCCCAGCCTCTTTCTTCTAACTCATCATCCCGATTAAGCCAACCTAACCACGAGAATTTGTCTGATCAGAGTGCGACTTTCCATACCGACGATGACGCCCTCACTACATAGCTACCTACTCTGTAAAACTCCTTCACGGTCCAGGAATCCAGTTTTTTCTGTCTCGAGGAGACAGCTAATCCATTCCAGCCCTAGAAATATAAGAATTCTGCTCCGTCGTACACCACCTCCTCAATACCCCCGAAGTAGTCAACCCCCATAGCACCCATCCCACTCGTGCAAAAGATTTCTCGTTTCAATGCCCAACCACCTCAAAAGGACTGAACGGCCCCAGTCCCCGATGCAGTTGAGATACGGCGATTCCTCAATAAATCCTTGAATTGCGCCCTTTCTCCCCCCCCCCCCCCCGCCTGACTCTTCTCGAGCCTGCGCCCAACGTCTCCCCTTCAATCACGGGGCTTCCCTTCTCCTTGAGCCTCCACCGCTGAAGACAAGATAGTCTCGAGGGACCAGTGGGCAAGGCATTATCTGCGTTGATGCGCCAACTAGTTCAAAAGAGAATCCATCCTTCCGTAGTCAAGCCAGAGGGAGAAGCACCTCTTCCTCGAGGTACCCCCCCCTTCAGATCCTGTTAACGTTAACGAGACTCAACATAGCCTAGAGTAAAAGATCCTCTCATGGACGGAGATTTTTCCTCTTAGTACGTTAAAACCTGCATACTGTTGTTATTCGGAAGACAAGGGAATCTCTAGCAATTTTCATATCCCCCCATACCCCCAATAATTTGTTTGTTGATTTCTTTTTCTTCCGATTCAGGTTCATGTGTGAAGCCAAGAACCCTGTTTTCTTTTAGACCAGAAGAGACTAGTCCTTCCGAGTCCAGACTCTGTCCTCCTTCAGGCGACTTTTTTTTCTTAGGAAAGCTCTTTTTACCCATAGGTGATCTCTCGTCTATAGATTCCTTGAATTGAAAGCTTAGTCCCCCTCTATACTTCTTGGATTCTTCTGAATCCCAGTTTAAAAGAATTTTTCCCCTTGATTCAAGTAAAAACCTCCCACCCCCCCTACGACACCTCGGAGTTCCCCTTTCCCCTCCCTCTTCTCTGAAAGCCCCCTAGGGTTCGTGGTTGATTCTAAAGATGACCTCTTTCAACTCCGTCGTTAATTTTTTCCCTGCTATTAAGGGCCTTCTACCCTCCTGGCTCAAGGAAGGCACTTCGTCCCTTGATTGGTTTTGTTGATTCCCCTGAAAGAGTCTTTAGCCGTTGATGTGGGCACATTTATTTCCCCCTTCATGTAAATTCTTCTTATCTTTCTTTTTCGGGAAGAAAAATTTGAGGAGTAACCTGAGGGATGCCTCCCGGACGGAAATAAGAGAAGCTATGAGTGCCTGACGAGTATTCACTTATGAAGGCCACCTCCCCAGTCCATCGGGCCCAGTGTTTTTACCCAGATTATAGTCGTTCCTGTCCCCGAGTAAAGATAGGCCTCTTCGCCGAAAGCACCTTTTTTCATCGATTTAAAACCCAACCCTTAGTGGTGTCCTTTATTCAAGTATTCTTCGCATATATTTTTTATACTCTGATGTCCCGGTTCAGGTGGTCCCTATACTGCCTTGAAGAACGAATTTAAACTACCCACTTCCCATTGAGATCACATTTTTGAGACTTAGCAGCCCTAAGATCACTTCTTTTGCGTAACCAGGTCCCCGAGTTCTATTTTTTCCTTTTTACTTTTCCTCTTTTCTTTTTTCATTAGGAGCCAATTTTGTTATGCAGGTCTCACTGAGTCCCTCCCTGGTAACTTTCCACCCACTTTAGTAACAGCCGGAACAGGGGAGACTTTCGCTCGTCGTCTTTAGTGAGCAGCCACGTCACTGGTCCTCGTAGATATCTAGCAAGATATTCTGCCTCTATATGGGGTTTGGTCTAGGTCGATCTATTTGCTGTTCCCTCGTATAAGGTGTAGGCTCGACCAAGGCCCGTAAAGAGGTCTTAGACTATTCCCCTAATTCTATGTTGTCTATTCTGAGGAGCAAGTTAACTAACGTTTTGATTTCGCTTTTTCCTTATTCTCCCCAGAATCTACTTCCTCTTTACGGTGAATTTCTTTTTCTTTAGAAGGGAACTATTTCTCAGGCCCTTAGGCCTCGATCAAAAGTAGATGTCCCCAGTAGACTTTAGAATGGAGAAATTCTTTTTCTCCCTCCCTCAGTATGTCTTCTTCGTCTGTGGTACGGCAGTAGTAACAGCCTCCCCTTTAACGCGGGGAACTTCTCCCGGGTTCTCCCCAGCGGAGAGTACACCGCCGAATATTTGAGAGTTCCCCCCAGATAAAAAGTAATCGGCCGAGATTCCCTCAGTGTGAGACCCCGCCTTCAAAGACCACCATCGAGGCCCTCTTCCCCTCGCCCTTCGAAGAGTCACCGTAATCGCGCTACCCTACTAGGTTCTTTTTTCTAAATTATCCCGAGATTAAATCAGTTCATGTTGTAGAAGAATCCATTCCCTTTGATGAACGGTCCTTTTCTTCTTCCCTCTGGATTCTTAAAGGAAGGAAATCCCCCGGAGGTCAACATCGGTGCTCTTTTCCAACAGATAGTGTTCCCTCAGCTCCCCGTAAAGTCGTTGAAATCCGTTTTAAGCAGAGCCCTGTAGAAAAGTTCAAGTTTTCCCCTCCCTAGTGACTTAACTCGGACCCCCCACTCTGATTCTCCACCTTAGTCGTAGTATGATTTATCACAGAACAGTCGCTATCCCCCCCCCATGTTATGGAGAGAATCCCCCCCTTTTTTCTTTTCAACGAACTAAGATCCTTTCGTCCTTCTTCCCCGAGAGGCCAGGAGCAACTCCGATTTCACACTCCGTTCACTTTCTTCTAAGTCTGTTCCATCTAAGGAAACGCTTTTCTTCCTTGAAGATTTCATTCCCGACTTCCAATCTCAGTAGAATTCGTTCAGGTGATTCCCCATTTGCTAGGCCCCTTTTGAAAGGGACTTTTTCTCTTATCCCGAATGTCGGCTCTTGCGTTCAGAAAGAGTTTTTCTTGGTATAGTCTCAAATTTTCCCTGACTCTCCCTAGATTTCTCTTCCCCCCTGAAGAGGCTTTTCCGTTGACCATTAAGGCTCACGTCAGGCCAGAGCCGCGCGCCACTTAGATATTTTCATAGTCTTTCTGCTGACTTTCCCGGAAGACCATTCGGGTTGACCTGGGGAGGTTTGTTCTCGCAGATTCAAGTGAGACCGCGAACTCCTGCGTGCGATAGGACCTTCGGTCTCGTTAAGTCAATTCCATCGTCCCTCAAATCCCCTTCATTGTAGAAAAGGTTACTTCATCGGCGTTCCGTAAAGAGACGATTGTTGGGAGTGGTTTTATGTCCTATATCTATTTAATACCCCCCTTTTTGTCGAGAGAGAGCGCCCCCCCTCCTCCGATTCCTCCCTCTCTAGTCAAGACCTTTTAACTGTGTAGAACCCCGAACCTTCATATTCGAAAGGAGGAGATCCCTCTCCCTCTTAGAAGATATCTCCCCTCCTATTTCCTCCCTCCCCATAATTACTAACCATGCCCAAATTCCTGAATCCCCCAGCGGTTAAGAAAATGACTAACCACCAATATCGGCATCTCTCTTAAGCTACTCCCCCCCACTCCCCCCCAGAGACCGACGCGTTGGTCGCTCTTTTCAGTTACAGATCTTACCGACCTCTTGACCCTGCTAAACCCTTTCCAGGCAAGCCCGAAATGTATTGCCCCCGACGCAGCAACGCCCCTTGGTTTCCGTGCCCTTTTCAAGACCCTCCCCTCTCTCTCAATCTTTAAAAAGATTTATACCGAATGAAGTAGGCCAAGTCTTATTACTTTGTTTTTGAGACGACCCTTTTTCCAGCATACTTCAACCGTATCCGACTGTTTTGGATTCTGCATTCTACGGCGAGAGAAATCTCTACTGGATTAGCTGACTCCCCCCCTCCCCTCAACCGCTTTCGATTTGTTCTCTAACGAGTGGGCGCTGGTTTTATAGACCCCAAACTTATTTCCCTCTTCGAATCTCCATAGAATTCTTCGTCCCCTTTAGTGGCTCAAAGTTAAGCAGCTGATAAAGGTGGAAACTTTCTTTTGAATTAGCTCCACTGCATAGTTAGAAGATCGCCTTATGGGAGTAGACCTCCCCCCCACTCATGAGGGAAGGCCTTTCTTTTTTCATCAGTTAAAAGTGTCCCTCTAGCAAACCGGAATTCGTATAGAATGCCTTTTCCGGTACCGAATCCTCCTTGAATTCCCAACCGCATCGTTGAGACCAACTCCCCCTCCTGGACGGTTGTTCACTCGATCTTTTATCCCTTCCATTGACGACGCGTAGGGAGGCAAATCCACCAAGAAAGCTCCCCGGTGACGTCTTTTCATTGTCTCCGCCCAGCACCTACCCTATCGCCGCCTAAAGGATGTGCTAGAAGAATAACCCCTCTCCCCAGTCGCCAATCCTCTCAGAAAGAGTCATTCCCCCCATTAGAAGATAAGAGGAGGACACTGCTTCCCTGCGAACCTTAGAAGGGTCACTCGTTTCTTGACCCTCCTCCACGTTAAGAATCCCATCAATCTTCCAAGCACCCTCTACAGGCTGAAGATCTTCTCCCTACCCCCCCCTATAAAGTACCTGTGCTTCTCTCAGAGATTCACTCCCCCCCCCAACTCTTGATTCTTAGAAATTACAGCAGATCTTCGTCCTCGGACGTACCGGCAGAACGCAAGTCCCCTTTTCTTCTTGAGTAAAGAAACCCACCCCCCTTTCGATCACTTCTGAAGAAGACCTATTACTTATTCGAACAAGAGACTTGCTCTCTCTGTCCGAGAGCAACCCAGACACGTCCTTAGACATTAACATCGGGTCAGTTTGTCCCAAGGAGTTCCCCCTCTACTCTCCCGCCAGCTTCTCCGCAGCCCCCCCGAGATAAGACGACTTCCCCCGCAAAGTAGCAACATACTCGGAGAACCCAACCCCGGTCCCTTCTCACTTGACACCCTTCCCCGCCCTTCCTTCTATAGTCCAAGGGATGGGCTTACACAAGTGTCGGGCCTTATTTCAACCTCAAGGTCCCTTTTCCTCCCTTCCCCAAAGATACAAAATGCTTCCCTATATTCACAGACGAGCCTCTCTCTTGAATCCTCCTATTGAAGCCCCTATTCCAAAACCTCCTTCCGAGCTTTTGTCCCCCTCGCTTTCAGTCAGGCAAGATGATGCCTACTTAAAGGGGGTTCAGAGAGTCTATGGGACCCTGGGCCGAAATCCTCCGTCTTTTTTATTCCCTATCTGGAGCAACCTCTTTATCTCTTAAAATCTCTTCTTCCTGACACCCCATACATACCCTTCGAAGGTGTCGTCCCCAAGATGCGAAAGAAAAAATTTTTTGAGACCTTAAACATCCACCGGACCCAAAGAGAGGATCCTCTCCAAACACTCAATAGTACGGCGTCCGTTCTTGACCGATTTCGTTTTTTTAGGACCATAGTCCGGACGCCTTCCGATCTGGACTCTCCTGATTGAGCAAAAAACCACCCTTAGTCTCCCTCGTAGTGATTTCTAGCTCTCAGTCCATACCTGTACAGACCGGGTGAGTCCCCTCGTAGAGTCTTAATCCGGAACCTACCCCCTCGGGGCTCTCCAAAGACTGTGTAGAGCCCCCGCTCAGGATGACTTAATAAGACCCTCCTACAGTAGATACTTCCCCCCTTCCACAGTTCTCTTCCCTTTCAAGATCCATCCTCTCTAAGAACAGATTCCGAGCCCCGTCCCCTAGCTGATCTTAAACCACCCCTTCCGTTGTTTTTCCTAATACTCCAATGCAGAATCTATCTTCCCCCTCCCCCTTTTTGTTTTTGACTCTCCGGGCTAGATGAGGGCTTTTCCTAATCCACATGACCGCAGCGAAGAGGAGAAGATGCTTCTGCCTCCCGTTCAGCTCTTTTCGCGGGCGTTCTTACGCAGGAGTTGAATCCCGATATATGTAGTCCCGCTCGGCCGAATGAACGATTTTTTCTCCTGAGTTAATTTCTGCTTTTTACCTAATTACAGGTAGTCGTTTATTATTTGACACGATAATAATTCAGACACAATAGTCCTTCCCTTATGAGACCTAGACCCACAATTCTGCCCGTTTTCTTCTCCAAGATCGAGATTAACTCTGAAGGTGATGAGAGAGGATAACAGAATAGGAAAGTAAAGGCCCGCCAAGATGGGGTTCGTGTTCTTTCGTGAATGGCATAGAGGTGCCCCTCTCTCGAACCACTTTTCTACCCGGCCTAATCTCATTCGATGTGTTTGCTTCCATAACCCGTAGCCGATTTCCTCTAGCAATATCTTATTTCCTTTCATCAGTGAGTTACTCATCACGGCTCGGACGAACAGCCCCATATGGTGGGAAAATATCGTACTAGTCGGCATTCATTTCTAGAAAGCGGGACCTTATTAAACCCCTGGCTCTTCTCTCTTTTGTCTCCAGGGGTTATTTTATAGGACTTCTTGACCCCATCCCTTTCCGAAGTTCCCGGATTTCTCTTTGCCCCCCCAGCGAGAAGCTGGACCCCTCCAACGAAGTCAACGCTTTCCATGATCTAGATCATGTCCTCTACACTAAGGAGGCATTTCCCCCGGCTATGTCGTGACTTTTTCAACGATTGTGTTCTCCTCTTATTGATAGTGAGGTTAAGCATCGGAGGATCCCATTTCGTTCTAGGCTAGTGCTTCCTCTAGACCCTTCTCTTTTAATTCAAAATCTTTTTTAACATCGAAATTTTCCCCCCTTAGGGACCTGCGATAGGATAACCTCCCTTCTCGTACGATTCCATCAATATAGATTGAGGAAGCTTCGCTGTGGTGTTTTTTTGGGAAATAGGCAGTCTTTTCGTTTAAGTTCTTCTCTATAATTAAACCGGGAAGAGGGGTTCAAATCTCCCTAATGAGAGTTTTCCCTCTGGAGCGAGAAGAACCCTAGGGCGTGAGTTTCTGAATTTTGCCCCCCTCCCCTCTAGGAAACCTGGGTATTTTCCCCTTTTACATCTAGTCCGGATTAGTATATTACATGATGGCCCACAACGTCAAAACCGCCTTGATATTAGAGTCAAGCGCTCCCAGAGTCATCTCATTCCCCGGCGGAGAGAGTAAATCCCCCTGCAAGAGGTAAAGAAGGTTCCATTCAGAGGAGAGGGACTGCGGGCTGGTCCAGTCGCAGCTATATCTGATCCAAATGAGCCTACCCCCTTCGGAGAATCTTCTCGTATTTACCCCCATTCGTTCCTAGACCCACCGTTTTACAATTACGCCCGGTCGAATTTCCAGCTAATAGCTTCGACTGATCCCTTGAATCCGAGGTGGATGAGTTTCCTGCGTAAATCTATACCATCTGAACGCATTCCGAACCCCCGAACTACAGGCTCTACTGAAGCCAGAAGCTACTCTTTCCTTTTGGGACAATCCGGTAACCCCTTTTTTCCCTCGAAATCCTTCGCGAATATACAGATCTTTTTACAGCATAGACGGTTCCCTTTTCACAAGATAGTTTTTTATGAAATAAGTTCCCACGTTCTACTTTTTGATCAGCCGGACCACCTCTCTCTCGGCATTTCCGTCAGTCGTAGGATGGAGCGAAAGTTTTTCTCATTTCAGAAGACCGGAGGATGGTTTTCCCGAAGATTCCCCCTAGACGATTTCTCAGGAGGGTCCTAGGAAAGGAGTCGATCCGGAGCGGAACCTCTCCATGAGATTTATTCAATACGTAGTCCGAAGAAGCTATATGAAAGGCTGTACCTCCTTAATATAGTGCACTTTATATTAATCTTGATCGGCCCCAATTGCCTTCCTTTTGCGGCAGCGAAGGTCTACGTGTCTTCCCCCCGCTACCGAGGTGCTTGGCGGCGCATTGATCGATTAACTTTTCTTCCCCCTTCCTACGACTCCTCTTGCAGATTTAGCTGCACGACCTTATAACGTGGAGATTGAGGTAGATATGAGAGATTAGCTCTTTTCGAATTTCTTATTCAGATACATTGTATTCAAAAGTGGGAACTTTAATTTTTTGAGTTAACCTGCGCGCGTCAGACCCCTTCGTTCGGCAACGGATCTCCCACATCTTTCTGAATACTCGTGATTATGAGTTTCCCAAGGCCCTCATTCGCGGGCTAACGAGAGGTGAACTCTTTTCTTTTTTGGTGATCATACTTTTATAATAATCAAGTTTTGTTGAGAGATTGCACCTTATCGATCTAGCCTTCAGCGGACGGGAACGTGTAGAAGGAAAGTCTCTTAGTCCCTCTTCTAGGCCAGAGACGTCCCTCTCCTCCTAGTCCAGACTAACGGCTTCAGAATATATCAGTCTTTCAACAGACACACTAGCCCCTTTGAGAGGAAGCACAATACCCCCCTTGAACAATACTCTAGAATCTGCTCGCGCCCGATTGACTAGAATTTTTCGTTCCCTTCTCGTGCACCGAGCAAAGAAGCTCTCTGGCGACCTATAGGACTCCTCTCCATTTTATCGGGGACCTCAGACAGCCCTTCTTTCACCTCTCCTCCAAGGTGATTTCCGAAAGTAGATGCCATTCCCTATATGTGACACCCGGCCCTCTGAAAATGGATCGTCTGTCCAATTCGACTTATCTTTGCGCGAGTAAGAGATTCATTTATCTGACTCGTTTTTCCCTTCACTAGATAAGGAGCTAGAAATAGAGAAGCGCGGCCCGATCAGTTCCCGACATTCCCTTCCTCCCAACCTTGAATTCCGTTCAAGAAAGTCCGTCAGAGCCAATCGGTTATACTCAAACCTTCGGCTCTTCGCTCCATCCCAATTAACTACTGAAGACTCTTCTTTTTGTCTAAAGTCCCTCTAAAGATGCCAAACGGTGTCCCCCTGCGCTCTGCCTCGAGATGAAAAAAATGATCGTTAGCCCTATTGAAACCCTACCCCTTTCCCTTCATAGTCTAATTTAGATCAGGCGATGTTGACTCAGACTTCACAATTGAATGCATTTCCCCCTACCTACATAAGTCCGTAGGTAGTCGTATCATTGACAAATTCCGCTATTACTAACCCCTGTCCACAAGAGAGAAGCGATATCCTATGCCTTGGATGCCGATAAATTGCCTCCTTAAGACTTTGTCTTTCAATTCATAAGGATCAGCAAAGATCCGGCCCCCCGATGTTGCGAAGGAACCGATTAGATTGAAAAGAAGTTATGGACTCCTTCCGGCCCACTCCCTGCCCTCCATTAAGAAGGCCGTGAAACACCTTCGAAGATCACCCCCAAAGGCGGACACGCCGTCCCGCCTGCGACGGTTCGTCTTTCCATTTGACCTCTCCACTTTACGTAATAACAATAAAAGAATTTCGCAGTTGAAGAGCTCAAATCCCTGATCAAGACCCCCTGTTTTTCCTTCTTTCCCCCGACTCCCCTCTCAAATAGAATCTGTAGAGTCCCTCCATGCGGAGTTATATGGCTTGCTGAAGTAGCGTCCCTTCCCCAGCACGCCCAGACGCGCCCCCATGTACTTCCTCACCAAAATCACTTCAATTCCATCAAGCAGTCTAATTCGATGTCAGCAGATGCATCTCGATTCACCTCCCCTGAAAGGAAATCCCAGATTCCTCCCCCCATTTCCATTTCGAGGGTAATTGAATCGGAAACCTCTTCTCTTTGAGAGTTCCGACGCCAGAGCCGCAGAAACCCTTAGTTCAGACGAATCGCCTAACCCCCAAGCATAACAACAGGTCTAACCCCGTCTGAAAGCTAGTAATCCCCCGACTCCGTATAAGCTGAGGGATAGCATGAATTGCTAACTTATCCGACCTTCTCTGCCTTCTTAACTTCCTGGCCCCCTCGACGAGTCACTAGAACAGGCACCACCCCCAGAAGATTCTTTTTCAAGCCGTCATATCCCGTACATCCTGCCTACGGCACCCCGAGATCTTGAACCTGGACTTAAGGCGCTTGAAGCTCCTACTTCCCAGCCTAAGAGAAATTTTGTAACCCGTGCGCGAAGAAGCCCCGTGAGTCGTGAGCGGCACTCTTTTTTCCTCTTAGTCAGAAAACCCTATTTTTTTAAGTTTCGCGAATCCTCTTAAGAAGGACCCTTAGTTGAGAGGCCCCCCCGAAAAGTCGTAAAATTAGTCCTGACTACAAACAAAAATAGTAGGCTCCATTAGTTACCCCAGCGGGAACTTGTTCGATGTCCTCCCAGGAACAGAGGGAATTTCTAGAGCCTTTCCACACAACGGCAAGGATAGGATGACTCGCGAGATCCCTTCACATTCGCCCTTTCCGCACGGGCGGAACGTTAGCTATTTTTCGTAACTTCAGACCCCTGTCCTTGGAAAGACTGAGCATTGATAGATCTTCCCCGCAAATCCATGAGCCTCTCCCCCCTCCAAAGACTCTGACAGACAGACGGCTACCCTAACGAGAGTGAGTTTGTCCCCCAATAGAACATCGACCCGTCCTCTATGCAGTAGGAGTAGGTAACACTTTTGATCCGTAGCCCCCCCCCTGACATTTTCTTCTTCATAAAGA
>Ga0179593_1644432_pt1 | contig 28135 bp, 37 predicted proteins | sample CZODoug2_1_08_16_FD_185931 | JGI IMG/M metagenome (GOLD analysis project Ga0179593, IMG submission 185931) | Vadose zone soil fungal communities from Angelo Coast Range Reserve, California, USA - CZODoug2_1_08_16fungal (PacBio error correction) | ecosystem: Environmental > Terrestrial > Soil >... | reverse complement strand
TTTTACTTCTATGACGGGTGGCGCTATTTTTTTAGGTAAAAGAACAATTCCTTCTTCCACGGCGAGTCTGTCTCCCCCTCCTTTCGTTTCTTCGATGTTCGAGAAAGCCGCCAAAGCTTCGTCCCCTCTCCTCTTTCTCCCTTCACTTTCTTGTACTTTTTTTTAGCTGTAGCTCCGGCGAGCTTCTTTTCACAACCCCCGGCATCAAGTCAAGCAGCTTCTCCTTGAGGCAGATTCGAGGAAAGTTTTCATGTCCTTTGTGACTTTCCTCCGCTGGAGGTTCGCCAACCGGCTACGATAAGGAAATATTAAGGGTTTCTCCGCACCGCTTATTCCTCCAATATGAATCTTTCCCCCATATTTTTTGCTGTTCAGATCTCTCTCGACCCACCTTTGCTACGGACCGACAATCAGAGAGTCTCCTTCCCCTCTGTCTGCCCTGTTGTGTAGCCGATCCCTCTTTTTACCCGATTCGACGGGCCTTCCCTATACCGTTCCTCGTGTCGATGAAGATGTTCGCGCGTTTCCGGGTTTATAGTCTTCAGATTTCGTCAGGGTCCTTGACCATTTTGGCCCTATCATGCCGACATCATGAAGGATTCCCGGAACACTTACATCTATCCTCCCTCTTTCGCCTCGTGCCTAAAATAGGACCAGCTCTTTCTCCTTTCAACTCGATCCTTCTTCGGCTTTTTTTTTCGACGGGTGCAGGAAACTGTCCTTCACTGCGGCATAGAATATGTGCAGAGCTTCCGTTGTCTCTCGTCCTCTCTTTTTACCGAAGAGGATATTTCGTCGTCGGTCTTCCTTCATGGAGCTCCTCCTGCGTCCTTTTTTTTGATGCAGCAAATTCTCTTTTTTAGAACCCGGCGAGAATGGAGTGACTCCCCTTGCCAGAAATCCGTTACCCGAGCATTCCGAACCACCCCCCATTCTTTTCCCTCTTCTAGGCCTCCTTCAGTCTTTTTTTCCCCTCGACGAGGGCGTGTTTAACGAACACGGCCTCCCCCTCACGATCGCCCGCAAAACACCCAGTGATCACTCGTAAGAGGAGTCCGGTCTCCCGCCTTTTCTTTCTGACCGCTATATGTCTTTTACCCATTAGATTTCCGAAGCGGCGATGCGTTTCCCCTACGAATTTCTCGTCAGTGGAACACGTTCCTTGTCTCCCTCCCCCCTTTGTCCCGCAGTTTTCTTCATCCGCGTTCTTTCCAGTCGGGTGTCCTCTTGGAGGAAGAAGTCATTGTTTCACACCCCAAACACCCTTTTCACCGTAGATCTCTCGACGTTCCCCCCCTCTGCTCCAGCTTTTCCCTTTTTTTTTTTTTTTTTTTTTTGTTCTCCCCTTTTCTGCGGACGCGTTTCCCCCTGTTCCCCAAGCGGCGACTCGCTTGACCGCCCCTTTTTGCAAGAGAGGAAATTCCCCCCGATCAGCACTGTCTTCTCTTCCTAGCACTCCCCCCATCCGACTGATTGTCACGCGTTGACAGTGTCCGACCACAGTCGGTATCGCTTCCGGTTGGGGCAATCACAGTTTTGACAATTACTGCGCCTCAATGCTGTCTTTTTTTTTTCCCGCTGAGTGAGTTTTTGTGGTCAAGCTCTCCTTTTTTGCCCACTACTCTTTCTGGTCATCGCAAAAGAATTCGCCGCCGCCGACTTCATTCTTGCCGTGTTTCCTTCCTTTTTCTTTTCGCGAAAGGCAGGTAGATCCGTTTGTACATCCTGCTTTCACCTTTCTCGTCCGTCTCTTATCTTTATTTGCGAGAAGGAGGCCGCGCCCCCCTTCTTTCTTCTTCTGGTTCTTTTCCTTTGATTTCAAAGAAGTGGCTCCTTTTCCTACGGTCCACCGTTGCCTCAATCCTGTCGAGGATACGTCAGACTTTGCGGCGTAAGATCAGACGCTCGGTTTTCCTTTCTTTTTTCGTGATTTACTTCACCTTCCTTTTTTGCGCCTGACATTGGCTTCGCTTCGTCTCAAACCTTGCGTGTCTCTTTTGAATCCCCCCCCATTGCATCTCCCCAGCTCTACAATCAAGAAGATTACGTCTCGCCCACCACACGTCCCTGCACGAGCCCCTCCATGATAAAATCTTGTTCCCATTGACTCCCGCTCCCTCCTCGGTGCAGGTTCTGATTACGGAGGTGTTGTTCGGCGCTCTGGAAGCCTCTTTCCGTTCTCGATTGTTGGATGGATTCCAAGTTTCTTTTCCCCCTGCATTTGGTTGAGAGGAAATCTGAAAGCGTGTATCAGAGAGGACCCCCTTTTCTCGCCGACCTGCTTCCTTCTCTGGACCCAGGAGCTGGTTTGGACTGCTTTTTCCCCCTCGGAAGGCTGAGGCTCCCCGCCCCCCCTCAGGCCGGCAGCTCCCTGAAAGGGAGGATATTTTTATAAAGAAACGACGCTTTTTTCCCTTTTTTTTCTTTAGAGCCTCGGTTTGAGCACGTCCTTCTTCCCCCTCAGGGCTGTTCTTCTATTTCAGTCCCCATCCCGATAGAGAGCTGACTCTTGACAAAAAAGAAGACAGTGTTCCTTTCCCCTGCATTAGCCGCTCCTTTGATTCTGGTTCCAAAAACCTTCCTCCTCCGTTGTGTTGTGAGAGAGATTTTTGAGCAGTGTTACCCTCCTCCCGGCTTTCTTGAAAGCCACAATGTCTGCCGTTTCGCCCCCGCTCGGGATCGGCTTCTTTCTCTGAAAGAAGATCTTTATCTATCGAAGGCCCTTTCTTCCCCCCGAGGATAGGACTCAGCCTTTCTTTCCTTTAATGCCATAAACGTGGCAGCTTTTTCCGGCCTCGTCGCGGGCTTTTTTATAATTCGAAGAGATTTTCCTTTTCCCTCTTTGGCATCTCGGCAGAGGAAAAGCCTTTGGTCCAGACCGCTTTTTCTTTCTCTTTTTTGATCCCCCAAAGGGTGGTCTTTTTGCTACAACCTGAAGATATGGATCGTTTTCCCACAAACCTTTTTGTTTATTTCTTCCCAATTAAAGCAACCCCCTTTTTTCCCCCGATGACGGCGTTCGCTTCACGAGAGAAGAAAGGCCCTGAACTAATAGATGCTCCACTCGATGGGTTCCTCGTTTTGGTTTTTGCACCGAGTTGATCAGGTCGGGGTCTGATCTTCCTTAGCCGTTTGTGTTCCTTTCTCTGATTGGTAAAGAGATGGGGACCGCTCCCGAGATTTTCAGCGGCCTTTTTAAAGGGTGGTCCTTCCTCCAGCGCCAGCAACTTCCCGCGACACGCTGTCCTTCCTCTTTCCGGTCATACGAACTCGCCTGATTAGATCTACTTCATTTCCTTCTCTCTGACGGAGGAGGTTTTTCTTTTCGTTTCTGTGCCCGGCTAGAAAGCGCTGACACCCCTTAGTCCGGACGGCGGGAAACACGAGCCTCGGACTCGCTTTCAGACATCGATCTTTCTCACGAGGGTCTTGTGAGCTTCTTTGGATAGACACGAAGACGATGTTTCTTCTCGTAAAAGCGGAATAGTCCTTAGGCTCACCCCCCCTTCAATCGTATCTTTTTTTTTCCGGTGGCTCTTTCAGTGGGCTCCGAGGTTACGGTTCTTTGTTCCCGAGCTGGAAAAAAAGTCCCTTTTGTCTTTCCCCTTAATCTGAGGGAGACCCCCTCGTTCCCGGAATTTATTGCCGCAGGATCCTCACTGGGGTCGTGGCGCCAGATTCTTAACACACATTCCTATTCGGGCTCGTCCCTTTTGCCAGTTGCTTGCTTTATCTACAGTTTCCAGGTTGGAAATTCTCTTTTCTTTCCGCATCTTCTCTCGTCCCGCTGGAATGCGTCCCTCTCCCTCGTTCTGGGCTTTGCACCGCCACTTGTCTCCATTCTTTCCCTCGAAGGGTTCAGTGCTGTATGCGTTTCTTCACTTCGTCCCGACTGCTGGGAACGAGGATTATTCGCTCCTCCTTCTTGAAGACGCTCCCCTCTCCCAGGGCAGCAGCCGGGCTCCCTCTCCGCGCTTACTTGAATGGTCCTTTCGACAACTATTTTCGAAGAAGATTCGACGACCAGCGTTCTTTTTTCTTCGGTCATAAATGTTGCCTCTCTTGGCCGTTTTCGGCCCCTTTTTATCGTTTTCTTTGCAATTATCCCGAGAGCAACGCCGATAAGTCTCTTTTTTGTCGAACGGCTTTTTTTTTCTTCTAGGTCAGGATGACAATTTTAGTTTCTTCAATTTTGTCCCCCCCCTGGTTCTGCGGCTTCCTCTTGCTGCATTACCCGACTCCCATGAGGAGAGATTCCCTCCCCCCCCTTTTCGATCTCCCTTCCTCCCTTCTTCCTTGCCGCCCCAAAAGCCAGAGGATCCTTGCCCCCCCTTTTTTCCTCCGCGTCGAGACACAACGCCGTCGTCCACAGAGACCGGTCCACTTGTAAATTCCCCCCCCCTTCTCCCTCCTTCTACATGTGATATCTTCGATCGAGATCCTTTTTTCCCCTTCATATGGAGGGCTTTCCGAGATTGTCGTTTCCGATGAGCATGAGTTTCTTACTTCTCTTTCGGTTTTTCCGTCTTCTCTGTCGTTCTGGTAGTTGAACCTTCAGCGGTTTTTCCTTCCCCCTGCGTGGAGATTCCAGCACCTTCCACCTCTCCTTTCACGAAAAGATATACGGTTCTTTATCCCTTTCGAATCTGCTCTTTGTCCTATCGAGTCCCTTTTTTCTTTCCGAAGACGCTCTTTTTTAGATGTAGTAGACGCGGTGTCCTTCCCCTCTCTCCGGCAGATCGTTTCTTTCTCCCCTTCTGTCCACTGAATAGGTTTCGTCTTCCAACCCGCGAATATTGTCGTATTCTGGCCGGTTGGCGTACATCTTTTCCCAAGCGGAACGCGAGATTCCCCTTCCCGGGTTTCCCGGGCAAATACCTTGGACCCCTTTATCATCCTCCCCCGGTTTTTGACGGTGATGCTCGTTTTTTTTACAATCGCTCGACGGAGGATTGGTCTTTCTTTCTTAGTGGACGCAGCTGCCCCCTTGATGGCGTGAAAGATGCCGTCAGTTTTTTTTTTCTTTTTTTTCACTAGCGATCTCCGGCAACGTGCCCCTCTTCGTTGCGAAATATATTTCTGGTAAATCGTCCTCTCCCCGTCCCCTGTCAATCTCCTTTTTCTCTAGAATGCAGCTGAATCAGGCCATCCTTCTATCCCCCTTTTTTTTGTTGTTGTTTTCCCTGGCCGATGCACGGGCCTCCATGCGGCTTTTAGATTACTTCGCGATTGGAAGAGGACCCCATCCCTCTAATTTCGCAAACTTTCTTCTCTTCAGCGCCGGAGATCGCGAGGCTTAGACAAAGCCCCAAGCCCTCGCCATTCACGCTCGAGCTGGCGCTTGTTTTGAAAGGAAAGAATAGGGCGAGCCTATTTGTTCCCACCACCCCCGCCCTTCCTCTTACAAAGAGTTTCTAGAGTCTCCTTTTTTATTCCTGGCGCGAGGCGCCTTCTCACTATCTTCTTTTTTTCTTGACGATGTTACGCCACACCCTTCTGGAAGATAAGGAACTCTTTCCTGGTTTTCCTTTTTTTTTTTTTTTAGTAGTCCATCTTCTATCCCCCCCTTGAGGCGGTGATGGGGGTTTGCCGTCTCTTCTTCCCACGCGGCTAAGACATCCCCCCTCCCTCCCCGCGTCTCTTCAATGGAAGGGTGTTCTACTCTCTCTTTACCCTCCTCCTTTCGGTCCCGGTTTTTCCTCGACCGTCTTTCGTGTCGATGAAGATTCTTTTCTTTTGTTGATTCTTTTATCGTCGCCTGATGAGTTTCCGCAGGCCCCTTGTCACTATCCCCTCCCTCCTGAAGGAAGTCCACGGAACACCTACAAGTATGAGGATAGTAGCTTCGCCGACATCCTCCAAAGCCATATGCCGCAGCAACATTTTTATCAACTTTTATCCCCCCTTCTACTTTTTTTGCCTTCCCTCCCTTGGCAGCTTTTGGCTCAATCTTTCGTCGCCCCCTCCCTTTTCCGAGGCAATAGGCTAACTCGGTCTCCCGTTCTTTTAATGAATTCTTTTTTTTCGCAAAGTTGCGGGTCAGCGCGCCTGTATGTTTTCTGTTGATCTTCCTCTAAGAACACTTCGATATTTTTTTTGTTTCTCCCCTTGCCAGACCTCCGGGGTCATCTCAGGACCCTACAACAACCCCTCCCAACTCCTCATGAGCTGTGACCCTTTGACGCTTCATTGTGAAAAAAAACTTGCGCTTTTTTTTTTCCTTTCCTGCCAAGATCGCCCCCTCAACAAGAAATGATCCCCTTTGGGAGAAGAGGAGTCCTTCCTTTTTCCTCCGACCGAGCGGCCTTCTCCCCCCCCTCCCGACACATTCGATTTGCCTCATCTGTCCTACGACTCCTCTTCCTGAAGCCCCTTTAGGTCGAAAGCGGCAGCCGCCTAGAAGAGAGGACTCCTCCTTCCCCGCGTTTCCCCCCTCATCCGTACCCCCCCTCCTCGTTTTTTGGGTCCCCCCCCCAATAAAGATGTTCCCCTCGATTTTTCCCCCCCCCCAGGACCAGATCTCACGTCCCCTCCCGAGTGCGGCTTCTTGAACCGGCGGCGCTGACAAACTTTCCCTTTTTCCCGTCCCCAGTGACCTTTTTCTCGGCAATGGAAAACTTCCCCGGTTCCCCTTTGCAAGGACTTTTTTTTCCCTTCCTTTCCTTAGAGATCCGACGCCCCGATCCCTCCTCCGTGTTCACGCGGCATCGCGCCACCTCCCCCGGTCGTCGGCAGCGACGGCGGGCAACCCCTTTCTCCTCTCCCCCCTTCCGGCGCATTCCTGCCCGAGCTTCCGTTTTCCGGTCTTTGGTCAAGATCGTTTCTTTCTCCGGAGCCAAGGTCCCTCCCGCATTCGCATCTTTTCTTCGAAGTAGATATAGCTTCCCCCTTCAAGACTTCTCGTACTGAGGTCGAGACCTCCGGGCATCTTTTTCTTCCCGGCTTTTTTTCCCTAGTCACCGTCTTTCTTCCGGCGCTGAAGCGCCTCCTAGACGCGATATCTCTTTCTCTCCTGGCGGGGTGCTCGATTTCCTCAGAAGGCCCCAGCGCGTTTTTCCAACTTTTTTCGCCTCCATCCTTTTTCTCCTGTCAGCAGCGCCTCGGCGTAAGATCGAAGTCTTTTTTTTCGGCCCCTTTCCCACAAATCTGCGTTCACCCTCGTTTGCTTTCCCCTCTTTTTGGTCTTATCCCCCCTCCTTTTCTTGAAATGGCAGCTAATCCCCACCCCAGGCGCATATACAACAGTCGTTTTTCCAAGATCATCGCCAGAGACTTCCCCCCCCCCTTTCTGCACGAGAGTCCTTTTTATGCACCGACCGAAGATTTTTTCCCCTGGTGCACGACGCTCTTCCTTTTTCGTGTCTGCTGCGACGTGTCGATTGTTTTTTTTTTTTTTCCTATGCTGCCTCCCCTCATCTGTCCCTCGAAATGGGTTCTCGGCGAGGCAACTCCTTTCCCTCTTGGCCTTTCTCCCCAACTTTGCCCGCCCCAGCTCTCCACCTGATCGCCTTTTCCTTTATGGGAATAGGAATCTTTCCCCGCCAAACGCCTGTAAGAAAAGAGGAGTTCCTCCCTTTTTCTTCCCCCCCTCCCTCCTCGAAGAGATGCCCCCCCTGCCCGTTCCTTTCCATCGGACCTTTTCCCCCCTCCAAGAATGACAGTCTTATCTTCTTTTAAGAGGCCTCCCCCCTTCCCCGTCCCCTTTTTTTTTCTACAAGTACCATCTTTCCCTCGGGATGTCTGTTAGTAATCGATCTCTTGAAGCTCTTCTCCCCCCCTATCGCGGATTGCCCACGCCCGCCTTTGCTTAGTATAGTTCCGATCTCTCACCCCCAATCTATCTTTCTAGTGTTGTTGTTGAGAATATTTTTTTTAGACCGCGCATGTTACCTCTTCCTTTCTTTCTTCGGCTATTCTCTTTCGGCGTTGTCCGGCGAGGTTCCCCCCTCCAGCCATCTTTATAGAGCTGCAAGAGCCTCTCATCTATCCGCAGACTTCGTTTTCCTCTTGATCAGTGTATCTCCCGTTTTCCCCGCTTTCCTACACCTTTGACGCGGGCAGATTAGCATCCCTGGCAGCGGATTTCTTTTTTTTGCCTTCCAGCGTTTCGGGCGTTTCTCCCATTTTTTTCGGGTTTTTTGAGGATGACGCCTTCAAAGCTACTTGTCCCCCCACTTCGTTGAATAGGAACTCCCTCCCTGTAAAATTGTTTTTACCCCCCCCCCCTCTTTAATCCTTTCTCCCAAAACATGGAGTTGCTAAGATGAAGGCTCCCTGATCTTGACCTTAAATCCCCTTTTCCTCCCCCTCTTGTGACGGCGTCCTCATGTTCGTTTTGTGTTTTTAGCGCCGCCCCCCGTCACCGCCGGGGAATAAGAGCTTTCCTTCCCCTTCCGATGGTTTCCTCGATCGGTGTTTTCTCCCTTCTAGTTGCCCTTAGGGATCTGCTAGTTTCGAGACTTTTTTTCGAGACGTAGCTGGCGATGATCTTTCCCTCTTTTTTGATATGCGCCTTTCCCTTTTCTTCGCCCATGTCAAGGCGGTTGGTTATTATAAGACAGTTTCCTCTCCCCGCCCCCCAAATGTTTTGTGAAAGCCCGTTGTGCCGTTTCTTCCTTTTCCCGCTTTTCTCAGCTCTTCGATGCTGCCCTTTCCCTCACAGGATTTCGGCTTAGGCAAGAGGATTTTGTGCTTTCTTCCCTGATGTTCTTTCCCTCATTAGACTTCGTTTAATTCTCTGATATCGTTCCTCCCCTCCTTGTAAGAGTTCTCCCCCCTGCGGCCTCGTTTTGAGCAGAAGAAGGCTTTCCCCCTTAGCCCCCTGGACGCTCCGTCCCAAGACATTTCGGCCCGCCCCACGTTCCGTCTCGTCTCTCTATAGGCGATGATCTCTTCCCCCCTTGGCATTTTCCAGTCCTGGACGGAGCACCACAGCCCCCTGCGGCGAATTTTCCCTCTTGAAGACTCGGATCTCGCTTATGCGCCGGAAGGTTCGTCCTCCTGGTCTCCGACGACCGAAGGTTTTGGAGCCCTTTCTTCCGAAGCGTTTTTCTCTTTTGGAGAGAGACCCCTTCTTTGCCTTCGATCGACAGTGCGCTGTGCACATTGACGATCTTTCCCCCTCTCCCCTGCCTCGAGCTCTTTTCCCGAGTCAAGCAAGCCGTTCTCTTTCCTCTCTGGGCATTGCGCACTCCTGTAGCCCCTCTCTTCGAAGCGTGTTTTCCCCTCTCTTTATTGGTATTTGTTTGAACAAGTCCCTTTCTTCCCTCCACGTCCCCCCGGTGGAGGGACGCTTCCTTTCGCAGATTCTTTCTTCCCTTCTCAAGGGTAATGTCCTACTCTTCTACTAGTAGATTTCAGGAGCCGCCGTTAGGAAATCCTCTTTTTTTCTTCTCTCGAATAACTTTTCTGTTTCGACGACATGAGTTCCCTGCGGCCTCTCCGAGGTCCTTTTCCTTTTTCTCTTCCGGGTCGGTAGTCCCCTGTAGAAGGAATCGGGTGCACTCTTTTTTCCCCCCGACGAGCACCTCTCCCTTGGTGTGCTCAAGATGTTTTTTGTTTGGTTTTCTTCTTCGTTTCTTGATCACGTGCAGTTTTCTCCTGTTTTCTTTCATTGCTGCATAAAACCCCTTTTTTTTTTTCAGAGGCGCAGTCTGACCCGAAAATGTCCCCTCTCCCTTTGAAGAAATTTCTTTTCCCCCCCGAGATCTCTGCCCTCCCCTACCTCTTCTTTCCGCGAGAAAACCTTCCTCGCGCAACTATTCTCCCAGAGACAAAGGTTTCCTTCCCAGTTCCTTTCCAGCCTCTCCATTTCTATCCTTTTGATCAGAGATCCCCCTTTTTCCTTCGGGCATATTTGCTTGTCGGGTGGTCTTTTTTTTCTCTATGGATGTCTTTCCCTCGAGGGTCTCGATAGCTTCTTTTTCCTTTCCTATTCATTAAGGATTTTTTCTGGATAGTGCCCTGCCTCCTTGTCCGCGCAACCTTCCCTCTTTTCTCGAAGATATTCCCCCCGTAAAACTCTCTTCCTGACACTCTCCTTCGAGGGATACTGCTCCTGTGATCCTTCAGGTCATCGTATTTTCCCTCTTCTCCCCCGGCCTTTCTCCCGGCAGCTTTTTTGTCGTCTCCTCTTTGAAGGAGATCTCCTTACCCATCTGGCCCCCCCCTCTCCGATTGTACGATCCCGGCTTTTCCCCGGAAAACCCGGAATATTTTTTGATCGTCAATGGAAGGTTTCTTTTTCTCCGCGCCTCTTTTGCAACCCGCGGTAGCTCGCGTCCAGTGTATTTTCCTCCCCCTTGTTTCCCTCGTCTCTTGATGCCTTCTGTTTGTCCTTGCGTGGCTTTTCCCTGGACGCCCTCTTTCTGCCCTATGGCGCAGATGATCTTTCCCCGAACGCTGTGTGGGTCTCTTCCCCTCATCGCGCTTCTTTCCGCACTTTTCCCTATAGGCTGGTTTGTTCCTCCCCATAGCGCACGCCGTCAATCTACCCCTTCAGGAGGGGCGAAGAGAATCCCTTCCTTCCCCTTCCCATGACTTTATTTTTTTGTTGAGAGTTTTGTTTGGTTGGTTTTTTTTTTTTTTTCTAGATTCTTTCTTTTTTTTTCTTAGACCTACTGCGTCTACGGAGTGGCCGCCCCGATTGGACCCCTGGTACCAAGCACATCTCCCTTCGAGTCTTTCCATATCGCGATGGTCCGCTCCAAAGCCCCACTTTTCTATTCATCGTTTCCCTCCGAGGAAGGCCTCCTTTTTCAGCTGAAAGGCAAGCCTCCCCGCCTCGATTTTGCACACACAACGACCCCCCCCTTTTCCCCGCCGCTTTTCTGGATTCCGAGGCTCTTCCCAGGCAACGTTTCTTTTGTGGCGCTCCCCTTTTTTTCATCTGCTCGGTCCTCTTTCTGTAAGCCAAACGGCCATTCCCCCCCTATCCGTGAACATACTTTTTCCCGCGAGGATTCGATCGCGACCCTGCAGTAGGGCTTCTCCTTCGATTTTTCCCTTCTGACAGGAACCCTTCCTTTCTTCGGCGATGTCGGCAAGTGTTTTCGCGATCAGACCTTCCCCTGAAGATCTATTCTCTAACCGGATCTCGTTTTCTTGATCCCTTCTTTTTTGTTGACGGTGCTTTCTATAGTAGCGCCTTGGTAGAAAGGGAGTCCTCCCCGATTCCTCCCTCCCCGACTATCCGGTCCCCTCTCCAATCTCCCCTTCTCGAATAGTAGCGACCCCTAATACACCGCCCGCCATATCCCAGTTCAACTCATGCTTCTTTCGGCTATCTTCGGAGGGGGAGACTTCGGTGATTGAAATTTTTCATTGGTCTGAATATGTTCGTTTTGAGTTGTAGCTCGGAATATTCTCCCCCCCCCCCCGATTTTTTCTATAGTTATGTGTCCTGCGGGATTTATTTCCTTTCTATTCCACCCGTTCTTCCCGCGCGACCTCTTTATGAGCGGTTATTTTCTTCGCGCCAGTCTCCTGTCTGTTGAGAAAATTGCCCCTTCAACTGTTCAGCTCTTTTTCCTCAAAACCCCCATCCCGATCGAGTCCTTTTCGTTCATTTTTTTGAGAATTTCATTGCACACCACAATTAGTATCGTTTTTTTCCCCCTCCCCCGGACTCTCCCCCCCTCCCCCCACACGCATTCTCCTCCATGCGGCTTCCCCCTCTTCTGAACCTCTTCATCCGGAAGCTATTATGTCTTCTTTGACCCATTCGATTTGCATCCTCTTTCCTATGAGACTTTTCTTTCTCTCTGCGGAATTCTTCCCGTTTTGAAGCCTGCGCATCCCCGATTACCTCCCACCATTCTTTGTTTTCGGGCGTCGAAGTTCCTCTTCCTGTTTCAAAAAAATCCCCCCTTCCCCGCGAGACCCCTATCCTCGAGCTAATCATGTTCCTTATCGACCTTCCCCCAGTGATGTGGGCTTCTCCCCCTGGCGATCCCCCCAAGAGGACGATAGATCTTTCCCGTCTTTCGGCCAATCCCCCTTCATAGCAAATGTATCTCCTACTACTTCCTTCCACGTAGGACTCTTAGAAGATCTACCTTTTCACGCGGCATCGCGCCAATCCCCAGTCGGTCGTAGGAACTCTGGTAATACCTTCCGAGACCTTCTTCGCCTCGCGAGTTTCTCCCCAGAGAGGTTCTTGCGACGGAAGCGAATTTGGTCAAGCTCGGCCAGGATTTTTTCCCCCAGCGAGACCTTCCCTTTCTTTCGCCGTAGTTTCGCCTTTTCCTGACTCTTACTGCTCTGCGGTCGAGCCCCCCCCCGCGTGCAAATCGTCTTTTCCTCTCCCCTCGGCGCGCCTTTTTCTTAATCGAGGCGATTTAAGCGCGTTCCGGCCTTTTGTCTGTTCTTTGCAGGACTATGGCTCAAGGACGGGGTCGCTCTTTCCTACGGTCGGGCCACCAAAATCCCCCTTCCCCCTTCCCTCCGAAATACTGTCCTCTCTCCCTTTCTGTAAGATCGCCGCTCTGCGCTTTTCTTCACAAATTTCTGCTTTCCGGGTGCTCTTGAATTTGGATGGAGCCTCCCTCCCACACCCCTTTTCCCCCTTTCTCATGGCCGCTGACTCCACAAGTGCTTACCAGATCCCTCTTCTCCCAAACCTTTTCTAGCTCCGATCCCGACATGATCCACCCCTACCGGACAATAGAAGATATATTGTTCCCTTCCTCGAGTTGCATTTCGCTCCCGGTTCTTTTTTTCGTAAGCCCCTTTCCTTTGCTTGGGGGATTATGGCAAGATGCCTCGGCCCCTCTGAGAATCCCCTTTTGCTTGCGAGCAACTCATGCCGATTCTGACCCCCCCAGTTCCGACAACGCTCTGCTTTACAAGGAGCGGAATAGGCTCTCCCCCCCCCCCCCCCCCCCTTGCAGGCAACTCTAATGAGCTCCCCCGCTCCAATTTTCCGACCTTTCTTTCTTTGATAATCTTTCATTAAAGACAACGCATGTCTCTTATAGGGAGGAGGGTACGTTTCCGATTGCAAATCTTGGTTCTGCGGCCTGCTTCCCCTTCTCCCCCTTTCCTCTAGCTCTCTCAGCGGAGGACCCCCTCCGCCAGGTGAGGTAGACCCTTTTCTCCCTTCCTCGAGATTTCCGAAACACATCTTTCTTTGTTTTAGAGCTCTTTTCTCTTCTGTTACAGCCCCCCCTTTTCGCTCCGGCGGCTATTTCGACCGCACCCCTTTTTTTTTTTGTCTTACTTTCCTTCGATTCCCCTTATCGTCCTTGAGATCTCTTAACTCTCCAGACAAGCCCCCCCCCCCCCCCCGATGTGCCGATGGTCCCTTTCCCGCCCACGCAGAAGATATGCCCTTAGTTTCCCGATTTAATCCCCCGGAGCGCGTCTTTCCTGCCTGGCGGGAGAAGAATTTTCCCTTTTCCCTTTGGGCTTTTGCTTGTTCGTCTTTTTTTGAGAGTTCTCGGCTTCGGCCGCTTTCAAAGTTTTGTTTGGTTTTCCTCTCGGCAGGCTCACCCTTTCCAGGATTTTTCGCCCGACCTAGCATACCTTCCCCCTTCCAGCCACAATCCGAGACAGATGAAGGCCCCCTTTTCCCCCCGCTGCCCCCTTCCCCCGGATTTTTTGCGCATTCACCTTCTTTTTGCACTCTAATCTCTCTTTTGTGCACCGAGTTGGCTTTTCTTGGATCTGCTCGGCGATCTTTTTTTTCCCTTCTTAGGCTGGCGATTCCTCTCTTTTCTGCGCTTTTTTGAGCTTCCCCCTCTTCCTTTTTTTTTTTTTCTTCCTCCCTTCTCTCAAAGCCACAGGCGCACCCGCTGTTCCCTCTTTGTGAAGTAATCGAAACTCGCCTATCCTCCTCCTTGGCGATGCTGAGTCCAGTGCAGTCTTTCCCTTTCCATCGGTATTTTTGGTCCCGTAATTCCCCGCTCTTACCCCTTTCTTGAGGGAAATATAGTTCGGCGGGATCCACCCCGAAGCCCTTCCCCCTCGTTTGATATTCCCCTTCTTCGTTTTTCGTCTCAGCGTTTTTCGCCGCCGCCTTTCTCCCTCCCTTTTTTTTGTCGTTATAGACCGCTTCTGCCTTTACGGCTTCTTCCCGGCCCGATATAGATTTTTTTCTTCTCCGATATCTGTTTGCTTTTCAGACTCTTGTTACTGGCCCCTTTCTGAAAACAGCATGGAGTAAGGAGCCCCCCCTTCCCTCTTTCTAAGACCCTTATGCGCCTTAGGTTTCAGTCTTTTTGTTGAACATCCTTAGACTCGACTTGTCTTGTTGCTCCCCCCGAGGCAGGTGACCCAGGATTAGAAGCTCTTTTCGTCCGACCGTTCTCCGATCGAAAGTTATCCGTCTGGAAGTCCCCCCTTTCATGAAGCTCCGCCGAGTGGGCCTTGCAGGGTACAGCGAAGCCTTCTTTCTTTCTCAGGGGCCCTTTTCCCCCGAATCGTTGTTCCCCTCTCTGGCTTTTTTCGCTGTCTTTTCTTTTGACCTATTACTCTTCAAGATCGAACACCCTCCCTTGGTGGGCAAGGTTTTCTCTCTTAGAGATTCTTTTTCGACCGCCCTTTCCCTCCTTTGCTCGGGCCCACTTTTTTCCCCCGGCGATCGCGCTTCGGCATCGTTGGGTTTTCAGGCTCTAGGAAATAATAGATGTCCCCTTCTTTCTCCGACATGAGGGGATTCTTCCCCCCCCAATTGCGTTTCTGGGCTCACTCTTGTTTTTCTTGACCCTCCTCCCCTAATGGTGGTGCAATCACCTTCCGTCCCGCCGATCCACGCCTCCTTGCCTCGATCGTGTGAGAACCCCGCTTTTGGTTAATGACTCTTGTTCTGGCAATTGCGACCTTTTTTTTAGGATTTCTCCGAACATAAGGTCTTCCCCCCCCCTCAACTTGGCGCTCTTTGTAAGGAAATTCAGGCCTTCCCCTTCCCCAAGAAAGAGTCTCTTCCCATCGTAGAAGAAGCGGTTCCACGCCTCTTCCACTTTTTCAGTCCTTCCAAGGTTCATTCCCCACGCACGAAGTCGCCCCCGCCTTTCCATCCCTAGGCCGGAGATCGGATAGAGTTGCCCGTGGTGTATTAGATTTTCCGGCCCTATTTCGTAGATGTAGGTGTTCCTCCCCCTTTGGATTTCTTTATTTCTTTAGTCCGAAGCTTACTGCGTCCTGACTACCTCGAGGCGACTCCCGGCCTTTCCCCCCAAGGCAACACGCGCTTCATAGTTCCTCCTAACACTCTTCTCGGTCGAGAGGGATCACTCTCCTCGGAATTAATGTCATTTTATTTTCCTTTGACCCGGCCGACGATGATGTCCTTCGTCGGTGTTTCGCTCCTTCGATCGAAAGGCCCCCCCCCTCTTCAGAGTGTCGCTCTCAATCGTTTTAGCCCCCTAGGCCCCCCCTCCTCCCCCTTCATATTGAATGCTCTCCACTTTCTCATCGTCGAACGCGTCCCCTTATAGGGAGGCAAACCCTTTTTTCCCTCGCGCCAGGGAAAACCACTGGGCCTCGATAGAATACCCTTTTTTTTTTTAAAGAGGTCTTTTGGGGTGCCAAATTCTGTCCGGACGCGGACCTCTCCTCTTCCCCTTGATGGAGGGCCGATGCTCTGCCCACGCTTTTTGCTTGTTTTGGCTCTCATCTTCTCTCCGGCGCGGAAACGTTCCTGATATGGCTGTGCTTGGTCTCGCCTTTCCGTAAATACCCCCCCCGCCTCATGCTCCTCCTTCCGGAATCCTTCCATCATGACAATCCTTTTTCCTCCTCCGCAAGTTTGTTGTTGTTTCTTTTCATTCTGCACGGCATCCCGACTCCCCTGCTTCGTGTAGCTCTTCCTGATTACCCTGAACAGCCTCAATTACCCGGCCGAGCTGCACGTTTTCCGGAGATAAGAGATGTCTCCCCCCCTCCCAAGCCCCAAACTTTTGTTCTTCTCGGACGCCACGAGTGGTTCGCTCAAAGGCACTCCCTTTAGTTTCTCAAACCCCAGACGTCCTCAAGCCGCTTTTTACCAAGGGATGCTCTTCGAGTCAATGGATTTCCCCCCTTGGTGACGCCCTATTTTTCGCGCCTCAGTTTTCCCTCCAACCTTCCCCCGGAAATATACGTTTTCCGCCGAGGGAGTCCTCCGATGCTCCCTCCACTCTGGACTTTCTTTTCGATCGATCCTGATGGCGCTTTCACGACAGCCCCCTTTAGAGATGTAGGCCCCTGGTCGCGATCGACCCGCGTCGAGGACATGAAATTTTCACCCTCTCTTCTCGGGCTATGACCTCTAACGTTAGCTGTTGAACTTTTTTGTTTATCTGTCGCTCCCTCTCTGCAGGCGTTGCCCTCCTGACAAGCGTAAGGGACCTCTCCTCCCTCTGAAGTTTTCCCCCCTAATCTATCCGCCCGTCCCTCTGTGCCTGTATTGAATACACCTTTCCATAGCCGAAGTTCCCTTTTCTCACATGATGAGGAGGCTCTTTCAGTGAATTGCCCTTCCTTGCCCTGATTGCGACTTTTTCTCTTTTTTTTGAGAGGCCTCGGCGTCGACGTTTTTGCGCCGCGGATCTCTTCGGCATGAATTTCTTTTTCCCAAGTTGCGGTCCTGAGCTGATGCCTCCCTTTTCCTCCCCCCCTGAAAAACTTCGCTTGGGCGTTGACACCTTTTCCGAAATTAAGGTTGCTTACCGAATCCCCCCCAAATCGTCGTCCCCATGATCTATGCTTAGCTTCCTCTGGACAGAAGTAATTGCCCCCCCACCAATTCCTAGACGTTGAATAACCGCCTTCCCCCTTCCCAATCTCCCGCCCTTCTCCGTGAGTCCAGACCGTTATAACTTCTTCATTCTCTTTTCTCTTCCTTCAAAATTCAGCTCCCAGCGGCGATGCTCCTTTTCGACGAAGGAGAGTCTTTTCATGAACTCCCCCCCCTGAATGGACGAATGATTTAATTCCCAGAAAACAGGCTTTTCCCCGATTGTGCTTTCAGTAATAGTCGGGGTCCCCCCCCCCTCCAGACGAGTTTTCCCTGTAGTATCTTAGTTTTAGGAACCTTCGACAGGCTCGCAGATTTGTCGGATCTCGATGTCGCGGCCCCACTTTTCCCCGTGTTCCCATGCGGAAATGTCAACTCTCGCACTGTCGATCTAGCTTCCTCCAGCTGGAGAGATCTAATACCTGCATCGTTCCCGAATCTCCTTACCAAGTCGTTTTTTTTTTTAGTGTAGGAACCTCCCCTCTTGGACAAGATTTTTTTTCTAAGAGAACGCATTTCCAGTCGGCGATCTCCTCTTTTTCGCCATCGTCAGTTCCGCGAGAATGAGTCTGGCGGTACGCCACTTTAAGCGGCTCTATCCGAAAATTGGTGTCTTTTTCAAGCTCGGACAAGGACACCCTTCCCCGACCATGGACCAGGCCCCAACCAGCTGCCCCGCATGCCTACCCCTCTCACTCGAGAGACCATTTCCTTTTAAGAAGAGGGCGATTCTCCCAAGCATGAAGGCGAAGGAGAGGAATCTACTGTCCCCCCACGCACGTGCCATAGTAGGCCTTCAGCCTTAGGCGCCTTATCGAGGAGATTTCGACAGGCTAAGTCTGCGGCGGTTTTTCTCCCCTTTATGATTTCATCAAGACTGGCCTTGGCCTCGGTCTACGGTCCGGTCCCAAAATCCCTGCTTGCCCGAAGCCTCCTTTTCTGATCCCTTCCTTTTTCTTTCGCGGCGTCTATTCGCTTAGTTTCTTTTCGCACTTCACACCGCGTCACAGCGGTGTGAGCTCACTTTTCTTTTTATATAACCCTTCTCTGAACCAAATCCCAATTCGATATCCCTATCATATCCAGTCCGTCCAAAAAAAGCTCGCTCTCGAATACCCCGACATGATCACCTTTTTTTTGTGCACCGGACCATAGACGATCTCCCTCCGTGCCTTTTTAATTTCTGTTTCTTTCAGACCTAGACGACCCCTCATTTCGATTGGCTGGTACTTTTGCATGAGAGGCATCTGATGTCCTGCGACAGGGTTGAGAGGAGATCCTTTCCCAGTCTCTCCCTCACAAACAGTTGTCGCGCCGACCCGCATCCCTTCCTCTTTCGGAGCTGGTCATTCCGGCCGAGGCAGAGCCACAACTTGCAAGGCCAGACCTTGATGCTCCGACAGCGCAGCTTTCGTCCGCTTACGTTCACTTCCTTCAGACCGCTGGCCTCTCTCGGAGGAGGGCACTTGCCTCTAGTGAACTCTCCCTCGTCCCACATCGCTCCTCTTTTCGTACGATCTTATTGATCGACGCCTCTCTGGACTCCTTTCACAGACAGTTGTGCTTTCGAAATAGCCCGACCATAGCCAGGAGTTTTCTTTTCGAACCCATCCCAAGTTGTTGTTGTTGTTCACTTGGTTCTTTACGTCCTTTTTCCGGAGGATATTTCAGAACCTTCGGCGTTTTGTATCCTCCTCCCCCTTTTCTCCGATAGGTCTCCTCGTTGCTGTAGCATAAGCCTCCCTCGATGGACGTGCTCGTCAGGCCGTAAAAGACTTTTGCCAGGCTTTTTTATGCACAGGCCGCTCACCCTTAGACTTTGGAGCTTTTCCGTGGAGCCTAATTCGACGCTCCTTCGGGCCTTCAGAGTTTTCTGCGCTTTTTCCAGCGCCCCCTCGCGTGGTCACCTGTTTCAGGCTAAAAAGCATGAATCCTTACGCTCAAAAATGTCGGTTCTCCGATGCCGGAGAACCCCTGCACTTCCCTCGACCTGGCAATTTTTGAGCAGACGCACTTCCTGGAACATAAGAGCTGCCTTTTTTCTTGCACGATTTTTCGAGCCATCCGCGTTTTTTTTTGAGGGACGTTAGCTTTTTCTTGGTAACGAGATGGGGATATCTGATATTTGGATTCTTTTCCCCCTGTTCACTGCTTAAGAGACAGCAAACCCAAGGTCACCCCGCTCGTTAGTACTCCCCCTCCCCCCGAAGCTCGCCTTACTCAGAGAGGCAGAATTGCTCCTTCTCAGAGAAGTCTTCTTGGGTTTTTCCTTACCGTACCCTCTTAAATTATATTCGTTATCACAGAAGCCGATGATATCTCCCTTCGCTTCAGCGCCGCGATCATCTTCTCCGCGGGTCTTTGTGAGACATTTTCTCGGACACGCTCCGTCGTTTTTTCTACTTGCCTTCCTCTTCTTTTAAAAAACGTATATCGGACGTTCGAAGCCGCCCGGGAATGAGGTTTTTTTTTTTTTTCCCTGGCAGAAGTTTCGTGGCTGCCGCCAGGCCAACTGCACCCTTCATCGCGGGCCGAAGACCTCAGATTTTTCTTGCGCAAGGTTAGTAGCCCTTTCGTCGATTCCTACCCGTTCGTGGCGCCTGAGTGAACACGTTTTCTTCGAGGTTTTTTTTTCATCGCCCCTTGGACTCGCCCTTCTTGTTTAGATCTCCCCAGTGCGACCTTCAGGTGCCTTTTTCCTTGGACCCATGCCGCGCTCTTTGTTTACAGTTCAGCTCGGTTCAATAGGTTGTCTTTGCGATCTGGGCCTGGCGGACGTTTCTAGGATTCTTCTTTGGATTTGTCTTTTACCACTTTCGGCCCCTCCCACCCGCCTGTTGGCGTTTCCGCGGAGTTCCTCTGATTCGCTTTACTCCTCCTCTGCAGAAGGTTGCATTCCCCTTCGATCAGCGACAATTCTTCGCTTCGGAATTCCCCTTTTTTCTCTCGACATACTTGTAGCGGGTTGCCCGACATAGTTACTCGTTTCTCCCTTTGCGGGCGATATTGGCCCCGATTCCCTTCGGTAGGCCCCAGCGCATAGTCTGAATTGTGTGGAAATGCCTTTTTTACCGCCGATAATTTTTACCCTCTCTGTCCTTTCGGAAGGTATGGCAAAGTGCGCAACGCCAGGCTTGTCCTGTTTTCTGAGGAGAGGAATTGCCCGCCCCCCAGTCGTGTTTTGCCCGATCTCCCTCCAGAAATTCAGTCCGTCCCGAAAAAGAACGAGAGCCGCCGCAAAACTGTAGACGAAGATTTCTGCCGTCAACCTATAGGCCGTTGCCCCCTGCAACTCCTTTCCCCCCCCTGGGAAGCGGAGATACGATCTTTTTGAAATAGGCATATGGCGGGCTCCTCGATGATTGTAGGAGACCCTTTCGCATCGTTTGTTAAGGACCCCATTACTTATTTTCTTCTCGTTCCCTGCAGGCTTTCTTTTTTCCACGAAATGATTTTCCCCTCGGACTTGACTCCGAGTGAAAACCCCTAATTCCCCAAGCGGCCGTCTAGCATAGATTCCGTTTCGTATTTCGTCGAATAGGATTTCATTCCCCCGACGCTGGTCTTTATTCTCAGAATTCTAAATCCTTTTTTTGGCTTTTCGTCCTTTAGGCTTTATCTAAGGCGATTCACTATGGAAAGCCTTCAGATCGATTCTCAGCGGTTTCCCCCTCGGTTTTCCCCCCCTGCCTTCTACATTCTAATTTTTTCTCCCGCGGCCCGCGCATCTCTTGGAACCCCGGGGAGAGCCTCTCTCCAAATCCCTTGGCATCGATCTCATCTCTGCTCCTGCCTTCTTTTTGCCTTTTCTTTTGGTTTCCCCTTTTTATCGCCTGGTCCTCCAGCTCAGCGGACTCCCTTATCGCGTGATGGACTTTCTGATCTGGGCCGAACGCTTTTTGGGGTGGCTTTTATCTCCATCTCGATAGAAGCTGGACTTGCCGTCTTTTCCATTAGATGTGTTTTTTTCCCTTTGCCCCGGCAAAGCAGTCAACCTCCCTCCCAGGAGGGCGAAGAGAATTGCGGCATTCCCTCCCTTATATATCTGTCCTGCTAGAGGTTTTCTTTGGCAATTTGCCCTTCTTATTTCTCCCTTTCCCCCTCTTGGACGAGGTCCCCACTTCATTTAGGAAACGGCGATTTGCACGTTGCGCGACGTCATCGCTCTGCAAATCTCTTGTTTCCCAGATCCTCGGCTCCATTCCCCCGTTCCTTTTTTTTTCTTTAGCTTAAAGGCAAGCTTTCTTTTTCTCAGATTGGCAACACCCCTGGCATAAAAGTAAAGCCTTTTTACACCTCGGCTGATCACCCCCGAGGCCTTTTTGAGAGGCGCCAGGTGTGCCAATATTTTTTTTTTTCTAAGTGTACGCCCTCTGGACCAATATTAGGGTTTCGACCTTGATTCTAAAGATTAATATAGTTTGAATTCTTTTCTTTTTTGATTCGGCCTTTATCTTGGTCTTAAGACCTCGCCCTTCTTCTCAGGAGGTTGTTGGTGAATTTCCTTCCCAGTAAGGGGTCACAGAGTCTAGATCCTATATTATACTCTCCTCCCTTTTTGCGATCCTTTCTTAACGCGCTGTTTTTGCCGGTGCTGGAAGGTTTCTCTCACGATTCGCCTTTTCAGTAACTCCTTCCAGAACGCATCTCTCAGTCCTTCGGAACCACGAAAGTACCGAGACCCTCTATGAGAATAAATCCTGCATATGCCGTTAACCTCATGTCTATCACTGGTCTCTTTGGGGAGAAGGAGTTTTCCACTGGCATGAAACTGCACGTGCTCGCAGAGTGGTTGTCTTTTGGGTTTGTTTTTTTCTTTTTTTTTTTTTTTTTTTTCAGTCGCGTTTGAGCGCGTTTTTTTCTTTTAGCGAATTTCTCTTTTAGTCTTTGCATTCCTATTTTTGTTTGATGCAGCAATTCCCTCCCGAAACACGAGAGCCTTTTGCGCCCCACTAACGCTTTTGTTGTACGGTTTTCTTCTTCCCCGCACAACACTACCACCAAGAGCTACTTAGCTGCGGGTCTTCCCCGCAGGTAATTGCCCCCTTAGTTTGCCTCGTCCAACTCCTGTCAATCCCCCCCCCCCCCCCCATTTTTATCCTAGCAGCGGCGTACCGTCCTTTTCCAGTCGGCGGCTTATTTTCTCCTGAGCCTGACCTTTCCTAATTTTCTGATCGATTGAGATTTCATGACCCGTGCCTTGAAAGAGGGCATGCCCTTCTGCGAATCGTATGTCTTCCCGCTTGTCGACGTGGCCCTTCGTCATCGTCTGTTAACAAATAACTCCAGAGAGACTACACTTCTCTTCCCTCTATTCCCGAGCTACGCACAGGTTCCCCCTTCCGCTCGCAACCCTTGAGGCGGCCATACAAGGCTCTTTTCCCCACTCGGAGCGGACTTCTCAGGAGCTTTGCATGTCACCTTTTTCTTTTTCCCCTTTACGATCTTCCTCCCTGAGAGAGACACGTTTTGAGATATCCGACGCTTCTCATCCTTTTTCACGACGGTCCTCCACATTTTTCACGGCTTTCATACCAGGTTCGATTTCAGGAGCATCCAGCGATCTCTCTGTCTCGCCCCTCTTCCTTCAAGGCTGTGTTCCAGGCGCCAGCCTCCTTTCTCATGTTCATCTCCCCCTGTCGAAGATATCTGCTTCTATCTCGGGCCTTTTCCTAAGCCTCTCTCGACAGGCTTTCTCTCCCCTAGTCGGGTTGTCGCTCTTTTGCACAAGACCAGTCCCGGCGCTTTCTTCGCTGTGAAGGCGCGAAGTCGTGCTGCATCTCCTCGTGTAGGAGGCTGGGATTTCCTTTCACGATGATTATCAGAGGAACTTTTCCGTTCTGAAGGCACCCAATAAAGCTGGAAGCCGTCTAATCTGATTTTCATCTCCCCTGTCACTCCTCGGCAGTTATTTTCTTTTTCTCACTTAATTCCCCTTTTTGAGCCTTGCCTTGTAAGCCCCCCCCTTCACGGGTCGAAGTTCCATCCAAATATCACGTTTTCCTCACCAGCTTCGTTACCAAGATTTTCTCCCCAGCTAGTCTCGAAACACATCCTCCCCGATAAGATCCCCCCCCCCGTGTGACCTTTCCTTAAAGCCCTTGAGTTCATCCAAGCCCCCCGGCGGTGCGGCGTCGGGCCTTTTTCCCGAAGACAGTCATTTTTCTATTTGGCTGGACTCCTCTCCTTCTGAAGGCGTCCATGGCCGTTCAATTTCGCTTTGGATCCCCCGTTGACCGCTCCTCCCATAGCAAAGCTAGTCGTTCAAGGAGTGGGCCTAGGCCGCGGCCCTCCCCCCCTCGGCAGGCTTCGGCGACTTTTCCTCTTTCCGGCTGCTATTTCCCTTCGGGCCGGGCCCCGAAAAATGGCCTTATCGGCGGCGGGTACGTAGTTGTGACGACGCGTTCGAGGCATCTTCTCCCTCCCTCTCTCTGCTCGAAGCCTATCTATGCGAGCGTCGCGCGAACATCCTCAAGGTACAGCTCATCCCCCTTATTCCCCACAGGAGAGGTTCCCCCAAATCTTTCTCTTTTTCCCTTTTTCCTCCTCCGTGTGGTGTTTTTTGGATCTACTCGCTTTCGTCTTCCTCCCACGCACACTTTTCGAGGATGTCGCTTTCCGCTCGATGATAGGGATGTTTTCTATCTGCAAGAGACTCGATATATCCTCCATTGCTGCCGTGATTTTTTCTTAACCGGTCCCTCTCCTTGAAGGAGGGTGAGTTAATGAAGTCCCTCTTTCTCCTACAGGGTTCTCTTCATTCCTCTTTGGGCTCATCCATAAGCCGCTTACTGCTGCTTGGATGAAACTGAGGAACAGCTAAGTGCTCTCCCTCTCGTGTTGAATTTTCACCTGGTTTCCCCTTCTTCCCATTCCCCCCTCCAGATCCTTCTCCTCTCTCAAAACACATGGGAGAGTGATACTTGTTGCAAGACCCCCCCAGAAAAATTCTTTTTAAGTTCCTGCACCTTTTAAAAGGAAAAGCCTCCATAAGACTATGGGCTTTCTCTCCTTTTTTTTTCAACCTCATCTTTTCCTTTCCCTGATCGTTCCCTCAGCCTTGTTTGCGAGAAGAGTCTTCTCTTTTTCTTTCCTTTCTTTTTTCTATGATCTTTTTTTTTCACATTAAGAGGCCATTATTAGCCCCCCTTTCAAGGTTGTTTAGTATAAGTCCCCTTCTCCCTCCCCCCCAATGGAACCTTCCTTGGGAATTTTCCTAAATTTTTCCCCTTTCGCCCTGACTCCCTCTCCGAGAGGCGCTGTTCTATAAGAGAAGCGGCGGACCCTCTTCCCCCGAAAGTTTTTTCTCCCGGCCCTCCTTTCCTTTCGGCTTTCTAAACCCCGCTCCGCCCCCCCCCTTCGTCCTTTCGCGCTTCATCGCCTCTCAGAGAAGGGAAGAGGCTTTTTCCTCCTCCTGGATAGACAGCTCCCCCCCCCCCCCCTCTTCAAGTAGTCCTTCGCTTTTTTTCTTTAACCAGGAACTCTCCGTACGAACTTCCTATCGGAGAATGACTTTGTCGAGGAAATTGCCCCTCCCCTCCTTTCAGTCGTGTCCAACCTCCCTGCAGAACTAATCCTGTTCGTCCTTCTATATAGAGATGGATCTTCAGGTATAGTAGAAATTTCCCCCCAGTAGATGTTTTTCCTTGTTCCTTTTCCTCTTTTTGAAGTTTCCTCTTCGATCCTTGGATATCTAGAGACCGTTTTCGCGCCAGGATTGCCTTTCTCCGTGAGCCCCTTTGCCCCCTCTCTTTCATCCTTCAATGCCTCGATTCTAGCGAGCCAGGTTATCCTCCGAAAAAAGAGTTCTAGCGGTCGATCTGTTCTTCTCCACAGATCATTCCACCCCTCTTACTCCTTGTTACGGACCTCTCTTGTATTGTTGAACCCCCTCGATGACTTAGTAGACCCCCCCTCCCGTCCCAAAAGTCCCCTCTTGCCCTTGCATATATGTTCCTGGCGCTTTCAAGAAAAGGGTCATGCCGCTAGCTGCCTTTTATACTCTTCTCCCTTTGCTGCATCCCTTAGTCCATCTTGTTCAGTTAATATCCATCCTTTTTCGCGGGTGTCCTCTTTAAATGAGGGACGCCCCTCCTCTTCTAGGATCAATTGAGTTTTCCCTTTCCCGATTCTTGTTTTTTTCGGTCTCCCCCAGCTTTCGAATTCCTTTTTGTTTCCCATGAGAACCGCGCTTCCTTCGAGAGTGGTGCGCACTTTGTTGTGTGGGTCCTGATCGGTCATCCCCTTAGGTTTTTTCCCCCTCCCCCAGTTTTTTTCTTTCGCCTCCTTCTTATAACAGCCTCCCCTCTTGCTAGCCCGAACCTTGGCCCTCTTCTCTCCGAAATATGCCGACCCTTTTTAAAAAGAACGAGAGCAGCTTCTCAAATACCGATTCGCCACCAACTCCCTTTCCCAATATTAGAGCCCGTCGCAGGTGAAGGAAAGTCCTTCACCAATCGCAAACGCCCCTTCCCCTATTCCGATTCTCGTGGCGGTGTCCCTCGATGTCAGGAGACTTTCCCATAGAGGGTAAGGCGGATAGATTCTGGTTGTTAAGCTCCCTTCCCTCCTATGAGGTATTTCTCTGAGGCCTCCCCTTCCTTTCCTTCCCCCCAGCACCACGTCCCAACGTTAATCTTTTTCATAGCACTCTAAGGTAGAGTTTTTTCCCAGTCCGTAATAGGATCCCTTTTTCCTCTCGACTCCCCTCCGAACAGGCTTTCAGTCCTATTCCTGATGTCCTTGTTTGCGAGGTGGGGTCGTCCCCGAAGGCGATAGACCCTCTTTCCCTCCTTCTCTTGTATCTCCTCCTTTACCTCGGTTCTTTTTACTATCTTGGTCCCTGTTATATTCTTTCCGCATGGGTGGCGTACATTTCCCCCCCCCCTCTGGATCAGAGAAGATTCTTTTTGGAGGAGCTCCCCTTTCCCTTGCCCTCTCTCTGAATCCGAGATCATCCTTTTTTGTACAGGTGATGATTAGGGTTTTTTTTTTTGTGCCACTCTCTTGCTTGGCCTCAGATCAGTCGTCCCTTTGATGGAGGACGATTATTGTCCCTTGGGGTGGATTTTGATCAGCCCTTCCTCTTCTCCTTGCAGCTCTAGAGTTGCCGAACCTTTCCTTGCTTTTAGTACATCGGCTCCCCCGCCGGATTCTCCCAGCAGTGCATCAGGCCCCTGCTCTTTCTTTTTCCCTCCTCCTCCGTTGTTGTTTTTTTTTCTTTCTTTTATGTCCATGGTCCCTGATGACGGCCTTTAGATTGACTTCTTTCCTTGGCCCCCTCCCCAGAACTAACCCTCGTTCGCGCGGATGATCTCGATGGAGAGCAACAAGCCCAAAAAGAGTTTCCTTTTTTTTTCCGCATAAACGTTTTGAGTCCGCTGCTTTTCCTCCTTTTTAGTCCAGATTAGGCCCTCCTTCAGTAAAGAAGCTTACACTCGGATGATATCGCTTCGAGGCCAAGGGATTTTTCCATTTTTTTTTCTCCGGCGTGCTTTTTGCTACGAATGCCCCTTTTCCTTGACCCGCGCAATCTCTTGAACGACGATCAACAGCTTCCTCTTCCCCCTCTGAGGGGGGGGGTTTTGGGATGTCTCTTTTCGACCCATATCCCCCTTCGACCGTTTTCCTTTTTTCGGCATTGGGGTCGAGATAGCACGCGTCGAGACCTCTCATTCGACGTTTATGAGCTTTTTTTCGTCTCCCAGTGCGCTTTTTTACTGTGCGTCCGGGTTTCCCCCCTTCGCCGCCGAGGAGAAGGTCGTGCCGCAGGACCTTTCCCTTGCACTATCCCCCCTTCCCTCTTAAGGTCCCCCTTCCCCCCCGCCTTTTTCTTTCGACTGTTAATCGTCTTTCTATCTAATACAGCCCCACAGCTTGACTTCAACTCTCCGGCCTAGGCGGGGCTTTAATGTCCCTGAAGAAGGGCTCGCTTGTGCGCGCGTCTCTACGCGGCCTCTTCCTATTTTTCTCTAGTATTTTCTTTTTCATTCATTCCATGTTGATTCTCCCCAGTTGAGGGAAGAGCGCCTATGGAGAGGTCTCCCTCACTAGAGCCTTGAGAATGTTTTTTTTCCTTTCCTAACTCGGGGTAGACTTGTTTGAGAGCGGACCCCCCTCCCCCCCAAATCTTTCTGCACCAACCCCTTCATTATCTTTTAGTCTGGCCATTGAACACCCCCCCCCCTTAGACAGATTCTGGGAATACCCGGCATCTTCAACACTTTTGCACGAGGAGATTCGTCCCCTAATGTCGTCGACCCCCCTTCGGAGGACGCTATTCTCCTCTTCCTTCCCCCTCTTCCAGGCATTCGATTTTACATTAGGGCGCCTCGTTTCTATGACCCTTTTTTCCCCGCAGAGGTTCCTCCTCTCTTCTTTTCCCCCCCCCGAGGCCATCCCCCTTTGTTCTCTTTTTTCTTTTTTCTGACTTCTCGTCGTTTTTTTCCCCACCCCTCCAATCCGTCGGAAACGTCTCTTCCTAGATGGTCGGCCAACGATCTTTTTCGCCAACTTTCAGACCGTTTTTTCGTGAACCTTGCGCTGCCCCCCTTTTGCGATCGCGTCCTGAACACGATCCCTTCTGCCTCCAAACTTATTCTTAGCCCTCAAATCTGAGAGCCCTTCGCGAGTCCCGATTCGAAGCTTTTTACTCTTGCGCACTAACCAGTCTCTTCCCGCATCTACTGTTTTTTCCCAAGACATGGCCGAGAACACAGGAGCACCGCGAGAGCCTTTTTCTCGAGTCTGTCCGTTTTGAAGAGCATGATGTTTTCAATCCCCCGGCTGTTCCCTCCCACTAAAGACTTCCCGGTCATCACGAATTAAGCCGATCCTTTTTTTTCGACGTCCTTTTTTTCCTTTGTTTCCTTCCTCTCCCTCCGTCCGGTAGCCCCCGTCACATCGTCTTCTTCGAGCCTCCCCCCCAGGGCTTTCGGCGAACCCTCCCTTCGCTCTTTGACTGCGAAGGCGCCCCGATATCCTCGTCTTCGGCTTTTCTGGCAAAGCCGTCACTATGCTCTTAAAGAAGGAAGGGGTTGGTTTAAGGTACTTTCCACAATTCCGCTTGACCCCACTCTGTTCTCCCTCAGAGCTTTTTTTTTCCTTCGCGCGCGTTTCTTTTTTTGAAGTTTATTTATGGCTCACCATCTGCGGGCACATGGGCGTCTGTTGCTTCTTCTCTTCTAAACACCCCTACAGGGGGAGAATGGCTTCCTCCAAATATCCTTCCTCTCACCTCTCGTTCCTCCCTACTTTCAATCTTCCTCCCAGATACCCGACTTTTCAAATCTTTCGGAACATACGACGATCTTTTGCCAAGCGTTGCAGGCCTTGCGGTTGCTGTGAGGAGCTCGGTTGCTCCCGACTCAGGACCGTCTAGAGGTTTTTCCTTTCAATCTTTCCCGGAAGCGGAGCATT
>Ga0179593_1412191_pt1 | contig 28139 bp, 25 predicted proteins | sample CZODoug2_1_08_16_FD_185931 | JGI IMG/M metagenome (GOLD analysis project Ga0179593, IMG submission 185931) | Vadose zone soil fungal communities from Angelo Coast Range Reserve, California, USA - CZODoug2_1_08_16fungal (PacBio error correction) | ecosystem: Environmental > Terrestrial > Soil >... | reverse complement strand
TCTCCCTCTGGCGGCCATCTCTCTCCCTTTTGACCTTCTGCCTCACTTTCTTTGCCTGGTTTTCCGTTTTTGGTTTGACCCCCGGCCTACTTCGTTCCCCCTTCCTTTTCTCTCCCTTTGCCCCTTGGAGCCCCTGATCCGTTCGACCTCACCTTGCCCACAATCGGTTTTTTTTTTTTCAAGTCCTTTTTGGCACCTCGCACGGCCCCGGCTCCCACCGCGGTCTTCCTCTCTACGGACCCCATGGTCGGCGGTGGGATTTGTTGTAGACGTGTACCTACGTGTTCCGAGCGCTGCGCCTTTCTCCCTTGTCATCTTTCAGGATTATTCACGGAGTGCTCATTCTCTGGCCCACCTCTCTTCGTTGGCTGCGGCTTAGGGGGTTTTGTATTCACTTTTTGCTGAAGTTTCTAGATGTCTGCTTCTTTCGGTCAGATGATTTTTTTTGCTCACACAGTCCGTCGCTCTTTTCGTCCCTTCCGCTCGGCGTCTGGGGCTTTACTTGCCGGCTCTTTGGACCTGTTCCCTCAGCCGTTTTTGGGGTTTTTTGCGCGCGGCACCTTCCCCAATTTCTTTTAACCCCGTCAGCAACTCCCCTGCTCTATTCCAACCAGCCGGAATGATGGCCCGGCTCCCCTGTGTAATTATGGGAGGGTTGGTCCTACCGGACCCCCTCTTGACTACTTCGCCTAGTTTCTTTCTGACCTTTTTTTCATTTTCCACACATTATTTTTTCTTCTCGCTTTGTTATGATGGTCCTTGGTATACCCTCTCCTCGGACTCTCGGTCGGCCCCCTTGTCCCGTCGGTGATTCGGCACCTCTATTTGCTATCTGACTCCTTCGGCTTTTTTCCTTGGCACCTTTCGTAAACAGTCCATTGCTCCCCCTTTTGGCAATTTTTTTTACATCACCCAGGGGTCTCCTTCGTTCCCCCTCTTTGCGCCGCCGGCCTCTCGTTTTGGTTAAGTTGAACCTCACAACCTCCCCCCTCCGATTTCGGATCGCGACTTTCTTGTCAAACTGCCTTACCCTGCACGACACACCAGCGGGTGGTCAAGCCCACTCTGGCATCATCTCCCATTTTTAGTTCACATTTTTCCGGTTCGCCTCCCGTCAAAGCACCCAGGGTAAGCAGGTCCCCTCCCTTGGACGGGGCCCGAAGATTTTCAAAGATTTTGTCGGTGCCCCGATGTGCCGTAACCCCCAAAGGCCCTTTGAAGTGTTCCCTATACTTGGCGGCAGTCTCTTTTTTTTTGTTTGATGTGTTGGCAATCCATTGTCTTTCCCGTTGATGACCCCCAACCCCCCCAGTCGAACCCTACCCCCTCCTTGCGCCTTTTTAGTAGCCGGGCGTTCTTTTCCGCGTGGCGGCTTAGTCCCGCAACACGGTTTCGTGCTTCTGACTCATATTGGCTGGGGCGCAGGTTTTCTTTTTATTTAGGAACATCGTCGCTTCCAGGCACCCTCCTTTAAGAGGTTGTCGAAGCCAGCCTTGCTACGATACTTTAGCAGCCCCCCCCTTCCCTGCCACTTGAATCCAGACGCTCTTTCGCGTTTTCTTTTGGGACCGACCGGGGCTTCGAGGGGCTGACCTAGTTTTGTACCGTCTTCTATTTCCTCTGTTTTCTGCCCTTTTATGACGCCCCAGGTCTCTTGGCCCAGTCTCAGCGAAACAAAATCCCAGTCGTTGCTTTTTCGTCTCCTTTCCCCCTTTTCCACACCCCATGGTAGGGTCTGTGATTTCTGAGAACACTTTCAGGGCTCTCCTTCTCCCCCGTGTTTCTCAGAGACGTCTTCGAAGTGTACTTACTTTCATATTCTCCCCTCAGCCCCAGAGTTTCCCCTCCCCCAAGGCTCAGACCCCAATCCTCGACCGGTTGAAACTCACGGACATGGCCGTCCCGGTTTCATATGACTGTTGGGCTTTGGGGGTCGCCTAGCTCACTCCTTCTTTCACTCAGACTCTTTTCTGACTTAAGTCCCGCACCCCCGTTTCATTTTTTGGTGAGTTTCAGCTCAGACCATGCCCCTAATGGCTCTCCTTAGTTTTCTTCCTCTTTCCTCCCCTCCATAAGCGTTTGATCTGTCCATGGTTAACACGCAGCGACTTATGTTATCCGGTTTGACTGGATTTGAATTTCCTTACTTGCCAGCGACCATCTGTGTCTTGTTTTTAGGGACCTCTCTTTCTGGCATTCAACCCCCTGCTTAGCCACCCCTTGGCCTCAGTTTATTGGGCGTTGGTCTCTTCTTGTGTTCACCACTCATTCCTCTGTCCCTCTTTTACACTTTCTAAGCCATGCCTCTCGCCTCAAGCCATCAAGCACCCCCCGTGTTTTTTCCCTCACCGTTCTGTTATGATTTTCTTGACTAGGCGTCGTCTCTCAATTTTTTTTCAACACCCGGCTCCCCCTTTGAAGTGCGTTCCCCCCCCGTCTTGGAGTTTTTTCCTGAAAAGCGACTGCTGCTTTCCCTCGTAGAGGAAATCGCGACATCCGAGCTCTTTAGGGCAATTCTGTTCCTGACATCTACCTTTCCCGTCCTTCTGGCTGGTTTCCACCATAAGGACAAGGCCGCTAGGAGGACTTATTCGTCGCCTCATCCCCTACCCGCGTTCACGGACGACCATTCAAGTAGATCTCCCAAAGTAGTCGTTCCCCACTTGGTGTCTCGAGACACCCTTTTCCCCTGCTTGCTGCCAGACCTGGAGCTCACTCTTCCACCTCCCCCCGTTACCACTTGACACGCTCTACTTTTGCTCACTCTGGTCGAACAATGAAGAGAGAGGCTCCCCCCGGAATCTTAGGCGCACCTACCCAACAGGCCTACTTTCTTCAGGTGCTTATTTCAATTAACGGTTTTTGTGTTCGTTCTTCTCCCCTTTAGGATTTGTCCCCCAAGACACCTAGGGGATTTTTTCGAACAGCTGTTTTCTTTCCCCTCGAAGTTTTTTGATCCCTAAGCCCAATTTCGCCCCAAGCGCGCCGCGAGTCGCGCCTCCATCCGCCGCCCCAGGTCATGAGAGCGCCGATCACTGGCACGGGCTTCCTTTTCCTTTATTGTATTTTCCGATGACTAATTTTGACACAGTGAGTTTCGTCCTTCTGTCGCTTTCCTAGTGTTTGAGCCGACTCGCGTCCGTGACCTTTCTTATCCCAATCTCCATTATCCCATGAAGTTCCCCCGTGATCCCCGTAGACATCAATTCGGAGTCCAGAACCGCCCTCCTCGACGAGGGCACGCACGCATCGCCATTCTTTTGACCATTTTTATTGCCGCCTTTTCCTTGTTTTTGATCAGGCGACATGGACTTTAATGACTAGCACTACTCGTTTCGGCCTCCAGTTGTTTTTGCCTCCTCGGTCTGCATTTTATTGCTCCCTCCCCTGCCCATGCTCGTCTGCTTTCTTTGCCTTTCTCCCGGTAGCCCTCTGGACTTTTCCTTTCCTTATGTCATTGCCCCATTGAGGATTCCCTGAGTTTTTTTCCCCCTCTATTTTTGTACGCCACTACCCTCCTTCAAGACCGCTTTTCTATGATTTAGTGAAACTCTCGTTGGATCCGTCATTCGTGCTCGCTTTTTGTCGGACCCCCAGAACAGAACCATATTCTGAAAGTCCAAAGGCGCTTCTTCTTTCCTCGAGACCCGGTTTAGCGTACCTCCTATGTCCTAACTTGCCTAGTGACTCGCGCCTGGCCTGCTCAGGGAGGCCACATTGAAACCACGAAGCTCAGTTCCCGTTTAGCTCCTCGTCCCTCTCATTTCTGTGACCCCGGGTGCTCCCCGTATGAGAAGGCCGCTTGTCCTTTGTTTTGATTCCCCACTAGGAACCGAGGCCCTCTGACTCCGGCAATTTTAGGTTCGAATCCAGGCGCCAGCTTTCTCTCATGATTTGCTGGTCCCTTGAGCTACCCACTCCCTTTCCCTCCGACAATGAGATGATCTCCCACCCGTGTAGACTAACATTTGACTTCTTTTTGACCTTTTTCCCCCGAGCCGTTTTGTTTGTTTACCATTGTCGGGTTCGCATTTCTTGATTTGTACCTGCTGCTCTTTCAAATAATCTTCTCCGAATCCCCCCGGCGTGTTCACATCCTCCTCCAAGTCCCCCCATTTCCCCCCGTCTCCCTCCCCCGTATACGGCATTGTCTCTTCCAACCATTGATCGACTCCGTTTTTTTTGTAGAAGGTTGTCTGGCCGCTTCTTTTCAATTTTCCGTTTTCCCGATTTCCTTGCCACCCCTTTCCACGTCCCCTCAGCGCCATAAGCAGACGAAAGCCCTAGCTGGCAAGTTTTTTGGTACTCTCCTGGGAGTTTTGCTTACCTTCCCCTTCTAGCTTCCTTTCGTTGTGTTTCTCCTCACAAGCCAACAAGTTACGGCCGTTGGTTTTGTCCCGGTTTTCCCCCCCCAACACGCGTGTCTGCGGAATAGATGATTTTGCTCTCCCTCTTGACTTTTCACTTTATTCTTTTGTTGAGTGGGTCCGTGACGCGTGGGAGGCCCCCCCCAACCGTCCCGACTCTTTCCCGTGGCAGCAATCCAGGCGGGTCCGATTCTTTCCTCTTCTTGGCACCGTTTTTGGTCTACCCTCTTGCTCCTCGCCTCCTGTTAGCCGAGACCCTTTGAAATGATAGAGTCCTTATGTCTACCGCATTATCTCTCACCTCTGTTGTTGTAGGATCACCCTTTCCTGCTCGCTCTTTTTCCCGTCATAGCGAACTTAGCGCGGATTTTCGGTTTTCTTTCATTTTCGACAAGCATGTTTTCCCGTCAAGCCTTTTGTTTCTGCGCAAAGCCACCCGTACTCTTTCTTCCGGATTTTCCTTCCTCCGGGCGCTTCCCGGTTTATTGACAGCCTCGTGTCCGTTCTTCCATCGCTAGCCTCCGGAACCCCCTCGTATGAGTAAGGCGGCGGTTTGGGTAACCCCTCTTACTCTTCCCCCCCCTCTGGGGAGCCCCATCCCCCCCCCGTCCCTCCCATGACCGGCCGTGCAGTTCCTGGAGGTCGTGTTAGCCATGTACTTTCACAGCGAAGTTTCCGCTTGAGCGTTCTGGATGTGGACTTCCTTAAACTTCCGCCTTCTTTCCCTTTTTCTTCAATCGTACTCATTCCGGCGTTCAAGCCCCTTCCCTGCCGGTTCTCACAACCTGCCGTATATGGTTTAGGCCCGACGGCCTTGGCAAATTGGTACTATTGTTTAGTGGCCTGCTGCTTCTTGCATTTTTCTTTGCGCCGTTTGAGGTCGCGGACTCCCTCCCCTCCGATCCTTTGTCTCAACTTTCTCCCAACGTGGAACGCGCTCTCGGCCGCGCTTGTCCGTTTTACGGATCATTGCTTCCCCCTTTGTGCTAAGGTTCATGAACACCCATCTCCGTCCCAAATGAGTCGGTCGCTTTTGTTCTATGAGCACCTACGATTTTTATGTTCTCCAGTTTTTTCGTTTGTCCTTTTCACGCCCCGTCATTTTACCTTTTTTCGGTCACTGACCGATCGTCGGCGAGCTTCCCTTTTTGTCTCACTGGCCCTATCCTCCTGTTCTGTTGACCCCTTCTTGCTGTTGATATTCGAATCAATGTCTTCCATTACCCATCGGTTCAATCTTCCCCGGGCTCGAACCTCTGCGCCGCTGACTAGTGATCCTGCTTGTGTTATTCTTCCCAGATTTCTTTGCCAACACTTTCCCCCGTACTCGGTGGGCCCAACCATCCATTCAGACTAATAAGGCTCTTTCAAGTCCTTCTTCTCCTTGTCAATTTTCCACATAGGACACGCATTTGTCCCACTTCTAATGGCTGGACACTCCCCCCCCATTTCAGACAAGGCCCTGACCCGGCAAAGCGCGAATTGAGGTCCGCTTTAAGTGTGTCAAGTCGACGCTACAAGCTTTCGAGTAAGCGATCCTTTTCCAACGTTTTAAGTAGGTGCGAAAGCCATGCACCTTATTCCTCAGCCCTGTTTTTTGCTAGGTCCGGAAGTGTACTCCCCAGTTTTTTCCTTCCTACCAAACATTCTGTTCAAAGGAAACCGCCTCCTTTCGGCGTGTTTTGGTGAATCTTCTTCCTCTAGTGTCATGCTGGCGCTCTTCGTTGCCCTTTATTTCTTTGGTTGATTAGGCTGCTTGTAGCGCCTTCTCTATCTCGATCCCAGATGTTGTTCAGCCTGGCTGGCCTATGTCCGCTCCCAGCGATGCCATGCCCCGGCAACACGCCTCCTCTTTAACTGGAGCTTTTTTCTCTGCCCTTGGCGCCCTTCTTGGTGGCTCGGCGCTCTTGTTGGTCCAATCGTTATCTTCTCGTAATCTTCCGAGCGCTTTTTTTCTTTTCCCCGGGCTAAGACTTTTTTTTTTTTCCCCCTACTTTGAGACACCTCTCACTTGGCTGAGGCAATTTTTGTCCTGGGCGGCCCGGACCCCCCCCATGAGCGTTTTCCCGTTCTGCGCCTCCACCTCCGATTTCGTTGGAATCTTAATTTCTCCCCAAACGCTGTGCTGAGCCTTCTTTAAACCTCGTCCTTTCGCTTTCCCGCGCACGTCCAGAATTCCCAGATCACCGCCCGGCTAGAGTCGCCCCCCAAGTGGGCCTCTCCTCCGGGTTGAACCAAATTTTGATTCGTAGTTTCCCCTCTTCTCTTCTTTGAGCTGTTCGGCTACGCCAAGAGAGCCAGTCCCCCCGCGGCCTTGTAGCTCGCTGACTTCACATCGTCCCCGTGTCCCCTTGCTCGTGCTTGCTGCGCATACCACTCCTTTTGCTTATTATCGCCGGAGTCTTCTAACTAGGTAGTGTAAACTTTTCGTCCCGCCATCCGCATTACGCCGCTCGCGTTGGTTAGCTTGGAAATGATCGGTTTCCGATTGTTTAACGGTTAGGGGCGCCCACGCCTTCCTCGCAGGCTCCTACTGCCACTCGGGTAGTGTTGTGCTTGCGGGTTCGCAGAGGGTGCTCCCATCTTTAAACCTATGCAGTTCAGTCTTTCCTTTGGCTTACTCTTCCTTGTTGGGTTTGAGGGTAGAGCTCCCTGCCAACTCCAATCCCCCTCCCCTTCCAAATAGTTGCTAGCGTTTTTACAGCTTTCTCCTCCTCCCTAACCTGCCCCAATCTTATAACGACGCCTCTTACAGTCACCTCGGAAGATGCCTCTTTTTTGGACTTACCCCTATGGGCCTTCAAGAAGGTACGTTGAGGTGGAGATTTTTTCCTTTCTGAGACAAAGCTTTTGTATACGGCAACCCTCGTCCTTTACCGCGCCCCCCCTTCTTACGAGCTCGATGCCCCTCGCGAGCCCGGAAGGACTGCTCTCCACCGAGTCTGTACGAGAAGTGGACTTCTCCTTTCCTTCGAAACCTTCCACACGGTCCTTTTATGATTCTGTCCCCCCCCCCATTGAGATTTAAAAAGATGCTTTTTTAAACTGACGTTCCCCTCTTAGGATGATTTCACCCCTCTCTGTTAGATTACTTGGGCCTGGTCGAATGATTGCGTAACGCTCCCTAGTCGTTCCCGTCCCTCTTCACTGTCTCCCCCCATGCGTTTGCTCCTCCTTATTGTGAGAAAAGCTGATCCCCGAAATAGTCATTTTTACGAGCCAACTCCATACTCTCAATTCCCCCAATAAGTTTTTTTTGCAAGGGTCCCATATTTTTTCCAGAGTGTGGTAGTAGTTCTCTGTTCCCCTTCTTGTGTACAAAACCTCCCCGACGGTTGTGCTCGGCGGCCAGAACACTAATTACGTTCTCCTGAAGCTTCCCATTACAACAAAACGCGCCGCGCATAGGAAGAAAGAATACGGCTGGTTCCGCAGATGCCATTATTCAGGATCTCTTTTTCTATGACTGGAGTTTCCTCTTGCCTTTTCCTCGTATCTTCTTCGCCGCGGATGTTGAAATTTCATCGTTTTCCTTGTCCCAAGCACGATTCCCTTATGCCGCCACCGGCTACCTCAATCCTCCTGAGGGATCTACTCAGCATCTGGTCGGCATTAAGGCCTCATCCTTTCCTTGGCTCGGGTTGCCGCCTTCCCTTTTTTTCTTGCCCCTCCCGTCTTGGATCTCCGACTGCGCATTTGACTTTACCGCGACGCATTTTTAGCCTTATTGCTTTGCCCATCGTCCAGGGTTGCTCGGCTGATCCTTCGATGTCAACGGTATGAGGTGCACCCGCGTTACGTGTTTTCCCTTTTCCTTGAGAGTTCAGACTTATGGTTTAGGAGCTTTTTCCGAGGACTTTCGAAATTTTTTGCCTTCAGATTCGCTCCTTCGTGTTCTTTCTTTCCATTCACCGCAGTTTTTGATTCTCTCGTCAGATGACAGACTTATGAGTCTATTTCGTGCTTCCTTGGGGCTTTGACGCGGTTTTTTGGAGTGTTTTGCACCGAACCTCACTTTTCGCCGAATCTTTACACCAGTAGGATCATCCGAGGCGGCTGCTGGAGTGACGGACCTTGTGACTTGCGCTGGCTTGCATTTCCTTTTTTCTTTCGCTATATTGGCTACGTCCCTCCCCGCAACATCCCTGTGTTTGAAACCCTTGGACCATGCGCACCCTTCTTCTTCAGTGAGACCCCGACTGATCTCTTCTGTTTCCTTGCCGAGCCAGAGAGGCAGCGAGACTTTCTGATGAACAAGGACACAGCAGGCCCCCGATTCCCTCCCCCGACGCCGACACAGTGCCATCTTTTTTTTTTCCACTGTTCAGATGTTCCCCGGTGCTGTGACCTGGCAGCCAAGACCCCCTTACCATGATGGGACCTCGCCCCTTCTCTTTCTTTGGTCGTAGCCGGGATATGAATTGGGACCGCTGCCGACCGCAATCTTCCTAGATCCAGGAGGTACAAAGGGTCATCGAACCCCCCCCCTTATAGCCCTCGTCTCTTTCTGGTGCAACACCCTATACGACGGCTTTTTACCACGGTCATTGCTCCTTTCTTGCAGCAATTGCCTCTTCTGGAACTCGGACGCTGAGTTTCCTTCTCTGTCACCTTGCCACCCTCGTCCGCAGCCGAAACGCCCCTTTCTTTCCCCATAGGCATGCACACTCGCATCCTGTCTCATGGCAGCTCTCCCAGCGACTAGTCTTTTCCCCCCCCCACCCTCCCAACCAGTTCCTTTTGTGTTACTATCCGCCCCTTTCAACGCCGTGCGCAGGAAGTCGTGCTAGCGTTCCGGGCACTTGAGCGTCTCCTTGCGGACATTGTTGCCGTTTTAGGATCGTGGTCGGCCCATCTTTTTACGGACGGCCGGTGCTGCTCCCCGTGTCCGCCCCCTTCCTTCAATTAGTTGGAGAGGAATGTCGCTCCTTTCACGGGTGGTCTCAAACATTTACCTTCTTCGAGGCTCCTCTCTTAATTTGGACAAGTCAAGGCCTTTCGATCGCCTTTACCTCTCTTTTCCCTTCCTTTTGTTGAGTTCTCTGTTGCTTTCCTTTATCAAAGCGGCGGTGAACCCCTTTGATACTGTCATCTGCTCCCTCGGTCTTTCCTCAGAGGCTCCCTTTTCCCCGTTTATTCCCCGGTATTCGACATGACCTGTCCCGCCTTTTCCTCCTTTAGGCCCTTTTGGTCGAAGACGTTCTTCGTCCGATTTGTTCAATCGGTCACGGCAAGCACTGTTCGGCAGGGACATTGGCTCGCTTCTTCTTTTCGGTTTATGCTCGCTCTCGTTGTCCCCCCCCCCCCTTTATTTCTTTTTCCTTTGTTGACTACGAACCCTTGGAATAGGTCGCTCGCGTGGCGCAGAACTAATTTTCGGAGTGCCTTTTGAGGCTAGTGTTTCCTCCCCCCGCCTTGGTCCATTTCGGGTTGCTCTCTTTCTGGTGGTGGCAACTTGAACTCGCTGGCTCCGTTCGAGTTACAGCAAGTCCACTCCCTTTTTCTACCCCACGCCTCCATCCATGGCGGTCCTTCTTGGGCTAGTCCTTGTTACTTCCCGTTTTCATTTGTGATATAGTGAACACCACATCGACGGTCTTCGTCCTCTGCCCCAGTTCCTCGGCAGAAGTCCCAACAGCCCTTTCAACGGTCTGCCCTCTGGACGCTCTCCGGCGCCCTCCACTTAGGATGAGGTTTAATGTTTCCTGTCGCTGCCTTTTTGATTTGTGTTCTTTTTACCTTCCTAATGAAACCCTGGAACGGGTCGTGACGGTTCCCCTGGGGTTTGTTTTTTTTTTTTGTTTGTGTTTATCTCCGCACTTTCCCTTTCTTTTTTCGTTGTATCATCGGCCTCGGTTTTTCGGTATGGTCATCAGCGCCTCCTCATCATGAAAGGTAATCGTCGAGGCGTAAACTTTTTTCACTTTCATGTCCCTCTTTCCGTTTCCGTGGTTTAAGGCCCGTCTTGATTTTCGGCTCTTTCTACACGTTCTTTCTCTTTTTGTCGGCATAGACAATCTTGGCACCCTTCCTTCTCCCGCGAACCCATCTTGTGCTCATCTTCGCAGTCTCTTTTTTAATTTACCGCCCACCGCCGCCTCGCGTTTTCTTTTCAACTAAGTGTCCGCTTACGCTCAAAGCTGGAATTGCAACGAGTTTCGGCGCTCCTTATTTCACATTTTCGTCGGTTAGCCCTTCTCCGCCCTTGGTTTTTCCCTCCATATGGCGGCCAACCTTCGTTACCCCCTTCTCGGCATCAAGGACCGACCGACAAGTTCTGCGTGACCGGTTTTAAGGTTGTCAAGCCGGGAGTTTCCTTTCTTCATGTCGTGACCCTCAACGAGCGTTTTCAGTTTTCAGCCTCTGTGCAATGCTGGCCGCTTAGTCCTATTGCGAGATAGGGTTTAATTCCCTCTGGATTTCCACTCATTTCTCTCTTCTTCAAGCGTTTGAGCTCAACCTACGTCTCCCTCTCGTCTCGAGTTCGTCATGTAGGGCTTCTCGTTCTTGCCTAAGCTGAGAAGTTTTTTAGTCCATTCCATTTTTTCTGTGTGGTTCTTGCCCGACCGGCATAGTCCGCCTCTTTTTCCATTCTCAGAGTGTTGTCGACCGCGCCAAGCTTTGACGCCACCAGACTGTTTTTTGTGTAAGCTCTCCCTCCATTTTGCCTCCTCAATTCGACCTGCTCGCTCCTGCCATGCGGCTTATTTCGTTCCGTCTCCCTGCTGCTTTTTTTTTTTTCACATTGGCCCTTATGCTCTTCGCGTTTCTGGCACTAGGGACGCCCTCCCGGCCCGTTGGGGGTTACAAAAGTCCCTCCCCTCGACGACCCCCCCCTGCCCCTGCATTCGCCTGCTGCTCGGTCCCCTCTGCGCGGTAGTCTGTGTCACATGTTGTGCGCCGAACCCGATTTTGTTGCTCTTTCCCCCGTGACGGCACCCGCCCAGGAGATTGTTTTTTGCGCGAACCCCAGATTCCTTTCAGAGCCTAGTGTTATTCTCCCTTCTCGTTCCTACAATTTACCTCTTCTTTCTGCGTCACGCAACCCCAACCCGTAGCCGCCGACTCTGCGAGCCCAACATTATGTTCAGCCCGCGTATTTTCCTTTGACCCGTCTCTTGTTCTTTTGGCGCGGCTGACGAATGAGCTACCTGTCTTTTCTGCGGTCTCAGAAATATCAGCAGCAGCGTGGCAGCGCGGGAGATGCTCCCTCCTATCATTTTTATACGGGGACCTGCGAATCTTCAGTATAGTCCCCCCTTTCCTCTCTCCTTGCTGATTCACGACATCCGCTCGTGGTACGCAATCCCTCGTCCGTTCCGTGCAGCGCCTCTTTATCCGGTTTCTTGAATGGATTTGTTGGTACGGGGCCGACGACAGATAGTAAAGTTTTTATGCTTGGCTCCGGGTTTGTGTGTTTTCTTTCTTGGCCTCCGTCGCTTTCGTATGGCGTTCTCACAACGTGCCACCCATTTGGTTTTCAGTCATTCTGCTTGCAGTTGCATCTCTCTCATATTGTTTGAATCTCGTCCCTGCTTTCTTCAAAGTCCCAAACTTTTTCATTTGTTGTCTCAAGCCCTGCCTCTTCGGCCTCCCCAACGCCCCGTGCCCCCCTCCGCACAACACTGATCTGCAAGCATGCTTGCCCCCGCCGGCCCTCTCGTTTTGGGCCGCGTTCGTTCCCTGTCCCCCCCCTTTCCCTTCCCCTTAGCACCCTGGATAGTCTGCGCCTGGACACGGATCGTCGATCTTCCAAAGCTTTTCCGAGGCTACCGAGCTACTGAGAGTTCCTCTTTCCCTTCGTGCGAGTTATTGGTTTTCAGGTATCTGCGCGCTCACCGGCGTCCCCCCTTCCCGCTGACGTTGGGAGTCGCCAATCCGACACGGCCGCCTGACCGAGCGCCAGTAGGACCGCGCTTCTTTCTCAACCCCCTCCCCCCTTTTCTTCTTGGACACTTCCCCGTTTTAATTATGTTGACCTAGTCAAACTTTTTTCTTGGAACACTTTTTGTCTTCCCCCATCGTTCTCTTTCTGTTCTTGCCGAAATTTCCTTACTTCCCACTCTTTCCTCTTTTTTCCCCCCCCTCTGACCTTTTTCCCGCCACAGTATTTGTATGGAAGAGCCACCAATCAGGACACTTCTTCCCCCCCCACCTCCCCCCCCCCTTAACCCTTTGCTTTTTTAACTCCCCCGCTCTCGCTCACGGACGTTTCCCTACAACGTGCCTTGTCCCCTCTTGCATCGTTTGTCGCCTCCGACGTTTTCCTTTCCTTCTTCGTCCTCTGTTTTTTTTTTGATCATTTAGATCGCATCTCACTATGCCAATTCGACACAGGCAGACCGCTTTGCCTCTCCATCGCTCCCGTTTTTATGTGATAGCTCCCCGTCATTTTTCCCCCGACTGTTGGTTTCCTTTTATGTTGAGGAGCCTTAGTGCTCGAATTATAGTCTCCCTTTCTTTCTCTCCTGCTTTTTTCCTCTTCCTCGGTTCCTTGACCGCCTTTCTCCTCGCTGAGTAGAAAAAGTTTAAAAGTATCCCTCTTCCCCTTTCTTTTGCTTGCACGCATGGATGGCAAGTCCTAAGCACCGCCAAGGTCACTCCCTTCCCCCTCCCTTCCGCTGCCCCGTTACTGGTCCTGGGCTTGCCCCTCCGTGACTTGGTTGTTCAGGCCTGACTGGAATTTAAGAGTTAGATACGACGCTGAGACAGAAGCCTTTTTTCCTCCCTCCCCTTCCCTCTTACAGTTTTTTCTTCGATGCTTTTGATCCTTCAGCTGTCACACGCCTTTGAGACCCTCGCCGTTGGCAGCTGTGCCCACTCCCCGCCAGCCTGAGGTGGACTTCTCTTGTCCTCCACAAGCCGCATCGTTTTGCGACTTCTTTATTTTCCGCCTGTCCTTGATCTCAGAGCCTCCAAATACGCCCCGTGCCCTTTTCTTTCTCTTCATGTCGTTATCTCATCTTTCCAAACGGTCCATTTTGCCACTCGATTTTGTTCAGATCGCCCCGCCTCCTATGAGTACCCTTTTCCGATTGATATTTAGTGCAGGTTGAGTGGTTTGAGTTCTTCTGACCCTACTCTCCCCTCTTCACGTTTTTCTTCACCAGTGGATTGGCTAACTCTTCGGTAGGGGTTCTTAGGTTAGACCTGTTTTTGATCCGCTCTCACTCCCTTCCCTTTTCCTCTAATCGTCCCCCCGTGCGACCGCTCCAGGGAACTTGCCCCTGTTCCCTTCTCCCTCCTTTTCCGGAACCCATCCCGAACAAAGTAGCATTTAAAAGACTTTACCGCTCGTTATCTTTAGGTTCCTTTCATCCAGACCCCGGAACGAGCCCCCTGCCGCTTTGCCTTTCTTTGTTGCCCTTGACAAGGACAGAATTTTCTTTTTACCTCTACTTGGACTCTACCCCCCTCGTAGGTTGTTTTTGCCTCATGGTGTCCTCTTTGTCTTTCAGATCTTCAGATGGTTGTCCCTTCGGCGTCCTGCAACAATTCCTTTCCCCCTTCCCAGACTCCAAACTTCTTTTGCACTTCACTCCTGACTTGTTGGACGTCGCCGGCTTTCGCGCGGGCCCTTTTGTTTTGCAGGGTTTCGCCAAGGGCAAGGGAATTGGTGAAAGGTTCTCTTAAGCCATTTACGGCTTGCACAAACGGTTTCCTCTCATCCCCCTTCAAGTTCCCCTCGCATACACCAGTAGTATCGAAGGGCCGCTCCCAGCCCGAGCCCTCCCACACCTTGATAGAAGACCCCCGTTTCCAATACTTTCTGAAACCTTTCTCTGCTTTGACTTCTGCTTTCCCCCTTCCGTCCCAGCGAGTTGCCAGCACTCTGCCACGCTCAATTTCCCCCAGATACACTGTAGACTTGTCCAGTAGGGGATGCAAACTTTTTTTCCTCACTTTCATCTGCTCGGCCTTTTCTGATGCGCCCCTGCGCTAGCTCCTCTTTCTTAGTTGTTCGTCGTTCTCACGCCCAACAAGAACCGCGGTTGGTGTGACCGCACGATTCGCGGGCGATACCGCGTGAGCCGTGGCAGATAGCTTATTTTCCGCGCTTCCCATGCTTGCTTTCCTTGTAGGCCCCAATCCTTTTCCGATCCGTTTCGTTTGCTCCACCGTCCGCGTAGAAAAGGGTGCGCGCACTGTCGCACGACATGGCACTGGGTTGGACATGCCAGCCGCGAGGCCCTGTTTATCTTCCCCCTTTCTCTTCCTCTATTGTTCACCGCTCTTCTTATCCCGCTCCATCTCTCTCTTTTCCCCTCCTCCTTTTTTTTTTTTTCTCTCTTTGCACGTTTTGAAATACTAGCCTGGCATTCCTGGTAAATTAATAGAGCGAGGAGCCGGCATTTTCATCGGTCTTCCCTCTACCGTCCTTTTTCTCATGACTCAGTTCCCTCTTTTTTCTCGGGCGGCCACGTTTCGCAAGCCCAAAGGATCCCCTCCCCTCTCGGGTTCCCTCCTTGCAAGAACTCGGAAGGAAGATTATACCGCCGGCCCCCTCCCTCATTCCGTTTCCACTTTTCTTTAGATAAGCCTCTTTGGTCCCCAACTGCGTCTGGTCTTTTTCTTTTGGCTTTGGTGTTGCGAAACACGGGGAAGAGTTCTCTTTCCATCGCTCCGGTTATCCTCCAGTCCACTTCCGCACCAACCTTTTCTGCGGTTTCGTTACGGAGGAAGAAGTGAGCACGACTTGCAGATTTTTTTTTGTGTCCGTTCGCACTTCCGCTTACTCCCCTGGGTGGCCCACTTTGCGTTCCCCCCCCTTTACCCATCGGTGAACCCACCTGATGGCTTCTGCCAGCACAGTCCATCATGTCTGTCAACGTGTTCACATGCAATACCTTGACTTTCAGCACACCCCTACGTTTTCCCCCCATCACCTGGTTGGCCCAGCGCGGCTGGCGTTTTTTCCTCTTGTTTTCGATGGTTGATGCTGATCGATGACCAACATCTCCCGATGGATGTTCTAGGCGAAGTGAGTTGTACATTTAGCCTTTCCTCCCAATTCCACCCCTTTTCCGCCATCCCCTGCCAAACAGCCCCCTCTTCCACCAACCGCTTCAACACGTCGGAATTTTGCCTGAATAACCGTGATCATTCTTTTATGTCTCTTGTTTGTGTGTTTTCTCTCCTCACCCCCTCTGCTTTGAATTGCCCTTTAGCCCCCCCCCCTTGAGTCGGTCGCTTGTTCCTCTCTTCGCACCCCTGTGCCATGTCGTTGTGTTGTCGGATGTCCCTTTGTTCCTCGGGGTGTGTTCCCCTTTTCCCTTTTTCCATATTGAGTCTTTTTTCTCCCACTTCTATTCGGGTTGGGCACCTGCAAATCGTGGGCGGTTGTTCTTTCTCTTTCCCTCCCTACTTATGTTTTCCAACCTCTTCCCCCCTTCCCCCCACGCCCATTGACTTTGGACGTATTTGACGCCAGTCACCACGCGGCGACCCAAGGCCTAGCAAGGTTTCCAGCAATCCCCGGTGCTACCTTTTCCCCTTGGTAGAGTCCCCCTCCACTTGCTACACCCCGCCCCTCTCCCTCTGTCCCCTTTTTGCCATGTTATATTTTTCCTGCAGTTGTTCTGTTCGTTGGACAGCCCCGCTTTTTTCGTTTTCCCGGTTACCACCTTATTATTTTCTCTACGTTCTTTCCCCCTTCTTTTCCCCTTTGAATACCCAAAACGTTTGCCGCGTTGCTCCGGCAATTCCTATAGTGAGCATAAACTGCACTGGAAAATCTAATGCTATGTCCTACATTTCTGCCCTGCCGTGATCCCTTACCAAGTGTCCCCAGTTCAAGACTTTTACTTCTTGGCTTCCCCCTGTCAAGCTAAGCTGTCTTTCTTCAGATTCTGAGTACGACACGGAGTCCGCACCCCCCCTCCCAAATTCTTTTCCCAGTCTTTTGAATTATCCAGCCCTCCTTGTTTTTTTTCCCCAGCTTTCCGCGCCCTAGGATTTTTGAGAGATTCTGGGTTTGTCTTCCAGTGCTGCCTGATAACAAAATCCCCCCTCTCGTCATCCTGGTCCTCAGTCAGTGGTTCCGTGCTTGCTTGACTATGTTCGGGATTGCCCCTTTTCCTCCATAGGCTGCTGTCGTTAGCGCTCGGTCACTCATTATACTTGGCTGTGGCTGGATTGCTCCGTCGGCATCGCTTGCAATTCAGTGTACGGTTTTATCCTTTAACGTTAGTCCCTTTGCGGTCTTTCGCCTCGGATTCCGACCTCCCTCCTTGTAGATTTCTATTATTCTGATGCCATGACCATCCCTACCCCAAATTCCGCCTTGAAATCGATCTGCTCATGACTGCATTTGAGTGTCTTTCCTTCTTCGGAGCCTGCTCGCCTTTTTTCTGTAACTAGGCCCCCACCTCGCCCATTCTGTGACTACGTTTTTTTATACGTTTTTTCTTGCGATTATAGTTGCCGCCCCCGTGCCGAGCTATCACGTCCCTTTTTTTTTCCACAAGCCGGTTTCAGACGAGCGTTCCACCATTCCCCCAGCAGTCAAATTTTCTGATATTTAGGTTGGCCAAAGGGCCCCAGCGTGTTAGGGGCTTACACATGGTTCTTTTTTTCTTCGTTTCCCCCCTTCCCTTTCCGTTGTTTGCTCCCCCTTCTTTCCCATTTCTCATCTGAGGCAGTGATGCAGAGCTTTCGCATGGAACAGATTTCATCGTTCTCTGCGACAGCCTTTCCTTTCTTGCAGTCCAATCCACCGCCCCATGATCCTCTTTCTCCTCCCCACCCCATTGCCCGGTAACGCGCTGAGCGGGTTGCAACCTGTTTCACATGGAAGATCCTGTGTAGTCGATTGGTGGCCCTAGCCCGTTCTTCTTTGTGTTGCGGATTGACGAAGCCTTTTTTCGTATGTTTCGCGGCTTTCACTTTGCGTCTTTCTCCTTCCTGAATCCTAGTTTTTTTCCTTTGATGTTGCTTGCACGCAGATCACATTGACGAGTAATGCGCGTGACGAGCTCTCCTCACTGGCGACGTTTTACAGCTTTGCGATTCAGCATCCTTCCGGGGTACGCATGCAACCCCTCCCGTTTCCTTTTTCTCCCCTCCTTCTCTATCCCGTTTTTTAGGATTTTCACCATTTTTTTGTAAGGGTTCCCCCCGCTCGAGGCACCCCTCCCGGCCGCCCTCCTTTCTATACTTTCGGCGCCGTGTTTTTTTTTTTTTGTTTCCTTTCTTTTTATTTTAGGCTGGCGTTCCCAATTTTAGCCATAAGTTTCTTCTTATCATTTTTTTCTTTTCTCCCTTTGTTTGCGCGCCAAACTGTGGCTGCCCCACCCTACCTCTACCCCCTTCTCTGCGTTGGTATGCTCCTCTCGCCTGACTCTTTCGTGAGCCATACCCACCCCTTCGCCAGTGCATGCGGATTGTTCGTTGGATTAGGCCGCTTTCCTTTGCCCGTTCAACCAACTTTCCCCCTTCAAGAACTTATATTTCCCGGCTTTACCCCCCGGCCCCCGATCTTCCAAGACGTGTTTCCGTGAAGCTTGCCATTTGATTCCGAGCCGACACCTCTAAGTCACTCCTGTCCTCTCCTTTTCCTTTTAGCTCTCTCTTTCCAACTTCTTTGATGCCGCATGATTTTCATCCGTTTTCATTTCCGCGGTTATTTACTTCCGACCCTTTTGCTTTTTTGTTTACACTTTTGGCTTTAGGGTGTTTTGAGGATATAGTCTCTCTTCTTGCCCCCCCCCGCAACCCCCAAACCTACCTCCCCACACACCTTCGACTTCCCCCATGGTCTAAGTATGGATGTCTCCCCACTCGTCTGTTCCTGTTGTTCTTCCTCGAGCTCGTTCTCCTTTTTCCTGATTTCCCCCAATCATGACGCTGCTTGATGTTAACTTCAAATTAGTGATCGGTTAATGCCGATTAATCGTTTCTCACCCGTGCACCTCCTGTTTCTTTCCTTCCTCGTTTGCCCCCCCACTTCCTCGGTGTGTGGATATACAAAAACATGTTCAGCCCCCCATCGTCCCCCTTGTTGTTCTGGAGTAGTCCCTCGCAACCAAAATTCTTCCTTTTTTTCTCGTTGCATCCAAAACTTTCTTTTCTAGTGGATCTCGCTCACCAACAAAGACGTCTCCTCGGTCTGTTTTTTCCTTGTCCCAGAGACCATTTTGCTCTTCTCCCGCTCCTCCTTACCATGTCATAGATTCCCCCCCACTTCTCGCGCTTCTTTAGCGCGCCTAGCCGCTCCTCTATGCGTGTCCATTTTTAGTGCCCGACGACACACCCGTGTTTCCCTCTCCCTGCGGCCACCGGGGCATAACCGGGCCTGACTTTAGTGGCATCCTTTCTATGTCTCAGCTCTTCAGTAACTCTTCCCTCCACTTCCTTTCTCCAAAATTTCCCTTTTCGTGTCCTTGACCGAGTCCGAACTATTGGAATCGGATTTTTTCGCCTCCAAGTTCGGCTCACAGACAGCATCCGCATCCCGTGCCTGACTCTCCTCATTGGTTAGTTTTGGCTTGACGGCTTCCTCGAGCTCGGCGCCGCGACCCGCCTTCCTCCTTATTCTACGGACCCTTTTGTGCTTTGCAACGCCGGCCTTCTTGGTTTTTAGTCCGGCGAACTTTCTTACTCTTCTGATCTGCGCAGAGCACGAAGGCTGCCATCGGTTGCCCTCGGCTGACCCCCCCTTCACGAGTCCCCAACTACATTTGGGTGACTACCCCTCGCAACCGAGCATATTTTTAGCCTTGCACCGCCGCTTGCCAAGGCCCCCTGGTCCTCTTCTTCTCTGAAGTAGGCCGGTCGTTTGTCCCCTGCTCGCTATCTCCCTTCGACTCCTTTGATCTGACGAGCCCCGCTACTGTTTCAAGCGTTTCCCCTTAACCTTCTTTTCCTTCCCAACACCCCTGTACCCACTCCCCGGGAACACCCCACAGTTTTTTTTTTCCCTCTGAGCCCCCCTCTGTAAGCCTGGCCGTTACCGCCCACTTTGTGGACTTTTTTCTGTTCTTCCGACCCTCTCGCCTTCTTTTACTTTCGTGGCGTGTTTTGTTCGGCACCCGAACCTGCCCCCCACCTAATTCCTCTCAATCCCCAACCGCAGCCGAGCAATTCCCCCGATCCTGCTTTTCGGCGTTTTTTCCTTTACCCCCCCACCCCCCTGCTTCTTGACACCCCCCCGAACCACCATAGCCCACACGCCGGATGACACCAACCCGACCCCCGCCCTTCCTACCTCTTCTCTTTTTATAACCCTGCTTCTCTTTCCACACGACACACGTTGCATGAGAAGCCAAACCGTTTCCCCCCCCCTTACCTACCAGGGTCTTCCTCCCAACACGCCAAGTTCTCCTTGTTTCCCGGCAAAATTCAACCTTCCGAACCTTCTTTTCATTCTTTCCTTTTCTGACCACGCAGTTGACCACAGCCCCACCCTTCGTCCTTGATTCCTAGGACGCTAAGCGTTTCCCATATCGACCGGTAAGGCAGTCACCCCTGGGCACTTTCGAGGACGGGCGCTTTGTATTTTCAACTTTCATACAACAGGCCAGAAAGTCCCCAGAGGCCGAGGCTTACACCGCCCCCGCCACTTGACCCTCCCCATCCCCACCCCTTGAGCAGATACCACCCTTGGCCGCCTCCCCCTTTTCTAGGAGTGTCACTAGTTTCCGTATGTTTCCCACACACAACTGCGCTTCCTATATCGCTGCAACCCAAACCCCCTTCCTGTACAGACCGAACAATAGCCCGGCTCACCGGTTAGGCCTGCACTAAGTTCTGTTTGTCTCCTATTTTCTGCCCTACCCCCCCGCGGAGTTTCTTTTTGACAGTCTCTCACCCCCGAGACCCCCCCCCCCCCCCCCTTGTTCCCTCCCCCTTCTCTTAAAGGTGTCGCCTTCTCACTCATCACGAAGACAGCCAGTTCCCCGCATTCCTGTGCTTCACCCCTCCTCATTCCCCCATGTTCCCCCCCCTGCCCCTCAAACAACACCCGCGTCTTAGAAGGGTTCCCGCCGGCCCTCCGTACCGCGTTTACCACCCCCCCACCTCTTCCCGCCGCACCTGTCAAAACCCATTGATAGCGAGCCCTTTTGTTTCGTCATACACCAGTCTTCCCATTGATTGATTACTCTTGCAGTCATAACGGCCCCCTCGTCCCCGGTACCAACGTTATCTTGAGGTGAACCCTCGCGAACACCGAATCCTCTCGGTCCTCCATCGATTTGCAAATGTCCCCGCTCTCCCTCCGCGCCCACGACAGCCACCCCCTTCGAGTCGTTCTGCCGCACCCCACTCTTCCCCCCCCTTTTGAAACTCCACGGCAACAACTAGGCGGAGCCTTAGTAGGCTACCTGCTTTGCTTGATTTCCATCTCCCTCCGCGACCTCCCGGACTCTCTTCGTACACCGCCTCACCGCACACAGACCCTCGCCGTTTTGGTTCCCTCCCTCTACGGATCTCCAGTATCTCGTCCTTAGCTGCTGCACCTAGCTGATTTTCTCTTCTTCAGCTCCCACTTACCCTTATCCCAGTATCTTATGGCAGACGCTTCCATGCCTATTCCATGTCAGTCTGCCCATTTTGACTCTCTTTGCCGTCAAACTCCTTACGAAGGACTTAGCATCCGGCGCACTTGCATCCCTTTTCATCCATCGTGCTCACATTTTTCGAATCCGTTTAAACACTGCCCCAGAACCTCGTTCCTATCACCCTCACCGCTTTTTGAAACAGTGCAACTTTCCTTCCTCCCTTTGCTACCTCGCTAACTTACTCGATGCCCTCACACCTATCAGGCGGCACAGTTACCTCGCACACCCCCCCCCCCCCCCGAATGGTTTTTCCCCCCTAACTCCTTCTCTATCTTAGATCACTACCTCATCTTTTTGTTTGAGCGAAGCCAGGCATTGTGGTAAAGCCACCCTTGGGCGGTTGATAACTGCTTTGCCTGATAAGGTCCCTTGTCACTAGAGCGAGAGCCTCTTCTAGGGTCGAGGGAAATGTTTAGATTGACACCCAGCGCCCAGGCCATGTCGTTTTACAGCCCTTTTCTCTCCTTGGCTTCCCCCCGTTGGTCACTCCCCCAATTGACTACAGTTCCGTTCCGTATTGTTTTGCGAACGTCGGCAAGCACCACACACCCCTCTTTTCTGACACAGCACGCTGCCCCGTGACGCCGGCCATTCGAGTCTCAAGTACCACTTTTCAATGACATCTTTGTTCTTGCAGACCCCTGATGGAGTGTTGACCAACACACTTTCTTCTTTATTTTTTGGCTTTGGCCTTTTATGTCATTCCGACCCTCCGTTCTTCTCTTGCTCGCCGCTGGGCGCCTCCCCACCGCAAGGCCCGAAACCTTTTTCGCGTGCAGGATTCCTGACTTTGTGCGCCATTGCTTCTGTTTTTCAACTTCGAGTGTTGAGGTGCGTCGCCGGCTTTGTATTCGTGGCAGGTTTCAATTCCATCGCTGCCCCTCCGCTGGCCGTCTCCCTTTTTTCCCTATGTCCCCGAAGGCTTCTGCTCAGCAATGACCTGGTCTCAAAAAGCTTGAGAAATTTTTGCGGAACGAAGAGCGAGATGGGCGCGGCCCTGTTTTCTTTTCCTCTTTGTTGGTCGCTTGGAACTGCTTGCTTTCTTCACCAAACATCGGTCTTTCTTCGGCGATCTTCTTTTGGAAGACTTTTTCCCTAACATTCAGATCCATTGGAAACGCCGCCCCTCCGTGGAACCCGCGCCCCGTTCGCGAGTTCCCACCAGAGGTAATTATTGCAGGCCCCCGGTGGATCATTCTTATTTTCCATCCTTCCTGCCATGGGAGTTTTTCCGATCAAGGACGCCTAACACCCATCTTTTACCTGGTTGACTCGGCCCACTCTTGAGTGTCTGTTGGATCTTGCGCAAGACTGATTTCTTTCGTCGTTCCCCCGCTCGCGTTATGATTTCCCCCCCCTGTGTCCTGGTCATCAGCGCCAGGCTATCTTACGGTCGGAACCGGATCGAGAGGAGGTCATTCGTTTTCTCCTTCTTTTACAGCCTTGTTTCTTCCTGTTTTTCCTTTTTTTTCGTTCACCTAGATATTTTCCTGCTTCCCTTGAGATCGCACGTGTCGTTAATGTATTTGCCCCTTATCCTCGGGCGGGTAAATCTCCCCCAGGGATAGAGTACTACAGCCGACCCGAGTGCCTGCCATCTTTGTGGTATTTTTTCTCCTTCTCATCTGTCTGTTCGTTCCCTTGTTCCCTCACCCACTTCCTCCTCGGAGTTCGGGCTCCCTCGCCACAGCAGTGGCAATTTCATCTTACGCCTAAGGCTGGCAATCTGTTTCCCAAATCGGTCGGCGCTTTGCCCCGTCCCTTTCAAATCTATTCTTCCCTCAACGCATGGCCCCTCTCAATATGCGGCCAGTATAGGAAAAGGACTCTTATCAAGGACAGTGAAAGAACAGGTTCCGCATCGATGAACGGCACTTTTTACCTCCGCTCCTTCACAAGCTCTCTCTCCTTTTGTTTGCGTCGTGTTTCCGGCCAACCCTCCCCCAGGTTTATTACATTGAAAACAAGAGGAAACTGTGATTTCGCAGCCCTCGCTCTTCGTGCTAGGCGCTTCTTCTTTCCTTTGAAGGCGTCCCTTTTCCCATTTCGCAGGCTGATCCACCAGAAAATTCCCGTCGGAAAAGCCCTCCTAAAGTCCGTTAGAGAGTCGTTGTTGCCCTTTCCTCGCGTTGAGGCTTCGTCTTTGCCCCCCCCCCTCCCCTGTATTCTGATTTAGCCGCTCGGGCACGTCATGTGATTTTTTGAATGGTGGAGGGATCGGTCGGCCCGGATGACATCGTCGTCTAGTCGGAAAAGTCGGATCTGTGGTCGAACAGCATGGCGTCAGACCCCCCCCTCCTGTCCTCTCTATCTCGATGCACTTCCCTGACTTCCAAGACGCCCGGCACTCCTCGGAGCATCATGACCATGCCCTGGCGGCGCTGGGCGTCCTCGGCGGCCGAGTTTTGTTGCGCAGGCATTATTTTCGCGTTCGTAATGATCGCGGCCTGCTGTTGGCTCCCTCTTCCTGCCCCGGTCCTCTTCTCTCGTTGTTGGACACAGCCGAACGGTCTTAAGAACACATGAACCCTCTAGGCAATGATCTTTGCGGCTTACTACCCTGGAGCCTCTCCTTTAGGGTTGCTACATGTTCTGTTGCGCCGCACTTCCTCTTTCCGTGGCGAATTCTTTCCTCTCCCTCCCCTCCTTTTCGTCACGGTGAGCGAGCCGATCGAGGGGGACCCACGTTTTACTTCAGTTCTTTCGCAGCGAAGCTCAGGACTTTCCGCACCACAGGCCCCAAAGGATAAGCCCGACAGACCCCAATTGGGTCCTCGCCTCCCGAGCGGGTTTGACCCTCCCCCCCTGACCACTTTCCTGAATTCGTCCAGGTGCATAGCTGATAGATAATTTAGTATTTGCGGGGGCGGCGATCTTGTCCTCCTCGAGTGTAATCTGATTGGACTCCCACAGCAGACGTCATTTTGCCGGGCTAGTGTCTTTCCTGCTCCCTCTCCCCCCCTTTCTTTTTGCGTCGACTCTGTTATCGAGCTCCTTTCGAGGTAGTCTCGTCGCAGAGCCGACTTCACGCTCTTGCGTACGCAGCCTCGTCCCCCTTTCGCCCGGGCATCTTTCCGGTTTTCTTTCTTGATTCCATTTGGTGCTTTTCCCTCCTGAACAGCGTCTTCCCCAGCGGCTCGCATGCGACGGTGTAGAGAAAGTTTTGATTTCTTAGTCGCGTCATGGCGTACCACGTCTAACACATCTTTGGTTCAGTTAATGTGATTGCTAGTTGGCCCTCTTTTTTTCCCCTTTCCTCTTTTCCCCTTTTTTTTTGTTGAGCGCGTTCCCAACTCCTGCAATCCCCCCCTGAACCCAAAAATAGGTGGTTACGTTTATTAAGCCGCCTCGACCGCGAACTCCCTCCAGCACCCCGTGTCCCACCGATCTTCCAGCGGAGCCGTGGAGGAAGAGTTATTCGGCACGCCCAACATGGGCAACCCCACAAACCGGATCCAGCTGCTGGGCGCACCGGTCCTCCTCTTTTCTTTTTCCCAACGCGGCGGAGATGGACGGAAAAAAGTTGTTCCCCTTTTACTCTAGTGAGGATAGTCTCATCCGCGCGTCTGTTTTTCAAGGATTCTTCTTCGCTTCACTCTCCACCGAGCCCTTCCTTGACGTGATGCTGGGCTTCCCCTCCGCGAGTCTGACAAATTTTGCCGCGAGGAGTCTTAGCTTCTCTTCGTCCGCTCCCCCAACCTCCTCCACTGATGACTTTCCACTGTTGACGCCCAGTTCCCAGTCCTCTATTTAAACCCGCTTGTCGGCTCCCCACTTTGGTCTTCCTCGGCGTAGCCTTTTGACGGTGGCTGTCCTCCTGGCCTTAGGCGGAACTCTTCCAACTGTCATCCCCTGCGAATTTGTCACCTCCCTACCTAGTTTGAGCGTCAATGAAAGGGCATTTCGAAGTTTCTTGCCAACCTAACATGGCGCCCCTACAGAGGCAGGCTTGTGGCCGGGGCCCGCCGCAAAATTCTCCCAGTTTCCTCGTGTCGGGCATGTTTTCGTGCAGTTGGATTCCCCCCCCCCCCCTACGTCTTTCCTCTGCCTGGGTTCCTCGGTCGGCCAGAACTCTGCCTCTACCGCTTCAAGAAGCAGAACATGCCAACCCCAACCAGCGCGCCGAGCCTTCTCGCCCCAGCCGCCGGTCGTTTTATGGTCATGAGAATGTTTTTTTTTTTCTGGCGTCTCTTTTTTTTTTGGGATAGGGCATGGAGTGGCATCGGCCAGCTCTTCCCGTTACGCAAGCTGTGTTCGACTCTTACACTTACCAGGACTACGATGGATGCGATGTCTCCGCCCCTGCTTCTCCAGCCACAACACTAAGCAATGATTGACCGAAGCGCTTCACCAGAGACAGTGATGTCGGCACGACTTTTCCTCCCCTCGATCTCCTTCACCTCGAGCCGAGCCACTAATTTTCTGCCCAGGTTGGGGCCTCAATGGGATTTCCCCTGATCCGGCGGGAGAACCTGGATACTTTTCCTTCCCCCGATCTCGACTAGCACGAAGAAGTGGTTCGGTCGTCCCATTCCTCGTTTTCCCCATCGGTGTTCGAAGTTCAAGTCCCTTGAGGCGACCTCGCCGGCCCCGGTATTTTGCAAGCTGTCGACTCCCTTGCCCGACCTCCGCTTTTTCAGTCGTACCTTCTTGAACTCCCTGTCCTTATCTCGATCCTTTCCTACTGGCTATTGAGATTGGGCCCCGTTTGATCTCTTTGCACCATTGAAGGACTGCAACCGGCCTACTTAATTCCTCTCCAGCCTTATGATCGTAGCTTTTTTTGACACTTCGTGAGGAGGGGCCGCTCTTCGTCGTCGGCGTTGTTCCCTGCCCCGACCCCCTCACAATATGTTTCTGCGAATCTAGATTTACCCAGAATTTTCCTATCTGCGGCCCCCCCGTAGGGACTTGCTTCCCTTGTGACATCCAGCCGATTGCTAACTTTTACATTGTCAGAGAAGCCGACCGTGGTCCTCCTGCCTGTGTACTTCCGCCCTGCAATCCGGTTGCCGGACCCAGAAAAAATTGCCTCCTTTCCTTCTAGGTAGACCCTCCAGTGACCGGCTTTGATTGCGGTTTGCCCGACGAAGCTCGGGCGAGATGGTTTTTTTGTGTTTTCCCAAGGTACCCGCCAGCATGGAACGAGGCCGAGGATACCGATAAAAATCAGGTAGCGCATGATACAACCCTTCGCAAGACATAGGCTCTTCCCACTCCAGAGGGTTTTCCTGAGCTTCAGTTGACCCACACTCCAGGAAGAGAAAATAATTGACGGTTAGCACCCTTGAAGTTTGGTCATTTTGTCTGCGATCTTTTTCATTTTAGTGCATGGTTTACCTTGATCTGAATGTTTAGTTGACAGGTGCTTTCCCCTACTCGGAGCCCTTTTTCTCCCTTTTTTCCTCCCAGGAGATGGTTTTTATCAGGCACGGTTTCCATCTCCCCCCAATGCTTTAGTTCTGTACGCGCAAGTTGGACGCGCCCTTCTAGCCGATTATTATGAAACCATTGATCGACTCTGGTTTTCACCCGTAAGGTAATTTATCCTTAGCCCTGTGGTGCATATGACGGAGGGAGTTTTAAGAGATTGTCCTGCCACGCCTCTCAGAAGAGCTCGCCGAACTCCACCCCTTTGGCCAATTCTTTTCCCACTTTTCTCGTTTAATCTTTTTTCAATTGTGCTGGAGGTTCCTCTTCGAGACAATTGTTAGTTACCCCCCCCCAACTCCCGAATCCGTTGGTGTCCCGAAAACGTGATAGCGGGCATACCACGCCGTTCGCCGAATTCTTCTCGTTGGAACTTTCACCCTTATCTTTTTTTCCTGCGTTCCAGTGGGTCTGCTGACCGGATTTTACATCCGGTGCTGGGAAATCTCACGCCAAGTCGCTCACTTCTTGGACTCTTCATTTTCCTCCGGTTTTTCCTGGCGCCCATGACCTCTGGGCCTCGATGCTCCTTTGCTATAAGTTTATCCTACTCTTCCCCAGCTAGCGTCCCGAATTCCGGCAATCCTATCCCTTAAGTCCGTGTTGTGGGATGGATGCGGTAGCACAATTCGGGCGGTTGTAACTTTTTCTTGTTTTTACCTGTCCCTTCGAGCTAGTAGCCTCGTCGGCTGCAGCTTTTCTTCACGGCAATATTCCTTCTCCCGCGTCCCGCCTTGAGTAGACGGCCCTGGCAACGTTATTCTGGCATTTTTAATCGTCGATGGGGAAGGCACACCTTTCCCTTGCCCCAGCACCCTTTTCGGCAGTCCCACGCCTCACTTTTCTCTCTAGCACTGATCCGCTCACGGCTGGTATGCTGACTTCCTTTGCGGTCCACAGGATTGTGGCTTTTTCTTCTCAGCCAACTCAGTTTTTCAGCTTCGCTGGGCGGGGTTATCCGCCAGCAGGCCCCAAGGCTCTTTTTCGGTCTTTTCCCTTCTTTCGTTGTGGCCATTTCCCGCCAAGTTGTTTTTTTCTGCCTTTGAGTATGAGTTGTTGAAGTTCCCCTCGCTTACACTTTCGGTCCGTCCCGGTCCGTCAGATGCACCTCCCCTTCCCCCTTTCCCCGAGTCCGTCCCTTCTTACCGGTAAATTCGATCAAGGGTGTTGCAGAGTTTTTTTCTTGGCTGCGTACTTACTCGGTTTTTCTTTCTTATAAGGGACCCCCCCCCCTTTTTGTTCTTAGGTCCGATGCCTGGTCCGCGGTTCATTCCTTCTTACCCTTCTCTGGATCCCCGGCCTCCCCCCCTTCCTTTGGAACACCGAGCGAGAGGTCCCATAATGGCCTTCTAAGGTGTTATTTCTATTGTCTCCCCTGGGAGTTGTTGTTTCCCGCTCCTTCACTCCCCACTCCCCCTGACGTGTTCCCTTAAATCTTCCCATTTTTTCTTGAGTATGCAATACACTTGTAGGTTTTCTAGCTCTGTTTCCTGCCTTTTCCTGGTGTCCCTTTTCCTCAGCGCCCTCGCGGTTCTTCTTTTTAACTTGCAACCCCTCAATCTTCTGTTATGGTCATTCTTTGACCTTCACAGACTGGCATTTTGTGGTTTTACGGACACTATCTTTTTCTTAAGTACTACCTGCCTCATTCTCCTCGCTTCTTAAGGGAGCAGCTTCTTTGGTCCTAACTAAGGAGAACAAAGGCCCCCGGATCTGGGTATCTTCGTCGAACTTTTTTCTTTGGTGGTGTTTTTTTTTTAGAATCCACTAGCCCACTAAAAAG
>Ga0179593_1623066_pt1 | contig 28149 bp, 35 predicted proteins | sample CZODoug2_1_08_16_FD_185931 | JGI IMG/M metagenome (GOLD analysis project Ga0179593, IMG submission 185931) | Vadose zone soil fungal communities from Angelo Coast Range Reserve, California, USA - CZODoug2_1_08_16fungal (PacBio error correction) | ecosystem: Environmental > Terrestrial > Soil >... | reverse complement strand
TTTCTGGATATTGTTATTTTCTCCGCGAGGTTCTCCTTCTCCATTTCCCCCCCCCCCCCCTAGGGACCTTTTTTGTGGTCTCCTAGGTCTCTATTCTTCGAGTAGGTCCTTCACCCTTCCAGAAACACTGACGCTCACGCAGCCTGCTGTTTTTTAGTCCCCGATTTGCGAAATTTGGATTTTCTTGTGTTTATACCGGGCATCGGTTTCTTTTGTCTGTCAGGATTTTCTCTGTCCTCCCGCTTACTCGCTATAGAGTCAGATTCGTTCTAATTCAGCAGTTGCCGTCGCTGGCCAGATTGCCTGCGGTTCTTCAGTAAGTAAAGCCTGTCCCTAGACTTTATTCCCTGACCCCTTGTCATCTCTTTTTCTGCCCCCCCTCAGAGATTTCCGTGTAGGACAGCGTTGCGTCGACTCCATTGAACCCCACGCCTTTCATGTATTTTCTTTCCCTTCCCCTTTCCTTGGAACCAGGCTCACCTCCATACTTCCCCCCCAACGTTCTCCCCACCGGCAAATTGTCTTTCCGAACAGGAACTTCCAGGCTTACACAGGCAATTTTTGCCAGGCACGTGCCAGAATCCCCCACCCTCTTTTAGTTCACGGACTAGAGCACTTTTTTCTTTTTCGGAAAACTGGGCCAGCATGACCCATCAAGCGTGGCAAGGCCCAATCCCTTTTCTTCAATTCTTTCCAGAGCCCAACTGCTATTCGGTCTGGAGGAAATTTTTGGTGATGGTCCATTTGAGCGTGCGAGCCCTCTTGGTTTTCCAACCCAGACCGGCGTTACGCTCCCGGCTTTTCCTTAAAAATTCACGTTTGATCCCTTTTCGTTCTCGCTGTAAGAAACGACTGCCGTTTTGTTGGTCAGATGCCCCGTTCACAGTTTTTCCGTACTTTTTTCCTTCTTTCTTAGGAGACCCCCCCAACTGTCCCCCTGTGTATGAGCAATTTTCCAAGACGCTGGAGCTTGAGCCAACAATACGGTTTTTCCCTGAGCACAATCTTTGAACGTAGCGACGGTTAAATGGGACGCGACCAGCATGGATTCGTGATTCTCCCTCATTTTTTTGCTTTTCCTAATTTTTTTTCCCCCTTTTTTTCCATTTCTGTCCCTCCCTTGCTAACGTGGACTCAAACCTCCTTTCGATGGGATTTCGGACTCGTGTTTTACTCAAGTCTTTTTTTATTTTCTTCCCCACCGATTCTCGTCCTTTTTTCCTTATCCCCCCTTCATTGCATTCTCCTCGTTGTTGTTGTCTCTCAGGGTGAATGCTTCGAGCCACTGCTTCCCGCAGATGTTAAAAATTTTTTATGATGTCACTTTCCTTTTCCCCCGCTTTCCTCCTTCCCCTCAAACCACCCCCTCTTTCGGTCTTTTCTTTTTCCTCCCCCCCCCTCACTTAGTTCTGCTTTATCTTCCCCGTTAACAACTTCTCTTTTCTTTCTTAAGCCCTTACCTAGTGTAGAGTTCCATCTGCCGTCGAACTTTAGTTGTGCTCTTGCCTATGGGTTTCTTTTCTTGGCTTTGTGGCGCCTACTTTTCCCCCTTCAGACAAGAGTTTTTTCCCCCTTCCCAAAACATGACGGTTTTTCGATAATACTTTGCTCTTGATTAAAGAAGGCCGTTTGTGGAAAAGTTTGACGTAGCTCTGATAAGTTCTTAAAACGAAGGTCCTTTTTTCTCTGTCATCACAATAGTCTCAAATCCAATAGACCTCCAGCGAGCAAGAGTGACACAGCGTCACCAAACTTCACCGTTCTCCTTGGCTTTACTCAAACGGTTTTTTTGTGTTTTCCCAGTGGGGTTTAGTGGTTGGAATGTCCCCTCCCCCCCCCCCCCTACGAAGCGAAGGGTCAAACTCAAGCAGAGGCGAACCTTTGCTTCTGCCTGGAATCCTTTAGGTTTTCGTTTTTCCGTAGTAATTCAAGTGGCCGGGACGTTGGCTAATTCTTGCTCTCGTGTGATTGGGTAGCCTTTGGTTTTTCACCTTTTTTCCAACGAATTTTTTCTTGCTCTTATGGTCATCGCATTTTTTCCTTTTGAAGTTTTCCTGGCACAGGAGCCCCCCCTCTGTACTTTTCAGACCTGCATTGCCCCTCTGAATTGGACTCCTCCCGGAGATCCCATTTTTTTTCTGCAGCCCTCGTCCCTTTTTTTTTCTTACTTCTTTTCGGTCCTTCCAAGGAACCTCCTTTTCCCAGGACTTCAAGAGGAGACGTCCTGCCGCGATGAGAGCTGTCTCTCCCTCCACCCCCCCTTCCCCCAAGTATCCAATATGTTCTCACGCAAAAGATTTTCCCCCAAACATTCGCAAAACTAATACTCGATGGTGAAAAGAGAATTGTTGAGGACGCAGTTGCTTCTCGCCTTTTCCTCTTTTCTCATCCTTCCCTGAAACTTCCCCTCTTTCGGCACTTCCTCAGTTTCCAAGGATGGAGAGAGACTCCCCTTTTCCCCCCCCTTATAGGCTCTAAACAATCCGTTATAAAGCAAACGTCCGAAGACGAAACGAGGTTTTTGCTCATTTGGACTTTATCCTTAAGGACCCCCCCTCCTTCTCTTCCCCGAGGACCCCCCTTTCCTTCCCCCCAAGACTTCGTCTTTTCCGACAGGCAGTTGAACTTCGATTTGGTCGTGGCCCCCCAAAACCTTCTTCGCTCAATTCCAGTTTCCCAGCATCCCTTTTTCACCCCCTTTTTCCCCCAAAGTCGAGTTTTCAAGGTTTGATCTCTTTTCCCTACCCTGCCGGACATCTTTTGGTTACTTTTAGAGGGAGGTCTTGCTTCTGCCCTGAAACCCGTAGGGCTCCTTGATCCCATGGCAACTTTTTCTTTGCCCCCAAACCTCTCTGACCTTCGATTCATTCACTCTGAGCCCCTCAACCATAGCATCACATTATTGAGTGTTTCCCATAGAACGGAATGCCTGTGACCCATTTTTGGGATTCGTTTGCATCTCCCTTATAGTTCCCTTCCTTTTTTTTTTCCGTCTTGATTCCCCTTTTTTCCCCAGCAAGCTCCTTTTCCCATGTTGGGAAAAATTTTCTTTTCCGTTAGAGCGCAGAAATTCTCATGAGTACGATTAACGCCTTGTTCAACCCCTTCTCAGGACTCTCTGACCCCGCGCGGGTTCTCCCCCTTTTATTGTCCCCTGAGCCCCGGGTCGAATGACTAGGCTGTTTACGCTAGGCGGAGGTCCTTCCCGATTGCGAACCCCAAATCCCTTCCACAGGACTCCCCAATAGTTTAAACCCCCCTTCCCGATCCCCAGCCGGAAGAAAGTCCTGTGTTTTGCGTCAAACCATGGATTTTTCTTCCTCCACTTTTTTTTTATAGGGGCCTTTCTTTTTCCCCCAGACTCGTGTTCTTCGGTTGATGGCTCCTGGTATCGTGTTGAAAAGATTGGATGCCTTGGCAGTCTTTTTCAGTCTTTTTCCTACTTTTTTTCTCCCCACTTCCCTCTTAGGCCCCCCCCTTGACCCTAGCGGACCTTCTTCCCCCCCTATGGTACCTGGTGACGAGAAGGGACCCTTTTGTTCGCGCCCTTCACCCCCCGTTTCCCCTTGACCCTATTAGGTGGCCTTTCTCACAAGTTCTCCCTTTCGTACTCAGGAGAAGATTTCTTTCCGCGTCGGCTCCGTCAAAGAAAGTGGGTCAAAGTTTTCCCTGGATTTATAAAGGTCCTCTTTTCCCCCCCCCCGGTCTCAACCCCCCCCCCCCCCCCCCTGGCCTGCCCTAATAGCCCCCATTTCGATTGCACAGTCCCAACATAGATTTCGCCCCGTTATATGTGAACTTCGTTCTCTCTCAAATTTTCTATACTTCCTCGACCCTTTTCCCATTTTTTACCCAATTGAGTTTTCCTGCTTGGAGGTTTCCCCCCGGTCGAGTTCAATCGGGACGTCCCGCTTTCATGTCCAAAACTACTTTTTTTTCATGCCTCTTTCAAGGACCGCCCGAACCCCCCTTTCACATTACATTCCCCCAAAAAACCTTCCTTTTTCCCACCTGGCGACACCCCTCTTCCCGGCAGGTGGGCCGTGCGAACAGTTCGTCCCCTACGGATGCTGCTGCCGGTCCCCGAAGAGGTTTTACGCAACCCTTTTCTGGGTACCTTGAATCTTTCCCCCTCTCCGATACCCTGTTTTTCATGTTAAATGGGCAGGGTAGCTGCAGCCACATGGGCCGCGATTTTTACTGATCGGTTCGATCCTGCACATGTCCTAGCTTTTTTCTTCCTTTTTTTATATTTGTTTTTTCCTCCTATCGCGAGGATGTTTTCTCGGCTCCAGCATGAAACTTAGTGGTAAGAGCGCAGGAGGTGCAGATTTTCTGACCCCCTTTGGATTCCTTTCCAACTGCCTTTTTTTTCCCCTAGATTTTCGTCATCGAGCTTCGTTGAGTCCCCTCCCCTTTTGGACAAGTTTTCTTTGAGCCACCGGAAGCCATGCCATATTCTCCTTCCGGCATTCCTTTTTCTCTGTCTGGGAAGTCCTCTCCCCCCCCTCGATTTCCATGACGTTTCTTCTTCCTCCACCGTGTGCCGTACCGGCAAGACATGCTTGAGTGGCCGAAAAGGACGGCATCCCATTCATGCCGTCGACCTCGTTTGGGAATCACCTTATAAGTTTTTTTTCTGCCATTTCTCTTAACGCAGGTGGAGGAAGAGGAGGAGCCTGCACTCTTGAAAAAACTTCCCTACTTTTTATGTTATGTATCCCTTTTATCATTTTCTCCCCCTCCACCCCCCCCCCATGATACACCCCCCTTAAAACTTTCCTGGTTTTACTTATTCCAGGGCGAACCGTTTTAAGGGGCCCTCCTATGACGGTACTTTTTTCTTTTTCGCTTTTCTAGGTCTTTTTCCCCCTCCCCCTTCCCGAAATCCCCCCTTTTGTGGAAGTGACCCGAGGTAAACAAGAACGCCGTTTTACTTCATTGAGAAGCTGATTCCGATTCGGATCCAATTTTGAGGATCCCCAACTTTATAGAGTCGTGGAGTGGCAGTTCTTTCTGCTTTTTTTTACGCTCCCTTACAACGAACCCCCCCTTTTCTCCCGACATTTGTTCCACAGCAAAAGGCGGTTTTTTTTTTAAGCTTCCCCATTATCCATTCTTGTTTTTCCACCCTCCTTTCGCTTTCTCCTTCCCCACAATCCTTTTTTCTTTTCGTTCCAAGAAGTGGGCGCTCTGGGTAGGTCCCCTCCGGTTCAAGCTTGCCCCCCTTGCGAACAGAGCGACTCCCCTCTTTTACTTCCCCCCCCGTTCCTTTGGATCCCTTTTCCCCCTTTTTTTTTTCCGGCGCTTCCCTTTTTTTGGCCCCTAAACCCTCCCCAATGAGGTCAACAATTTGAGCTTTTTTTTTCATTCTTTTTCCCTCGCCCTCCCCTTTTTTAAATCCGTGTGTCCGGCATTATCCCCCCATCTTATCTTTATTTAAGTTGTTGTTGTTGGTATTTTTGGTTTTCTCCGTTTTCTCCCCTGCCGGAAGCGCTCCCTTTTGTCTTTTCCCAACTCTTCTTCGGGTTTTTTTTTTTTGGGTTTGGTGTCGAAGCCACTCCCCCCAAGTTTGACCCCCCACGTCGTCTAAGTTTGGCCGGATCCCATAGAGCTAGCCTTTCCGCTATGCTGCTGATCCGCGTTTTTCCCCAATCCCCCCCTTTTTTATATACCAGATCCTTTTTTGGCTGAACCACCCCTCTCAGCCTTTATTTTGTGCCGCAAGTCCCCCTTCTCCTTTTGGGAGTCGTCCACATTCGAAATGTCCCTGTTGCTTCCCTGTTTTCTCTTTTTTTCTTACAGCTTTTACCCCCAGGATTCGCCCCTCACCATAGAGATTTTGGCAAGGAGTGTGGATCTTTGAGCGTAACAACTCGCGCTGTTAATTCCCTCCCGATCCCCCCTCTCCCTGTTTTTTCCCCAATTTTCCCCCCCCATCCCCCCTTCTTTCCCCCAGAACTTTTTCCCTCCTTGTAGTTCGCAAGGAAGGAATAACCCAGTACTTTGCCCGTTTGCATCCAATTTTATTTTGTTTCCCAATAGAGTTCCCACAATTTTTTTCCCTGCCTGCGAAACTTCCTCCTGTGGATTGAAGGGACCATCTGATAGGTCTCGGTAGTACCCAATTTCCCCCCTTCTGTGGATTTTTCTTTCAAGGTGGATTGTCCTTCCTTGGCTTCCATTGAACGAACGGCCAAGATTGGCTCCATTTCGCAGTCCCCTTTTATTTTCCTCTCCTGAGTGTTTTCGCCTCGGTCCGCTTTTCATCTTTCTTCCCCCCACCATGACGGGACTTTGTCCCCCCCCCCAGAGTTTTTCGTTCACGTTTAAGGAAGACCGTTATACCCGCCGAAGGGGCTTTAATCCTTTTCCACCGCAGGCAAGCATGTCTCAGGTTTCCGAGCTTTTTTCTTTCGAGCGTTTTTTCTTCTCCCAATAAGGACTTTTCCCCCATCACTACGAACCTCCTTTCCCCCCCCCAATACTCCCTTTGGGCCAGCAACCAGCCCCACAATTTCGAAACCCTCCTGATGACGAAACCCGCTTTTTCTGGAGCAGTTGCCCGACCCCCCCTTTTCTCTGATCTCCCCCCGAAACTTTCCTTTGCCTCGACACACTGAAGTTTCCTTTTCTCCTTATTCGCCTGAGGGATCGGGCTTCTACAATAAAAAGAACCCCCCGTTCTTCGATGGTTTTCCCTGTGACACCCCTTAGCGGAACCCTTTTCCCTTTTCTCTAGCTTCGCGGCCTTTCCCCATGCTCATGTGACCAGCGGACAACCTGGAAACCCGGCTGGCGCTCTTTTTTTGCGTTCCATCCCAACCTGTGGGCCCCCCCCTTCATTCGCCCAACTGAAAAATTCTTTTTGGGCGAACTCTCCCTGAACCTGGCCAGGCGTACTGTGTGCAGGCCAGGTTTTTCGGGTTTTGCCTAAAATGGCCCTTGTTTTTTTGCGAGGTTTTTCCGTTGACCCCCCCCCCAAGTCTTTTTTTTTTTTTTTTTTTTTTTTTTTTTTTTTTTTTTTTTTTTTTTTTTTTTTTTTTTGTTTCTTTCCTTGTTTGACTTTTTCACCGCCCCCCTGCAGAATTTTCCACCCCCCCCCCCCTTGAAGTCCCCTACTCCAGCGAGGGTCCTGCACTTTCAATCGTCCATTCCGTAGTTCCCGAGTTTTTCCAGACTGCTGCGAAATATTTCGCCTCGAATGCAGCCCTCCCTTTTTCTTTTAGGTTTTCTAAACGCCCCTTCCCATTTTCCACCCTGTTTTTTTTGCCGCCGACGGCAGAAGATCTATCTGAGTCGAGAGCGGTCACTCCTTTGTCCTTCCACCTCAATCGGTCCTCAGTACCTGTGTTCCATAACTCTTTTTTAGCCCTTTCCTGCGCCCCGGTACAATAAATCCTTTTCCTTGCTGACGGGGCCTGTGTAGAAGATATTATCCTATTCCCGTGGTGATGTCGCCCCTTCTCGGCTAATCCCGTATTCCCCCTTCCCCCACATCTTTTCCCGATACCCTCCCTGCGGACCGTCCCCCTTCAGCTTTGTTAGCACCCGCGGCATTTCACGATCTCTCTTTTTCCGTGTTGTGTGATTCCTGATGTTTTTTGCCCCTTCTGCAGGGATTCCCAGTGCTGGGTCCCCGTTGTGGTTTTTTAACTATTGGATCTTCTTTTGAAGACTTTACGATTTTAGAAATAATTTAAATGGTCATCAACCCCCACTTTTTTGGACCAATTCTCTTCCCTCCCTAGCTTTTTTTTCCAGATCTCAGCGCATGACCCCGCAGGGTTTAGAGCCCGGACCCCCTAAGTTAGGTCTTGCGCACTTCGGCACTCCGTTAGTTCCCCTGATTTGGTGGTTTTTTCTTCCAAGCTTAAGGCTTCTTCCTCTGGAAGAAGTTCTGCGCCGTCGGATCTCCACCCAAGCAAGTGGCGTGGACAGGCGCGGGCCCCGTACTGATTCTCAATGAGAGTCCCCCAACAGGATGACTTCTATCCCCCGAATTTTATGGTCCCTGGAATCCCACAAATAGATTTCAAGTCGTATGTGTAACTCCACAGAATGGAGCGATCCCTCCGCTTTTTTTCTTTCATCATCCCTCTACGTTTTTCTTTCGTCGGATTTTCCTCTCTCAAATCGGGAGTCCACGTACTGTCCCTCTTTTGGTTTCTGTCTTCAAGACCGCCCTCGCCCAGACCCCCCCCATTTTTTTTTTCACCCCCCCCCTGCGATCACCTGTGCCGACACATTATACTGATGCCCCAGGTGAGTTTCGGCCCAGTTAGCAACACCTCCGTCTGTCTTGCGGGAATTTGAGCGATGTTGGGGGCAACCCCCCCCAACAATCCTTTTCCCTGTTTCCCAGAGCGCTTTTCCTTTTAGTTTTATGTTAACTGGTCCTTCGACTCAGTGAGTGAAAATTTTAAGAGATTCTCGCCCAATTAGCCGTGTTCACGCGTTACCATTCGGAGTGCTGTCAACATGCTTCCCATCGATAGGCGGAATCCTTGTTCTTCTCCCCTCCTTGGCCTTCCACACTCAGTGTCCTTCTTTCGTTTCCATTTCCTCTGCTTGAATCTTTTCTTTTTATCGGTGCTATGAAATGAAGCCCCTAACGCAGCTTCTTTTTGGTTCGTCATCGTTCTTTTCCCCCTCAAATTTTCCCCTCCACCCTTCCTTTTCATCGTTCTTCTCCTTTAGAGGCTTTCCCTTTCTCCCTTTCTTTTCTAGCTTGAAGGTTACTCTCTCCCCTGCGCATCGGCTTTTGAGGGACGGCTAATTGCGTCAGGAGAAATTCTCTTCGGTTGCTCCTCCTTCCCCCCTTTTTAGGATCTCCTTTCGGCCTTTTCCCATTGTGTTTTTTTTGGCGAAATTCCTTTTTGCAAGGAAGGTTCTTCAAGAAGTCGCCTGAAAAAACTCCCTTTTACCAACTCTCCCCTTTTTGAGAACCTACCCCCTTTTCTTGCCCTTTTAATTAAGTTTCCCTTTCTTCCATATCCAAGTCAAGGTCCCTTTCTTCAAGACAGGACGACCGCTTAATGAGGAAAGGCTACCGATTTTTTCGCTATTTTTTTTTTTTGGTTTTACCCCCCCTTCTTGTCTAATTTGGTCCCCGTTCCCTTTCCAGAAAATCCCCCCCCCCCATTTGAGTTTGTTTCCAGCACCGTTTCCCCCGCCCAAGGAAGACGCCGCTATTTTTCGCCCCCACTTGGTGAACTTCTTTGATTGTCACCTTGTGTAATCTTCCCTTTCACTTATTGGGAGGCTTTTATGCGCCTGAACGCTGAGTGTGACGCTACCTTTTCATTTCCAACTTCCCCTGCCTCTTTTTTCTTTTACCTTTCCCCCCGCAGGCTTCCCGGAAGCTTTCCCTCTTTCCTCCAGATCAACTTCTGTTGTTTCGTTAAAGTCATATGGCGCTCGCATTTCCACCAACAGCGCCTTTTCGAACCCCTCTTTTTCGCTTCCATCCCCTTCCCCTTTCCCCCATCTTAACCAGTTTCTTCCGGCAAAGTCTCATCTCCTCCCCAGCCTTTTTTGTGACCGATCATCAAGATAGTTTTTTTGACGGAGCTAAAGCTCTCCGCGTTATCTGGACGTCCTCTTGACTTTTTTCCTTTTTCTTGCAGATTTTTTTTTTCCTCGCTCCTTTAGATTGGCCTCCGGACAATCGATTAGGGGTTCCATCGCGTTCCTCCAGTGCTCGACGGAATTCTCCACACTCTTTCTTTTCATCCTCTCCGTTTGCTAGAGATGGTGGATATGCGACTTCATAACGCGATTTCCTCTTGCCAAGCTTTTAGTCGACCCCCCCCCCACCCCAAATTCTTTGTGACCTTTCCCAGTCGCCAGTTTTCCCCTCCAGGCACCGGAGATTCCCGATAAGTAAACACGGCTTGCGTCCGCGGGAACTGCAATGTTTTTTTCGTAAATATATGGACTCCCTTTTTTTTCCTATTTACCCTGTCCCTCGGCAAAGCTTTCATGTAATAGGGCTTTCTCCCTTTCTGGCCCTTCAAGACCGCCAGAGGAATGCGCACTCCCAAACCTGACGGTTCTCGGATACTACCTCGCGCCGGATTACCTCGGCTTCGTGGAACAGGCTTTACCTTTCCCCGGTCCCCTCCCCGCCGGCGTTTCTTCCCTCACGCTGCCCCCCTTTCTCGCCAGCACGCCCAGAGTGCAAATCTCTCAAAAAAATTCCAGATCCATCCGGAATCATGGCGCTTGCCCCCTTCTGAAGAACTGGGTTTCATTGCCTTTTTTTTTTTTCTTTTTTTTTTCCCCCTCTCATGACTTCGGGTTCCTTGTTGTGCCCCCCCTCATCAGCATTGCGAACTGACCGGTCTGGCGCCCTGGACCAGTCCTCAGCTGTCGCCTGGGCGTTCTTTCATTTGACCTTCTGAATTCGAACTTAATTTTTTTTCCAAATTGCCCCGAACGTGATTCTTTCCCTTCCATCCGGCCGAGTGAAAGGGAGTTCTTTTGCAATTTGTCTTGACGCCGTGCCTTTTTCCCACCTTTCCTCTTTCCATGTTCTTGACCTTTTCTTTTAAGAACCTCTCCCTTCCCTAGAAGGGGCTTTCCTTTTTTTTCCTTAAACCAAGGCAATCCTTTCGCCGGAAGGAACTGCGCATTATCTTTCTCGCCGCGATGAGCTCTTTTTTTTCCAGGAGAAACACCCACTTCAAGCCCTCCTCCTCATTGGACTTCGGTTGTCGTTTTTCCACCCCCACTTTTTTTCCCCTCATAATACCTCCCGGAAACGCTAAGCTCTTGAGCGAAGTTGCTTCGTCTTTCCAGCAGACGCAAAGATCCTGTCTGGCCCTGACCCTTTTCCCCCCCCGGTCTACCTGAAGTTTCTTCTCTCTTGATCGGTCTTTCTAAGACACCCCCCCTCCCCCCCCTCTCCAGAGTTTTTGAGAATGTGACATCCCTTTGCATTACCTTTTTGGAACCCCTTTTCGTAGATTTTCTCTTTTCCACTGTTTTTTTTCACATCCCCCCCCCCCAGCGGGCGATCTTCGGGCTCGGCCCAGCTACACACCCTCCTTTTTGAGGGGCCCCCACCCAACCCAGACGTCTCTCTCAATTCCCGGAACTTACCCTTCTCGAACTGGCGCCTTTCCCTTGGCAGCGTCCTCAAGGGTTTTCCATGGGCTTCCCTTCTTTGGTGTAGTTTTCTCTTTTCCTTTTCTTTTGAATTTCCGGTCCGAAACCAAAAGTAGTGCATAGTTAGTTCACTTATGCTATCGGACCGCAGCCCCCCGAACCTTCTCACGATTCCCCTTTTTTCCCATTCACATACCTTCTTTTAGTTCGGAGGGGACACATTCTGTCCTTGGACCTAATTGGCTTTCAGGTGCTCGAAATGCAGTTAGCGTGCAGCATTTTGTGGTGCAGTTATTTTTGACAGTCCGGCTTTTTCCGTTCAGTTTTCCCCTTGTCCGTTTCGTTTGACCCTTTAAAGTCCTTTTTCGAGGGAGGCCGCCCTTTTTCCCTCCACATTACCCTCAACGGATCCTAACGGAGTGGCCGGTGCGTGCGCTGCCATAACTTGTGGTTTCGTTTTTTTCCCCCGCATTTTTTCTGAACTTCCTTCCCTCCTTTTTAGGAGGTCCCTGAGCCGTCGCATGCTGAGCCCTTCCGTCTGGACACTCCCTTCCTACCCCTTCAACAAAACGCTCGACCCTTCGCGCTTTTACCGTGAACTCACTGACCCCTTTCCTCATCCCTTAGCGATCCCCTTTTTTTTTTCTCCTCGTGTTTTTCCCCCTTCTGGCATTAGGCTCCGTCGAAGGAGCGGGGTCTTGTGTGAAATCTGGGATTGGCTTATCCCATATTTTCCTCCAATTTTTCACAAAGTTTCCTCTCCCGCGGTTACCCCCCCCCCGCCCCATTCCGAGTAAACCATGCCCGAGTTTGTTTTAATTGCGAAAGAGAAGGTTTTTACTGGCTTTCCCTCCCCTTTGTCTACGGCATTCTCGATTGATTTCTCCTTGCCCACTGCTTTCCGCTCTCTTCAGGGAGAAGATTTCTGCGCCGTCGGCCACCCACCCCCCCCAACACGCAAAAGCTTTTTACTTGCCACGGCCGGGGGCCGTCCCCGCTTTCCTCTGACGGCACTCTTCTTTTACCCCAACCCCCTTCTAGCCCCTTTCATTGGTGCACCCCCCAGCCATTTCGCCAGCCTGTGAACTAAGAACTCCTCCTTCAGAGATTTTTTGGTGAAAATTCCTTCCGCGCGGAGCATCTGGCAATCGGTCCCCCACCCTCCTGCTGGTGTGGAGGCGAGTCCCTTTGGCTGAGCAATCGGGCCCGTACTGTCCAATTTGTTTCGGGCTTTTTGCTTCACCCCCCCTTCCCAATTTTTTTCTTTTCTTTTCCACAAACCCCCTGTTCGTGCCAATCCGACACAAGCCTGATACGCTGCTGTGGGCCGGTTCCGCCAGTTCGATAGTCTTTTCTTCCTTGAGCTCCTTTTCGAGGTTCGGGGGCAAGGCAACAAAAGGACGGCCTGTTCCTGGCATCGCCGGCCCAAGATTTCAGTTTTTGTTCCCTTTTTCCTTTTTTCCTGCGCTTGAAATTTTCTCCTAAACTGACTTTTGCGGGACAAATTTTTTCTTCTTTATTTTCACATGTCCTTCTGCCTCACACCGCGGGTCGATATGCGGACTTTTGTATCCTTTTTTACTATCGCCTCCCCGCCCCTTTTTCTAAACTCTTGAAACTCACCTCCAGAGGTTTCTTTGGGGTACCTCACTTCTTTTTATGTCTCCTATCCACTTCTAGCTCTATTGCCACGAAGCAACACGCCCCGAAGAACGGAGAGTTCTTCAATTCGTTGGACGACTCCGTGGTACATTTCCTTCCCTTTTTTGACGACATTTTTTTCTTGTAGTTTTTTTGAGTGTTATTCGATGTCCTCCTTTTTCTCGAACGCTAATCTCCTTTCTTCCTGATAATTTCAGAGTTGCCGGCGCCTGCTTGCCTTGCTTTTCAAAAGAAGTACTTTACCTTCTTTTTTTTTTCGTTTTCCATCCCTTAAACTTTCCCTTTTTTTTTCCCTGGGTCTTAAAGGCATTTTAGGCGTCTCTTCACTCCTTGAAAACCCACGCCTTTCCTCTGAATGATGTAGCCAATCGTTCGCCCTTCATTGGCTAGGTCAATCCAATTTCCCCCTCCTACCCTTTTCCTTGGTCATTCCCTTACTACTTTTTTTTTTTCAGGCATTCCTCCCCTCTGTGTCCGTTCGAAGCCTTTGGATGTTAAGCCACGCGGTCTATATTTGTAAACAGTTTCCAGGACCCTAACCCAACGGTGGTTTTTCCCGGTTCACCCCTCTTTTCCTTTTGACTCTTCTCTTAGTTTTCCCTTTGAATCTCTTTGTTTTCAAATATGGCTTCCTTCGTTTGATTGGATTGGAGGGATTTATGTCTTCCCTTCTTTTTTTTCAAGTGAAATTTCCCCTTTTCGTATCGCCTGTTCCCCCTCTACGGAGGCGCATCTTCTTTGCCCAGAGAAACCGCCCGGTTGGCGCCTTTTTTTTTTTTCCTTTACATCTCCTCTTACTGGTCTCACGATGGACTTTTTTGCCCCCATAGGTTTTCCGTCCCCCCTCTTCGAACAGTGACCTACTTCAAAGGACTTTTGACTCGGATCCGCGGACTTCGTTTGCCTGAGAACCTCACTTTTAGTTATTCTTTGCTCACAAACTTGCGACGTGACACCCTACTTTGTTGAGATTTTTTTTCTTTTTGTTCCCCAGTTCTTCCTTCCCAAGTCTCCACTCTTGTAACCTTTTCCTCCACCATCTCAACCTTTGTTGTGTTCTCTCTTTTTGATCCTGAGTCCCCCCCTGATGACTATGATTTTAACACCGAATCGCTTTTCTTCCCTTCCACTGCGTCTCACAGCGAGTCGCTCTCTAACCTCCCCCGTTCTCCCCTTTTTCAACTTCTAGCTTTAAGCTCCCCCCCGTCATGCTGTGATCGCCTACTCCATTGAGGTTTGACGACTTCTACCTGGCAGGCGCTGTTTCCTCTGTGCTCTTGAACCGTTCTTTTTTTCACCAGCGCCCATTTTCTAGATTTTTTTTTTTCCTATACTTTTCTTCCCTGGCGTCTTTTCATAGGTACCCCACCGGTTCCTCGTCTTGATTACCGCACGTCTCCTTTTCTTTGGTCATGGTTCTCGAACTAAAAAGTCTTTCGTTGGGAATGTCCGGGAGAGTACAGCTGTCTGCGCATACCCTGCGTCCCAACCCCTCAACTTCCCCTCCCTTGACCCCCCAATTTACCCTTTTTTCCCCGGCAGATGTCAAGGTCCTAAACACCTGCGTCTTGATTCCTTTTTTTCCACGCACAGGTTTTTTTTTTGCTGGCCCTGTTTCACCTCTCTGGTCCTCCCCCCCTTCATGAAACTTCCGTGCCATCATGGCTATGACCCGTAAGCCGGACCTTCCCTGGGAGGTAGTATCCAATTTATTTTTCTCCCATTTATAAGTTTCTTGCTCCCAATTGCCTTAAGATCCCCTAGAATCTTCCCTGGCTTGTTGACAGTGCAAGGGAGGCATCTATGTCATCACAATTGCAATCTCTATGCTCCCCCTTCGACTTTTAGTTGATCCAGGAAGCTTTCCCCTTTCCTCCATAAGGGTCTTTTTTCCTTCTTAGGAACCTGACAGGCAAGCATGGAGCCCCGGACTTCCTCTTCTGAGCAGGCCTCCCCGCTTTCTTTTTCCATCTTTTCTTCCCCCCTTCCGGAGAGTCCCTCGATGTTAAGGTGAATTCCCCGTTTTCAACACTCCTCAGTACAGCTGAGAACAGAGACGGCTGCGTGAGTTTTCTTCAGTTGTAGCCTTCTCTTAGGTTTTCCCCCTCCTAGAACCCTCCCTCTTGAAAAATGTCCTTCCTCCCTTTTCCCAAATATCCCCCACGCACCCGTCCTTGTATCGAGACCGTTGTGTGATTGCTCTTTTTAACAAGAAAGAATCCCTGCGGAACCAGGCACTTTAGAGTTTTTTTCCCCCCCCTTTCTGCTCCTGGTCAAATTCCCTTTCACCACGTGGTCCCCCGGTTTTGTAGGACTTCTTCCAGTTCCAGGTTTGTTAGTTGGACCCCCAAACCCTCCTTTCGCATCCCTTAGACAAGCATCCGTCTTTGGGTCTCGTGCCCCCCCCCCTCCCCACTTCCTTTTACCTTTTTTTTTTTGCCTACTTTCCCTTTTCTATGTGGGGCTGCGAGGGGCGGTATTTTTCGCGGGCCTCAACCAAAAAGTAGTTGGAACCTCCTGCATTGAAAGATGATTCTTTCCTGCCTCCTCCAGCCATTTTTGGGCCCCCCCTTCTCTTGATCCTCCCTCGCCTTCTTTTTAAAAGAGTATTCCTTTTCGTCATCTAGGTGTGGCTCCCCCCCCCCCTTTGGCTGAATGCAGGTTCGTCTCAGGCATTTTGTTCAGCGCGCGATGTCGGAACGCCCGCTTTTCACCTGCTGTTATTTTTTCCAGGCAATGTTTTAAGTACTCTTCACACGAATTGTCCCTCCTTACACCTAAATCGGATCGCATAACGTGGATAAGGTGCCTTTTCTTCTACATAAACTTTTTCCCCGGCTCCCCTCCTTCTGATTTCCGACAAGAGTCCCACCCCACACCCCCCCCCCCCCCCCCCCCCCCCCCCCCCCCCCTACCCCCACTCGGAACACACCCCAATGAATGGACGATAGGGCTTTTAGAAGATTCTAGAAGTAGTCTTTTTCAAAATCCTTTCTCCCCTTTTCTGGTCTTTTCGGACTCCCCTATTGTCAACCCCCCCCCCTTTTTTTTTATAAAGACTCGAAGGAGACGTACCCTTAAATATTTGGAGTCACCGGTCCCCCTCAATCTCCTCCCCCCCCCCCCTAATTTTTTGCCTTTTTCCGGCGGGTTTCCCCCTTTTGCGGGACTGTTAGACAGATAAGGCGAGGGGTATGTTGTGTTTCCCCCTATTGTTGCTGGGGCTCCATCCCCCGTGGTTTAGCCTTCAAAACTGACGCTCGGATAAGAGCTGATAACCTCCCCCCTAGTGCTTGACATTTCCCCTTTTCTTTCCCCGCTTCCTTTCCCTGGTTTTGACGCGGACACCAAAATTTATTGCTGGGTTGCACGGCACCGGTTTTTCCTCCGTCGGCGATCCTCTTTTCGGTTTTTTAAGGCCTGCCCCTCTTCCCTCTTAATTCCTCTTCTCCGTTCAAGCAAAGTGTTCTTCCAGACTGTGCGTTACGCTGATACAAGACCGGCAACCACTTTTCGCTTCCACCCACACGGATGCCTCTCTCTTTTTTCCCTGACAATCACACACTCGTCAGCAGTCAGTTCCTTTTTTACCCCAATCCCCCCGAATGGAGAGAGTTTAACTTCCCCTCAGCGTTGGATTTCAGATCGTTCGGCATCCCTTTTCATGCGACCCCTTTTTTTAGTATCTTCTGCAATAGGGCCCCCTTTTCGTACTTAACCCCCCTTATTTTGGTTTCGGCCCCGAGAAAGAACTCTCGACCCTCTTTCACCCCTTTCCCTAACCGCCCCCGAAACCCTACTTATTAAGCGAGGTTTTGACCCCGGACGTCGCCACCGACGGATGTTTTTCCGGGAATTGATCTTTCAGCTTCGCCTGTTTTGTTCAACGAACCTACTGGCTGCGAACCTTTTCCCTGGTCCAGTTCTGCGACAAGCCTGGTAAAGGGCCCGCGAGCTCTACGACTGAGTTCCCTTTCCGCGAAAGGTTAGATGGTTTGCCCGCATCACCCCCCCTTTCGCGGGCCTTTCTCCTCCGATTTTTTCTCATCTGCTTTTGACCAGAGTCTGAGTTCGGCGAGTCAAGGAGGAGATTAAAGCCTATCTTCTGCTATGCAATGATTTCGGACTCGATTTTTTGGCGATCTTTGGGGCGTTTCCCCTTTTCCCCCTCGGGAAACAGCAGGCGAGTATGGGCTTCTAGCCGGAGTGTTCATCGCTGGAAGTCGCTAAATCGAGCTCACTTGGCTTCCCTGTCATTTCCCCAGCAGTTTTTTCCCCCCCCCGTTCCCCAGGATTTCTTTTTTCAAAGGACCTTACCATATGCAGCCTTTTCCGGTTAGCACTGCTGCCTAACTGTGGTCAATCACTCTGTGTCATCTCGTGCTTTGGGGAGGAACTTCCGCCTCTTGCAAGGCAGGTTTCAGCGGCTTTCCCTTTTCCAATGTCCCCCCCCTATTTTTCATTATTTTCCCCACGTTTGTTCAAGTGGAATGCAAGTATTCCCAATCCACCGCTCCTAATTATCCCCACTTTCGGCACTGTTTTCCCTAAACCTCCTTCCGCGCATTTTTTCGAAGATTTTTTCTTGCGTGGTCGGACCCTGGAGTCATTTGTCAACAGGGCCGGCAAGGACACTCAACAACTTCTTTTCACCCCTGTTCGGAACCTTCTTGAGAATTTTCTTTCCTCTCGGATATTATTTTGTTTGACGAGATTCTTGGTAAACCTGGTTCCCTCTTGTCTTTCTTTTGAGAGTCTCCCAGAGCCGTTTTTTTTGCTCTGGTGCCTTATAACCCAACGAACAGATCTATTTAGTCGAGCCCCCTAAAAGAAAGATTCGTCTTTTTCTTGAGCTTTCCCCCTTCTTTCTACGACCCCCTCCTCTCAGTACCATGGGAATTCTCCTTCCCCCCTTCTTATGGAATGAGCACCCCACGACTCTGCTCTTTCTGTTGTCAGCCCCAAAATCACGGTTCAGTCCCTATGCGAACCGTCGAAGAACAGGGCTATTTCCCCAGCGACCAGGTGCCTCCCTAATTCGAAGGAATCCTTTCGTTTCTTTTTCCCCACAAGTAGCGGTGGACGGTTACAAAATTTTGTTGAGATGCGGCTCGTCCTGGATGTCCTTAATCACTGTTCCCTCCATAGAAAGAGATTCCCCCCTAACATTCTCCCGGTCCCTCTAAGCCCCTTTCTTTTTCTTTTACCCTCGTTGTTGTTTCTCTCTTTTCGAATGAGTCTTTGAGCAACTGCACGGAACTATTTTTTAACAACGACCTTTTATGGCCAAGAGCCCCCTCCGGAATTCCCCCAATCTTTGACCGAACTTCTCTCCGTTTCAGATAAATCAGGAGATCTTTAAGATCCCTCAAGTCTGCTGATTGATCGCGGCCACAATTGGCTCGGAAATATAATTGTGCCCTTTCATGTTCGCTCTTTGACTGTTTCCCCCCTTGGTTCTGACCCCCTCTTCCGACTTTTCGTGAGTCTTCGCTTTTTTTTCCAGCGCCCCCCCCCCCCCCGAGACTGGATCCCAAAAACCTGACGTTCTCGAGATACTAACGGTCTCTGTTCTAACGCTTCCTGTTCTTTTCAAGGTTTGACCTTACCCCCTTCTTTGGAATGCGTAACCTGCCTTCCCCTTTGCTAAATAAATCACGACGCTGCTTTCGATTGACCCCAAAGACGCCGTCCCCCAATTTCAAGAATAACTCCTTGATATTTTTCTGACCTTCGCCCGGCTTCCCCCCCCCGTTCCCCTTCCTGGCAAGAAAGTTCTTTCCCTTGACTGTTTACCCCCACTAGAGATCGCTGGTTCCTTGCCCTTCCAGCCAGGACAGCGTTCAAAGGTTGGCTCCTCTCCCAGCCCTTCCTTTTTTTGTCGACTTTAGTCCCCTTGAAGAGTGACGTTGGATTCGTATGGAATCCCTTGGATTGAGCATTACCCCACAAAAACTGGACCAATTGCAAGCCTAGAGACCCCCCCCCTGTTCGTGGGCAGGTTTTTTTCGCAGGCATGCCACACCTGGCCCAATTTCTGAATGGCCTCACCAGGCCCCGAACAGAGTTCTTCCCTAGCCCTCCCTTGATCCCTCCAAGAGGGGCCCCTCCCACCTACTTCTCCTGACTTTCGGACCGCGTTTTTTTTTAAGGCGAGCCGTCTTACTCGATGGAACACTCCCTGTCCTCAGAACATACTCCCCTAGTCTTCTTTTTTCCCCCCCCATGGCCGTTGCCCGCCCTCCCTCAACCTTTCCTACGAGAGTTTGGTGAGAGATTCTTCTTCTAAGGCGCGGCTGACCCAGACCTCTGACCCCCGACCTACGGCCTCTGGCCTCTCCCACTGAAGTTAAGATGGCTTTTCCCCGCTTTTTCTTTTCCCCCTTTGATAACTCCCTCCCTCCTTTCGATTTTTGTCCAGCATCCCAACCACGGTTGTAGATTTTTGCTCGCGGCCATGCTTCTGCTGCTCACCATTGTTACGGTCAACATGAAAACCCCGGAGGGCGCTCTTCTTCGAGTCACTCCCTGACGATTTTTTCGTTGCCCCCCCCCCACACCTTCCCTCAATGTCTTGTGTTGAGAATTGTTCTCGTATCTGTGTCGCGACCTGTGACGACGGGTTTTGCCTAAAACGTCCCCCTGATTTTGGGGCGCTTGGCTGGTCTGGTCTTGCTCCCCCTTCCACCCCCCAACCTAGTTTAGTCCTTCCAGCCTTCCCTTCCCCGCCCAGCAACTCAAAGAAACACGTGCTATTGGTGACGATGCCGAAACGAGTTTTTTCCCTCCTCGGGAGGAATTTCACCCCTTCCCATTCTTCTTTCCTCTTTTCACCGAGACTTTCTTCATTCCTTTTCTCCTTGTCCTCCTTTCCCCTTTGGCCTTCCTTCTAAGTACGTAACGCAGGAGCTGGTAAAGGTGACCACACTTTGAAGGAGCAGACGGTCTTCCAATTAGTTATAATGAGTACCCCGCCTTTAGTTTTAACCATCTGGATTTCCATGGAGTGCTTCCCCCTACTCCCCTGAAAGGAATATGGTTTCGGGCCAGAAACAGGCATGCATGCCCGTTCCCCCCCCCCCCAAACCCCCCCCCAACCGGCATTCCTTTGCAGGTGTTAGCCGAATAAGAGCAGTCGTTGTGTTGAAAAACATTAATGTCTTCATCTGGTAACAGTCCGGACCCCTTTCCCCCCGATACGGGGACCTCCTTCCCGATTTGGCTCCAAACGATTAATGGACCGATCTCTCTCCAATCCCCCCACAGTTGGTTTGAGATTCCCTGCTCCCAACACCCCTGGTATGACTTTTTCTCTTTTTTACCACCCGATTATCGGACTGGCAGACGGGGAACCTTTCGCACCACATGGGTTATCCCCTCTCCCCTATCCCCTTCCATCCACAACGACCCTCGTTTCAGATCGGCTACCCCCCTAGAGGCAAAGTTCCCCAGGCCCCCCGATCGTTTTTTTTTAGGGGAACCCTGACACTGCCGGGTTTCGGAACGAAACCATAGTTATGTCGATTTTCACGGCCCCCACTACGTTTAGGCCGACTCTTTTGTGGACTTTTTCCCTTGTTCCCCTCTTTACTCCCGGAGCCAAATGCCCCGCCGTCGGCTCCCAAAAAGCAACTGTGTGTCACCTTGAAATTCACATGTTTTTAAGGATTTCCCCTGCACTCCCACAAACTCCCTTCTAAATTCGCCGCACCTGAAGACCCAAAAATGATTTTTTCGCAGCAGTCCGTTTAGAACTCACAGAAATGGAAGTCTTCCCCTGCAGAGAAGCGCTGGTCCTAGTTCCCTTCCCCCCCTTCCAAATTTTTGTCTTCTTCTTTTCACGATAGCACCTAGGGTCAAGTCACGTATGCAACATTTCCCTTTGGTTTAGGCCCTTGCTCCCCGCACCCTCCCCAGTTCATTTCCCTCCCCCTTTTAGGAAAACCCGGAGTTATCCCCCTGGCCGGACACCCAAGCTGCAGGTGTTGCTCCCCTTGTCCCTCCCGGACTTCTCTTTCCCTTCCCTTGGTCTTCGACGCGGTAAAAGCCTCGATCCGATGAGCGCCCGGCCGGTTTTTTGTGCCATGGTAAGGGCTAGAGCATTCTGGGCCCGCCCGCTTCCCCCTGCCCCCCCCCCTTTTCAGGTTTCTATTCTCGCCTCGGGGATATTTTCCTTTTCCTTTCATACGGAATTTTGCAGCAGATCCCTAGCGGGAGAGATCGGATAACATCTTCCCCCTCGAGTCCCTTCTTAGAGTCGGTCGGGGGTCTTTGGGTGCTATGCATTCCCTCCCAATGAGATCGCAGCCAGGAGTGGCGATTTCTTATTCTTTGGCGAAATTGTTTACCATTGGGGGTGCAACTTCCCCGATTGGACACATGCCTTTTTCGAGTCTTTTTTTCTCCTTCCCAGCCGTTTCAAAGAATCCTAATCCCTGTGAAGGCTCACAGAAGTTCGTCGGCGCACATGCTTGCCTTGCGGTGCCGGAAAAGTCCTCGTTATTCTGACTCCCTATTTTCACTGTTTTCCCAACGGGGAAAATCTGTGCATGCCCTGTGAGGTCCATTCGAGTGCAAGCATTTTTCGGAAACAGACTGCGTCCCCCCACCCCCACGCCTTTACCCATCTTTCTTTTTTCGTGCAAGGAAGTTCCTTAGGCTCAATCACCTTCCAACCTTTATCAAAATTGCAATTGATTACTCCCAGTTCTTCTTAATGATCGAAGAAATTTTTTTCTTTCAGCGACTGGCTGGTCGAGTGTTAAAGGACCCGGTTTATATATTTGGACCCTCAGGAAATCCCCCCCCCCCAATGGGGTTCAAACCCCCCCAGAATTTCCTTAATTGAGCTCCTTCTTTTTTCCCCTGCTTAGGATGAAATTTGGCTCTTGTAGTCAATCCTCTCAGCGGCGGTCTCGTTTTATTCTGTTCGCCTGCATCTGAACCCCTTTCGGGTGTCCCCCCCCCGGATTCAATCCTCTATTTTCTCCTTTTTCCAAGAACAGGAAGGCATGTTCCTAGCCGCTTTCCCTGTATCCGAGAACCTCAGGTTCTGACAGTCTCTGGCCGCTTTTGAATCTGGCCCCCCCAAGAGCCTTCGCCCAGAGTTCCCTCCCCCCCCCCTCCGTTTCAAGAAAATCTGAGAACAGTAGCGATCCCTGGAGATTGGTTCCCCCGCCTCCCGCATTTCGTGTCCCCCTCAATAAGCCTCTTTCCTCTCCTCTGTCCGCCTTTTGTTGGTCCTTTTTAGATGGGCTCGTACTCGCTGGGTTCTCTCAAGTGTCTTGGCCATCGAAAAGCTTCTTTGTTTAAAATCGTCTTTCCCTTGGCAGTGGCTCTATCCCCAGGCTTCTCTTCCTTTTTGGTGGAGCTGCGTCGACTTCCGATTTAACCCCCCCTCCTTCCTCTTTCGTATGTTCCAGCTCACTTGTAAGTGAAACAGCGAGTCGAGCCTTCAAAAACTTTTTGACCTTCCAAGTCGCCAAGTCGGCCAGATACCCTTTTTCTTCTTTTCCCCGCTATCTGCTTTCTTGCTGGTCGTTTTCCGTCCCGTACTTTCGTAGATTGACTTCTTTGAACCGTCTTTTTGAAACAAGTCAGCGCAAGTTTCTTTTGAGTGCGCCAGTCCTTTTTTCTTTTTTCTCCTCCTCCCAGATTTCACTCACCCTTAAACTTTTGTTTCCCGGAGGATTCCGCCGGCCGTCCTGGGAAAGGCTAGACGATCTCTTTGGAACGCCTCCCCCGCTGTTTGCGCCCCCCCTTTCTAATACACTAAAGAAGGAGCTGAGTTGACCAAGCTCCTCCCACAAAAGTTTCTCTCGACCTCCCCTTCCTCAACTTTCGACAAGGAACTTTGGGTTTAGCCAATCTTGTGTGATTTTCTGCTGGACCTGTTTCCAAAATACGCGACGGGTCATTGCAAAATCGCCCCCCCCGTCGGGGTCGAACCGTCTTCGTTTGTTCCTCTCGCGTAGCTCGGTGGAATCCAAGTGAACGTTGATGATACGTATGAATATGCGTGGATTGTTTTCTCCCCTAATTGGACGGCCCCAATTCCTAAAGGGCTCTTTTGGATCTCGCCCAAGGAGGCTCGAAGTCTCACACTGTCTGCAATATTGTGACCTCGTTAACCTCTTCCTGAGATGCCAGTGACCAGTGACAGCTTCCTTCATTTCCGCAACCGAAAGCAATATGGAGAATTACGGTGGCAACTGCCTTAGGAAGAGAGAAGCGATCGAGAGAGCGTATTTCCCTTGTTTTAGAACCCCCTTCCTTTACGTTCTCCTTGATTGCCGGTTGGACCTCCCCCTGCTTTTCACATTTCCCTCACAGCATGACGCGATGACGCCCCCTTCACGCTTGCGTTTTTCAGTTTCTTCCCCCTTCCCTTGAAGCCGCTTCTTCTTCCTTGTCCCCCCCCTCCGACCTCTTGAAGTTTTTTTCCGATGGTTCCTATCCGCCTCGAGGTCGGCTGGACAAATATACGGATAAGCACCGTCCGTCGAGCCCGATTTCGAGCATGCCTCCTTTCGCGTCCCGTTAGTACTTTTTCACATTGATGCGTCCTTCCCGTAAAATGAAAAAGACGGCGGCGATATTGCTCCCCGGCGAGGCAAGGACTTCCGCCGCTTTGGTTCCCCCCTTGTGAAAAAAACCCCCCCCTTCCTCGCCTTTTTTCGAAACAGTTTGACTTCGCTGCAAACTTTTTTCTTCTGTCAGGCCATTGAAGCGACCCTGTTTTCTCCAACTGGCCGGCCGATTTTTTCGCTTGGCGAGGGTGGCTCGCTTCCCCCCCGAAAAATTTTTTTGAACCTGCCGGTTGCCTCTGAACGTCCCTCCTCCCCGTCCCACGCACGTGCGAATGGTTCCCCCCCGATTTCTACTCTCTTTCAGGCGCAGGAGAGCTTCTCCATTCGTGAGTTTAAACCCTGGCTGAGGGACCTGGTTTAGCGGTGTCGAAAAGGTCTTTCGGGCAAGCATTTTTTGTTTTTCGCGCGCGTCGTTCCTCGGCATTCCAAAACTTCCCCCTTCGCCGACGCGGAAATTTTTTCCCAGTAAGAGCGCGCCCCTTTTTCAATAATTCCCCCCCCCATAACTTTATAACCTTTCCCTTTTTCAACCCGCGCTAAAAAGGCCCCCTCCGCGGTAGAATGACCTCGGGATACTTGACGCTAGGGGCGGTGTCATCTTATAAGATTTTGATGGCCCCCTCCCCCCTTTTTGGCGTCAAATCTTCCCCTTAAGGGTTTTCACCTCGCCCCGCCGGCCCCTCCCTTTCCTTTGGGCGTTAAACTCCCCGGAAATGCACGATTCTCTCCCTCATCATACGTTTGTTTTTGTTTGATCGGGCAATTACGTTGTTTCTCCCAAAAGCCTGCAGGGGCTGGGGTGACAATGGGATTCCTTTACAGACGGGGACAATGAGACACTAATTCCAGGTGGTTCCGCCATAAACAACGCTTTCTGGATAAGATCCGAATCCCAATCTCTCCCAACCTTCCCTGCGGGACCCCGCAGGAAATTGTGGGTTAGAGAAACCCCCGACCCCCTAAGTTATGTTTTTTGCTTTTTTCTTTATTAGGAGACCAAGGTAAGCGACTCGCTTGAGAAGACATTTTTTCCTTCCCCCTTAGGATAAGTAAAACCTTCCTTCACTTCCCTTTTCTAGTTTTTCTCTCAAAGACGGGACTCGCGCTGCCACAAAATGCTGCGGCCCCTATGAATTTCGATGAAAAGCCTTTCCCCCCCACCCCCCATAGTCCTTTTTCCCCTTATATTGTTCCCCCTACTTCCTGGAAGTGAAATGCCGCTTCCGATGGTCGTCAGCTTCGTTCGGCCTTTTGGGGGCCAAAAATCCACTTTTTGGAGTCGCGGATTTACGAGCAATTCTTAAATGTCCGTACTGGTTCCCAAATAACTTTTGGTTCGGCACGTCTCTCCTCGCCCCCCAACATTCAACCCGAAACCTCGTGGGGCGCCAGTTCGACCACCGCACTGATGCTGGTGGACGGAATTGAGCGTCCTTTCGAGGTTTGTGTTCCCCCCCCCACTCGGCTTTTGGTAATTTCTTCCGCCCCTCGTTTTGGGAGCAGCAGGTGAACTGGCCCTCTACGAAAATGAGCCCCTGTTCCGCGACCAGGTAGATGTTGTTTGCCTGCCCCCCTGAGGCCCCCCCCCCCCCCTTCTTCCGGATTTACGATCCCCCCCTGGAGATAGGCAATCTGCCACTGCATGGGTCTTTCACCCAGTGTTAGTTTTCGTGGTTCATAGGCCTGGCAGCTAGAGCCTTTCGTTTTTTTTTCCCGTCCCGGATCCTGCAACTGGCCAGCAAAACTAGAGCAAGCAAGAATGGCTCTGCCCCTTAGGATCTTAGCTGATACAATGGTGGTCAAAAGTGGGCGTGCACCCGCCCCGGGAACATTGACCAGTGAGTAGAGGCGTGCCCAGAAGGATGTGCGTTGGCATTTGGAGAGTATCCTTAGAATTCACCGTTTTTTCTGAAAGGGACCCTTCCTTTCAAAGCCCATTCGGTCACCCCACATGAGAAGGATCCCAAATTCTCCGCACATCATCAAGTTTTGAAGGCCTCTTGTATGAAATTCAGAGGTGCAAGGAGGTTGTTAAATTCCTTCTCAATCACACCAACTTCCACCTCTTAAAGCCCTGCGATTGTGTCCCATCTTTTCCCCCCACGCAGGCCTTCCAAGTAAGGCTCAAATCCCCTCTATTAAATAATTATCCCCCCTGGAAATTGTTCCGACCCTTCTCCCCTCTTTCCTCTTTTTCATCCCACGGTTCCTGTGGCTGGCTGAGTTGAGTTGTTAACTTCCGGAGTATCTATTTTTCCCCCCCAGACCTTTTTTGTTCACTGGAATCTCCTCCTCTCCTTCCCGCAGCGACACTCATTGATTCGGATCTGGAAATTTTTGAAGGCGTCTTTCAATCGGATAAGAGTCTCGAGGTTTGGAATGTCCCAGCCTTCTCGTGTGACTGCTTTCCCGGCTTTATACGTTTCTTGAAAGACTAGAATTTCTTCCTTTTCCACTCCCCCTCCCCCCGGTAATACGGCCGCTTTCGTTAGTATCCGAGACACGTTTTTTTTCGTGCGCCCTGCGATTTTCTCCCCAAGCGCCCCCCCTTCCAATTTTTGTCAGCAAACCTCCCCCTCTGAGAACGCGACGGCCCAGGGAGGACGCGACCAGCATGGCTTTTGATAATAAGAATAGCGGTTTCTTTCAACTCTCTTTTCTTGGAACGCAACTTTCCGTGGCCTGCAGGGTCCCTCCTTTAAGTACGCGTGAGCTTGGAAATTCACAAGCGATTCGGTGTTTAAATCTCCTGTTCCCTTAAGTGGCTCGACAGCTCCAACACTCCCCTTTTTTCTAGCTTTTCCTTCCTCCTTTTGCTCCTTGCGTAGTTTCTGATTTGTAAATCCCTTGGCCCCCCAAGATCGAGTAAGACTGATTTCCTTCTGCCCCAATCTCAACAAACTTGACGTCAAGTTCCCTCCTGCCCCCGGCCCTATTAACCTCACTTCTTAATTTGCTCTTTCTTCTCCCAATCAGTACCCTGTTAGCAGATTTGATCTTGAACCGATGGGGGCTGACCCAGCGCGACACTTCTTGGAGTGCTGACAGTTTTTTTCAACAAATATGTTCTTCTTCGTTTCACTCTCCCTTAAATCTCCCCTCTCTTCCCTACCTGCTTCTAGGCTCCTCGTGCAGGTACCGAACCGCCGTTAGTTTGGAACAGGCCGACGAAGATTTTCGTTGAAAGTCCTCTGAGAGTAAAAAGAACTCTCTTTGTTTTCCTTCGCCCCAGCTCCCCCTTCCGTCCGGTATTGCTTCCCCTCCCAAGAGACCGTCCCCCCCCCCCTTTTCCCAGAACGAAGCGGCCCATTGTAGGCTCAATTAATGGAGAACCCTTTTTGCGGTTAATTGAAGGTTCGTCCCCCCGCCTTTGGGTTCGGGTTTTTTCTTTTCCAAAATGTGCCCTGTCCTCTGGACCCCCAGTCTCTTTTTCCAAGGCCGTCTGGAGACGCCTGGCCCAGTAATGGATACGCGTCTGCTTTTAATAAAAATTTGCACTTTTTCCTCCCTATGGCCTATACCCGTGACCCCTTTCCTCCCCCCCCCCGGTGTAAGATTTTGCCCCCATAGACAGAGTTCAGGAGGGCATGTTCCGTTGCCCGGTTTCCGTTTGCATGCGACCAGCCCTTCGAGTGACAAAGGTGACCGTTTACGGCAAAAAAAACCCATTGATACCCCGTAAAGAAGGGGCTGGCCCCTCCCGCCTTCGGGCTTCTTTCCGCTTTCGCGAGCCCTTTTTCCCACTCCTGCGAGGCAACCGCTAACATCCTTTCCGATATGTTTGCCAATCATGGCTTCCGGTTCTCACCAAGGCTTTTCCACAATTTTCCAAAGAATAATACCCTCTTCGCGCCGTTTGATGCTTCAGTCCTATTCTCATTAAACAAAGATAGGCCATCTCCTCTGACCACTGAAGTTTCAGATTTTTTTTCCCCCTAACGCCTCGCGGGATGCTGAATACAAATATCCGTTTCTTTTTTACGTCCGGCTCCCCCCGATCTCTTGGTCTGCCAGCTGTTAGCATCCGCATCTAAATGGTTTGGGAAACATTTTTCGTCGTTTTTATGTTTCCCCCCTCTCCCGTCCACATGAACTCGGGAGCTGCTGGAGATTCCAGTTACCAGCGCTTTGTTTTTTGGCCCCAAAACCTCTCTGCTAAATCCCGTCTTCTTGTTTTTCCCTCCGGCTTCCCTTCCCCCCCCCTTCTCGGCTGTTGAGCAGCAGGGTCCATGAGTATGTTGGGTCGCTTGGTCTCAGTAGTACTCCCCTCTTCGAAACACAAACATTCTTGCAATTCTTCCCGATTGTCCCTCCTCCCCTTTTTTCGATTGGGCCCTCTTGCCGAACGAGCTGACTACCCCGCGTTTGTCGCGGTCATTTCACTCGATTGCCATTCCTTTTTCAGTTTTTTTTCACATCGACCTTTTGGGAAATAGTTGTGCCTACCTTCACGAATTCTTTTTGGGAAGTCTTCTCCGCCAGAGGCTTTCTTCCTTCCACGTTGCTTAAGGAGCCGACGGCGCAGAAATCAGGAGTAATCTTAACCTCCTGTTTCTCACCTTCCCTCGCCCCCCAAGGATTCCCTGTTTCGACCTTTTTCGGTTCCTGCGACACCCGGCCATTTTCGGCTCTTTCCCTAACGTCCTGGCTTTCTTTAGGTTTAGACGACTTGTATTTCCCCCCCCTTAATGGGCGAACCTTGGCACCGTCTGCCAACCCACTCATACAATTTTTAAAACCCCCGTACCCCTGCCGACCTGCATCAAACAATCCCCCTCCTTCCCCG
>Ga0179593_1690925_pt1 | contig 28150 bp, 33 predicted proteins | sample CZODoug2_1_08_16_FD_185931 | JGI IMG/M metagenome (GOLD analysis project Ga0179593, IMG submission 185931) | Vadose zone soil fungal communities from Angelo Coast Range Reserve, California, USA - CZODoug2_1_08_16fungal (PacBio error correction) | ecosystem: Environmental > Terrestrial > Soil >... | reverse complement strand
CTTGTTTGCTGCCCCTTCCCCTCTTCGCCGCTTCCACCATGGATTTTATTGTCGGTGCGGAATCTTGAGAATTTTTCGCGGTCGTGTCCTGAGTCTTTTTTATGCTCGAAAGGTATAGTGGCATTTCCTGAAGTGGCGACACTCTTGTCTTCGTCTTCTTTTGGTTAATAGCCGTCGAGTGTCGATTTCCTCACGGATTTTCCGACGTGCTCCATCCTTTTATATCGTGTTGTTTTCCCTACCTCAGGTGTTTTGTTGCTTTGTGTTTTTTTTCCATTCATAGCGTTTTTTTTTTTTTTTCCCACTTACAACAACCTCTTTGATATTTTCCAGGTCTAGCTGCTGCAGGTGATTATTAGCAGAACTGATGTTTTCGCTAGTCTGACACCCCTTATTTGTACAGTCGTGCGCCTGTCGGCGTCTTTTTTTCATCGTCTTTTCCCCCCCCGGCGTTTTTCCTTTTATTTGTTTTCTCGGCCTTGTCGAAGCCGTTTGTGTCCTCCTTGCTTTTTTTTTGTGGGATTTTTGTGGTGGTATTTTCGATCTTGTCCTTGCCTCTGTGCGCTCGTACCCCTCTTTTTCCTATCGCGCAGTCTTCGTCTCACCCCGCGTGTAAAAGATGTGTCCCCTTTGGCAAGTCGAACCCCTATGTTTCCCCTCAATTCGTCTCATCGCAATATATGGGCGAGCATTTTGCTTTGCCTTTTCTGGGTTGTTGGTGTGCCCTTTTTTATGGCGGCTTATGGGCTTGAGGATATTTCCTCACCTTTTTGAGGATCAAACTTTCCCTCGATCCGGGATTTTCCTCTCTGATTTCTTTGCGAAGGTCCATGGAGACTGGCTTTCTGTTTCTCGACACGTTTTTTCAAACCTCCCCGTTCCCTTTGTCGGTGTATCCTACCCTTCTGCCCGTTTCGTTGGAAAGTGTCTCTTTTGATTTTTCTTCCTTTTTCCCTATTCACTTCTCCGCTTGTCGCGGACGAGTCCTTTTTTTTGTGTAGTTTTGCGTACTCCGATATCCATGGTTGGGTTTCCGCCCATCGCGCGATTCCTGATACCCCCCTTTGCCCATTTCCCCCCCTGTTTTGCCTCCGTCCTCCATGATCTCCAATTCCAATCGCTTCTTCCCGGCTCTTGCTTAGGCGCCGGCCCGTTGCTGTCATTTGTCTCTCCTCGTCCCCCACCTAACTTGCACCTTCTGTCTGTGCCCAGCCCTCGCAGGAAGCTTCCTAAGGTCGTTTGCTACCCTTCCTCTGTACGATCGATAGCGAGGAATCTATTGTTGTTCGGTCCCCTCGGTTCTGACGTCCGATCCTTTTTCTGTTTTCCCCCTTATGGATCCTCTGGCCATTCTCGATTTCTCCAGAGACCCTACCGCACCCTTTCGTTCGCCGCCGTTTTTTTCCTAGAATCCAGTCCCCTTTATTCATCCTACCCTCTTTAATCGCTGTCGATGTCTTTTTTCTCTGGACATTCCTCTCTCTCAACCAATATGGATCGGCGCTTTCTCACTTCTGACGACCGAGACCTCTTGCTAGAAACATCCCTTTTCACTTTTCCGGGTCCCTGGAAGATTTCCCGTTCTCCTTTATCGTGGACCCGATATATTCCCCGGCGGTTTGCGGTCTGAAAGGCGGCTGCGCCGTACTGGCGCCTTTTCACAACAGATCGCCCCACGGCCGGTGACCCCTCCATCTCGTCTAAGATACACCCTCCTGTTTTTTTGCCTTCCCCCCCCAGGCCGTTTCCTAACTGGAGGCTTTTTTCTCCTCTTTTTTCCCCTTCAGCAGTTCTATATTTCGGCAGCGCCTTTTTCTCAATTCGGCGTTCCGGGTTAAGGTCTAGTGCGCTGCAAGAGAGAGACTTTCCTTAAATCTGCGCAAGGTGTAAGTCTTGCACTGCTAGTGTCATGCAGCGCTTAGTGCACATCTTCCCAACATGTTGACACACCTCCCCCGCATCGTTTTTTCCTGTCCTGTCTCGGCGGGCATTGCGAGTTGACGAACAGGCCCCTCAACCCCCCATGTCTCCTTCTCTCCCGCAGTTCTTCTTCGTTCCTTCTTTCTTAGCTGTGGATGCTAGTTCCGGAGAGTCCGGTTCCGAATCATTACGCTTTGCTTCGGCTTACACTTGATTCGGTCGAGGACCCATTCTCCTTCGCGAAATCGTCAGAGGGTCTTCTCACCGTCTGTGAGAGGAAGGAAGTCCATCCTTTCCCCCGAGGCCTAAGTCCCTCTTCTTTTCTCTTTTGTGTCCTTTTTTTAGGACGCGCGGGCGCGCCGGCCCTGCGGCGGTCGTCGTCCGCTGCCAGTGATGCGAGCGGCTCGGCTATTGGGTGTTCGAACTTCAGTCTTTTCCCCCTTCTCTTTCTGGGTTCCTTTTTTTTGTATCTCCCCCCTAACCTCCGCTCGAAGCTTCATTTTCGAATTACTTTTTCAGGAGTAAGCGTCGATGGATCTCTCTTTTTCCTCCTTTGTTGTTGAGATCTTCAGTCGAGGCTTCCTACTTACCCCCCGTTTTGGTCCCCCACCCCTGAGGAACTCTCTTCTTTTTATTGAGGTTGTAGTGCGATAAGCGAGCCCTTCCCACTCCGTACGAATCCTTTCAAGGCATTCTCTTCGAGCGAGTTCCTCATTTTTTTCCAGATTCTTATCTTCCCACCGCCCGTACCCTGTTCCTTTCTGAGCCTTAGGCGGCAGGAACATGCACGACGCCCTCGATTCCTCAAGGCCTCGTTCTTTCTTCGCATCGTTGAGGTCGTACGTTGACTTTTGTAGTCTTTGTAACCCTAAGACGAATGTGAGGTCCTCCTCCCCACATTTTTTCCCCTTTTTCCTGATAAGAAGTACCGTGATTTGAATGGCTGTTCCTTGTCCGTCCTCATCCTCCAATCTGTCCCCTGATCCCTCCCCCCCCCCCGCCTTAAGTCCCCTAAATGCGTGATAGGACACTCCTTTCTTGCCGGTTGGACCGCTCTGCCTTCCTGCTCGTTCAGTTCGATCTCTGAACGCGATCGGTAGCCCCCTTTGGGTAGGACTTCATTTGGAAGGGATCCTTTCCCCTTCAGGCGATCATGCGCTGTGCGACTGTCAGTATTTATCCTGGCTCCTCGCTTGCCTTCTCTTCCCTTCCGTCACGCCTAGCCTTTTCAAATTGCGAAGCTCCCCCTTGCCCTTGAAATAACCTGCGCGCTGCCCCTCCTTCCAAATCCCCTGTTAATCTTGAAGGGACGAACCAAACGGTCTTCCTTTATTCGCGAGCACTTTAGATTTTAGTTGCTTCATGCCCCCCTCAAGGCGATGTCCCTCTTTTTTTGCTGCGTTTTCGCCCGCCTTTCGTGCAACCCCTTTGGCATGGAGAGTTCCTTTTTTTTTTTCCGGCAGTACCTTGACTCAAGCAAGGTTAATAGGCGTGGGTCGAGCGCCACGTCTTTTCGATTTTCCAAGAAGCTCTAGTTGTCTCTGCTTCGTTCTCTGTTGATCCTCTTTCTGATATTCAGTTTCTCAGAACTTCCAAACATTCGACTCCTTTCTTGTACGATGCCCCTTTTTTTTCCTCCTCTTGGCGGCGCGATCACCATTGACGTCGGCGTCCCCCTAGGGGTTTCTTTTCTCCCTCAGGTCCTCAATAATAGTTGTCCCTTTTCATCCAGACTGGTTCCAAACACGAGTAGAATTAGTCCCAAACAGTAAGCGAGCGACCGAGATGCCGCGGTCTTTTCATCCTTTCCTTCTTTCCATGACTTGAGGAGCTCTTTCCCTTAGTACTCACCTCAGACCTTTTTCCTTTGAGCTTTTTTTTAGTCCGTATTTGACCTTCTAGCAACTTAGCCGGCGCGATTACATCAGTGGCCTCCCCTTCCTATCGTGACCTCTATCTGTGAGTTTCTTTAGGAACTAGGATCTGAGAGTGTGCCTTGACCCGTTTTTTTCCACTTAGGGCTTACTCCATAGCGGAATCGCCGGCCTAAACCCAATTGTGAATTATTAATTCACCCCCCCCCCTGCACAGCCCCCATCTTCGCCTCTGACAAGAGAGGCGTTCCCTTGATCTTTCCCCCCCGGCATTCTCTTCCCCTCCCATTCCATTCCTTAGCGGATAGAACGACATGGTTTAAACCTCTCCCTTTGCAAACTTTCTAGAATGTGATTTTGCTTTTTCCCCCTTCCTTTCACCAACAACGCAGGTCTGCACTAAAGTTCCCTGAAGTCGAACCACGGTCATAGGATTTCATCTTTTTTTCCCTACATTAACCATTTTGGTGCGTCGATGCAGCATTTGCCTTTCTTTTGTCCCCCCCACCGCCCCCCTTGATGAGTTCGCCCTCCACCCTTGACCTACCCACAGCAACTTGGCCCCTAGCCCCACCCCGACTATCCTTGCGATACACCGTCCCCCCCTATGATTCCCCCAGTTTACCGTGGCATCTTTTCCCCCCCCCCACGCGTCCGCTTGCCGACCGAAGTTCCTTCTCGAAGTTTCGCGGCTCTACATCGGGGGTATTGACCCCCTCTGTACAGGACACGATCGCGGCTACTAGGCCCAAAATACCCCCCCTTTCCCCCTCCCCTCCCCGATTCTCCCTCTAACTTATTCGAACGTCACCGGTCCGCGACGGGTCCCCCTTACGAACCCTCAAAATCTCGCCGATATGTTTGCTGCGGAAATTTTATTTCTTGAAAAACCACCCACCTTTCCCATAAGTGTCCGCGCTCGCGCCCCTCAGTCGGATAATGCGAGACATATTTGATTCCGTGCTTTTTCGGTGCCGATGGTGCGCGAACGGAGAAAACCAGGCCCGTCTTCCCTGTTTTCACAACGCACAACCCACTGCCTTCCTGGCCCACCTTGGTCCTCGTCGACGATTTTCGTGCTTCTTTCCCCCCCTACTTGTTCAATCGTAACAACAGCGCGCCTGGTTTCCCCCGCCCAGCCTCCCCCCGTGGCCGCTTTTTCCTATCCTTCCGATAACGAGATGTTTTATTTCCATTTTTTTTTGCAAACATCGTTTAAACTCTCTCCCCCTATAAACGATTTGTTTTTCTGCGTAAGGAGAAATGTGTTGGTCATTCGCGCTGGAGTATTTCAGGCCCCTGATTCCTCCCTCCTCCGTTGGTTCTCTCATTGGCCTGAAGTCATTTTCCTTTTTCCCTCACTTCCGATCTTCCAACCCCACCATGGATTCGCTGTTCTTTCAATCACCATCTTTGAGAATCCCTTTTTTTATCGTTGCGAGTTCTCATGATCCAGTTCTCTTTGATCGACCCCTTTCTTTTTCCCCTGGTTTGCCGCTCAGTGGAACGCCCACGTTGTTTTTCTTTTATTTTTTTTTTTTTTTTTGTTAAATCGAAGTATGCTTTTGTTCGATTTCCTCAAAGGATCCTTTCTCGCCCCAACACCGATCCCCTATCTGAACCTGTGCGGTCAGTTACTCCAGGTGTTGGGGCTTTCCTTTTTTTTTGTCAATACTTTATTTTACTTTTGTTAGAGTTATACCAACGTATTTCAAAACATCGGCCAGGGATCATCGATTTCTCGGTACGATGCGCATGTTATCGCCACTGATGGGTCGCCATCTGATTCCGGGGTTTTGATCCCCCCCCTCATTTTTTCGAATTGCAATATTCTTCTGATTTTTTTGGGATGTCAATGGCAAAAGGGGATCGGCGGCGGTCTTGGCGGGCCGGTCGTCCAGGTGCTCGCTATTGTGCTTCGCCGCGGGATGCCGGTCTTTTTTCCTCCTCGTGTTCGGGTCTCCCGGTGAGCTCGCCCCCTTTTGATTTTTCCCCGATTTCCTGCCTACTTGAATAATGCAAGTCTGTAGCATGACTCTTTTTTGCACATATGACCCCTAACATCCCTTGGTCCTATCCCTTTCCTTTTTCTTTCTATGAAGGGATATGGTTATTTTTCGGTGCCGGTATGGTGGTGTTTTTCCTTGGAATGGCGTTTACCTTGATGGAGGCTCGGATCAACCCTGGTCGATAATGCTGTTTACTCTGTGCAGTGGGATTTGGCGAGACCTGATTGGGTTTTTTCCCCTCCGCTGTCTTTTTTTTTCTCCTGATTGGGGTCCCCTTTCCTCTGTCCTTTCAACCAAAGCTTCAGTTGTCTTTAGCGCGTTTCTCATCTTCTGTGGGTACGAGATGGTTCTTTTTTTTCTGTTCCTTTCCGTTTGATCAAATATTCCCCCCCCCTTCTCCCTTGCCGGAGCTTTCGATTGCTGGTAGTGGCATCAATTATCTCCCCTTTTCTTCCGGCGTTTTTTTCTCTAGTGTCTCATGATCCTCACGGTTTAAACTGTCCCACAACGTTAAGCCTTCATGTCCCTCCGTGCTCCCTGACGACTTCCCCCGTTATTTTTTAGCTAGAAATGGGAGCGCGTACGTGGGAACGTTCGCGGATCACCTGCAGCCCACCCCGCTCACTGAGAAACAGTGATGCGGTTCTGGGTGCTTCCCCCCAATTTCTCGGGGTTTCAATTTCCCCCCGGGCGAAAGTCCCTTTTTTCCGATGATGAAGACGAGGCTCGCGGGCATTTCTTTTCTCGTTCGAATAGTTGGTGACCTTTGATACTGCCGGGGCCTCTGGTATTTTTTTTTTTTTCTTGTCCTCCCATAACTTTGCCGACCTGGTCGATTCCGCCATTTTCCCGCGCCGATTTGGAATTACTGCGGCCCCCCCTGTTGTTCGAGGTTCTCGGTGGCATCGATTTCTCACCTTCCTTCCACCAAGATGTCCTCTCCCCGAGATCCAGAGACCCCATTTTCTCCACTTTGACGACCATCGAACCACACGTGCGTCTTGACAACTCCCTATGATCCTGCCGTAGGCACCTACAGATATCGACACTTCCTTTCTGTGCTCCTAATTTTTGCCCTCTAGCATTTTAAAAAAATTCACGCCGAGCTCCGGCCGCACCTCCCTTCTATGCGGGCGAAAGAGAACTCGATTTTGTTTTTTTCATTCCCTCCAGCTTCTCTGTCTGGGATCTTTTTTCTTGGGTCTCTGACGGTTTTTTTTTTGCAGCGCGCGAGCCCCCCCCCCCTTTCGGCGTGGCGATTTTTCGAATTTTCCTCGTTCGTGCCGACGTCCTGCATAAACTTCGCCAATTTTGACCAGGCCGCCGTCGCGATGTTTCTCCTCGTGTTCAAGTATCCGGCACTGTATCCCCCCACCCCGCGACGTTTTCGCGCGCTTTGAGAAGTGAAACTACCCTCCTGAATGAATTTTAAGGGTTGTACAAACTGCAAGAAACCGTTCTGTCGGCTCCCGCATTTTCCTTCTTGCGCAGGCTTTCGGCTGTTCGGCGCTTCATGTCACTGTTCCTTTTTCTTCCCCTTAAAAGGTACGCCGGTTAGTATCTTCGAACATTTTAGTTTTTGGGGGGCGAGACCTCACCCCCTTTTTTTTTCTCGGTGCCCAGTTCTCGTGACCTGCTTGGATAGGCTCACCTTCGATGGAGGCGTTCTGCTCAAGAGATCCTATTTTCCTAAGCTTTTTCGTGCCTGTTTTTTTTTTCCGCGCGGACTTCCTCCCTCCCAGTCAATGGTAGTGAGTCGCGGTTCTGCCGTGATTTTTAGGCCCGCGGCCGATTATTCCTTGCTGGCCCCCTTTGACTAGAGTTTAATCTTGCTCGTCTGTCTGTCTTCCCTTCCTCCCCCCAAGCTCTTTTCCGATAGAAGACAACGGTTCCGGAGTTTCTGCTCCTTCCCGATGCATCTTCTCTCTTTCCCCTTTCAAGTTTTTTTCTCTCTAGGCAATCTCCGTCTTCTTTTGCCTCATCCCCCCGGAACGGGGATTAGATGAACGATTTTTCGAGTTCTCCCCGGTCGTCGTCCTACTTCCAGCGCTCCTCCCTGTCCCTTCCCTCTCCATTTTTCTTACCACCGGGCCCTTTCAATAGTTTTGCATCTAGGCCTCCCTTAAGAAAGCAAAGGCACCTCCCCTCCCAGCATGAAAATTTCTTTCAGCGTCCGATGACGGAAAACTGCCGCCTTTCTTCCGACTTGGCAAGCATTTTTGAGTTCTGCAATTCCTCGCCTCCCGTGTTCTGGAGTTTTACGCTTTCCTTGTTCGACTGTGGTCCGTCCTACACTGAGTTTTCTCGCCCTCTACCAGTGTCCGACTGATCCCTAAGTTTTCACTCTGTGTTTGGGAATCTTTGCGGGCAAGTCTCCATCGGACTCTCGATTCCCCCCTTCTCTCTCCGTGAATACCGCTAAGTGGGATAGAATTGTCTATGCTTGTTGAGGCTTCAGCCTTCCATGCTCGTTTCATTTCAGTCGTAGAAGCGTCCAGCCCCCGCGATGCGGTATCTTTTTTCGGATCCATGTGGGATCTTTGAAACACGACCTCTCTCCATTTCGCCGTTGCTCCCCCTTGTCCTCCCCTCCCCGTGCTTTAAGAATTCATGCTTCCCTTCTTCGCGGCTCAACCGGCCCAGCAATCGCTCCTCCTCAATGCGCCTCCCCGCTTTGCCGAAATACTACCTTCTTCAGATGGACCTTTTAATTTAAGTTAGGGCCTGCAGGGCGTTAATCCCCACCCTCTTTAGTCTCACAAGAGTTTAGATTGGAGTTGAGGTCCTGGAAAAAAGCTTTCTTTTCTTTGAGATCGTGTTGCTGCCGCCTTTTGGCGCCTCTCTCGATTTTCGGGCAGTTCGCGAGTCGGAACCCCGCCTTCTCACGGCCAGGTCATTCACCGTCGTGTTTTTTCTTTCTCCAGCGTCTTTTCGCTTCGAAGTTCCGCACGTGTCGCTGGCTCTCGTTTCCTCTTTTGATAATGTGCCGCTCTACACACACTCCTTTAGTTGTCCTCGCTCTTTTTCCCTTGCCCTCCGCCCTATCACCCTTTATGGCGAATAGCGCGTGGGTTGCTTTTCTGTCCTGATGAAAAATCGTTTCCCCCACTTGCGTACCCTCATGGTGAAACACCAGACCGTCCTTCCTTTCTCCCCACAGAGGTTTCCCCGTTTTAACGTATTCCTCCTCTAGCGCCGATCTTCATCATTCGTGGTGGAACGGTATTTTTCCGTTTTTTCTGCATTGAATTGCCCCTTTCCGCCGCACCTCCCCTCCGCACCTTGAGTTTTTTTTTTTTTTTCCCTTTTTTTGAGTCCGGAGGTCGAGATTGTACGACCTTTCCGAGACCTTTGGCGAGCGGCGAGCTGGCTTTACGGCCCCTCTGGTTGTTAGATCACGGTTCTTCTGGGCTGAGCTTTTAAACCGTTGGCACTATCCCAAAGGAGGATCGGCACCCTTCCATATGGAATCTGCCGTCCTCACCCCCTCTTTTGACAGATTATAGCAGCACAAAAGACCGTAAGCGCGCGACAAGTCGCTCTTCCCCTTTTTCCTTTCTTCACCAGGCCTTTGACCTCTCCCACTCCCCCCTGCCCGACGCGGTCAGAGATACCTCCTATCCCCCCTGTGCGTCTTTGCCGGTTGCGTGGTCTGAGCCGTCACACCAAGTCTGTCCACGACCATTGGCAGCTTTTCCGGGGTCTTTTTAAAATCCCTGTCCATCCCTGTGCATCCTCAGCGACTCCCGCCGTTTCCCCTTTCCCCTGTTCCCCGCCCTTAGCCGCCGGCGCCTCCCCCCCCAGAAAGGTCTTCCAATTGTTTAGACAAGATATAACGTTTTGCAACCCGGCGCTGATTTCCCTTGGGTCTTTTTCATCGTTTCTCGCGCTTACAATGCTGGCTTTTCTTGAACTTCTCGCTCCTGGCCCGCGAAGGTCGAGCGCACGGCCCTTTGTCCCCGACTAGAGACAGTTCTTATGCAAATACACCAGGTGTTTCTGAAGACGATAGCGAGTGTCCCACGCTTCCTACAGTCAGCCCTGCCCCTCTCCCCACCTCCCGTTTTCCCCCCCTGACCTCCCTTCAGTGCCTGAGTCATTTAGTTATGGCTCCCAACCCAGGAATAGGCATTTGACGATCGCGCACACACCTTGTCTTCTCCTATCACCTCGCTCGCTTCGCTGTGGTTCTCTTTGATTTTCCTTCCCTCTCTTTGCTGGTCGACGTTGCTCCTCCTTAATGTGCTATTTTCCATGTAACCAACGACGAAAACCGCGTATTGTGCCCAACACATGGCTTATTAACTTCTTTTCTGGTTGGCGTCTTTGCAATCCGTTGAGGAACACCAGCGCTTGCTGAGATTAATCCCGACCTCCTTCCCGGAAGTACCAAGCGTGGGGTCCACTGCTTTCCCTGCCACTACCTTTTTCTGACAGTAATGTCTCTAATTTTTTACTCTGTCGAAACATCTATCCCGCTCCCTTCTCAAAGTTCCGCACACTCCATTGTTTGCGAGATGCCTTGAGTTACTCGTTCCTTAGGCCCATTTTATCCCTCTCCTTTTACTCCTAAAGTGTGGTTGCGCTAGAGGCATGAAGAACTCTTCCCCCTCCCCTCTTCTGCGTCCCCAGGGCCTTTCGTGTTAGGACCCCTTCCTCCCCATCTTGACTAACTTTCGCCGGCTTTTTTTTTTTTTTTTTCTTTGGTTTTTTTTTTTGAATGAGACCACCGTCTCGATTATCCTGGCGCCAGCGCGCTTTTATTAAGATATGTCGTATTCCCCTCCATTTCCCCAGTTTGTTAGATTACATTTTCCCCTGCCTTCTTTCCAGACCGACCCTCGTCGCAAGATCGTGTTTTACCTCCTTGGCCGCATACGCCTGGGTGGTTTCCCATTTCTAGTCGTTTCTGGTTTCTTTCATCACAGTGCCAGAAACAATATGAGAGGATCATCTCGCCTTTTTGGCCTTCATCCCTTTCTTGCGCAGGCTCGAGCACTGTGCGCGAGTCTTTTTTCAACTTCTTAACTTTTTTGTTGTCCCCTCCTCCCCGCGGCTTTTTTTCTTTCGATTTGGTAGGGGAGGAGCTGGCCAAGGCTTTAGTTTTTTTCCCTTTTGGCGAGCCCTGTCGTTGCTCGATTTTTTTTTAGCCGCTTGTTTGATTTTGATGGATTGTATGTCCGCCTCTTTTGTTTTGCTTTTTGGCGCGAAACCTTCGCGGTTTTTTAGTTTCGCATCCTGCATCTTTGTCCCCGTTTCCTCCGGTTCTGTGTTCCTGTGGGTCCCTGGCCCATTCCCCTTGGCCCTTCATTTTCGCACGTTCGCCCCCCCGCCCCTTTATTATGGGATTTTTTGCTCAAGGATTGCATGGGTGTTGCTGGAGTGCCAGTTTCTTTTTTTCACCCTTTTGATTGGATTCCGCACCATCTTGTCTCACCAAAGATGCTCCGTCTCAGGGATTTTGCTCCGGAGTCCCCTTTTTTTGCCTTTTCCTTAACTGGTTGTACCTTTTTTGCCGTCTGAAGAAGAAACCACACCGGCGCCAGTCGGTGGTACCCTCCTGTGCGAGCCCCTGATTACTCTGTGTTTAGATTTTTTGATTGTCGGGTGATCACTCCGGCCCTCCGCTCTTGTCGCGGCGGACCGTTTCTGGTGTATTCGCCCTTAATAGATATACCAATCGGTTTGTTTAGGCCGGCGCTCTCTTTAGCCATCATACTTAGCCGTGTCCAACTTTCAAATCCTTCCTTCCAGCCTCCCTTTCTCTCACATCCTTTTCCCTTTAGTCGCCGCTAGCCATGAGTTCTTTTTTGCGCGTCTCACGTTTCGATCCTCGCCCCCGGACAAACTCACGGAACATTGCTTCTTTGTCTCTGCGCGCTTCCCCTGGGCACGTTACAGGACAAGGGAGTTCCTTCCACAGAACCTTCCGCTGGATGATCTCTGCTCTCGATCGCTTCCTCTCCCCGGTCGTGGGTTCGCCTTTCGATTTGTCTGGTGTTCACCTTTTTTTCTTGGTTCCTCCCGGGTTCCCTTCTTTTCTTTCTCGAGGTACACTCCCTTCAGAGCGGAGATCGCAGTAATGGTGATCGAGAGCATGGACTCGATGCGCGGTCCCCTTTTTTCCTCGTTTGTCGTATGGACGATAATAACCTTCATCCAAGCTGCCCCTAGCCCTCGCCCGAAGAATTTGCCGAAATCTAACAAGACACCTTTTCGCTACCCCGCACTGAGCATAGACACCTCTCCTTTCTCCCGGCACCACATCTCTCCCCCCCTTTCTTTTTTTTTTTGAATTTAAGTCTCTACCAAAGGTGAAGCTTGCCAACCTGCTCGACATGCAGATTCCTGCCTCACCTCAATCTCTACGTAGCTCTGATCCCTTCCCCCCGCGCCTGGTCGGTCTTTTGCCCGACCGTTAGTACCCGGGTAGGATTTTCGCTCTCTTCCCTTTGTCCGCCTTTCTCGGAAGCTCGCTGTGTTCATTTTTTTTATCTGCATATTTTTCTTCTGGAAGTTTCTCGCCGGCGCGATCCTCTCAGGGACTCCCCCTGAGGTTTCAAGCGGCCGGACTGTGAGCTCGTTTTTTCCATCTCCTTCCCCAAATGGATCCGCCCCACCTCCCTGCCCCTTTTTTTGGGCTATTTTGTTTTTTTTCTTTGAAACCTGACAGCGGCATGAATGCCGCTTCTCCACCTTCCACTTTTGAGACAGCTTTCTGAGCAGTCGGCGAGCGGGCGTAGATTCCCTTGCCTTTGGAGACGTAGTCGTCATCCAACCTCTAAGAGATGTCTCCCTTTTGATTTGACTGCTTGACCCACTCGTCCCCCTCGTCCCCCCAATTCTTAAGGGCCCCCCGATGCGATTAAGGCGACTTTTTCTACCCCCCTTTTTATTTTCTGAAATTATCTTCCTGAACGTAGGGCGCGTGCCGTTTTTTCCTTCCCTCTCTCCGGCTCCTTTTTGGTCGGGCAAGTTCTCTCCGCTGCAGTTTGACGTGCTTATGCTCGTGCTATCTCGAATAGCCTTCAGTTTTTTCCTTCTAAGATGGCGTTTCAGATGTTATGCTTATTCTCCTGACTACAGAAGCTTCCGGATCTTTCCTTTCCTCCCGCACGTTTTTCCTTTCGAACCCTCCCCGCTTTTCATCTCTTCTTCCATCATAAGTTTTGTTGTATCTTTATCATGCCAATCGATATTTCCCTGCTTTTGTACCCCGGTCCCCTTTTTTTCATGCTCACGCGTCGTCCGTTTTCGTCTGGTACCGTTAAAATCCGCGTCATCTGACTGAGAACGGTAGAATTGCTTCCCCGGACCCCTTCCTATTCTATCCCCCCGTGCTCTCTGTCTCTGCAGCGGACCCGACTCTCGCCCTCTTGCCGGCTCGTCCGTAGAGCTTAGCAACCTTGTCACTTCCCCTCTTTCCCCTACAGTGTTCCTATTGTTGACCTTTCCCTTAATCTGCCTCGTTCTTTCTGCCTGGTCCTGGGAAGTTATCCCGTGACGAAGATTTTGCATCCACGTAATTGTTCTTCTCCCTCCCCGGTGCCTTCTACCGTTTTATTTTTACATTCCTCCGAAGTCTCCTTCAAGGAATCCCCTCACGCCCGGATCTGCGAGAAGTCTAACCTGCTGTCTTCATCTGCTGAGGTCCCAGTCTTCTCCCTTATGAAGTTGTCTGGTTTCCCTTTCCTCGCTAACTCACTCTGCGGGTTTTCTTTGGTTCGCCCCCTGAATGGATCTTTACCCCCCACGAAGGAGATAACTCTCCTTCTCGGTCTCTTCCCCACCCCTTGCGCATCATTTTCCTGCGCCCAGGCGCGCAACCCGTCCCGATTTACATTTCTTCGCCCCTTTCAGTTTCAGAAGTTTGACTGCAAACAAGCAGAGATCCCTTCTCAAATATTTCCCTTCTCTTTCCTTCTAAATTTGAACCGGTGCAGGATCCGACCCCCCCCCCTTCTCTTCCTTGATCGCGCCTGGAAAGCCTCTCTAGTTTGAGGCCTTTAAAGCGGCCGATGTATTATATGTCTTTGCTGCGCGGTCTTGTCGCCCGTCCTCTTTGCAGCCCCGCATTTTGCGTTTGAGTTGTTTTCCTAGGCAGTTTTTTAAGCGCAGCCCCTTCCCGGGTCATACTCGTGGTGTCTAGTTCCGAGTATTTTATCTACCAGAGTCCCCTTCAACCCGTTTCTTTGCTCTAGCGTTTTCTCCATCTTTTTTTCTTAAGGTGAGAGTTGATTTTCCCCTCAGACTGGACCATCTGAACAGCTTTGTTCCCGTCTCTTACCTCTCCTGGCGTTTCTTTAAACATTTACGGACCGACCGCGGTTCAGGTTGCTCTTCTCTTCTCCCTCCTTGGAAAAGTGTTACCCTTACTTTTCCTTCGTCGTATCACCGACGGTCACGACCCTCTTCTTTCGAGCTCCCTTGATATATTAATCCTTCGTTGACGTTCTTGGTCCCCTTTTCCTTGTCCGTGCCTTTTTTCGATTTTTTCTCAGCGGCCACCAAACAGCAGCACTTTTTTCCCCGTCAGCTTGGGTTTGCCGTGCGTCGGCTTTCCTGCTGATAGAGAACTTTCTCCTGGAGCTCATAAGTGCCTAGCGGTTCCTGAGCGTTTGCCTCTCTGTCGGGCTTTGTCCATGGCTGCGGTCCCCTTCGCGGAGAATTTCGGCCTGTTTAATTTCTCCCCTTCCCCCCCCAACGATTGAATCTCTTCTCCTCCCCTCCGCCCTTTTCCTGCGCGACCAAGGACGGCCGGATGTTGGATCACCTTCCTATTCCCATTCCAAACGCCTTTTCTAAGAGGCGCTTCGCCTGTACGCTTTACAAAATGCGTTTTATTTTCTTGTTCCGAGACTTCTCCCCCCACTCGGACAGAGTATCACTTAGTTTCCACCCTGCATCGGGCTTAGCTTGTGATCTCAGCCCTGTTTGCGTCCCCGCTCGACGCAATAAAAACCATATTTTTTTTGCCTTGTCCCTCCCGACACCCCCCCCCCTTCCCCCCCCCTCAATGGACCCCCCTGATATCCTGCGAGTATCTTTTGAATTGATTTCGCCCCATTTCTTTTGTTTGCATAGGTGGCGTCTCCCCCTCTTTATTTACAGCCCTCTTCCCTCCCCCTCCTTGAATAGGTCCCTTCTGATGAATGTCTGGGCCCCTATGCCCAGGACACTGAACTCGCGACCAGTCCCCTTTTGCCCAACAAGCGGCGGTAACGCTGCCACGTCTTCTTTACGCAGACCCCTCCGCCATCTCCCTTTTCTTCCGCCATTGTTTTCCCGATCATGAAAATTGATTATTCCCCCCCCCCCCCCGTCCCTCAGGTTTCCAGAACTATCGCTTTTTTCCCAAGTGATGAAATCACAATTCTTTCGATTTGGTTTGGCTCGATGATAAAGTGCTCCTATTTTTTTCTACGTCAGCCCCTCCCCCCTTCACGCTTTGGGGAAAGTACCCCTCCCGCCCCCACCACGTCGTATTCTGCCTCAACCCCCATGGTCTGACCCTATCTTGCGTCCTCCTCTTTTGGCGGCGTTTTTGCACCGTTGAGGTCCCTCTCCAACCTTCCCCTTTCTTCCCTCCCCCTCCTTTGACTGAGTTTCCTGGCCCTGCTAACCTATCTTTTCTCTTCGCAACATCGTCGCCCCTATCCGTTCCAGATGGTTAGCTTCCTTCCGACTATAAAATACATGTTTTGAATCGATGTGTCTTCAGAGTTCCTGCCTAACCTCTTTCCTTTCTCGTTGTTTTTTTTTATCTCTCTTGGACTAATTCTCAAGTTCGCGACAATTCATCTTTTTTTTTTGGCGTCCATTCCTCCTTAGCAGGTCTGCTTTTATTTTTTTTTTGCTAATGGTAACCATTTAGTGACAGTTTCCTTTTTTGGCCCTCTCTTTCCCTACGCTTGATTTCCTTCTGGTCGGTCCTTTTTCGCGCTGGTTTTCGATTTCCCTCACCCGGATTGCCGGATAGCCACCTAAGCCACTATAGTGGAGGGGTTTCCTGCGCCCCTACTTTTTTTGTGGTTTTTTTTCATTTCATTCTTTTTTTTTTCAAGGCAAACATCTCCCCCTTTCTACGCTCCAGCGTCAGCGATGCTCCCGGTTTCAGCAGGGAGATTCGTATTTTTTCCCCAATATATTTTTTGTTTTTCCCCTCCGACTTTTTCGCCCTGTCGGTTTTGTCTGGGGTAGACCATTCCCCTTCGTTTCTTTTCCCCGGCGGCTTTAGAGCTGCCTTTTTTCCGTGATATATATAGTCGTAGGATTGTGGGACTTTTGTGGCCCTTTCTTGAGTCGCCGATTTGTCCTTTGTCCTCGTGACTTACCCCGCTCTTCGTTTGTTTTTTTTTTTTCTCCCCTTTTTTTTTTTTTTTTCGATCCCTTGCCCTTTTACAGGAAAGTTTTTGCGGGGCTGACCTATTTAAATGACCCATTTGTCCTTCTATTTTTCTTCTCGCATTTCCGAGCATTTTCTTTTTTCTTGTGTCTTGTTTTTCTTGCATTCTTTATTGCGTTGGGCTGCACCCTTATTTTCTGATTTTGCGGATAGTCAGCCCCATTCCTATTATAACAAATTTCGGCCTTGCATTTTTCGTCGATTCCCTTCGTTTTCTACTATGTTTCCATGGCGTCTTTCTTGGGTTTCCAGACAAGTCCCCCTCACCTTCCTGCCCATTTTTCCTGTCTCCGGTCCGCGCGGTCTCGCGCTGAGGGAATTGGAGATTTTTTGATATTCTTCTTTTTAAAGATAAGTCGTTTTTGCCGCTGTTGTCCGGGCGCTGGAATCTTTTCTTTTTCTTCTGTGATTCTCTTTAATCTGTGGTGTTTAGGCCGTTCCACTAGGAGGTGTGTGTTTTCCCCTACATGATCTTAGGGTTCCCTTTAACCCGAGTCAGCATATGTACCCTCCCTTCTTCTCCCAGCCCGACTATATGCCTTCCGCTCTCCGCTCGCCACTTTAGAGGTAGAGCTCCGCACTATACTACCTGCATCGTTGAGCCAGGCACCCCACCTTCTTCCCCATGATGCTGTCCCTTCAGGTAGGTGCGAGCACATTGCAGAACTAACTCCAATACCTTCCGTATCTTGAAGACTCGTGAGGATCTCCCCCATAGTACCCGGTGCCGTTTTTGTTTTGTCTTTTGTTCCACCTTTTTCTCCGGCCGGCCACGATTCCTCACTCTTTTTTCCATACTACTTCCCGGTTTTTTTTTTCCTTGGTTCTCCTCCTCTCTTTCTGATTCTTTTCTTGTGGTTCGGGACATCGACCCCCTTCATCACTCTGTCTCGCTCGAGCCCTCCTTTCGAACTTCGGACTACGCTGTCGTACCAAGCCGAGGACTGGCGTCTTTTTTTTTCTTGTTTCTTTTTTTCCCCATACGATCTCCCCCCCCCTTTTTTTGGCTGACCGTTCCACCTGCTTTTGCGCCAACAGATCGACTCGCCGCAGCTTGGCCCGGGCAACCCACCTTCTTTTGGAGACGATTATCAAGGTTGAACAATAGATTGGTTTAGGAGTTCCTGTCCCTCCCTTTCTAACTGTATCTTTCCTCTTTCCCCCCTTTTTATGTTCCCGCCCTTAGCTCTTGCCGCATTAGTCGCGCTCTTTTGACTCGGAAGGTCTCGGCCGGGTTTTCTTGGAGCAGAGAGATATCAAACTTTCCTCATTTTACTTTTCGCCGCTCCTTTTCTTCCTTCTCGTTAATTCAAATGATCGAACCACCCGCGACCGATCGCGTTCGCGAGGCTGTTGCTCCGTTTTCCCATGACGAAATGAAGGTTCGATGGTCCGAAAGACGACCCTTCTCTTTTCTCCGTCCTTCTTTCTCCCTCTCTGTTTCTTTTCTTTAGGATGTGCGCCGGCGTCGTTCTTTTGCACATTTACAAACTTTTTCTTTTTTCGATTTTTCGAGGTCCCATTTTCCGGCGTTTTCCCTCCTTTTTTCATTGACATGAACTTGTCCGCCTCCATCGCGAACTTTCTAAGCTCAAAGAGGCCTTGCTGCATCCCTTTGTGAAGGATTTTTTTCCTTCTTGCTTTTTTGGCTTTCATCCTTCCTTATTTCGAGCTTTCCTGTTCTTCCTTCTTCTTGTACGCTGGTTAAGGCGCGTCGGCTTCTATCTTTTCCAGTTTGGAATTCGAAGTCCGGATTTGCTTTCCGCTGGCGCGCTTGCATCTTTGTCCTTTTTCAAAGCACTAATTGCGCTTTCCTAGACGCCATTTTCCGGATTCTCTCTCTCGATGGCAATCTCCCCCCCCCCCTCTTGTTGTTGAGATCGACTGCCTTCGACCCCGTCGTCGGCACCTTGAACCGTTTGGCTTTTTTCTGAAAGCGTCTAGATTGGTAGTCGGCACAATCCAGCTTCCCTCTCCCCTTCCCGTCATTCCACGGAATATTTCCGACTGCGCGACTCATCCGTCCCTGCTGTCAGCGGACCCGGCCCATTCGACCAGTTATTCCCTCAGTATTCCCTTCCTTACCCCCTCACCTTTTGTTGCCTCTTTTATTTTTCGCCCTTATCGCTCGGTGTGCCTTTTTGTTTGACATTTTCCCAGGTGATCCCAATTTATTTTCCTCTCCGACTTTTTCTTTTTCCTTCCGCCCTCAGTTTCCCCGTTCGCCGAGGTTCCCTTTCTTGGAATGCCGCTATGCCTCAAAGCCTCCCTCGCCCCTTCTTTTTGCTTTTTTCAGACATGCTCTGAAGATCGTTCGCGTGAACAGCTTTCTCCTTCATGCCGCGGTTCGTTTGGAGCCATAAGACCTCCTCACTCTATCTTCTTTTTTTTCTGCTTCCCCCATTACTTGAACGGCGTTTCATTCCTGTTTCGCTCAACCTGATGTATTACTTCTCTTCAGAAGGACTTATCCCCCCCGTCCAGCTCCTTTCTCTCAAATTACGCCAATGCGGCGCATCTGGCCGAAACTACCTTCCGATGGCCTAGAGAAAACCATCAGTATCTTGCATTGCTAAGACCCAACTCCCCTTTCTTTCTTCAATTGATCTCCCCTCCCGCTCCTCTTTTGAGCTTTCGCTCTTTCCAGATCGGCGATTGATATGTTTTTCTTCTGCCGTTCTTGCGCCCTAGACCCTCTCCAATGAAAACTCTTTTGAGGAGTCCTGTGCCTATTTCCCTCTGACGGCCGGGCCCATGCGGTTTGTATGCGCCAGCGTCTTTTCTGATTTCGAGTCAAGTCGTACCTGTTAGAGGCTATCGGGATCCTTGTTTCTGACGGTGCTTTTTCCTTCATTTCCTTCCTTTCACGGACACCCCCTTTCTCGCTTAGAACGGTTTCGATCGTCACCGTCCGTCGGCCAATAGACCGCGGCTGTTGGAGGTAGCCTCGTTAAAGCTCACCCTCTTTTCCAGGTTTTCCCCCATCCTTTTCCCCCCTACAGTCTTTCACCGAGGAACTACTCGATTTGCCGCGCTCTTGCGCTCCTTTAATCAAGTCCTGAAAGTTCCTTTTTATTTTCGCCCCTTTCTTCCTTCCTTTCCTTCTCTCTGCGACGGACATCAGAGGATCTGTTTTTCCCTTCGTACTTTTTTATCGCTATGATCTCCTCTTTTTTCCCTTTGCCCCCTTTTGAGAGAGAGAGGTTCCCGATTCGTCTTGTGAGGGAGCAAGGTCGGTCAATTGAGGTGATTTTTGAAATGGGAGTGCCGTATCACTTTTTCTTCCCCCATTTTCCTTAGCCCCCACCCGATTGGCCTCTCGCTATCGCAGCACCGTTTGACCATAAGGAGAAGAGAACCGCGGCTCTTCCTTCTTCTTGATCACCCCTTCCCCCTTATCATTTCTTTCCCCCCTAGCCTCTATCCTCTGCTCGCCGTTTTTCCGATTGACGGTGATGTTGCTGTGGTCCCTTGCTGCGGGGAAACAGCCAGGTCGATTTTTTTTCATTTGGTAGGGGTGAGCACCAAATTTTTTTCCCCCTTTCCCCGTCCTCTTTTCTCCTTTTTTTTTCCCTCCTTTTCGTCCCTCGTAGGTGTCCAACGCCATAGCCGCCTGTCCCGCGCACCACCAGAACGGACGCAAAAATTAGCCCATTATATCATAGGAAGTCCCACCCTCCGTTATTATGCCCTGTTCCCCTTTTTTTTTTTTTCCCCCTTGACAGACTTTTCGAAAAGAGGATGCAAATTCCGCGATCTGGCCGCGCCAAGTTGGTCGAGGCCTCTCCTAAGTGTACCCCGACCGAGAAAGGCCAAGTTTTGCCCAATCCCCCTTTCCACCCCCTTATTCCCTCTCTAGCGAGTCCACCCCTCCTTCGCTCAGACGCACGAGACTCGCCCTTCTGCCCGACCACTCCTCCGATCAGGGCCATTGCTAATGGGGAGTACCCACCACCTGTAATCCCCCCCTTTTTTTTCGTTCCACTCCTCTTTTCCTTCAAATGCTGCGTCACCTGCTCAACGATGTGACGCTTGGCCCCTGAGCTCCCGTGTCCTATGGTTTCAGTTTCTCCGTCAAAACCTGTAACCTACTCCCTTTTCCCCCCCGCCTCCCCCCCCCCCCTCGTGGGGCTTCCCCCCTGGTCGTCTTCTCTTGTTGGCGGCTTCGTTCACTTTTTAGTAATCTACCAACCTCCTATCCGGACCAGATCGGTGAAGAACCGACTCTTTCCGTTCCCTGGCGAGCAATGATAGAACTTGGAGCGAACTAACTTCTGACCTTTGTAGACTCCATATTTCAAGATGCGTAGATTTCCGCAACCTGACGATCATCTGGTTCAGTAGCCTTCTTTCTTCAGACACCTTATATTTTTCCTCTCATTTCCCGTTTTTTTTTTTCCTCTCGATCCTCCTTTACTGAACTCCTCATCCGCTTGAGCCCCAAAAAAGGATTTTACTGTTCGGAATTCCTACCTTCTTCTCGTTCTCCCGATGGTTCATTAGTCTGAGATCAACAGTATCGTGATCAAACCTCAGGACGGGACGGTAAGCCCCCCTGATTTTTTCTTTCTGACTTCGGCATAGTTCTAGCTGTTTCTCGTCTTCCTACCGGATTGCCCTGCGCCTTTTCTTTTCAGATCGTGTACCCGGTGGTTGAGTTTGACCTCCTCCCCCTGGGTTTTTAGGTCCTTTGTTCCCCTTCTAGGTCCTTTTGTTGAATCGCTCAAACCATCGGCACCGGGTCTCATCGAGCTCCCTTGTCATACTATTGGTTGATATTTCGTCCATCCTGATGTCTCCTTTCATGGTGCACCCCTTTCATTGTTCGGCATTGCCTGGATTCCCTGGCTTTCTTTGGGCGGAATGGTCTGGATGACGGAGGTATGATCGGAATTTTCCTTTGCTTTTTCTCTTCTATTTTAGTTTTTTCTCCTCTTTTTGATTTGGTTGGAAATTATTTGGTCCTCGATAGTGTCCTGGTGCATACTTGCCTCCCTCGACCCCCTTGCAGTTCTTAGCGCCTATATCATGCAAATTCCTTTTCCTTCCTGCTTTCCGTTTTCACCTGGCCGATAGTAACCCTCCCAGGGGCATCATCTCCTTGTTGCTCTACTGCAGGAATCTGGTTGAGGGGAATGGTTTGAGTTGCCATTGCGGCTTTTGTCCCCCTCTTGGTCGGCTTTTGCTGATCCTCTTCTCCCTTTTTTTTCTCCACCCTTCTTCGCTAGGGATTTCGTCCCCCCTCTCCCGCGTTTTTTCAAGAGATGTTCATTGCGACCTGGCTTTTCCCTTAACAACACCCCTGGAGACTTGGTCCCTTTTCCGTGGTACCCCCCCATCTCCTTTAGCTTCCTTTCTTACCGAGTGTTGTCCTTTCTTGCCTGGGTTTTTTAGATCCCGGCCTAGAGAGTGGTCCTCTTGATTTCCTTTTTTTTTTGTCTTTTTCCTTCTTCATACCTTATTGTTATTTAGGTTTACAAATGGCGTTCATCCTACCCCTGACCTCCTTCCCCTGCCCACCCCTCCCCCTCCCCTTTTCCGATTTCCTCCGCCGCCTCCCCCGAGCCCTGACTGAGCTCGATCGGATCATTCTTGCGAAGGTCCAACAACCCTCCTCCCCCTTTTTTAACCCTTTCTTTTTGTTCGCGACCGCTTGGCAAGTCCCAGGCCTGGTCACGTTGACGACTTTCCCCGTTTCGCTTTCTGAATCCCGAGACGGTATTCATCTCGGTTTTGTGACCTCCTCCTCTTTAGTATCTCCAGGTATTTTTCACCTTTTTTGATACGCAGCCCAAGGACCCACTAATTTTCTTTTTTCTCCGAGGCTCCCTACAGACACCTTAAAGGCATGCCTGCCGCCGTAATGTCTTCGCGACTAAATGACACGACATGCAGGTACAGACGATTGTCGAGGTTGTCTTCTGTTTCCCTTCCCTTCCATAACCACCAACTATTTCTTTCGAGAGCTTACCTTGCCACTTCTAACTTTTTCCTTTTTTCCCTCCATACCTCACTTCGATCGACCCCACACGCGATTCCCTGGCCGGCCGAAATATGATCTTCCCGACTCCCTTACACCTGCGGTCGTCATTTCGGAGCACCCAGACCGCTGGCAGGCACAACGACGACATCGCCGATTGGAATCAGACAATGTCCTTTCCCCTTGAGCTCTCCTTCCTCATCCCCGTTGAGGCATAGCGATGTTCGCTTGTCGCGAGTGCCCCATTGTCCGGTCTTAAGCGCGATCCCCCATTTATAGTTCCTGCTCTTTTTATTTTTCCCCTTCCAGTCGCTTGCCGCGCTCGAATTTTCCACTTTGCTCCCCCCCGGTGGGACCAGCCGAGCATGAGCGCCTTCGTGTTCAGATCCCGAAATGATCCTGCCCCAGAGAAGCTTTCCTCCCTTTACTGCTTCCTTTTTTTTCTTTGACTCCCTCTCCTCGAAGTGGCGAACCATTGCAAGAACATGAGCCTGTTTTCGAGCGCCAGTCTTCTTCGCGCAGGATTTGGCGGGAGGAGAGGGCCCCTGTACGTAGGATTCTCCCCCTTCACATGTCCTTTTCTTCTTTCTACAATTTTCTCTTTCTCGTCCGGTGGCGCTTACCAGATTCGCACCGGGCCATCTTTCCGCCGGGTCCGGCTACGATTCGGGAGAATTACCCCCCCTATTTTTTTGCAGATTTCGGGTGGTTGGTTTCGGCCGCGCTACGGCTCGCCGGCCCTGGTTCCGCTTGTCTTTCACTTTCTGAAGGAGTGCCCCCCCCCCCCCTCTTCCTACCTTCTTTCTTCCTTTTGACTTCTCTTTCTGGAGCCGTGTACGCAAGAAAAGCTCGACGCCCTCCATCGCCGCACCGGTTCGGGTAAGGTTGGAATCTATCTTTTGAATATCCCGTTGTTTTTTTTTTATCGATATCCCTTCTCCCCCGTTCATCCTATCCCTGGCGGTTCGATGAACGCCGTCAGAGTTTTTGTCTGGAGGAACATCTCTCCTATGCCCCTCCTCTCCTTCCTCAATCTACATCCCTTGGCTTACTCCAGTCAAGGTGCAGCTGAAGACGACGCCGACAGTTACTTCGACTGCAGTGAAACCACGGCCCCCTCCTTCCCTTTCTCCTCTTCCTTCACTACTTTGAGCCTTTTATCGCATCGTTGAGCCTTCCGGCGGACGATTTCCGGTGCTAAGAGGGCCCCGCGTTTTTCTTTAATAGAACCTCCCCCTGTTGTAGCCTCCTCCCCTCCCTTTTTTTTTCTTGTGCCTTTCTCGTTACGAAATTCTCAGGCCCAAAGGCTCATCGCCCAGCGCGCGATCCTGCGCGGACTGGCTCGTCCCAAGGCTCTTTCTTTTTCGTTTTTTTTCACCCCTCTCATTCCTACTGTTCCCCTTTCCCAGGAAGAGGCGAACGCCGGCTGCCCGGTCCGCGGCCGCTTTGACTTTCTGACCACTAAGGCTATCTCTCCTTCTCCGGGCCCTTCCTTTCGCAGTCTGATCCCTGCGTAGCCGGGCGCGACGGAGGCCCTTTATACCTCTACATTGAGCCTCCCGCCCCCCCCCGTTCAGTCCATATCCTTCAAATGCTGACCTACGCGAAAAGCCTCCAAGTTTCGAAGGTAGAAAAGCGTCTTTACTTGTCCGAATTTTCTATTCATTTGCTGTCCTGTCCCTCTCCTTTATGTCCGCTTCTTTTGGCCTGAAGGGTTGGATCGCCGCTATCTAGCACCGCCACCGCCTATTTGGTTTTATCGTTTGGTGCCCTCTTACCGTATTTTTTGCGACCGGTCCCAGGTCATGTTTTTTTTTCGCTTCTCCTCACTCCGTCTTAGTTTCGCGTGTCGCGGCTCTCTCCGATCTCTTGTTGCTGAATGGAAGTCCCGGATCCCCCCCCCTCCGCATCCTTCTGTCAGCCTTTAGTCTTCCTTTTGGCCCTTGCGCCTCCATGACGGTGACTGGACCGCTGTTGCGGTATTGCTCCTCAAAATCGTGCCTGGCGCCTCCTTTTTTCACACCAGTCCTTACTTCTCCCCTTTCAGATTTTTCCCCCTTCCCTAGCTTATCCTCTTCGATGGCCATTTTTTTTTGACGGTTCTCGCCCTGGACTTGATTGCCCGGCGAGATTGACTCCAAGAACAGACGAAATTTTACGGTTTTTTTGTTTTTTTCTTTTCACTTTCTAGAGCATTTTTTCTAAGGCCTCGCCCCCCATCGAGAGCAGCTCTGGCTTGACTTTTCGTCTTTGAGGTTTCTTTAGGACCTTCTGGCTGAGCGTTTGCCATTTTGAAACCGGGATCAAGGGACTTAACTATGGGACTTCTCTTCCTTTCCCCCCCGATCTTTTCCTAGAAAAGCCACTTAAGTCAGCGCCGCGACCGGCGGCGGCCCTTTTTCCCAGGATAGCTCCCCCTTAGCCAAGTTAACTTCAAGCTCTTCCCTCCCTCATAGCCCTTTCCCTTTTTCGGTGGTTATGGTCCCCCGTGTCGAGACGGGAAAACCCCCCCCGCATGATCGCCAAAAGAGTAGAAGCAAAAGGGTCTAGTAGACCCTTCATTGAATTGTCTCTTTTCTCCTCCCGCCAGGGTTTCCTTCTCCCTCCTCCATCCGCTTCGCTGCAAGACCAGACCCCAGCACGGCACCGACCAACCAGATCATTCTGAGCATGTTTTCACCCCTTCCCCTTCTGTTTCCCTTTTTTTTTTCCTCCTTTGTCTCTACATAGTACAGCGATGCAACTTTTTATCTTGAAGGATGCGAAAGGCCGATCGCGCGAGGTCAGAGGGACACGGTAAACTATAGCGAAAAGTTTTTTCCCCATTTCCGCACCCCTTACCTCCCCCGGATCCCAGTAACGATTAGGGCCTCTCCCCTCACCGTCAGCCCTCAAATCGCATTGGCCATTTCGCAAGAACAGACTGGACCTTTATGAGTTCCCAACAACCCAAAGGCCATTTCAAAGAAGATGGACGAGAAAAGTCTCATGTAATATCACTTCTCCTCTATTCCTGGGGCCTTTTCCTGTGGTTTGAGTCCAAGTGGTGCCCCCCATTTCTTTTCAACCAGTATGTGAACGCCTGCCAGGGACGCAAAACTTAACGCAAAAAACAACCAGTGGGGTGCTGCCGCCACCCCTCCATTTTCTCTCCCAAATCGGGAGATCGCCTGGGAGGTCACTTCCGTGCCTCCCGTTGCAACTCCCCACCAAAAAGCGCGAGGAGAGGAGCTCCAGCCTCCTTGAAAAATTGTGCGGTCCCCCCATCGCGGCCTGCCCTCTCCTGTTACTGTTGATCTTTGAAAAATAGGCAAAGTCCCCTCTACCCTTATCCGATTTTTTTCTTTCCCTCCCAGTCCCTCTTCTCCTTTTTTTTTCTGCGATATGATTAGCTCGCACCTGATCCTCTCCTGACCCCCGTTTTGTGTGGCGAGAGATCATGGCCTGAAGTTCAACTCTTCCTCAAGCTCGCCACCATTTTTGATAGTAGTTGATGAATTCCCTCTTACGACCCTTTCTTTTTGTCTCCTTCCCTTTTCTCTGAGAAATCTCTTTATCCCTTCTCTGCAGGTCCTTCCCCCTTTTCCTCCACTCTGTTTAGGATTAACGCTATCTTTTGTTGTTCGATTTTCCTTCAACGGATTTGCAGAGAAGAACCGCTCTTCTTGTTAGTTCCCAGTTTTTTTTTCACGAGGTGAGTCACGTTTTCAATTCATTCCGCCTCTGGATTTTCAGGAGAACCCCCCCCATTTGTGCCTTTTAATTCAGTCTCCATTATCCTATGGCGGTGATCTTCGCGCACTGTTCCCGAAGTTCTGGTCAAACCTGATCCCTGTTTTTTTTATTGATACCATCCCTTCCTTTATGACATGATAGTTTTCTAGGATGGTTTCGGAATGGCCAAGGAGGGGAGTGGAGTTTCTATTTCTGTCTGAATGTTCTCCTCCCTGTGCACATGTCGATGTATTTTGCTGGCCTTCCTGGTCGCGAATGTGGATATTGCGCGAGAACCCCACTTTTGCTCTGCCCCCCTCTCATTAGTTCGGATTTTCGCGGCACGGTGGCAACGATTTCAAAAGACCATGTGCATATAGAAGTGTTGGGTTTATTCCCTCTCATGTTTCTCTTATGATCATTTTTTTTTTTCTTATTTTTTTAGTCTATGGGTCATGGAGTGCCGGAGGAATTGGCGTGCGGCAACTGATGGGAGGATGAGTAGACCCATTGTTATGTCCCAAACCCTCTTTTTCCCTTTGACAGATGTACTATTTTTGTCTCTCCCCTTCTTGGTGCTTCCCATGTTAATGGCGCTCGTTGGGGTTTGAAAAGAAAAATTACCGGTCATCCCCCAATTCCTTAGTTATGTATACCGCGCGGTATTCTCACCACGCCGAAAGTGGCGTTTTATTTCTTACTGAATGGTTGATAACGTCTCCTTCCCGACAGCTCCTTTTCTCTTCTTGATTGTGTTTGATATTAGATATCATCGGTTGGTTATTATAGATTTCACCCAGTTCTTTTGAGACCATCGACAGGCCCGGTTTTCCTGTCCACCGCTCAGCTTCAAGAACTCCCCCCCCTCCCAGACTCCTGCCTTCAATCTTTTTCTGCAACTTCCTGGCTTGCGACCTCTCCCGCCCCTCGCATCCGGACGCCGGCAAAACCACGCTCACGAATGGGCTGTTCCTACTGAGAGAGCCAATATCTCCTTTAATTTTCCCCCCTGGACCCACCCCACTTTCACAAGACTCAATACCCGTTTCCCAGACGTGAGGAAGATCGCCGCCTCCTGAGCGAGCATTCTTTTAGTGACCATGTCAGTTCTCCCCCCTTTCTACTTCTTTTTAAACCTTACCACGAGGATTCTCCGAGGCGTAACGGCCCCACCTCCCGAGGGTCCCCCCCCCCCTCCTTTTCAATCCCTTTTCTGTGTATTCGACCGAATCATCGAAGCGCTGGTAACGAAGCTTGTTAGAGTGTGTATATCACTTTCTTTCATTCAACCCTTCCCCCCCCCTCTGGCTCTCTTTTTTCCTTTGCGCGACATTTTGTCATCTGAACGCTGGGCTCGTCAACGATCTAACTGGAACGGTTCGTCAGCGTTTCCTCTCCCTTTTTTTCAGTACCCCCTCCTCGCACCGCCGTTGTGCGGGTTGATTCGAGAAGACCGGAACGCAACCCCCCCCCCCCCACCTTAGCTTTTCAAAAGCTCAGCTCGCCGAGTGCCCGCCCACCTCAGCCCATTAGACTTCTCTGCTACCGAAGAACTCGCTTTGGTTTCGGAGGCGAGAAGTTACGTCTTTAGATGCTCCGCTGGGCCATTCCCTGACGCGGTCTCTTTTCTCCCAGTCGTATCTGTGATTTCCTTCTTTTGTCCCTTTCCAAGGTTCTCGGCCCTTCGGCCGGAGAAGAGCGTTCCAAATCTTCCCCGTGGGTTCCGAGCGAATGAGCCGAAGTGGGACGAATGAAACATGGTACGTCCCCCCAAGTCCCCGTTTTTTTCTCTGCCGTCTTGCCTGGACCTTTATAGTTTTTTTGCTTCAGGGCAAGCATGAGCCGTGAGCAAAGTTCTTTCCGCGTCAGTCGCCTCTCTGCGTCTTCTCCTCGGAGTTGGCATTTCCCAAATCAGACGATCGAAACGTTGGGATAGGACCTTACCTTTTTTTCCCCCCCTGGCGTTCGATTTTTTATACGTTACGCGTGTTCCTAACCCTCTTTGCATGAAGGCCGAAGACGCCTCTACAATGCTTCCTAGGCAAGAGAGGGGCTCCTTCCCCAGGTTTCTGCCTTCTTCGTATGCTGCTGGCGGAGTCGGGCTCGACTTTTGAAAGCGCCCTTCCGTATGCCTGCAGTGGAATTAGAGTCTAGGTTTAAGCTGGAGAGAGGTTCTTTATTTTTCCTCCTTCAATCAGTTCCCCTCTTTCTAGAAGTCAATTTTCTTAGTCACTCCGTCGATGATTTT